>ERZ780202.384-NODE-384-length-32658-cov-8.690795_pt1 | contig 32658 bp, 26 predicted proteins | sample MGYA00510978_ERZ780202 | MGnify/ENA primary metagenome ERZ780202 (study PRJEB29588, sample SAMEA2155689) | human gut metagenome | biome: human gut; feature: human-associated habitat; material: faeces | place: Denmark | collected 2008/2010 ...
ACGGTTTTTGGGTTAGTGTGCTAAGACCTCCCCCACAGGGTTTGTCGGTTGCGCCGTTTTTGCACTTCGGATGAATCCACATATCAAAACTTTCGGCCATAACCATTACGCCCATCCCATCGCAGATATCCATCTGCCAAGGTGCAGGCGTATTGTGTGCCGTACGGATAGCATCGCAACCCATCTCTTTGAGAAGGCGTATCTGCCTACGGAAAGCAGCCTTGTTGAAAGCGGTACCTAACGGACCGAGATCATGGTGGAGGCATACGCCTTTAATTTTACGTATCTGCCCATTGAGCTTGAAGCCATCGGCTGTGTATTCCAAATCGCGGATGCCGATGTGCGTCTCACGTCGATCCCATAGTTTATCACCTTCCTTCAGTTCGGTAACCAAAGTATAGAGCGTGGGGTGTTCCGGGCTCCATAGACTTGCATCTTTGACATGAAGTACTACGTCTGATTCGCTACTAGTATAGAGTCTTGCCTCACCTTGAGCTACCACTCTATCTTGAGTATCCTTCAAGATATGTTTTACTGAAAGACCTTGTTTCTGAGCTGTAATAGCCTCAGCAGATACATGTACACGAGCTTCGGCAGCAGTAGTAGCATCGGCAGAGATGCCATTTATCATGGTGGTACGGGCGAAAATTCCCCATGACTTGAGATAATTGTCTTTGTGAAGCAATAGCCGTACAGGACGATAAATGCCTGCACCCGGATACCAACGGGTGGACTCTTCTATATTTTTCACTTGCACAGCCACGGCATATTGGCCTGGTTTACATCCACCTGTAGCGCGGGAAATATCAAGACTGAACACATTGTAGCCATAAGCCCAATAGCCCACATCCTGACCATTCACCCATACATGTGGCTCACTCATAGCTCCATCGAAAATGAGTTCACCATGGCTGTATCCTTCGGGGATGGTGATGGTGGTGCGATACCAACCCTCACCTACCCACGGCAACGCACCGGAGCGACCTGTTTTCTCAGTAGCTTCGCGCTCGCCATTCTGGGTGATGGTCACTACTTGTTTGTCGATGTCTTTATCGAAAGGACCTGCAATGGCCCAGTCGTGAGGAATAGTTACAGGCTGCCAATGGGAATCATTGTAGGAGGCTACTTGAGCACCTTCGGAGGTTCCACGTTGGAACTTCCAGCCCTCAAGTAGTAACGTTTCAGTGCTTTGTGCCAAAGCCGACAGAACGGCTAAAGAAAATAAAGCGGTGGTAAATAGATGTTTCATATCAATCATGTATCATATCAATTAAAGTTTTAACTCCAATGTTTTATCTGCTACCAGAACACGGAATACTCCTTGTTCCAAAATGGGCTGTCCTTTATCATCTGTAAAGGCAAGATCGCGCATAGGGTTAATATGGAAGCGGCAAAGTCGTCGTTCACCAGGCGCCAGATGGATACGCTCGAAATGACGAAGCTCGCGTTCGGGGCGGGTGATGGTACTGTAAGGATCGGAGATGTACCAAAGTACCACTTCATCGCCTGCTACTAAACCCATGTTGCTTACCTCTACAGAAACCTCCCATCCATCGGCGTTTTTTTCTATTTTTTCATTACTATAACTATATTGGGTATAACTCAGACCATGACCAAAAGGATAAAGCGGCTGGCTCGTAACATCTTGGTAGCGACCTTGATGACCTCCACGTGAGGCCTTACGACGGTTGTAGTAAATAGGCTCTTGACCAGTGGTATAGGGGAAGGTAACAGCCAGTTTACCCGATGGATTGATGCGTCCACTGAGAATGCCTGCCAGTGCCGAAGCGCCATTCACCCCAGGTTGCCAGATAGAGATAATAGCATCGGCCATGGGCTCGATACGACACAGCTCTATAGGTCGGCCATTCGACAAGACAATCACTACAGGCTTGCCCGTCTGTTTCACAGCTTCTACCAATTGTTCCTGACAACGGGGCAAGGCAATAGACGAACGAGAGCAATTCTCACCACTCCAACCAGCCTTTTCGCCCAAACAAACCACCACTACATCACTCCACTGAGCCAATGATACTGCCTCAGCCAGAGCCTCAACTTCATGAGCAATGGTGTCGGTGATGGCTGACCAACCCCTCTTGGGATCAGCATCATGCTGCGACTCCAGTCCGCAACCTTCAGCATAGCGCACCTCCGATGTGGTGGAAAATTCTTGCACTATACCATTATATAATACGTCCACATCTTCGTCGCGACCATATCCGGCCCAGTTGCCTATCAGCGAACGAGCGTTCTTGGCCAACGGCCCAACAACAGCAATCTTTTTTTGATTGACTAAAGGCAGTGTATGCTCATTTTTTAATAATACCGCACTCTGCGCTGCCAACTCAGAGGCGCATTGCATCATATCTTCGGTCAGATAGATGGGGACGTAATCTTCACGTGTATAGGGCTGTTCGAACAGTCCAAGTCTGAACTTCAGTTCAAGCACGCGGCTGACTGATTCATCAAGAATATCCATAGACACTTGCCCCCTCTCTATGAGCTCAGCCATATGTTTCATATAAGTGGCAGACACCATTTCCATATCAACACCTGCGTTGAGGCAGGCTGCAGCAGCTGTACGGTCATTGTCACAGTAACCCATATTTTTCAGTTGGGGCACAGCATCCCAGTCGGAAATCACCAGACCACGAAAGCCTAACTGCTGACGCAGCACCTCTCTCAAGGTATAATTGTTGCACGTAGCTGGCACACCACTTATATTATTAAAAGCACTCATCACAGCAGTGGCACCTGCGTCAATACAAGCCTTGTAGGGTGGCAGATAGGTATCCCACAATGTCTGATGCGAAATCTCGGTATAGAAATAGTCGCGGCCGGCTTCTGATGCCCCATAGCCTACATAATGTTTAAGGCAAGAAGCTACGGTACTGTCGGTAGCAAGCGAGCTACCTTGCAGTCCGCGCACGGCGGCACTGCCCATCACACCTTGCACATAAGGATCTTCACCATACCCTTCGCTGATACGTCCCCAGCGAGCATCACGAGCCACATCAATCATCGGGGTAAACACCCAATCTACACCCGAGCGACGCGTCTCACGTGCCATGAAGTGGTACATGTTCTCCACCAAAGCCGGATTCCACGAGCAAGCCTGTCCCAAGCCTATTTGGAAGTTGGTGCGATAACCATGGATAATGTCATAGCCAAACAGGATGGGAATACCCAAGCGCGATTCCTCCATCGCCATTCGTTGCAGACGGTTGCGTTCCTGTACGTTGCCCACGAAATAAAGCGATCCGATAGTAGGTGGTATTTTATGGCGATATTCAATGAGATTATTATCATTGCCATCATTGCCATAATAATACTGATTGAGCTGCATGATTTTCTCCTGTAACGTCATTCGCAACAGCAAATCTTGCACACGTGATTGAATGGAAGCATTCTTGTCTTTATAGACAAAGCCAGCAGCACTCATCTGAATGGCTGAACCAAGAATACAAATAGTTAACAAATAAAACTTCATTGGATTTTTCATATGAATTAAATTTGGTTTCTTGTTTTTCGATGCAAAGTTATCCAAAGTAGTCCGATAGAGGAATCTTTCTATCACATCAAAAGGGCTTTAAAGTAGGCTTGAAGGTACATCATTACCACATCATCGATGTTTTTTCATGGTTTTTTCCTTAATTATCAGTATTTTTGCATCCATGAAAGCATACATCCAACATCTTATCATCACATCATGCTTGCTTTTTCAATCCTTCAATTGGATACAAGCCAACAGCTTCACTGCCAACATAACAAAGTATACTTATGTTGACTACCACATGTCGCCCGTAAACACTTGCATAGACATCGATGGATTAGAAGCCGTATTTATGGCTAACACCAATGGTGTGGCACGTTTCAACGGAAACACCTGGAACAATATACCCTTGCCCTTCGCCCGACGCATATACGCAGTCTGTGCCTTAGGAGATACACTCTTTGTAGGAGGTGCCGGCAAAGTGATAGGTATGACCTATGGCCAGCATAAAGAAGAGATGCAATATATTAATCTTCAACCACAAGTGAGCAAACTCACCCCCTATGATTTTTCCGTAAGAAGTATCGAAGGCTTTAGCAACGAAGATGTCTATTTCTCTACATCCGTAGGTACGTTGTATTATAATGGCAAAGAATTGAATTATATCTTTGATATGGCCTCATGCGGAAAACGCCTGTTCAAAACAACCGATTCTACTGGCAAAAGTGAGATTATAGTACAAGGTGATGACGGAGTGCTATACAAATTTAGAAAGGAAAGAGCCCAATTATTCTGTGCCGATACACAACTATTGAAACGTGAAGTGGTAATGGTGAGTAAGATGCACAACGGATGTTACACCATAGCCACTGCTGATGGCTGTTTGTTTACGATGAATAACGAGAGCAAAGCGATTGAATTAATATCTTCCACTTATTTGCGAATCAACACGGGAACGGTATCACCTGATGGTCGTTATTTAGTTCTCGGAACACTTGGCAACGGTCTGCATGTACGCAACCTATTAACGGGGCAGACAGTCATCTACGGGGCTGACCGACTGGGTAGTATGAATATCAGCCACGTCGTATTTACCGAACAAGGACAATTATGGGTAGCTCTCGATTGCTCTGCTGCCTCCATCACATTCAACCCAAGTGAGTTTCTATGGCTCACCATGCAAGAGACCGGTACACTACTTGATGCGCATAATATAGGAAACACCACCTATCTAGCTACCATTAACGGACTGTTTGCGGCAACTGACGAAAAGGTGAAACGATGTGCTGACACACCACTTGTACCTACCTCTTTGTCGGTAATGAATGGTAGCCTGCTGCTTGGAACTATAGGTCAGACCGCACGTATAGAGAAAGACAAACTGTTTCCTCTTGAAACCGGAGGCCGCATAGAAGGATGCTCACAAGTTACGAGTTGGAGCGATGAGTTACTCCTAATGCGGGGATTCGGTGGAGTCTTCCTGTTAACTAAACAGGGGAACAAATGGCGTATGGTATCTAATCCCGTAGAAGAAGGAACTGTGAAACGAGCTGAGTTTGAAAGTGCTCATATATTATGGATACTTGACATTCATGACCTCACACGTCTAGTGCTCAGTCAAGACCTAACAACCATCGTCAGCAAGCAATCATTCTGCCAAGTGGGTGGTTTATCCTGCGAAAAAGGTACTTTCCTCATTCGTTGGATGGGACAATGTCTCTGCCTTAATGATAAAGGCGTATATGCTTTTGATACCAAGAGACAACAGATGGTACGGCATGAATTGCTATCTAAAGCTATCAACACTTCAGAACCCATATTAGCAGTGAATACAGACATCCAAGGTAGGCTTTGGATAATGACGGATGCGAAATTGACTTGTTACAACACGGATGGCATAGCAGAAAAACGAATCAATCTGGCCGGCCAAACCCCATTGGAGTATAATGGTGCCTATCATTTCAGTGTGCTAGGCGACAGCCTGCTTCTGTTAGCCACAGCTCAAGGAACGATGCGGTACGACCTCCTGAGTCGCAACAAAGAGAACTTTCTTCCAAGACCGCCACACTTTGAGACTGTTTCTTATTATTCGGGAGACCTGCTTTATACCATACCAGCCAAGGAAACGACTCAAGTATACCTACCTGCAAACGCCAACCGCATCAGCCTTACGATGACCAATGGTCTTAGCAATTCATCGGTGAAATACACCTATAGTATTGACAACGGTCAGAATATGCCCTGGCAAACAAACGGTAGTGTTTTTCTAGATCTGCTTCCCTATGGAAAACATCACATCATCGTGAACGACAATTATGGGCACACCCTACAATTATTACTAGTACGCAATTGTCCTTTCTATCTTTCTTGGTATATGATTGCAATCTATCTTATGCTCATGGCTTCTTTAGTGGCCACCCTTGTCATTCATCATCAAAGACGCAAACGCAAACGCTTGCAACAAGAAATGGCTGACAGACAGCGCCAATTTGAAGAGGAATTGCGCCAAAAGGAGAAAGAGCAATTACTCGGACGCATTGAGACACAGAGCAGTCAGTTGAAAGAGCGTATGCGGTTCTTGACCATGAAGCAGGAAATCCTCAACTCACTTTCTACTGAGATAGAAGCACAGAAAAAAGAAATCGGAGACCACTGGCCTGATCGCCTCTACCGGCGCATCATCGAACTCATACAGCGTAGTCGTACCGAGGAAGATCATCTGCTCTCTTTCGAAAACTATTTTGTGGATGTGCATCGTGACTTCATGATACGCTTACAGCAGAACCATCCCCAACTCTCGCCGGGCGAGTTGCGATTTTGCTGTTTGCTAAAGGCTAATCTCTCCACAAAGGAAATTGCCAACATACTCAGCATCACGCCTCGCTCGGTCGATTTGAAAAAATACCGCCTCAAAAAGAAATTTGAGTTGGGTGAAGACGATTCCTTAACCTCGTTTATTGTCGGCTTGGAATGACTAATTGCCTGATGCTATTGGGAGCAAGCACAATGGTGGTAGGTAGCTGGGCGATAGCAGCCTGCCACTCTGCGGGCACATTCTTCAGCTCAAGGCGAGCAGCCACAGCATGTCGTCCCATTTGCTGATAATTCCAAAATAGCAAGGTGATTTTATCATGATCAATGGCTGCTTGCACATAGAGTCCTTTCCCATCTTCCGGTTCCGGATAGCTGACGGAAACGGCCGTATCGGCCTGCAAAGAGAGCTTTCTGATGGCTTCGCCATAGGGGGTGAATTGTGGCTCGAGAGGAGTGCGGTCATCAGCAGTGAAGAGCATGTCTTTCCTGCCCTCGAGATGATGACGTATCACCCAATTAAAAGGGTAGATATACTTGCTTTTCCCATACCAATAAAATAAAGAGAGCATGCCTACGGCTTGACGCACACGGTCGTCATCCATAGAGTTGTAGTCATCAGCCAAAGGACCAGGATATATTCCCATCTCACTGACAAACACAGGCAAAGACTCGTTCAAACCTCTCTCGTGCAACATTTTATCTATAGCTTCACGCTGTCCTAATACACGTGAGGGGTTGTCTTTGAAGAATAATCGGTTTCGCCCCGTTTCATCCCAAACAAAATAGCCATGATAGGAAATGAAGTCCAAGCGCTTGTCGGCAGATACATCGGCTTTGTAATCGTCAAGTAACTGTGCAATCCACTCAGGGTTGAAGCAAGAACTTACCGGACCACCTATTTCTATAGGAATATCAGGTTGCAACTCCCGGTTCACTTCGTTGACTACCTCCATCATGGGACGAAACACTTTTCGATAATACTCCTTTACGGTGACCCCTTTCGTCTGTTCATAGTCGTATTCGTTACCTGCCTCTATATAGCGCAACTTGGGGAAACGGTGCTTCAGCTCAATCAGTTCATCTTTGAATATCTTTTTCTGCTCTGCACTGACAAGGCCATAACTCATCAACAGATAGTCAGACATCTCATGGGCTGTCTGAAAACCAGCCTCATCCACATAACCGGGACCCGCCCAAACGCGTGTTACCAAGGCATGAAGCCCTTGCTCATTAAGAAAACATCCGTCATTGGGGTGATTGACAGGAGTGGTGTTCATATAGCGCTCTGGCTGCGGACGTGGCCCAACCTTCTTGCTACAATCCACAAGGATAGGAGCCAATAGCCAGACTGTATCTTTGACTGAAAGTTTATCTTCATCACCTTCTTTAATCTCTAATTCAAAAAGCTTGTCTTTTGAAGCTTTTATACTAAAATGATCCATTAATAGTCCAGTGGCATTCCTATTGTCGTGCAAACCCAAGCATAGAGATAGTTTAACCCCCATAGCACGGAATCGCCCTGTTAACGAATCGCCTGCAGCGCGTACCTCCTCCACATCCAAAATGCGTGAAGCATCAGCAGGATCTGTTATCGTCACTATAGGCGGTTGGCTGTTGCCATCAACAGTCATCACCATATTCACTCTGCCCTGAGGCAAACCTTCAACGACCAGATACCACTGGCCGTGATACACACCGACTCCGGCCATGGAAGCTAAAGAAACGGTCCACATTGATAATAATAAAATAATGTATTTCATAATAGCCGCAAAGCTACAACTCTACCGGTAGTAAGCCCAATATACATACACATCAAAAACACATCTTCGCAAAATTACATGTTCATATAGATATTGAACAGCAACAATAATCTTCTTATTATAGAATAAGCATGGTCCAACTCTTAAAGGATTTAACAGACAGTCTACTTCAATCTGTTAAATACAAAAAAACACCCAAATCTACACTTAGTGTAAAATTGGGTGTTAATTTCATAACCTATTGATTATCAAATCGGCTCGCGGAGAGACAGGTCGGTGAACCTCCCCAGCCATATAACTTAAAGTCAATGCTTTACTTTTCCAAACTTGTTATCGGTAACGAATTAGGCACAAAAATTAGAGCCTGATTTGTCCACCTTTGACCTATGCTTGTCTGCATATATCACGGGTTCAAAAGTACATATAAATTTCGTATCTACAAAATATTTATGCTTCAATGCTTTAGTCTTAGTGCAAGGTGCAAGCTTATCTATATAGATACTTGCACCTTGCACTAGGTTTTGTACATACAAAGTTGGTTAATAAGCACAAATCATGTAACTTTGCAAACAAGTTAATATAATTCTATGAGCGTTACATACTAAATATTCTAAATTAGCAAAACAGTTTTTTGCATAGACAATTGTTTGATTCATTGTCTAATGAGTTTTCATGTTCTCTTTTCAGAGATTATTTATCATTTAGAATATTAGTATAAAAATGAAGAATTGGAAAAAGACCTTTCTTTTTATATGGATTGGTCAATTCATCTCGTTATTAACAAGTTCAATAGTAACTTACGCAACTTTTTTTTGGTTAAGTGTTGAAACCAAATCACCACAAGTTCTTGCTTTTTCCGTATTATCTGGTTATTTACCTCAAGCAGTCTTAGGATTATTTATTGGTGTTTACATTGACCGATGGAATCGAAAATCAATTATGATTGCATCCGATTTATTTATTGCTTTTTGTACATTGGTCTTAATTATCTTATTTTCATCAGGAAACGTTCAAGTCGAATATTTCTACATTTTATTTGCCTGTCGTTCGATAGGTACAGCATTCCATACTCCGGCAATGCAAGCTTCTATCCCGTTATTAGCACCCCTATCTGAATTATCCCGAATAGCGGGGATAAATCAAAGCATACAATCTTTTTCAGGGATAATTTCTCCTATTATTGGAGCCTCTCTTATTAGTTTTATCCGTATAGATTATATTCTTGCGTTAGATATTATCGGGGCTATCTTTGCTTGTAGCCTATTACTGTTTGTATATATACCAAATCCCATCAAAAGAAAGACGGTTAGTAATGTATTCGGAAATATTAAAGAATGTATTGAATTTATATATTCAAAAAAAGGATTACCATATTTATTTATATGCTCTGCTGTTGTAACTTTCTCTTTTATGTTAATTTCCGTATTGTTACCTCTAATAACAATAGAACATTTCAAAGGTAATTCCTTTCAGATTGGACTCATTGAGATGCTATGGGGTATAGGAGCATTGATTGGTGGAGTTATAATAAGCCTTAATCGCATTAGCATTAATAGAGTGATATGCGTAAATGTAATGTACTTATTATTTGGTAGCTATTTGTTTATTTGTGGATTTTTATCATCAAGTGCTTTCTTGTATTTTGCTATACTAACCGTCATAGGTGGATGTTCGTATGCAATTTATAATTCTATATTTTTGGTAATTATCCAAGTTCAAGTGAAAGAAACTATTTTAGGACGAGTAATTTCCTCATACAATAGTTTGATATTATTTCCTTCCATATTAGGAATTATTGGAACTGGATTTTTAACTAATTATATCGGAATTACAACCGTATTTATTATTGCTGGATTAATAAGTATTTTCACTGGTTTAATTAGCATGTTTGTTCGCTCTTCAATAAAACTTGGAGAGCTGTAAATAAAATTTAAAAATGATATGAATTCTGTTTATGTGTGCTAGCGTAACAAACATAATGAGTAAAGTTCTAAAGTTATTGAGAAAAAACATTTCTCAGATTATGCTATTTACTCGTTTGTTCCACATAAATAGAAATTACAATGAATAATCAAATAAAAAAAATAATTACCGAATTAGAAAAACAGATTGCAAAACAAGAATCGGATACATTAAAATCACTTAGTGATTACTCTAAAATTTTAAAAGCATTAGAGAGTGGGCTTAATAAATTAAGAACAATCGTTTCCGAGTATCAGTTTGAAAATAAAAACGATGAAATATATTTTTTTAAGTTTGTTAAGCCTAGATTTGTCAGTAAGCTAATATATTATTCAAAAATGTATAATATCGAATTAATGCGACCAAATGGAAAAATTTCAACGTTAAGAAAGTACTATCTGACGGAATTAGACCAAATAGAAGCGTTCTTTTATGAAAATATTGATTTTTACAAATATTATCGTTCGGGCTCTACCCATTTAGACAATGAATATTTTCTACGTGAAGAACAAAGTGTTAATTTCTTAATGGGAACATTCTATTTTGAAAAAGACCCAACTTTTTCAACAATTTCTGATTATACTGTTGCTAGAATTCTAGCAAATGAAATGCTTTGTGCTTATCTCAATGATGAGATTTTGCAGCTTGAAGAGCCTCGACTTAAACATCCATCTTTCCCTAAAATTAAAATAACGTGGACAAGAAGTAAAACAGAACTAGTTGAGTTGATATATGCTATTTATGAAGCTTGCTGTTTTAATTTTGGGAAGGGTAGCCTAAAACAACTCATAAAATATTTTGAAGTAATCTTTAATATAGACCTAGGAAATCCTTATCACACCTATCTTGAAATTAGGGAAAGAAGTAATCGGACTCAATTTTTAGATAAATTGAAAGAGCTATTGATTGCTAAAATGGACAACGATGATTGCAAATAGGAGTTTAAACCTTTTTCCCAACCTAAAAACAGACAATCAAGATTTGCTATTGCTTATATTCAATTAATTATCAGTAGTATATGTTGATTTTAAAAATATCTTTTCCGACTTGGGAAAGATATTTTTTTATCCTCCTGAACTTTGCAGCGAATCAATAAGCTACAAGTATGGATGTCATAACAATGGAATCAAAAGCTTTTAAGGAATTAGAATCAAAGATTAATGAGATTGCAGATTATATCCTCAATAAGCAGGAAAATGAGAGTACCAATGAAGATGAAATATGGGTAGATAGTTACGAAGTCTGTACGTTTCTAAAAATCAGTGATAAAACATTGCAAAGACTGCGGGTGTCGGGAACAATAGCCTATTCCAATATCCGTGGACGATATTTCTACAAAATCGGAGAAATAAAACGAATGTTGGAAGAGCGACTGATTAGAAGTAATGCAGAATGTATAAATGACTTAGTAACAAATCACAAACTATATGTTAAGGAAAGAAGAAATCTTAGAAAGAACAAGTAATGGATTAAACGTTTTCAGACACTATATTACTTGTCAATGGCGTGTAGGACGTAATTTCTTCAATCCATTATACGAAGATAAAAAGGCTTCCTGCAATATTTACTTCGACCGAAAGACAGGAGCATATAAGCTGAAAGACTTTGGTAATGACGAGTATAGCGGGGATTGTTTTTCTTTAGTTGGCAACCTAAAAGGTCTGAACTGTAATAATGCTACTGATTTTGTAGAAATCCTGAAAACGATAAATCGGGATTTATCACTGGGGTTACCGGAAGATATAGCTAGTCCGCTACACCCAATCACCAAAACTACACTACCAACTATTCTACCTGAAAAGAAACCAAAGCTATATAGCTATCAAGAACAGAAATTTACTCGAAATGAACAAGAATACTGGCAGCAATTTGGTATCACTCCTGAAATATTGATACAATATAAAGTTTGCTCTATAAGAGAGTTTTCCAGTGAAAATTCCGAGGGGAAATCCTATACCATCACTTCATCACAAAAAGAACCTTTATTCGGGTATAAAAATAAACGATATATTAAGTTGTACCGTCCTTTTTCTCAAATGCGATTCCTGTACGGTGGTGATATAGGTGAGAATTATTGTTTCGGATTGGAACAATTACCCGCCAAAGGAGATACTGTCTTTATTACTGGTGGAGAAAAAGATGTTCTTTCTCTTTCTGCTCACGGATTTTATGCTGTATGCTTCAATAGTGAAACAGTAAATATTCCGGGGGGAATCATTCATAAACTGGCTTTTCGTTTCAAGCATATTATCTTGCTTTATGACATGGATAAAACAGGGCTTGAAAGTTCTGCCAAACACGAAAAGCAGTTGGCAGAATATGGAATTAAACGGCTATTGCTACCACTTTCAGGAACAAAACAGGAGAAAGATATATCCGATTATTTCAAACAAGGGAATAGCAGAGAATCGTTTTTGAAACTATTCCTTGATTTTTTAGATACTCTATACAGCGATACTATGACTATGCTGAAATCATGCGAAATAGATTTTAATAATCCTCCGGCAAAAGCACAGGAAATCATATCTGCCGGAGATGTGCCACTTGGTACGCAAGGAAATATTCTTTGTATTACAGGTGGTGAAGGAACTGGAAAAAGCAACTATGTTGCTGCGTTGGTGGCGGGGTCAATCAGACCGGAAAATATTGGGGTCGATACATTGGGAATCAATGTACATCAAAATAAACAGAATAAAGCCGTACTACTATATGACACAGAACAATCCGAAGTACAGCTATTTAAAAACGTTTCTAACCTTTTGAAGCGTGCGAAACAGTCCGAAAAGCCGGAAGAGCTGAAAGCCTTCTGTTTAACAGGTATGTCCCGGAAAGAACGCTTACAGGCGATTGTTCAGAGTATGGATAAATTTCATTATCAATATGGGGGTATCCGGTTGGTTATTATAGATGGTATTGCAGATTTGGTACATTCCGCCAACGATGAAGCGGAAAGCCTTCGTGTGGTGGATGAACTTTACCGACTGGCAGGGATATATCAGACCTGTATTGTCTGTGTTCTTCATTACGTCCCGAATGGATTGAAGCTTCGTGGACACTTGGGGTCGGAACTGCAACGAAAAGCGGCTGCCATCCTTTCTATCGAACTGGATAACGACCCGACAGTATCAGTGGTGAAAGCCCTTAAAGTAAGAGAAGGCAGCCCGTTGGATGTTCCGTTAATGCTCTTTTCATGGGATAAGGAAGCCGGGATGCATCTGTATCGTGGAGAAAAGCCCCGTGAAGAAAAGGAGAAGCGCAAGGAAAAAGAATTGCTAAGCGTAGCCCGTGAAGTTTTCGACCAGCAAACCTATATCACTTATATAGACCTATGCGAACAGATACAGCAGATTATGGATGTGAAGGAACGCACAGCAAAAAGCTATATCCGCTTTATGCGAGAGAAGGAAATTATCATCAAAGACCCTTCAAATCAGAGTTATTTCATCAAAGGTCATATTTAATAAGTTATTATCATGCATATAAATTGGGAAACATTCATTGCTTGGATGGAACGTATAATGGACAGGTTCGATATGGTGGATAAGAAAATCGACCGATTAACCACCCAGCGTAATTGTTTGGATGGCGAACAACTTTTGGACAATCAGGATTTGATGTTTCTATTGAAAGTTAGTTCTCGAACTCTTCAACGCTATCGAAAGAAAGGTATCCTACCCTATATCAAGCTGGATGATGGCAGGTGTTATTACAAAGCTACCGATGTCCATAAGCTGATTCGGGATAAACTATGAAAAATAATAGCTTATATCGCCGACTTTCAGTATCTTTGCATTTGAAAATTTGAATTACAAGGCAGAAGATTTCTGCGCTTGACATATAACATAACGTTCGCAGAACGTCTCGATACAGAAAACTGGTAATTTTCAAAAAGAAGAGGCCGATGCGCAATGTTCATGCTATACAGTTGTATAGCGTGGGCTTGCCTATCTTCTTCTTTGGGTATACCAGTACCTCTGTGTCGAGATAGTGTGAGTTCCACGCTTCTTTTTTGATGGCTGACGAACGTTCTGAAAAAATTAGAACAATTAAAAAGAGCAGACATGAAAAAAGTTAAGCTTTACATCGCAACATCACTTGATGGTTACATTGCACGACATGGTGGAAACCTTGATTGGCTAAGAGAGTTTCCTAATCCTTCAAAAGAAGATTTCGGTTATAAAGAGTTCTTTAGTTCAGTGGATACAGTTATTATGGGAGGACGTACTTACCGTGATGTATTATGCATGGATGTAGTTTGGCCATACAAGGATAAAACTACATACGTTATTACTCGCAATCCCATAATTCCAAAAGAAAATATCCATTTCATTACTGAAAATGTTACTGAAACAATATCTCGACTTCGGGAAGAAGATGGAAAAGATATTTGGTTAGTTGGTGGTGGAGAACTTATAACAATGTTACTTAATCAGAATTTAGTAGATGAAATGATAATCACCTATATTCCTATTATTCTCGGAAACGGAATATCTTTATTTTCTGATATTGTCAAAGAGTCATATTGGAATACTTTTGATGTCCAGAGATACAACAATAATATTGTAAAAATAACTTATAAATTAGAAAATGGAACAATTGATATTGATAGATAAATTAAAAAAAGAATTTTTAAAAGATAATGCTATTTCTGCCGTATTGATGTATGGTTCTTTTGTAAAAGGAGAAGGAGATAAATATTCAGATATTGAGTTTTATGTTTTTTTACGTGATGGATGTTGCGTGGATAAACTCAAATGGATTTCTACAGTTCATCCAATAGAATTAATGTTTGTAAATGAATTTGGCACAGACGTGGTTGTTTTTGACAATCTCATTAGAGGAGAATTTCATTTTCTGCCTGTAAAAGATATATCAATAATAAAAAGTTGGCAAGGATATACTTCTTTTGAATTTAGAGACAAAATGAATTTTGTAGATAAAGATGGAATGCTGAAAGAAATTTTAGACAATATTCAACCACCTTTTCTGCCAGTTCACAATACTCCTGTTCAAATTGAATGGTTGGCAGATTCTTTAATTAACAACTTGCTTTTTGCCTGCAATTTATTAAAAAGAGAAGAATATGCACATTTACATTCGATATTCCAATATATACAAAAATACATTTTATGGCTGGTAAGAATACATGAACAATCAGAAAAACATTGGGAAAGCCCTACTAAAAAACTTGAAGTCGATATTTCTCCAGTTTGGTATGAAAAGTATCAGTACATCACCCCGAATTTATCAAATCAAGCTCTAAGCAAATCTATAGAGAGTGCCTTTGTAATCTCTATTGATTTATTCGACAAACTGGATGTTCCATCTTCAAGAATTGTTCTTTTAGATAAAATAAAGAAACAATTTCTAGTGTCATAATTAAAAGCACCCGGTGTCCCCACCGGGTGCTAACCACAAAAATCCTCAATTACAATAGCATAAAATCTATTCATAATGGAATTTTCGTGGTAAAGATATGGATTTTCAACTTATTTCTTTGATTTCCTTTTATTTTCAGGGAAAACAAATACCACATTGAACTGCTCGTCAAAAGCCAGCGAAGCATCAAAAGACTTTCCTGCCTTGCTTTTGAAGCCTTTTATCAATCCAGTTTTCTTTGTAGTTATTAATTCCGTTACCTGTTTATCGGATAATTGTTTGTCGCTCTTATTTCGGAAAATAACCAGTCCACAATCTCCATCATCACACTTTGCTACTTTCGGATACAGTAAAATCCGACCAGTACCGCACTTCGGGCAACTTAAATCCGATTGCGTTTTCAAAGTAAGCTGTACCCCTAATAATTCACTGGTTATTTGTGAAGCATACACTTCGGTACTTTTATGGAAAGTATCAGGGTTCATTTCCCCGCTTTCTATTTTGGAAAGCGCATTTTCCCACATACCTGTCATTTCCACATCAGCGATTTTCTTATCTCGGACAATATCATAAACAGCCAGCCCCTTTTCAGTAGGAACAAGTGTTTTCTTATCCCTGACAATATACTGGCGATTGAATAGAGTTTCGATGATTGCAGCCCGTGTTGCTGGTGTACCTATGCCGGAATCCTTCATACTGGCTTTCAGTTCTGAATCTTCCAGTTCCTTCCCGGCGTTCTCCATTGCGGACAATAGGCTACTTTCTGTGTGAAGAGGTTTTGGCTTGGTCTGTTTCTCCAATAGCTCAATACCTGAAAGGGATAGATTTTCACCTTCATTTAAGACTGGTAAGGTGGCGTTTTCTTCTCCATCTTCTTGCGTATTGAATACAGCCCGCCATCCGGCAGATTTGATTATTGCCCCTTTCACATTAAAAATACTCTCGCCACTGGTGAGAGATACAGAAGTAACATCTTTCAAGCACTTATCCGAAAATGCTTCCAGCATCCTGCCCGCAATAAGTTCGTATATTGCCTGTTCGTCTGCTTGCAGACTGCCGGGCTTATTCTCGGTTATTATCAGGGCATGGTGGTCGGTAACTTTGTTATCATCCACTGTTCGGCGGTTTAGGTTGCGACCTTCCATTGATTTGGCATAGCCGGCAAATCGGTCGTAAGATTCCAGTAAAGAAATACGTTCAGGTATTTCATCGAAAATATCCTGTGAGATATAACGGCTTCCGGTACGGGGATATGAAATTAACTTGGATTCATATAGTTTTTGTGCGATGGAAAGCGTTTTGTCTGCGGAGAAATTAAGTTTTGTATTGGCTTCTTTCTGTAAGGTCGTAAGGTCGTAAAGCAAGGGCGGTTCTTGGTTTACTTCTTTGCACTCTACCGATTTTACCACTACCAGACCGCTATTCTTTATTATTTGCAATTTATCAATGGCGGGCTGCTGACTGTCGAATTTTTCTCCTGAAAGGGCAGAAAATCCGATATTGTCTTTTCCTGCCTGTAATTTCAGTTGCCAATACTTCTGTGGAACGAAGTTTTTATTCTCAAGGTATCGGAAACATATCATTGCCAGTGTCGGGGTCTGCACTCGTCCCAACGAATATGTACCCCTTCCGGCTGCTATACTCAATGCTTGTGAAGCGTTGATTCCGATAAGCCAGTCCGCTTCGCTCCGTGCTTTTGCCGACCGAAAAAGATTATCGTACATTGTTCCATCCTTGAGGTTTTGCAAGCCGTCCCGGATGGCTTTATCCGTCAAACTACTTATCCATAGGCGGACAAAAGGCTTATTACAACCGATGTGCTGGTAAATGTACCTGAATATAAGTTCACCTTCCCGCCCGGCATCAGTGGCAACGATAATCTTTTCGCACTGGTCGAATACCTCTTTTATGATTTTCAGTTGCTTTACTGTCCCGCTATCAGGCTTATATCCTTTATCGGTCTTGACCTGACGGGGAATAAGTTGGAATGATTGCGGGATAATGGGTAAACTTTCACGTTTGAAGTTCTCTATCCCATAAGCTTCCGGCATGGCAAGCCCGACCAAATGACCGAACGCCCAGGTAACGATATATCCGTTACCTGAAATGTGTCCGTCATTTTTTTGTGTTGCACCCAGTACGGTAGCTATATCTCTTGCTACGCTGGGTTTTTCTGCTATTACTGCTATCATTATATAATTGGATTTTTGTGGTTAATAAATTATTTCATTTTGCGACCTCGTGATTTTTTAGGAGTTTCAGACTGCTTGTTTTCTTTAGCTTCTTTCTTCTCCTCTTTCTCTACCTGTTTCTCGGTCGGCTGGGTCTGACCTTTTTTCAAAGGCTCATCTACTTTTTTGGTCGCTTCATTGGTTTTTCCCTCCGAATTAACTGCCACCTGTGTTTTATGTGCGTTGGAAGGGGTTATTTCTTTGGCTTTTTCCTTCGCCTTATCGGGATTGAATTTATAGAAATCCAGTTTACCTTTTTCATGGTTTACCTTCACATAAGCATTGTATTCCTGACCTTCTTTGTCTTTCATACCCTTTACATGGATGGTTTTATCCGCCCGCAAGTCAGCTTGCTGTTTTGTGGACAACTCCACTCCGGCAAGGGTTTTGGGAATACGCACCCCCTGTTCGCTTTGTTGCCGTTCTCCCTGCTGCTGTGCTTGTTTTTGGCTCTCTTTGGGAAAAATAAATTCAAGGCTACGTTTCTCGGCATTGACCTGAACGAAAGCGGAAAAAGGCTTGTTTTTTGCAGAAATCATATTTTCCAGCCATACGACTTTGCCTTCCGCTAAGGCTGCTTTCTGTTTTTCATCCAGCTTTACGCCTTTTATTTCATCAGGAAGCTTCAGGGATGAAGCCTTCATGGATACCAGTTCATTGGTTTGCTTGTCGATACTGATAAAAGAAGGAACAAGTTCACCTGTACGGTAGTTTTTAATATCTACAATCCTTCCCATATTTCCAGTTTCCCGCAGTTTTTTTTTGTCTTCGTCTGTAAACTGGTGTCCAAAGAACGGACGGTCGAGTTCCGGTTGTTTACGGATACCATGAATTGCCAGCACGACATTACCTTCGCTGTCCGGACGGAATGAAAGACGGGCATCCGTTTTCATTACCATTGTTCCGAAATTAGCTTCAACTGAAAATGTGGATGGGGACTTGTAACCCCGCAGCATAGGTTCTAACGCCTTTGATTTCTCAAGCTGTTCTTTGGTAATACCTAAATTTTTCAGAGAATCCCAGTCGATTTTGTTGGGGTCGATAAAATACTTGTTCGTATCGGCTGGTTTCTGTTCCTGTGTTACGGTTTCCTTCGGATTTTCTGCTTTCAGGTCTTTCGGCTCGATACGGATTTTATCAAGCATTTCATCTGTCGCAGGCGTGGGATTCTTAACATTTTCCTGAATGACCTTTGCGGTCTTTTCTGCTTCTTCGGGGGCTACTTTGAAGAAGCTGAAACGTGTCGGGTCTTTTAACTGACTGAAAAAGTTCTTCAAGAAATTTTCAAGGGCGTTGCCCTGCTTATCCACTTTCAGGAAATCATTGTTGTGTTCCTGTTTTGCCGGAACTGTTTGCAGTTCCCCATTTTCATCAATACCCTTTACGGCATTAATCGTTTTCTTTTCCTTGTCAAAGACAAGTAGAATGTCCATCATCTGTTCATCAGAACCGGACTGGCTGGTTGAATTTACATCCATGACCTTGATTTTAAATTAGTAAATATTTGATTGTCAAATCAAAGGTATGGGATATAATAAAACTGCCACCCTGTTTTTAGCAAGGTGGCAGCAGATGTCTTGGTATGGCGTTAGATGACGTTTGTGCTATTAAACTTGATTTTTATTTAGCACCGCTTCATATTGAAATTTACTCAACAATTGTCCAAATTCAAAGATTTTGGTACAACGTTTTAATATCTTTGAATTTTCCTCTTCACCAAGAATATCCGATGCCAATTTCATGTCTAAATCGTCTATTGTTTTTCCATTATCTTCAAGGTATTTTTTAATTTTTGGCTCTGCTAAAAGAAAATCACTATATTGTTGGTTCACTCCTTCTCTTCCTTTTTCTTCTTCTTGAATAGCATCATCTGTCATTTTAACAAAATAAACAGCCTTATCAAAATCTATATTTTTACGATATGTACCATCAAGTAATCCGTCTTTTTCTTTAGATAATATTATCGCAAATAAGTCTGAACCTGCATTTGTGTGAAAACTAACCCCCGTATTGTCTAAACCCAAATTAATTTTCTCGTTCTTATAATATATATTTAATATATATAAAGCAGCTAATATGTCAAATAAATATTTAACAGAACCAAAATGTAGTGAATTAGCTCTATCATGTTTCAAATTTTGATATGCATTATTCCAACTATAAGTTAAATAAGTTTTACCTGTACGAGTTTCATTTTTAACAAATGGTAATATGACTTTTGTTGTTTGGAAACAATTAGGATGGCTTATTATCACTTCTTTTTTGTCTATCAGCCATATATTATTTAAATGAACAAGAGCGTCATTATCATACTTTATTTCTCCTGTTTTTGTACCTCCATTTAGTTTATAGAGTTCCTTTGATATGGATTCAATCTCTGCTGCCGCACGTAAAATTAAATCCATAATTTTTGCAGAATAAACATTCAACTGATTGTCATCCATGTGGATATTATAACTCAAATTTATTGTTTCATGCTCTATGCTTTTGAAGATAGGCCAATAGATGTTTGTTGCCATTTTATATATGTATTTTATAATCCTATTTTCTTTATAAAAATATCATTGCGTTTTGATGCTCTTTCGTGTAATGTTCTATAACTTAATATTTCTGTATATAATGAACCATCTTTACGCCCATACTCTCCCGGAATTGTTTTTGCAGGTCTAAACATATAATCAAATTGATATGCGGCTTTAAAGTCACCGTCATAGGTGCGAACATCTTGCTGATTAATACCTTCTCCAATTAAGTAACCATAAAAAGTATCTATTTGAAAATTATCCGCAGTAAAATTTCTGATTAGTGAGGCATAATGGGTTATTTCATTTAGATGAAGTCCTATATTTCTATTAGGATTCTTTAATTCTATTATAATACACTTACCTTCATCGGGAAATACCAAAATATCGGGGCGTTCTTCCATTCTGTTTTCTCCTAATGATTTAAGATATTCTTCTTCTTTATCACTAAATTCATCTTTGAATAGCTTTTCATCGCCTATTTGGATATCACATAATCGAGTTTCAGAACAACCATTAAAATAGATAAAATCTTCATTGATTATCCACAAATCACTATCACTTGGATTATCAGACTTTTGTCTGAAAATCAGATTATGAAGAAGAGCTTCGTCATTATTTCGCCGACCTTCATTCTGAACAGTCAGTTTATTGTCCAGTATTTTATCATACAAATCAAGAACTAATTTACGTCTTGCAACATAACGTGAGAGTGTGGTTCTATCCTGTAAAGGAATATTGTAAACAAGGTCTGTTACTAACTTTTCAAAATTCTCCTGATATTCGTCTTTATTTGTGGGATTCAATGAATCAAGAGTATCAATTATATTTTTAATTTCAGCATCTTGATTGGCGACTATCTTTGCATCAGCAGCATATATTTTTTCTAAAATTTTATCATTGGAATCATTTATGCTTATTCTTAACTCCTGAACAGCTTCTTCTCTCAATAAAAACATTTCAGTAAGTTTTTTTATTTCTTCAACTTTATCTTCCGCTTTTTTCTTTATTTCATCATACATTGAAGAAATTTTGTCATTTACCTGTTCTTCTACATCGTCCAATAATATTTGGTCGTTTGCATACCCATATTCTTTCGCATTTTTTTTGAAATCTGTCTTAGATAGAAAGACAATATCGCCTCTTACGTCTCCATCGAGTTCATCAATATAGGGGCTGGATATAAAAAACAAATATCGTTTATTATCTATAAAATCATCATTTTTCAGATTTTCAAGTCGAATTTTGACATTTTCTATAACTTCGTTTTTACTCGTTAATTTTATACTATTGTGCTTTAATTTGTCAAACCCAATTTTATACGCACTTATAGTGAAGTTTTCAGAATGAGCATAATCCTTTTCTACTCGTTTTAAGTCCTTAGATATTTTAGAATAATTGATTCCAAATGTTATTTGTTTATCCAATTCAGGAATATCATCTACTGTAATTGGAGCAGATTCCTTTAATTCTGAATTTATGTATTTATCAATTCTAAATTCAGGTAAGCTATCCCTTTGAGAACACAGAATCATCATATACCTATTTATAATGATTTCTTTCAATTCCTGAATATTAAGTTCCTCGTAATAAGATTGGTCTTTATCATCAAGAGGGGCTGAAAAGAAAATCGATGTTTTCAACTCTTGAATGTCTGATTTCTTCGTCCCTATATAATAAATCGTTGCATTGTTGTCAGTTACGAATCTTTTATCTTTGGATAGAACAAAATCTCGTTGCCAATATTCATCATCACTATGAAAAATACTTGATATTTGTGTTTTATCAAAGTAGTGTAAAAACTGCAATCGACCAGACCCTCTGTTGTTGAACCCCTTACGAATATCTTTATACCTAAAGACTCTATCAAAATTTTCATTATCAAAGCCGATTCCATTGTCTTTGATAATTATTTTATCAAAATCAACTTTACCTTCTTCTGTATCAGTAAACAGCGTTTTCGTATAATGAAACTCGACAATGATTTTCCCTGTGGATTCAGAATGTTGTCTTTTTAGCAAAGCCAAAGCTTCTAACGAATTGGTGATTGCTTCAAATATTGGCTGCAATTTGTTAGGCGACTTGGCTACACTTTTTAGAACTCCTTCCCAGAGAAGTCCTTCTGTTTTTATGTATGTATTATCATGTAATTCCATAATTCCTATTTCATTGTTGAAATTAATAAGTCTTTTACATCAACATTTAGCACTTTAGCTACTTCCACCAAAGTATCCAATGACGGCTGTGTTTCATTTGTACACCAACGGGAAACGGTTGCTTCATTTTTACCCAATGTCTCTGCCAACCATTTCCCTGTGCGATTTTGCTCAACAAGAACAACTTTCAACCTGTTAATTTGCTTCATCTGTATAGCTTTTGATGTATTCTGCAAATGTATTGATTATTTTTGATAGATAAAAAATATATCTATTTATTCTTCCGATTTCACTAAATGCTGTAACTCTGGGTCATTCTTTATACGTTCCACTTCGTCAATGACAATCTGCTTTACATCCTGCTTTATCTTGTCGTAATTTAGCTGGATTTGTTGTTTCATCAGGTCGTTGCCATCTGTATCTCGGAAGTCGATAATCTCCGGTATCTTTTCATAACGGGCGGTTTCCCGCTTCACTTTCTCGTTATCCACTACAATTTCAGCGTGGAAAATCTTTTGGTCTATCCGTTCACCGAAATTATCACTGACCGCACCTACAAACATCCCCTGCGTAAGATTGGATATTTTACTGGCGGGTATCAGGCTGTCCATCTGTGTACTGATTGAGGTTGATTTGTCCTGTCGATTGATTGTCATGGACTGGCGTTTCTGCAACACTTTCCCGAATCGGTCTGATAGTGTTTTTGCCGTTTCCCCGACTACCTGCCCGGAAAAGATATTCCCGACCGTGTTCTGAATCACCTTACTTTCCTTATCGCCATAATCCCTTGTAAGCTGGCTATAATCCTGAAAGCCTAAACAGACCGCTACTTTATTGGAACGGGCGGTAGCTATCAGGTTATCCAGTCCCCGAAAATAGATAGTCGGCAACTCGTCAATAATAACCGAACTTTTAAGCTGTCCTTTTTTGTTTATCAACTTCACAATGCGACTGTTATACAATCCCAATGCTGCCGAATAGATATTCTGACGGTCGGGATTGTTACCTACGCAAAGTATTTTCGGTTCGTTGGGGTTATTGATGTCCAGTGTAAAATCATCACCTGTCATTACCCAGTAGAGTGCCGGGCTTATCATCCTTGAAAGCGGAATCTTTGCCGAAGCAATTTGTCCCTGTAACTGGTCTTGTGCTTGCGATTCCCACGCATCCATAAATGGGGAAAGGTAGTTTTCCAGTTCAGTATATGAAGTTAAAATCGGAAATATATCTGAATATTTCCTGTTCAGGAACTCAATGGCGTGTGGAAAGGTGCAATATTCTCCGTCCTTATATATCTTGAGAAACCAAATAATTGCAGCCAACAGGATGATGGGAGATTCCACAAAGAAGTCGCCTTGTTTCTGAATCCAGCTTCGGTTCAGGTTCAGCATTATGGTGTATGCCGATTCGTAAGCATCGGATATGTCCGTCATAAACGCCGGATTGATAGGATTGCATCGGTGGCTACGGCGTGGGTCGTCAAAATTAATCACATAAAATGTAGGTTTTATCTTATATGCTCCCGAATGATTCATCAGGTGATTGAAAGCGATTTCGGATAAATCCGGGAACTTGTAATCATAACAGTAGAGAGCAAAACCTTTCTCTATCTGTTGTTTTATGTAGTTGTTTACCACTGCATAAGACTTACCGCTACCCGGTGTTCCCAGTACGATGGTTGCCCGAAACGGATTTACTACATTTATCCATCCGTTGTGCTGTTTCTTCCTGTACCAAAAATGGGTGGGAAGATTCACCGAATATTCATTTTCCATCAGGCGGGTTTCTTGCATGAACGATTCATTTTCCAAATTAAAAACATCGTCCATCAGGTTGTTTTTGAGTAAACGGGACATCCATACCCCTGCGACCAACAAACACAAATATCCACCAGCCATTGACACTATATATAATGTAGCGTTCGCCGAAAGCGGTAAGGGTAAATAGAGCAACCACCAGTTCAGGAAGAACAGGATAAACCCGGCAATCAGGAAGGCAATAATCTTCCCCCATGTTATTTTCTCTTCCTTAACTCCTTTCGTTCCCAAACAGGATAAAGCAAGGAATATCACTGAAAACACCTTTGTTATCAGTATATGGCTAAACAGCCCTGCGGTTCGCTGGAAGTTTAGCAGTATCTTATCGACTACGCCGATATTGATACCCCAGTTTACAAACGACTGGTAACAATACCAGTAAATGTGTATCACTACGAATAAAATACTAATTGCCCTCATAAAGTCTATGACTTTGGCAAGACCTCTTAAATCATCTTCATTTTGCATAATCTTAAAAATTAAGTTGTTATTACATCTGCCGTCCAAAACGGCGTTTCTTCTTTTTCTTGGGAGTTGGCGGGGTTATATCATTCCCAGCCGTAGAATCGCTACCACCGGGCAGGATACTGAAAAGGCTACCTATGGAATCATTACCTTCCGATTGCCGTTCTGACGACACGAACGGTTCTGCCGAAGGTGTGAACGGTTCTTTTGGAACAGCCTGTTTTGTGTGTCCCTCGTTTACGGGGGATTCTCTAAACAGGTCATTAAATACATTGGCTGAAAATTCTTTTCCCAAACGAGAGCCGTTCAGGACTGCTTTGCTTTCGTGGTCGATGAAAGTTGCACCATATATCCGTCCTTCCGTGTTTTCCCGGAATGCAACTTCAAGACCTTTTTCTTTCAGATTCTTTTCAAACTGCTGGCGTGAGCCGGAAGCTTTCAAAGCATCGCTTACCCGACTTTTGATATTGTTTTTCAGCTTACCATCTTTCCACTTTCCGGCTACCCGTTCCATCTTGCGGTTTAGAGATTCTACGCCGACCGATTTTCCCAGTCGGGAAGATTTGAAGGGATTACCCTGTTTCTCTCCGGCATTATCGGTAGCCGAATACACAATACCATGATAAGGCTTGCCCCTGACTTCGCCTTTTACTTCCTCTGCGTGTACATTATATAATGAGAGCAAAGTTTTGAGTTCTCCGAAACTTTGGAACTGGTAGGTATTTACCACGCCTTTGACGGTATTGGATAACTGGTGCTTCACATCACCCGCAGCGTAATCGACCTTTTGAAACTGGTAGTTGTCCTGTTGCTGTTTCTTCTCGGCAGGATGCAAACCGTATTTCTTTTCCAGTTCCCGTGTGATGTCCTTGCTACGGCGATGTTCAAACTTATCGTTTATCTTCCTGCCGTTCTCGTCCACCCGAAGGGATACGATATGCAGGTGATGGCGGTCGATGTCCTCATGTTTATAAACCATATAAGGCTGGTTGCCATATCCCAGCTTCTCCATATATTCCTGTGCGATTTCAGAAAGTTGTTCATCCGAAAGTTTATCATCCGGGTGGGGGTTCAGGGATATATGGATAATCGGTTTTTCTGTCTTGATGTCTTGGGGTAGTTGCAATTCAAAACATTCCATGCACCGCCGGATGCTGAAATTACCATCCTCACTTTCAAACATCCGGTTGCTGAAAAGTACCTTCCCCTGTTCTTCGTCAATCTTGTTCTGATTGTATGCCAGCGCGCCGAAGAGCGAACTTCCCACATTTATTTTTGCAACCATTTTTGTTCAAAATCCTGTGTGAGTTCGATAATTTTTCTGCTTAATACGACCAGTTCTTCGGTGGTTTTCTCCAATTTATAGAGAAAAGAAAGGGCTTTCTTTTCCGTAAAATTGGTGTTCAGAGCCTTCACTACCTGATTATAATTCACGCCGATTGCCCGGAATTGTGCGTAAAAATTCGTCAGACGGGTGTAATAATCCACTGCTGCTTTATCAATTTTTATCACCTTGAACGGTTCTCCGAATATCCGGTGGATGATAAAATGCGCTTTTGTCCGCATACCGGACTGTTCAAACAGAGCCAAAAAACGAGCATGGTCGGCAGCATTGAAGCTGACCGAGTACCGGAAAACTGCCGGGTCTGTCTTTGGCTTACGTCCTTTGCCATACGATTGTGGCACATTCGTTTTTTCTTTTTCCATACCATTACTTTTTAATAGGGTTTACGACTTCGGAGTACAACCCATCCCGGCTTGTCCGGGCAAGGGGTTCAGAGCTGCTGAAAGAATTTCAAGCTGCGCTGAACACACCTTGCTATTTGCACGGCGCAAATAAAATCCGTCTGTGGACGGATTACAGTTTACCATAAGATGAATGAACTCCGGGAAGCTGACCGGACAGGTAGATTTTACCTGTCCCGATAAGATTCCGGTGCAAAGTAACAGGGATTAATTATGCTGTGCCATAGCATATTATAGGACAAACGAAGCCATCTAACGCCATACGAAGCCACATTCAAAAACGGACGGTTTTTCTCTGTTTATTTGCCATCGAAATCGAGATTGAAATAGATAAGTAAAGCGGTAAATACCGATAGAAATATCACATGATAGAAAGACTGGTTTACTGATTTCAGGAAATCAAGGAATACTGAAATCAATATTTCAAGCAATCAATAAAACAATATGTCAGGAAGTCAATAATGACAGATTGAATGACCGATAACGATATAGAAATCAATACTGCATGGGATAAGGCAGTAAATCAATAATGAAGTAAAACAATAAATGAGTACAGAAATGAAGAAAGAAACATTATTTGTTGCCTTCTCTACACAAAAAGGCGGGGTTGGCAAAACCACTTTCACGGTATTGGTAGCAAGCTACCTGTACTACCTGAAAGGGTACAATGTGGCTGTTGTTGATTGCGACTACCCACAGCATAGCATCAGTGCCATGCGTAAACGGGACGGCGAACAGGTAAACTGCGATGCCAATTACAAACAGCTTGCTTTTACCCAGTTCAAAGCACTGGGAAAGAAAGCCTATCCGATTCTGTGTAGCACTCCTGAAGATGCCATCACCACAGCCGAAGAGTTTCTGAAAACAGAGCCTATGGAAATGGATGTGGTTTTTTTCGACCTTCCGGGAACGGTGAACAGCGAAGGCATTATCAGTTCGTTAGCTTCTGTGGATTACATCTTTACACCTATTACCGCCGACCGGGTTGTATTGGAAAGCAGCCTTTCGTTTGCTATGACGGTAAACAACCTGTTGGTACAAAATGAAGTTTACCGGATACGGGGCTTACACTTGTTTTGGAATCAGGTCGATGGTAGGGAAAAAACCGACCTGTATGAAATATACGAAAAGACTATCGGGGAACTGGGGTTACCCCTTATGAAAACCTATATCCCGGATACCAAACGCTACAAAAAGGAACTGTCCGGCGAAAAGCAAAGTGTTTTTCGCTCCACACTGTTCCCGGCGGATAAACGAATGATTAAAGGTAGTAACCTCGAAGAGTTGGTAGCTGAAATCGGATACATTATAAAACTATACTAATATGGCAAAGCAGGAAAAAGTACAGGTGGATGAAGATTTTATGAAGCAAATCATTTCACAGGGCTTGCCCGTGAAACAAGAAATTCCACCCAAAACAGAGAGTAAAGAATTGGAAATCCACGAAGAACCGGAAGTGATTCAGGAAACTTCGGAAGAAACCATCCGGCAACCGGAATCAAAACCCGTAAAGGAAACCGTCCGCAGGAAGAAAACGACCCCAGCCGATTACCGGGAAACCTACTTTCAGAAAATGGAACTTCCCGACCGCCAGCCTATCTATGTCAGCCGTTCCACCCATGAAAAGCTTATGAAGATAGTAACGGTTATCGGCGAACGTAAAGCAACTGTAAGCAGCTATGTGGAAACAATTATCCTACGGCACTTCGACCAGTATCAGGATGAAATCAACGAACTCTATAAAAAAACATTTGAAAGTCCGATATGATACTAAAACTAATGATAGCAGGGGTAATACTTTATTACCTCGTCCTGTTTTGGCTGTTCAGGAAGGGACAGGAAAATACAACTAACGAAAAACCGGAACGTAACAAAAGCGAAGGGGCAATCGTAGGGAAATCAACCTTCCGGTTAAGACAAGTAACGCCATCCGAAGCCACTGAATGCCAAATTTCTAACAGCGTCAATAATGCTTCTATATTTGCCCCGCAAGATACGGAAGATACCCCGCAGCCTATGGATGTGGAGTTTGAAATGGAGTATGAAGAACAAGTGCCGGAAGAGGAATTGGAAGCGGAAGAAATTGCACTTATCACAGGTGAAGAACGGCAATCGGCACGGGGTATCTCTTTTGAAGAAATGGCACAGGCTGTCCGCGTGGTCACCCATCAAGAAGAATCACCGGAAGAGGAAGAACGCAAAGCGACACAAACGCTGGCGGTTATGCAGCAAACCAGCCTGTACGATACGATGATAGAACAAATAAACGGGGGCAGGTTGCGTGTGGCGGAAATGCTTGGCAAATATGATTTTGTTTTTACCAGCCCGGACACGGAAACTACCCCCGCAGATTTACAGGCGTTCGATATGAACGACTATATGTAGAACCATTAAAACAAATCAGTATGAAAGAAAAAGAGTATGGTTAGCGGGGTTTGACCCTTCAAAAACAGGTCGAAAGACCAACCACAAAAGTTCTCAATTAATAATTCCACCGGATAGCGGACTATCCACCCGCTTCCGGCACATAAAATCGAATTTATAATGAAAAAGAAATTTTTCCTTTCCGCAGCCATCGTCTTGGCTGCAACTTCCGCATTTGCACAAGGCAACGGCATTGGCGGGATTACCGAAGCTACCAACATGGTAACATCGTATTTCGACCCGGCGACAAAATTGATTTACGCTATCGGTGCTGTGGTCGGTTTGATTGGTGGTATCAAGGTGTATAATAAGTTTAGTTCAGGCGACCCGGATACGGGAAAGACGGCTGCAAGCTGGTTTGGTGCTTGTATTTTCCTTATTGTGGCAGCTACTATCCTTCGTTCATTCTTCCTTTAATAAACGGTTATGGCAGACTATCCAATCAACAGGGGGATAGGTCGCCCGGTAGAGTTTAAGGGGCTTCGCAGCCAATACCTTTTCATCTTTGCCGGGGGACTGCTTGCCGTTTTCGTGGTTTTCGTAGTGATGTATATGGTTGGTATCGACCAATGGGTTTGTATCGGCTTCGGGGTTATCTCGGCATCGGTTCTTGTCTATCTCACATTCAACCTGAATGACAAATACGGTACTCATGGGCTTATGAAGCTCTCCGCCCGCCGAAGCCATCCCCGGTACATCATCAACCGCAAGGCTATTTCCCGATTATTCACCTATAAAAGAAAGAAGAACGCTATATGAGAAATGTACTAAAAGCAGCGACACTGGAAAGTAAATTTCCGTTGCTGGCTGCCGAACACGATTGTATTATCAGTAAAGATGCCGATATAACAGTGGCGTTCCGTGTAGAACTACCGGAATTATTCACTGTTACCGGAACTGAATATGAAGCGATACATTCAGCTTGGCATAAAGCAATCAAAGTGCTGCCCGATTATTCCATCGTCCATAAGCAGGACTGGTTTATCAAAGAAACCTATACCCCTGAAATACAAAAGGACGATTTAAGTTTCCTGTCCCGCAGTTTTGAACGGCATTTCAACGAACGCCCGTTCCTAAACCATACCTGCTACCTGTTCCTTACAAAAACCACAAAGGAAAGAAGCCGGACACAAAGCAATTTTTCAACGCTTTGTAAAGGCTTTATCGTACCGAAGGATATTCAGGATAAGGAAGCGGTACAAAAGTTCATGGAATCGATGGGGCAGTTTGAACGGATTATGAACGATTCGGGTTTTATTGTCCTTGCCCGCCTTACATCAGACGAGATTACCGGGACATCGGAGAAAGCGGGAATTGTGGAAAAATATTTTTCCCTGTCGCAAAGTGATACTACCACCCTGAAAGACATTCAGCTAAATGCAGAAGATATGCGTATCGGCGATAATATCCTATGCTTGCATACCCTTTCGGATGTGGAAGATTTACCCGGCAAGATTGGCACGGATTCCCGTTATGAAAAGCTGTCCACCGACCGGAGCGATTGCCGTTTGTCTTTCGCCTCGCCTGTGGGCGTATTGCTCTCCTGTAACCATGTGTATAACCAGTATATCTTCATAGACGACCATACGGAGAACCTGAAACGGTTTGAAAAACAAGCCCGCAATATGCACTCGCTGTCAAGGTATAGCCGTGCCAATCAGGTGAACAAAGAATGGATTGAAGAATATCTAAATGAAGCACACAGTCTGGGTTTGACCTCTGTACGTTGCCATTGCAACGTGATGGCTTGGTCGAACGACCGGGAAGAACTCAAGCATATCAAAAACGATGTGGGAAGCCAGCTTGCCTTGATGGAGTGCAAGCCACGCCATAATACAGTGGATACCCCGACCCTTTACTGGGCGGGTATTCCCGGCAACGAAGGCGACTTCCCTTCGGAAGAATCCTTCTACACATTCATCGAACAGGCTTTGTGTTTTTTTACGGAAGAAACCAATTACCAGTCTTCGCCTTCGCCGTTCGGGATTAAGATGGTGGACAGGCTGACCGGGAAACCGCTTCATGTGGATATTTCCGACCTGCCCATGAAGAAAGGTATTATTACGAATCGTAATAAATTTATTCTTGGGCCATCGGGTTCGGGAAAATCCTTTTTTACCAACCACATGGTACGCCAGTATTTTGAACAGGGCAGCCATGTCCTTTTGGTGGATACCGGGAATAGTTATTTGGGACTGTGTGAAATGATAAACCGTAAAACACAAGGTGCTGACGGGGTTTACTTCACTTATACCGAACAAAATCCTATCGCTTTTAATCCTTTTTATACGGAAGATAACGTATTCGATATTGAGAAGCGGGAATCTATCAAAACGCTTATCCTCACGCTTTGGAAGCGGGATAACGAACCACCTACAAGGGCGGAAGAAGTAGCCTTGTCCAATGCGGTAAGCCTGTACATAGAGAAACTGAAAGAGGGTATCCAACCATCCTTCAATACATTCTATGAGTATGTAAGCGGAGAGTATAAAGAAGTGCTGGAATCGAAACAAGTCAGGGAAAAGGACTTCGATGTGGCAAACTTCCTGAATGTGCTTGAACCATACTATCGTGGTGGTGAATACGATTACCTGCTGAACTCCGACAAACAGCTTGATTTGCTTTCTAAACGCTTCATTGTCTTTGAGTTGGACAATATCAAAGACCATAAAATCCTGTTCCCCATTGTTACCATCATCATTATGGAAGTTTTCATAAATAAGATGCGTAGATTAAAGGGCGTCAGGAAGTTAATATTAATCGAAGAAGCATGGAAAGCCATCGCAAAGGAAGGTATGGCAGAATACATCAAGTACCTGTTTAAGACCGTCCGTAAGTTCTTCGGAGAAGCGATTGTGGTTACTCAAGAGGTCGAGGATATTATTTCTTCGCCGATTGTAAAAGAATCCATCATTAATAACAGCGATTGTAAAATCCTGTTAGACCAAAGAAAGTACATGAATAAGTTCGATAGTATTCAGGCACTTTTAGGGCTGACAGAAAAGGAAAAATCACAGGTGCTTTCCATCAACATGGCGAACCATCCGGGTCGTAAGTACAAGGAAGTGTGGATAGGACTGGGTGGTACGCAATCCGTCGTATATGCTACGGAAGTGAGTTTGGAAGAGTATTACACATACACAACGGAAGAGAGCGAAAAGCTTGAACTTTTCCAGCTTGCCGAAAAACTGGACGGCAACATCGAACTTGCCATTAAACAGCTTGCCGAAAGCAAACGTAATCCAAATTAAAGTCAATTTAATATGAAACAAATAAGAATCATATTTCCGCTATTCCTGTGTGCTGTCCTACTGGCTCTTTCTTCCTGTAAGGAAACGAATGCTGACCGACTGGAAGCCATGTGCGGACATTGGAAAAGCGTAAAGTTCCAGCAATCTTTTACCGTCTTTGAAAGTTCGGATGGCTATAAGGTAACGCTGAACCGAAGAACCCGCAGGGGGCAAATGACCTCTGAAACCTATCCTATCATAGAAAAAGACGGATACCTGTTTATTGAAACCGGATTTTCGATACTGATTAGCTATGACAGGGAAACCGACCGGATACTGTTGTCTTCCGGCGGTGAGTTTGTAAGAAGTAATAAACAATTAAAAAATTAGAACGATGAAAACAAAAATAATGATGTTAGTCGTGGCGTTCTGCTTTTTCGCAGGAAACGCCAGCGCACAATGGGCGGTAATCGACCCTACTAATTTGGCACAAGGTATTGTTAATTCAGTAAAGGAAGTTGCACAGGCTTCTAAAACTGTGAATAACACGTTGGATACCTTTAAGGAAACCAAAAAGTTGTACGACCAAGGTAAGCAATATTATGATGGTGCGCCCGTATAGGCGATATAATAAATGTAGCATTGGCAAGCTATTAGGT
>ERZ780202.393-NODE-393-length-32016-cov-4.143613_pt1 | contig 32016 bp, 33 predicted proteins | sample MGYA00510978_ERZ780202 | MGnify/ENA primary metagenome ERZ780202 (study PRJEB29588, sample SAMEA2155689) | human gut metagenome | biome: human gut; feature: human-associated habitat; material: faeces | place: Denmark | collected 2008/2010 ...
TTTTTAAGGTCACTTAAGTCAAGTGAAAGCCCTGCCTTTATAAGTATGATAATAAGTGCCATCTTACGAAGTTCTGAAGATATGGATAATATAGATGGATCCAGCATATCCAGAACATATGGTCCCAGTACTATTCCTGTCGCAAGCATACCGATTATACGTGGCAGCTTAAGTCTCTGGCATATCGCTCCCATAGCCAGTCCAACCAGAAAAATTAATGATAGTGATGTTAACATAATATTCCTCATTTCTGCGCACATTTTTGCGTATAACAAATTTGTGTCAAGTGCGCTCAGACGCAAATTCTAATAGCTAATCATAGTCTGCATTTTTGTAAAGAAAAAAAGCTGACAACATCCACGATATTAATAATCGTAGAAGTCATCAGCTATAATAAGCAGTCTAGGTTTCTGCTTCCAGATTCCAAGGGAGAACTTCATTCCCTGTTTAAGTTTTTTATAGGATACTACTATTTTATATGATATGTCAAGAACTGAAGTGTTCTATATTCCGTCCATATATTTCCAACTTTTAAATCTTATTATTCAATAATAAACGATTTTACATCTTTTGACACTGACATCATTCTATTTTTATATATCCTCTATCTTTAATGTTTTAATTCCAAATATAAAATATAATATATGGAACAGCCATACAATTCCAAGAACAATCCTTCCAACAGGTACTGCGTGCATCATAATAAAACCTATGCTCATAAGAAATGGAAATGCAGGAAGTAATGGAAGAACTGCACCTAATGCCCCCAGTCCAAGACTCAGACAGCCTAGCACAACAAAAAATACTTTCTTTAAATTCATTAAGTATACTCCAATCTTTTTATAATAACGCATAGTTAGATACTTCTAACCGCATATCTAAAAAGATATTATATTTTTATCATAATTTCAACTATATTTGCTGTCTGATAATGATATAATTTCTCGATAATCTTCTTTGTTTGTAATTAAAACAATTAAAGAATAACACAGAAAAATTATTAGATTATGCAAAATATATCTTTCTATTTCACACATAATTGTACAATATTTTAAATCGACTCATTTATAGCTTACTTTATAAATGTACCATTATAAAATATTGCTTAATTTTACCAAAGTTATAAAGGATATAGCCTTTATTAATTTACTACAAGTATGCGCCCAGCCTGTCAGACCATATTTCCACAAGTCTGTCCACAGAATATGCTGCATTTGCCGGACTTGTTGATGGAAGTGTTTCTGCCTCTATTCCAAGCTCTTTTTCCTGATATTTCTTATAGTACTTTGCAGATGTTGCACCATTACAGAATACTTTTTTAACATGTGAATGTTCAAGTATCGGTTTTAAGTCTGTTGGAACAACATTTTTTATGCTGCTGTCACTTGAACCGATTATGTCACAGCTATATATCGCATCCCACAAAGCTATATGGTGTCTGTGAAGCATTTTCTTCTTTTCTTCTATAGTAACCGGAACATATATATCACTCATATTATTCCTGCCTGATACAGCATTTTCTTCTGTAATATGTTTATTCTCATCCTGCATATCTTCCGGTGTATTGTGCAATATATTTGCCATAACCTTCCAGAAACGGTTTTGTTTATGTCCATAAAAAAACATCTGCTCCCTCGACTTTACTGACGGAAGACTTCCAAGAATAAGTATTCTGGAATTATCATCATATAAAGGTGGAAACGGATGTACTATGTGTTCATATCTTGAATTTGTTTTATCCATATTTATCCTCTTATTACATTTTTAAATTATTTTATTATCTATGAATGAGCTTATAAATAAAATATACAAAATAAATTGTTTTTCTGTTGCAACTCAGATACATCTAAATAAATCATAAAAGATAATTCTTTATAACATAAACAATTATGTAATATTTTAAAATTGCTCATTTATAGCTGCAAATAATAAAGTAATTATTTTTATAATTATAAATCCACAACAAGATCGCCACATAATCTGTCCGTCACAAGTTCTGCACATCTTTGCTTGTGAGCCATATGAAGCGGATGTGTCTGGAAGCTCTTTAATGCTTCTACATCCTTTAATTCTGCATAGAATACAATGTCGTATCCGCCAGCAATATTCTTTCCTATCGTTGCATTTATAAGTCCATCTATATGTCCATTCATTGTATCAACTGAATTCTGTAAAAACTTAAGTGTTTCCTCTTCTTTATGCTGTGCTTTTACATTGTCTGTGTAATTCCAGAATAATATATGTCTAATCATTATACCCACACCTTTCGCAGCCACTTTCTTTCCTCTGGCGCTCATTATATTACATAATACATTAAATAAAGTCACCAGCTGTTGTGAGTTCTACGGGAAAATCTATGAGTGAGCCTAGACTCCAACAATACCGCTTGCGCGGCACCCCTCCCAGGACTGATGACATATGTATTATAATCCAATTCTCATAATAAGCAAGTATTTTTATATTACATCATTTACATATGCAATCATGTTCAGCGTTGTTTTGGGTATCCTCTTTTTTAATATTTTCCGGTTTTACATTTTCTGTATTTGTATTTTTCATATCTTTATTTTCCCTTTTTTCATCAAATTTTTTATATAATATTCCATACCTTTTAGGTACTTTATACTTCTAAAATTTGTACGCTTTTTCCTGATTTATTATAGAAACACTTCATTCACTTTACTTAATGTAAATATATAACCTTAATGTGCGTGCTTTATTTTTGTTACATTGTAATGTATATTACACATATGGGCAATACTACTAATGTCCTGATAGCATGATGTAAATGGCAAAATACCTTTTGACTCTTACATCATAACATAAAACTATAATTATTTATTTAATTTTGATTTGCACAAAAAGGAGGATTTGCATGGTATTTACTATTGAGGAAATGCGTCCGGTACGTGATGGAATGACTATTTCAAGGAATTCCAGACTTGGCGGCATTACGCAGGTGACTTACTTTTCTATGGGAAAGGACACTTCTATAAGTCAGGAAAGCTATGACCGTATGACTATGTATATAGGTGCCTATGGCTGCGGACAGTTTGTTATCGGTAAAGACCAGCACACTGTAAGTCTGCATCCTGATGAGGCTATTATCATCCCTCCAAAGACTTTATGTGGAATGAAGACATCTGCACCCAAAGGTCTTGTGTATACAGAATTAATTCTTGAAAAGGAGAACACTATGAACGCAAATGTAAAAACAAACGAAGTATTCGCACTTAAAAATCTTATATCTTATGAAAAAGGAAGCATCGCCAATATGGATGTTGTAAGCAATCCTACTATGAAATATGTTCTTATGGCTTTTGATGAAGGAACTGGTCTTACACCTCACAGAGCACCTGGCAACGCTATCGTATTTGCACTTGAAGGAAAGGCTACTATAGGATACGAAGGAAAAGACTACGAACTCAGGGAAGGCGAATGTTTCCGTTTTGAAAAGAATGGTCTTCACAGCGTAACAGCCAATGGAAAGTTTAAGATGGCACTCTTACTTGTGCTTGAATAAGACTGTTGTAAGCATTGTAAAAAATTTTTGTATTTTCGATTTGCCAATAAGGATTTACTCCATTATATATAATTGCTTGTGAAATTGACACTATTTGCTTTTTTACGCGAATAGTGTCAAACCTTCTTTCCTTTTTTTCTTGCGAGTTTTGACTCAGATTTGCTTTTTTGTTAATTGAGTCAAATAATTCATCATAATTTTCCAGCCAGTTTTGACTCAGATTTGCTTTTTTGCTAATTGAGTCAAATAATTCATCATAATTTTCCAGCCAGTTTTGACTCAGATTTATTTTTTTTCTAATTAAGTCAAACATAATTTAATGAAAGTTACTTAAATAACAATAGCTCTCACACATTCTCTGATACAACAGCACCTTTTACCACATTCACACTATCTGTATCTATGGTCATACCAGCACCTGCTTTTTCTTCATTGTAATTCTTCGCAGCAGATACTGCCTGTAAAAACACCACTATTCCTATGCAGAATAAAACTGCAATCATTCCTACACCCTTGTTAATATCTCCTGTGAGCTGTGATACAACACTGACAACAGTTGTCCCCATAAATGAAGCACCTTTGCCGCATATATCCATAAGTCCAAAGTACTCACCAGTCTTTTCCTCTGGAATAATCTTAGTAAAATATGACCTTGACAAAGCCTGTATGCCACCCTGAAACATACCTACAAGAATTGCAAGTATCCAGAACTGTACCTGTGTTCTTAAAAACACTGCAAATACTGCTATTCCAAGATAAGCCACAATACATAACATTATAAGTTTTTCAGTACTTACTTTATATGAAAGTCTTCCAAATATTATTGCACACGGAAATGCTACAATCTGTGTAACAAGTAGTGCAAGCAGAAGTCCTGTACTATCAAGTCCGAGTGCCGAACCGTATGCCGTTGCCATGTCTATGATTGTATACACACCATCTATGTAGAAGAAAAATGCAAGCAGAAATAAAAATATATGCTTTTCTTTTTTTATATTTTTACATGTTGCATATAATCTTTTGAAACTTTCTCTTACTGCATGTGGCTTTCTTTCTACATAATTTTTCTGCTCATATTTTTTAATAAGAGGCAGTGACATACACATCCACCATAATGCTACTATAACAAATGATATTGCCATGGCAAGCTCCATGCTTATCCCAAGCTTTGATGAACCTAACACAAGCAGAAGACATACTACAAATGGAACGCAGCTTCCTATATAACCCCATGCAAATCCCTGTGATGATACATAATCCATTCTTTTATCATCTGTTACATCAACAAGCATTGAGTCATAAAATATAAGACTTGAAGAAAATCCAACCTTTGCTATCGTAAATACAATAAGAAATATCAGCCATTGAAAACAGACTCCGAGCATAGCGCATGCTACACTTCCAATAAGTATTGATATGAAAAATACCGGTTTCTTAAATCCTTTAGTATCAGCAAGCGTTCCACATACAGGTCCTAGCAGTGCAACAATAATTGTACATATAGATGCTGCGTAACCCCAGTAAGCAAGATAATTAACAGAAGATATGTCTGCCTTTCCTGCCAGATAGTTAAAATATATTGGTATTATTGTTGAAACTAAAAGTGTAAATGCTGAATTACCAACATCATACATAATCCATCTTTTTTCTTTACCAGTAAGTTTAATCTTCATATGACAATTCTCCCTCCTCACCATTTAAGCTGCATTAACCACATTTTCTACTGCTGCCATCTGCATTATCACTTTCATCGCCATCTGCATTATTCTCCAATTCATTACTTACAGTATATTGAATAACAGTTTTTGCATTATCTTCTGTATTGTTATTGGTCTGATTTTTAATTTGTGTTTCACTTGTCTTATGCACATTTTCTTCAACAAGCTTAGAACCAAATGTATAATTATACATCTTGTTATATTCTATCCTGCCATAAGCTGATGCTCGGAATTCACTTATAAGAGTCACCGCAAGCTGTTTTGCTGACTCATATAATTCATACAGCTTATCTGTGCTGTCATTACAAAGAGGATTGGCCTTATAATTCACAAGTAATCCATTCATTTCCTTATAATTGCCTGTTATGTGCAGTAATGAATATATCATTGCCCTTTTTATTCTTGATGGTGCTATAAGCAGCTTATTATATGAAACCATTCCGTCCAAAGCTTTTATTATGTCATCCTTAGTAAGATAATTATAAAATCTACATATATATGCAGCATTTGTATTATTTACCTTAATATGGTCGGTCAGACTGTGTGTTATAGGGTCATAGCCATCTTTAATCATCAGACTTCTGTCAAATTCAACTTCTATCTCCGTATGGCTCACACCGTCTTTAGCTATCTTTTCATCTATATAGCCATGACAACTTACATCCAGCGCAAAATGGCAGCAATATCCATATATATAAGCAAGCAGTGCCTCTTTATCATCCTCATCTGCCTCACAGAAGATTTCCCCTGCTCTCTTAAAAAATTCAAGTCCGCTTCTTGCATGCATATCATATCCCTGCTTATTAATTGTACATACCGCAAGTGGTCTATAATAAAATAATATATCTGGTCCGTGAAGACCTATATCAAACAGCTCCTTATGACTTTTAATCGCAGTACGCGCCAGTGCTGACACACTCTTATACACTTCCTGTCCCAGTCTGTAATGTGCATATGTTGATGGCATAAGCTCCCTCCATTTCTATAATACATTTACTATCCAAAGTTATGTTAAATATGAAAAATGTGCATAAATGCTTCAATATATATTTATCAAATTTTATATGGCAACCACTCCACATTGAAGAAATACACAGCATTTTTAAGATATGCTCTAAACAGTAAAATAATATGATGTCATTGTTAATTATGTAAAATTATCTGGAAATTGCATTAACCGCAAAGCAACGCAGTAATACGAATACTTTGGTGAGTTGCGAATTCACTTCTGACACTCACATTATCTATATAGTAATAAAGCTCTGTAAAATGTAATATCAGTCTTTCGTAAACTGTATGTAAATATTATCTGCTGATTTAATGATTAATTCTGAGGACACATTTTCACCATAATAATTACACATTTTAATCAATCTTTTAACATTTTTCTTCATAGTTTCCTATTAATCTATAATCATAAAAGATACAAAACAATTATTTAAAAACTTAGCAATGACTATTAGTGATACGTAATCAGACTTACTTTCACTCATTAACACGTATTAATTCATATAACAAGGAGGCCACGACTATGAAAGACTTAAAGAAAAAATTAATTGCTCCTGTAGTAGCCGGAAGCGGTGGAGACGGCTATTGCAACGTATATATAAGCTCTGATTCAAGCTGGACTGTAACTGGCGACAGTACTATAACTAACCTGTACAATGTAGGAACTATTAAGGATGCTGATGGAAATACCGTAACAATTAAGGGAACTGACGGCACTGTATATGTCAATGGTACAAGTGCTTATACTATAACTGTTGGCAGCTACAGCACTTCTGTTGACTTAAGCGGCGCATCAGGCACAGATAACTGGAGATCTTATGCAGTTGAAAAACCTAGTGAACTTGGTGGAAATTCTTCTAGCTCAAGTTCATCTGGTTCTAACTCAGGAAGCTCTTCAGGAACAATCTCAGGTTCAGCCTCTGGTTCGTCTGACTCTGGAAGCTCATCTGACTCAGACTCTGCTTCAGCTGGCTCTGGTTGTTCATCTGACTCAACCTCAGGTTCTTCTAGCTCTGGAAGTTCGACAGATACATCGTCATCTGGAAGTAATTCAACGGATAGTTCTAATTCGTCTGATACTAATCCGACAACAGGTGATAATGCTCCTATAAAGATTGCTGCTTCTATAGGAACTATAATAATCGCGGCTGGTGCTGTGTATGTAGTGTATAATAAGAAGAAGAGAATATAGTTTAAAAACTATAGCTTGACTTATTAATAATAGATTAAATTATATAATCCATTATACAGCAGCTATCGTGTCAGTAATCTATATTTATACATTATATACATTAATGTATGAATATAGATTACTGTATAATTTCAAACACTAATATATATTATATATTTTTCATTGCAACAATATTAAATAAAAAATTTAGAATTGCATAAAAACAAATCATTTTTAACAAAAACATAAAAATAGCAAAAAATATGTCTTTATAAAACAGACATATCCATACAATACTTTAGATTTGCTCATTTATGGTTATCAACAATGAACTGAAATAAATAATTGAAATATTATTACATTTATAACTAACAATACCCCCGTCAAATATTATCTAAGTATTTGACGGGGGGATTTATATTTAGAAGTATATTAATATCCAACAGCAGGTGAGAATGTCTCCTTAACCGCACAATACTTATCTGCAAGGCACACAAGCCAAGCTTCTCTGCACATTGGTGGAACTACTGTAAGTGGAAACATATGTCTTGATATTATATTTCTTTCTATGTCACCAAGTTCATATTCCTTTTCAGCATTCTTAAGTGCTGTTCCCGGATGAGTAAAACCATGGAAATGATGTCCCTTTCTCTTCTCATGCCAGTCATATAAGAAATAATCGTGTAAAAGAGCTCCCCTTACAAGTGCCTTTTCATTAACCTTTATGTGAAAAAATTCTGCAAGCATAAGACTTGCTCCTGCTACACCAACACTATGCTCATATACTGTTGTTGAACCATGCTGTATAGCTTTTTTCTCTCGTGCAAGATTGCCCTTCTCCTCTAATTCAGAAAGTACTAAGTTAAAAAGATGCTGATTTTTCTCTGATAACTTCACTTCAAATCTCCATTCTGACACTTGGCTGTATATAATTAATATAATACCATCCTGCTTCTCATAACTATTCATTCGTTAATGGCACAAGAAAAGTAAATATTTGCTTTGCAATAGCTTAACTTTCTTTTGCTCTTATTATATTCCAGCATATATGTCATACATATCCCACATACTATAAGTTACATTATAATAAAATATATTGGTTAGTTGCATATAACCAATATACCCATTCGGCAACATTATATCATATGCCAATTCATATGACAATATATTATATATATGTTAGTATTATTCTGAAAATGTCAAGAAAAAATTGTGATAAGATTGTATTTTATTAGATACAATGCGAAAATGATTATTTATTACTATTTTTGCAAGAAATATCACATTTATAAGCATAACGACAAGGCATATAACAGATTATGTTATTTTTAGTATGAAATGAACATATATACTTAAATACACAATCTCTTATATGCCTTAATGCTACTATTAACATATTATTCATTGTTGGATAACCTCACTTTCTAAAAGTTTTAAATATTGATTGCTTGATAAACCATTAAACATCCTACGTGGCATATTGTTTATAAAGTCTTGTATCTGCTTTATATATTTCTTGCTATAAGGTTTTATATCTAAGCCTTTAGGAATAAAGCGGCGTATTAGTTTATTAGCGTTTTCATTACTGCCACGTTCACAAGAACAGTATGGGTGACAATAGTATAAGTTCGTGCGAACGAACCTTTCCAAGTCTTTATTTTTAAAATCGTAGTTGGTGGAAAATTCAACACCATTGTCACAAGTGATAGTTTTAATTTTATGTTTTAATCTATTCCACACATTTTCTAATGTAGACCATACAGAAGCGCACTTTTTATCATTAAGCTTATAGATTATTTCCTGCCTTGTTTTGCGTTCTGTAAGAACTAATAAACAATTTTTTGTGCCTTGCTTTCCTTGTACAGTATCCATTTCAAAATGTCCGATTTCTTCACGTTCAGATATATCCTTGCGTTCCTCAATAGACTTGTAACCAAACTTATATACTTTCTTGCCTTGCTTTTCTTTCTTTTTCTTCCTTATGTGCGTTACTGGCATATCAGATTGTTTTATATCAAAAATATTTTGATGATAATAATTATACAAAGTTGATAAGCAAACAGTAGTATTAAAGTTTTCTTGTTTTGCAAGCAAGTTTGCAGAATAAAAAGAATAGTGCTGTTTTACACATTTTTCAATAAACTCTTTAAACTTATAATCATTTTCGATTTTAAACGGCGCACCCTTTGCAGTGCAGTTATATTTATACTTTCTTATAGCGACATCCGCACAATACACGTATCTTTCTGTTAAATCGCTGTTAATAAGTTTTGTTTTACCTCTTTTAATTTCGTTGTAAATTGTATTGTAATGTTTCCCCAGTTGTTTAGCTATTTCCCTTTGCGTTAAATGCTGCTTATTATACAAGTGTTCTATTAAATATCTTTCTTTGTCTGTTAAGTATTTACCCATAAGTCTAACCCCCTTGTAGATTATACATATAAGTTCTTAAGTTTCAAAGTTATATATCTTTAATTCATTATCACTAAAAGGCATATCAATCTTTTTTCTATAATTCTTATCATTTTCAAGACATTCTATAAAATCGGGCAAATGTTCACTATCGACAATATAATCATCTACAACAGGCTTGTCACAATTCTTTACACTGTACCAGTAGCGCTTTTTACCTTGCGACAGATTAACTAAATCTTTAGTTATATATTTAAGCATATAACCACAAGTTTTGTTTTGTCCGTCTTTATCGTTATCGACTGGGATAGCAGTTGTGTAACCTAAGTGATAATTTGCTATATTGTAAATTATTTTATTATTAGTTCGATAGCCGCTATCTACAAGTGTAATTCCTTGTATGTTAGACATAAGCGCGTGGAAATGGAATTTTTTCTTGTCTTTGTGATACTCCGGTACTATAAGATATTTCATATCCGGACTACAGCGGTATTTTGCATTTTTTAACCACTGTGACATATAGAATACACATTCCTCATAATCATCAGATTTAACAATTTTGGGATTAAACGTAAATGTTACAAAATATTCCCATTTGTTAGATAAAGCAATCTGCCATATTGAATTTTTTGTCCTATTCATTGACTGTCTAATTGATAAGTCTATAGCTTGTTGCGTTCTCTCTTTATTTTCTTTTTTACGTTCGTTCGCACGAACTTTTTTTTTTGACCAAACTCAATAGGCTTGTTATAAACTTTTACTTGCGTTTGATTTAAAAACTTTATTTGTTTTACGTTGTAAGCTCCCATTCTTCTTTATCTCCCTAAAATTTTTAAATGTGAGAATTAAGTGTATATAATATCAAGTACGCGTGTGCGCGCGCACGTATAAGATATTTATATATTTATCTGTACTGCTGGCAGTTATATTAAGCGTTATCCCTCCGCAAACTACGGGAATTCCGCTTAATATAACTGCGTAGTGTCGTAAATTGCAAAATATTTATTACTGCCGAATATGAACTGCGTACCTGTTTTGGCATCCTTTTTGCTATATCCATACATCCTTTTTAAGCATAAAAAAAGATTGCCGCCAAAGGGTGCGGCTAAGATTTTTCCAAAAAGTTTATATTTACTGACATTTCTATGCAAATATTCAGTTTCAAGAACGGCTCTTATCTGCTTATCAATACACTTATCATCCTGCGAGATAAGTATACAATCATATCCCAGTTTACGATGTAAGCGAAAGAAAGCACACCAAGAAAGGCGGTCTTTTCTATTCCAAGTACGACTATTAAACAGTTCTTGACATTCATCAAGAATAATTAAAGTTTGAAATAATTTAAAAGTGCCGTCTTTATTACGCTTATGAAAGTTATAAGCAAACCCCTTTAAGCCTTGCAGATAACTAAAAAGGTCTTTAGGTTCTACAAGGCTGTTAGAGTATTCTCCATTAGTTTTTAATTTACGTTCTTTTATAGAATTATTAAGCCATTCACGATTGCTTATATAAATATATTGCCCCTTTGGTTTATTACCCTTTGGAGGAATATTATCTACATTTATCTCTATATTTCCTATAACAGTTTTACCACTGCGGATAGCGTGGTATATTTTTTGTGCGGCATGATAAGACTTGCCACTTCCGGGGACACCGGTATAAAAATCTATTGCCATAAAATCACATCCTTTGTGCGTTCAATCGAACGAACTTTTTTATTATTTCATTAATGCAGATACTATTTTTAGTGGATTAGAGATATTATCAAACAGACTTGCAAGTATCTTTTTAAAATATTTATACATTATGTAAGTCGCATAAGCATCAACAAATGCACCAACTAACAGCACAGCATAATCAATAGGCACAAACCAGTTAACATAAGGCATAAAGCTATATAACGGCTCGTTAACAACATCAAAAATGCCGTAAAAAACATCAGTAGGCAAAAAAGCCTGCACAGCTAATCCAATCTGTATAATAGTAAGCGTTAAATTAGTTAGAAAACTGATAAGACCAGCTACAAGCAAGCCTATTAAAGCACTAGCAGTTATTTGTAACATTTATATTTCCCCCTTAAATTTTCTATAAGTACCGACAGCAACAGCAAGCGTAAAAGACAGTTTCAAGAAGCTTCTTGCGTTTTTCGCCCAATCATCATATTGTGACAAGTCAAACTTAATAGTTGTATCAGTATCAGACGAAACACCAAAATACTTTAACATATACCCATAATCGTAAGTAAATTCGGGTGTCTTAGGGTCAGCTTGTAGAACTTGTAGCCATTCATAAAGCTGATACGGCACACAAAAAGGAAATTTACCTAATAAGCCGTTATGATAATCTTTTACGTGGTTTTCAGGGTCATCAGCATAAACAGCAATACCAACATCATTATCAACATTCATAACAGATTGTGTGCCTACATCTTCAAAAGAACTTTCACCATACAGGACCATATTTTCAACAGCAGTAAAACACTTATTAAAATGTGGCTGTAAATCTGCGATTGTATAATTAGTATCATCTTCCTTGTCTTTAGAAGAAACAACATTATATATATCAGTTGTAACACCGAGGATATTCATAAGAATTTCATTCTGCGACTGCATAGCAGACAGGAGAGTATCTAATTTTGTATTAGTTTCCTCTGTATTATCTTTTATGTCGTCCATTTTGCCGCTTATGCTTTCAAGTCCCTTATCAATAGCGTTTTGCAATTCGTCTGCGCTCATTCCGTCTTTTTTGCTGTTAATACTGTCGATAAGACTATCCATCTTGTCAGATATATTTGTATTCATATCATCTATACTAATTTGAATATCTTCGCCAACACCATTTATCTTAGATGATAAATAAGCATTTTGAGAACCATGCAAATAATTATAAAATGCTTCATAAGACTTAAACACTTGAACATCCTTGTCAGAATAAATCGAGACACCATCATAACCATAATAGTCACTATTAGAGAAAGGACGAGAAAAGATATATCTATCCCAATAAAAAAACAATTTTGACAAAGAATACGGCGTATAAGAAATATCATAACGTACAATATCAATACAAGAACTAGAATCAAGCTGATAAGAACGACTAGAACCATCAGAAAATTCAACTAAGGGATTAAAGTAATAACGAGAATCACCACGCAAAATAGTTTTAGTAGTAAGAGAATCAGCATACAAATAACCACTTGTTAAATAATTCTTAAGAAAAACAGCGCGAGAATTAGTACCATAAACTAAAACAGTATGACAATCAGAAATACGATTAAGAGCATCGGTATAGTCGTTAATATCGTCAAACATATTACGAAAATTACTAGAATTAACATAACTAGATAAAGAATTAGTTTTTAAAATTTTTAATCCAATGCTATCATAATATTGCTTCTTTATTTCCTCTCTTAGCTTGTCTACAGAGTCAGACGAGATTGTAAGACCGTTAGTATCATCATAATCTACATCTATACTACTACTATTATTAATAGCATCCTCTAAAATAGTACTAGCACCCTTTGTAATAATGCCCATCTGTGCGGCTAAAAATTGAAAAAAAACATTCAATTTTGACTGATAACCGGTATAAGAATACCAAGATAAATAATAATTAAGCTCATCATCATCACCAATTACTTGTCGGTCGCCAAAAACACATATCCAAGCGCTAGAAGAAGTTGGCTTAAAAACAGTATGCTTTTTACCGCCTTTATCAGTAAAAGAAAAAGTTTTATGTTGCGAAATAACAGAAGAATAATCGAAACCATCATATATAGTATTATAAATGCTATTTGCTTTAACAGAAAAAGGAATAAACATAAAAACCGAACATACAAAAATAGACAAACACAAAATAATAGATAAAATTCTTTTCAACATAAACACCCCATAAAAAAAAGACCTAAGCAAGCTTTACTTGCCTAAGTCCTCTTTATTCTGCTTTTCATAATATTTTATTTTTTCTTTATTCAATTTTATCTTTAAATAAAGAAAATAGATTAAATAAGATACTAATACAATCCCGATTATAGGACTAATTATATCAATTATCATATCCATATACATATACACCCCCTTACATAACTATTGTACTACTAGGCAAGTGATAGCACAAGTATCTAAGTGGCTTTTATTTAACTTTTTTCCTCATTATGTACAAGATAATCTGTACAAGTCAGACATATAACGCATAAGCTGTTTTAATGTGAATATATAAAATGTGTCCGGAACGGAATTAATTACAACAACCTCATCACTACAATGATATGATACATAAAAATTATTATCTATTTTTATAATATCACCACATATAATATTATCTCTATCATCTTTAATAACAAGATGTATAGATGTAACATCATCAGCAAAAAGGCACGCTGTAACATCAGAGTATGTCACACTTGTATCAAAATTTGTGATACATCCTAAGCCGCTATCATATTTTATACATTTAAGAAATAAATCTACATTAAAAAACTACAATTCATTTTAAATCTCCTTATTGATATTTCTGTTTTAAGGCTTCATCACAGCCGTAGCCTGCACAATCTTCACATCCTCTATAATATGGACATTCAAAACAAGTCCTCACAACTGGAATTCCATACTCTTCATATTCTTCTTGATTAGCCTTAGGACAAGAGCCGTCTATACAGGACACACCGATATACTCAGGACATCTTTTAATAGTATTATTTCCTTTCATCTTTTATCCTCTTTGTGTGTTCGGGCGAACAAACTTATTTTAGTAAAGTAATCCAATAAAGTATCATAAAAATAATATATAATACACCTATAAAAAATGCATTTATTAAGATTATTGCAATAAAATACACAATATAATATTTTATCTTCTTCATACTGGCACTCCTAATTATCCATTATATAATTCAAGAGTATATACACAACCACAAATGTAATTAAAAAAGTCATTATGATACCTCATCAACTTTCTGTTGTGTATTATCTGCCTGTTTAGCTTCTTTCTTTTTCTGTACCTCTTCATTTCTTATGTCCGCTAGTTTTATGAACATTTTTCTTGCAATATTTCGTGGGTTGGCAGTAGTACCATACACGGAATAATTAACCGCTTTACGTATCTGCACAGCGTTTCGCCACACAAGAAAGAATAAAATTAATAATAAATATCCCATTTTTTCTCCTCTCAATGTTATATATTTAATGCACTACGAAAGTTGTCGGCGGCATACACGTTTTATGTATGCCTTTTCTAAGCTTGTTATCCGTCCTGCTATTAACTAGCTAATGAACGGAAGAAACCTACTGAAATTCTTATGCCCATTGTGATAGCCATAAGACCTAAGCCAATAGGAAGTACTGCAACGATACCATCCTTACAGGTATCTACGGCAGTCTGACAAGCTGTTGTTATCGCTGTTTTGATATTTTCATCCATAGCTACTTTACTAACAACTTCGTTTTCCATAGTTGTTTTACTCCTCTCTTAAGATTTTATATATTATCCCATAAGGGTTAATATCAAGGTCGTGTTATATCGGTAAATAAGCGCCATACTTTCATTATTGCCCAAGCGCAAAATGACAAGATAACGGACATTGAAAAGCCTATACCGATAAATTGAATTATTAAGTCGGTAAATTCATTAACAGTCATTTTTATTACCTCAATCGGTCTATTGCTACATATCCAAGAAATGCACCTAAACTTATTATCTGCATAATTAACATATAATTAAGATTGTTAGATATTTTTGATAAAGCTTCTTGAACAGTTGGCTCAGTTAATTCTGTACTACTTTCATTTTCTGTATTATCACTTGTTATAACTTGCGTTGTTGGTTCTTCGGCTCGCACATAATTTACATTAATAACAGTATTTACATTAATAAATAGAAGAGCAACCAACATAATTATAAGTATCGTTTTTAATATACGTTGTGGCATAATCTAAACCCCTTTAAATTTCTTTGTGGTAAAATTCACTTTACAACAATCCTAATCAACATCATATCAATGTAACGTGCGGTAAGTTTCCACGGAGCGCCCCACTACATAACGAGGTAATCCCAAACATAGAACCCCACAACACATTGATATTTTGTTGATTAGGCGAATATCAGTCGTGACAGTCGGAACGGCTACACCGCCAATCTGCGATATTGGATGCCGCTAAGCAGTGTTTATGCAAGCGGTAGTTATAGCACCCTTGAAAGTTACCGGCTTAATATACGCTGTGTGGGTGCTATACGGTAGTGCGTGCCACTTTTGCCGCAGTAGCGGCGCAAGCTGTCACTATTTGCTTAATAGTTCTGCGAGTTCTTTAAGTATTAAAGTATCAATGTGCTTTTTGATTTATTGCTTTTCGGTTTGTTATTCTCTGTTTTACAGTTCTTTTCTGAATTATCAGAACTTTCAGAATTAACAATGTTTTCTACGTCCTTTTTACGGACTTCTTCATAGTCGATATTGCTTGGATTATTTGCTATAACGTGGGACTGCACTGTTAAGTCCTGCGTTGTGGCTTTATCACTTTTCTTAATAGCTTTACCAGTTACTTTGTTATAAATAGTAATTACTAAAAATGTTAAGATGATTATTGACCACATTACGATTGCAATAAACACAACTATGTTAGATACCAATCGAAACATTTTTCTTGACCCCCTTGTTATTATTTTTGTTTAACTTAAAACTTTTAGCTTTAAACCCTTGTATTAACGTGCTTAAATGCTAATTAAACATAGCAAGCGGGATTACTTCGCTTTTTTAGGAGATAAAGAAGAACTTGCTATGTTTAATCAGAACTTAAACACACTTGAATATATGTTAAGTCTGATTATAAATAAGGGTATAGAGATAATTATAAGATAATGGGAATTGAACCCACTTAATTCATATATAAATATGTTTTTATTTATCTTATAAAGTTCAATCGAACGAACTTTTATATCTCTATATGTTTGTGGGCGCACACATTGAGATATGCACCCAGTAACATATACATATGAGCCATATAACAGTGTTAGTGCTACACTGTTATATAACTGCCTTATACACAAGCTATGCGATACTTGCGTATAAGGACTTATCTATATAAAGCCGTACAAGGGAACGGCTTTATAACAAAGTTACTTGTTAGCCGCTGACTTCTCTGTATTTGCGGTTGTTTTTTCTGTGTTAGCCGCTGGCTTCGCAGGTGTGTACACGCTAGGAGATACAAGCTCATTGAACTTGCTTAAGAAGTCACCACGCCAGTTATTAGGAAGTTCAAACATAAGACCCTCAATCTTAGGCTTTACTGACTGTCCGTCACGTCTGAACCTGTCGTCAAAACGTGTTACAAATGCATAAATATTGTCTTCCTGTATTTCATTGTACACATCTTCGGGAACTGTCATATCTATTGTGTTATCGCCGTCATCTAAGATAACCGGATAATATACTCCGGATACTCTGCCAGTCTGTCTATCTCTTATTTCCTGTGGGTCTTTCTTTCTATATACTTTAACAACTAAAATCTGTCTAACATCCATTTTTTTTTCACCTTTGCGCCTTTTGCGCCCTCTCTTAATTAATTTATTTTGTAAGATTATATATATAGTGCGTTCGAGTATGAACGGACCTTTAATAACTCCTACTGTTTACCACTTGCCTATTAGATAAACAATAGAGAGGTATTAACGTATTATTTTACATAGATACATAATTCTATGTTTTTTCCTTTTTTACTCTCAAAAATCGAATTGAGATATTTAACTTGACTATCCGATAGAGATAAACCGCCTTCAATCGATATCTTAGCAACAGGCTTATTATCAGAAGTATTATTATCAATTACACTTGTATCATCTTCATTTTCTCCGGCATCACCGACAGAGGAATTAATAAAAGAGCACACATCATAATCAACACTTTGATTATTACTATCTGTAACAATATCAGCCTTAACAGCTTCTTGATAAAGTTCTGTTTCATCTTCGGGATTGTCTATAAAGGTATCATTTACAGCAGTAACATCAGCGGCTATTCTCTTAAGATTTAATTCATCTTTAGCTATCTGCTTTATCTCTCTTGTAGACATATCCGGTGTTATATTTGCCGTCTGTATCTGTTCTATTGTTAAGCCACGTATTAATATAAGCTGTGTTATACTAAAATCCTGCAATCTGCTATCGAGACCATAAAAACCAGTCTGCTTATTTAATACTCCAAAGTTGTCTACGACTTTAAGCCAGTTGCTACAAGTGCCGCGAGCGATATTATAATTATCGTATGCATAATCATAAATATTTTTATATCCGTCAACAGCGTATAACTTTTCATCATATACAGTTTTAAGGACAAAAGCTATTTTAAGCTGGCTATGTGCATACTTATTAACTTCATTTGTTAAGAACTTTTTGATAATATCAGCACGGTTTTTCTTGTCTTCCCAATATTCTAAGCAATCAGCAAACAAGTTTTCATCACCGGTTGCAATATAATTGTTAAATTGATTTAAGTACTTTTCTTCTTCAGCCTCTTTCTCTTCCTTGAAAATGCGTTCATTTTCTGCCTTGACTTCTTCAATAGTCTTTGCAGTATTTTCTATATATGCAGTTTCAAATTCAATAAACTTGCTGCATATATTTTCGTGTACAAATTCATAGTCAGAAGTTAAAGTTATATCATACTCATACTTAGAACCAAGTTCGTCAGTTATTAATAAGAGTACTTCATCACCAAAACTGAAAGCAGTTTTTACAGCAGGGCTATAAACAAGCTCAATCTTAAAACCCTTATAGTTATCATTTAAAATAACTTCTTCATTCTCTAAGAATGTATTTTTTATATCTTTCCAATCTTTCTTAAAAAATATTTTTCGCATAGTATTCAATCTCCCTTGTAAATAAAAAAATGTAATTGCTTTAAGGAAATAAGCTATTTCCTTATCACAATTACATTTTAAAACTTACGAATAATACTAACATATGTTAGTATTATTTTATGAAACTTATTGGAAATAAATATTGCTACATTTATAATATGTATTTTTCTACCATAGTTTCTATTATATCATTTCTTAATACCGATTGTGATGTTTCAAATGTAAGAATAAGTCTTTCTCCCGGAAATATGTCATTTTTCTCATAAGCTTCTATTTTCTTAATTGCATTTTGGACATATATGGTATCATCCATCATTCCATCGTGTTCCCAATATATTTCTTTACCTGTTTTTTTAGACAAAAACGTAAAATCAGGATAAACAACTCCATAACCTTTTAATTTCAAAGGACACTCATATTTATATGGTATATTATGATAATAAAAATAATCGGCAAGAATTTTTTCTGACTTTGAACGCACTCGTTCACCATTCTGCGTATATATTTCTACAGCATCCTCTCTAAATTCCTTTCCTGTGTATTCAATTCTTTTCCATTCCTCAACCTTATTTTCCCATGTCTGTTCTACTGGTTCTATCAATATTTGCCTTGCAATATGTTCACTATATAAACAATTTTCAAATTCCTTGTCCTCATAATCTTTAAGTATATTGGTTATTTGCTTTAATCTCCTTAATGCTTTTGTCAGTATTTTCTGATTGTATTCCTTCTGAGCTAATTTCCTTGCAATATCCCTATTCTCTTTGTTTATATAGGTTCCTATTTTGTTTTCGTTAGTACACTTAAAATATCTTATTCGACCTTTGTCCATAGATACTCTCAATCTTCCCTCTGGTACATCCTCTAATTGAGCTTTGCATATTTTTATAAGCTTTTCTAAATGTATTTTTTCCTCTATAAGCATATTTCTTAATCCCATCATATGTTACTTCTCCTTTATATCATTTAATTATTGACTCTATTTAAGTGTTTTCTCATCTAAGTCATTGTTTCTTTGCTACATACTCTTCTGCTTATGACCTTATTTTCTTTTTTTGCTTTCTAAGTCACTGTTTCTTTTTTCGCATTACTCCCTCCTTTGACCTTATTTGCTTTTTCGACTTCCTAAGTCACTGTTTCTTTTTTCTCCTCTCTCCCTCCTTTGACCTTATTTTCTTTTTCGGCTTTCTAAGTCACTGTTTCTTTTTTCTCCTCTCTCCCTCCTTTGACCTTATTTGCTTTTTCGGCTTTCTAAGTCATTGTTTCTTTGCTACATACTCTTCTGCTTATGACTCTATTTATATTTTTATTTCATAAGTCATTTTCTATACTATATATATTATTATGTGTACCCTTTCTATATCTGTATCACACATATAAAACTAATTTTATTATATTGGGGAATTTCTAAATTTGATTTTTATGACTATAAATGAGCAAATACAGAAAATATACAAAAATAAATTATTTTTATTTGTACCTCATATACATTTCAATAGATTATTAAAAATATGTCTTTCTAACGCAGACATACTTGTTTAATATTTTAAATTTGCTCATTTGTAGTTCTATAATTTTAACTCGCAATCTATAAATAGATATATAAAATCTGCAAATTAATTAATAATGGGATAACTGAAATATATTTTCAAGAATTTACTGACATTGCAAAATTATTCACTCCACAAAATGTGTATAATCAAATACGCTTTTAAGAAATTATATAAAATGCATAATGTTTTAAATTCTCTCATTTATAGTTGTAATTGATAATCAGACAATATTCATAATACTACCATTCAAGGCTTATTCCCTGCCCTGAACAGTAGTATTATAACTTATTTATTGATATTTACTTAGATATTTTATTATATTATTCTGGTATGCCAGATGAATGTATCTTATTCCTGTGAACCACCACGAGCATTAATATCATCTGCACCTGCATTATCAGTACCTTCTACTCCTGCGCCGATAGCATTACCTGAATTTTCAACTGTTCCTACACCAGCATCATTACCTGAATTTTCAACAGCTCCTGCTCCATCAGCATTATCTGAACTCTCTACAGCTTCTGCACCCACAGAATAATCTGTTCCTTTAACAAAATCATCACTTGAAGATACAGCCTTCTCACTATCACTCACACTGCTGACCTCACCAATACCTTTCCAGATATCTGTTTCACTAGGGCCATTAAGTGTTGATGAATAGCTTCCATCTTCGTTAAATGTTACGCTTTCTGCAACCTTTTCAGAATGAGTAAAGCCTGTTGTATCTGTAGGCTCAGGAAGTCCCTTGACTTCTCTGAATATCTTCATGAATTCCTTACCTGTGATAGTTTCATGGTCATACAGATAATGAGCTATCTTATCAAGTACATCCCTGTTCTCTGTAAGAAGCTGCTTAGCTTCTTCATAGCACTCCTTAAGCATATTCTTAACTTCTTCATCTATCTGTGCGGCTGTTTCATCTGAACAGTCAAGTCTTGCATTACCATTAAGATATGGATCATCAACAGTAGCAAGATTCATAAGACCAAATTTGTCTGACATACCATACTGTGTTATCATAGCCTTAGCTATCTTGGTAGCCTTTTCTATATCGTTAGCAGCACCTGTAGTAACCCTGCCAAAAACAATCTCTTCTGCTGCACGGCCAGCTACTAAAGTAACAAGTCTTGCCATAAGCTCATCCTTATTCTGAAGATACTTCTCTTCCTCTGGAACCTGCATAACATATCCAAGAGAACCCATAGTTCTAGGAACAATGGTAATCTTCTGAACTGGTTCAGAATCCTTCTTAAGTGCAGTAACAAGTGCATGACCTACTTCGTGGTAGGCAACTGTCTGCTTCTCTTCCTTGCTAAGAACTCTGTCCTTCTTTTCCTTACCTGCTATAACTACCTCTACAGCTTCAAAAAGATCCTTCTGTGATACATACTTTCTTCCTGCCTTAACTGCTGCGATAGCCGCTTCATTTATCATATTGGCAAGGTCAGAACCTACTGCACCACTTGTTGCAAGTCCGATTTCTTCAAAGTTGACTGTATCATCCATAAGAACATCCTTAGAATGAACCTTAAGTGTCTCGATACGTCCCTTAAGATCTGGCTTATCAACTATAACTCTTCTGTCAAGACGACCTGGTCTAAGTAAAGCCTTATCAAGAACCTCAGGTCTGTTAGTTGCAGCAAGTATGAATATACCCTTAGATGAATCAAAACCATCCATCTCTGCAAGCAGCTGGTTAAGTGTCTGCTCACGTTCATCATTACCACCACCATATCTTGAGTCACGGCTCTTACCTATGGCATCTATCTCATCTATAAATATAATACAAGGAGCCTGCTTAGTAGCTTCTTTGAAAAGATCTCTTACTCGTGAGGCACCTACACCTACAAACATCTCTACGAAATCTGAACCTGCAAGTGAGAAGAAAGGAACATTGGCCTCACCCGCTACAGCCTTTGCAAGAAGAGTCTTACCAGTTCCCGGAGGACCTACTAAAAGCGCACCCTTTGGAAGCTTGGCACCTATCTTTGCATACTTGTCAGGGTTGTGAAGGAAATCAACTATCTCAGTAAGTGACTCCTTAGCCTCATCCTGTCCTGCTACATCTTTAAATGTAACTCCCGTCTTTTTCTGTACATATACCTTCGCAGTACTCTTGCCGACACCCATGCCGCCCATCATACCGCCGCCTTTGGATATTCTTCTGTATACAAAGGCAAATATAACATATATGAAAAGGAATGGAAGAACATACGCAACAAGGAACTCAACTATAGAAGAACTTGAATCTGGTATATATCCTGTGAATTCAATTCCTTTTCTCTTAAGAAGTGGTACAAGACTGTCATCGTTGACATATCCTGTATAATATGTGTAACCAAACTTATTGACACCATTACTTTCCTGAGCACTCTCTGTAGGTGTAATAAGTATTCTGTCCTGTTCAAGCGATACGCTCTCTACCTCATCATTATTCACCATTTCGATGAATTCATTGTAAGATATTTCCTTATATGTGGCATTTCTTAACAGACTGTTAAGCATTGTTATACCAATAAATGTTATAACAGCCGCTATTATAATAAACACAATAAGGTTGACATTCTTAGGCTTTTTATTATTATTGCCATTTCTGTCATTACGGTTATTGTTGTTATTACCACCACCGTAATTATTACCATTGTTGTAATTATCCATCCTGTGTCTCCATTCCTAGTTTCTTTATACTCTCATAGTCTGCCATAAGCCTTTGGCAGCAGCCTTCTCAGCCTATAAAAATATCACGATAATTGCAGACAGTATGATATAACATTACACACTTCTTTTTAATCTTTTATCCTCATATTAACAGACAATACCTATTATAAAGAAGGAATATTTATAAATCAACCTAAAATCAAAGGTTTCACACTATTTATTTTTTATTAATATTTTTTATTACAAAAGCCTGTAATATGGAAATATACTTTCCATACTACAGGCTTTACATATTCTATAAATATTCAGAATTATTATTCACTGTTAATTACTTTCCAGTATTCTTATCCTGATACTCAAGCGCCGCACCAATAAATCCTCTGAATAATGGGTGTGGTCTGTTAGGTCTTGACTTTAATTCAGGATGTGCCTGTGTAGCCACAAACCAAGGATGATTTTTAATCTCTATCATCTCAACTATTCTTCCGTCTGGTGAAATGCCTGAAAGTTCCATACCATTTTCAACAAGAACTTTTCTGTAATCGTTATTAACTTCATATCTGTGTCTGTGTCTTTCGTGGATAGTTTCCTCACCATACAGCTCATATGCCTTAGAATCCTTTGCAAGTACACAAGGATATGAGCCAAGTCTTAAGGTACCACCGATATCATCAATACCTTCCTGATCTGGCATAAGATGGATAACAGGATGTGTTGTATCTGGCTTTAACTCTACACTGTGTGCATCCTCATATCCTATGACATCTCTTGCAAATTCCACAATAGAAAGCTGCATACCAAGGCAAAGACCAAGGAATGGAATATTATTCTCTCTCGCATATCTTATAGCCTGTATCTTACCTTCTATACCACGGTCACCAAATCCACCCGGAACAAGAATTCCTGACACATCTGAAAGAATTTCTGATACATTTTGGGCAGTTACTGTTTCTGAGTCGACCCATTTTATAGTAACATCACATGAATTGGCTACGCCACCATGCTTAAGTGCTTCAACAACTGAGATATATGCATCATGAAGCTGGATATACTTACCAACAAGTGCAACTGTAACCTTCTTTGTAGGATTTTTCCATGCTTTACACATAGCTCTCCACTCGTCAAGGTCTGGCTCAGGGCACTCAAGTTCAAGACATTCGCAGGCTACCTGTGCAAGATGTTCCTCCTCCATAGCAAGTGGTGCATCATAAAGAATTTCAACATCAAGGTTCTGTAATACATGTGACTTAGGTACATTACAGAATAATGCAATCTTATCCTTAATCCCTAGTTCAAGAGGATGTTCTGTACGGCAGACAAGAATATCAGGCTGTATTCCCATTCCCTGTAACTCCTTGACACTTGCCTGTGTTGGCTTAGTCTTCATTTCTCCTGATGCCTTAAGATAAGGAATAAGTGTTACGTGGATGAGTATAGCATTTTCACGTCCTACCTCACGCTGGAACTGTCTTATAGCCTCAAGGAATGGCTGTGACTCAATATCACCTACAGTACCACCAACTTCAATAATGGCAATCTTAGTTTCATCTGTGGAATAATCTCTGTAGAAACGGCTCTTTATTTCATTAGTAATATGTGGAATAACCTGAACTGTTCCTCCACCAAAGTCACCTCTTCTCTCCTTCTGGAGAACTGACCAGTATACCTTACCTGTTGTTACATTGGAATTCTTGTTAAGACTTTCGTCTATAAATCTTTCATAATGTCCAAGGTCAAGGTCTGTTTCTGCTCCGTCATCAGTTACAAACACCTCTCCGTGCTGGATAGGATTCATAGTACCAGGGTCGATATTGATATAAGGATCGAACTTCTGCATAGTCACCTTAAATCCACGTGCCTTTAATAATCTTCCTAAAGATGCTGCTGTTATTCCCTTACCAAGTCCTGAAACAACACCGCCTGTTACAAATACATACTTTACAGCCATTTTTCCTCCTAACTGCCATATGGCATATTGGTTTAAACATAATAGTTATGTGTGAATTCTAGAACTAAATCCTGCCCTTCACCTATGTGTGAGGATTACACATCACTCTGCAATCCACACAATCCACGAAAAAATAAATATCCGGCAGTACACATAATTACTACCGGCTACATCTTCGTTGCAAAATTTTTTCTACATTATACAGTCATTTTTTTTTAATTTCCACCCTTTTTTTGATAAAAAAACTCTAGTTTTTTATTTTATAACAATCATTAGTCAGAAACGTACTCTATAGCGGATATAGCATATTCTGACTTAATAATATTAAGTTCGTATATTTTTATATTATCCACTTTTTTACCAGATATATACATTTTCACTTTTTCTATATTATCTGAACAAATAGCATTGTCTGCCACAACAGCATCATTAATTCCATTATCTGCTTCATGCCTGAACTCTGCTTTAGACACTGTCCCCGCAATTCCTTCACCTGTCAGCTTTGCATATGCCTCCTTAAGTGTCCATATCCTGCTGAACTTTAAGCTGTCATTACCTATCCAGTCACATTCTGTCTGCGTAAAGAAGCGTTTTGCAACCCTGATTACATTCTTTCTCTGCCTTTCTATGTCAACTCCCACAGCTTTGTCCGATACAGCACATACGACATAATTACCTGCATGGGATAAGTTAAAATGTATATCTGAATTTCTGTATACAGGCTTTCCATTTGCCACATACTCTATATCATAATCATATGAAGCATCATAATTTTCAACTAACTCATCAAGCCTGACATTAACAATAATATTTCCGTCTGTTTTATATTCAATATTATTCTCCTTATTATATTTGCCATCACATCCGTTATTATTTTTAGAATTATTCTCTACATTATACTCAATACCATCTTTTACATCATCAATAACAGGCTCATACTTCATCTGCATTTTCATATATTCGGCATACATTTTCGTAGCATAATTAAGAAGAAACCCCGCAGCGAGGCTTCTTTCTTTATCTTCCCTGAACTTACACCTTTCAACCTTACCTCTGCGGTAGTCAGTGACAAGTTCAAGTCCTTTATTCATAATGTTATCATCCATATTTGATATATCTGTAAGAAATATTTTCATAAATTTTCCTCGTGATATTTGATATTAGATATTAACTAAATCTTTTACTGTTCTGATTTTATATGGCGGATACACCACATCATTTTTCTGCAAACATCCCTACGCCGTAGCCGTATCAAACTGACTTTCATAAAGTGTCTTATAGAAGCCGCCTGCTGCAAGCAGCTCTTCATGATTACCCTTTTCTATGATATGACCGTCCTTCATAACAAGTATGACATCTGCCGACTGGATTGTTGAAAGTCTGTGCGCTACGATAAAGCTTGTTCTTCCCTCCATCAGTTTTGCAAATGCATTCTGGATTTTGATTTCTGTTCTTGTATCAATAGAAGATGTCGCTTCATCAAGAATAAGCATAGGTGGTCTTGTAAGCATAATTCTTGTTATACATAAGAGCTGCTTCTGACCCTGTGACAGACTTCCTCCGTCTTCACCAATAACAGTATCAAAGCCATTAGGCAGCCTTTTTATAAAGCCGTAAGAGTGTGAAGCCTTTGCAGCCTCTATAATCTCTTCATCCGTTGCATCCGGCTTACCCATAACAATATTCTCCCTTATAGTTCCTGCCTTAAGCCATGTTTCCTGAAGCACCATACCAAAGCCATGTCTTAAAGAATATCTTGTCATTTCCCTTATGTCAGTTCCCGATACATCTATGCTTCCTGAATTAACATCATAAAATCTCATAAGAAGATTAATAACTGTAGTCTTTCCACATCCTGTAGGACCGACAATAGCAATTCTCTGACCCTTCTTTACGTGAAGATTAAAGTCCTCAATAAGCTTCTTGTCCGATGTATATGAGAAATATACATTATTAAGGTCTACTCGTCCATCAACTTCCTTTATGTCTACTGCATTTGGAGCATCTGGAATTTCCGGTTCTTCCTCTATGAGTTCAAACATTCTTGCAGCACATGCAAGCGCATTCTGAAGCTCAGTTATGACACCTGAGATTTCGTTGAAAGGCTTAGTGTACTGGTTAGCATAACTTAAGAAGCTTGATAACTGTCCTACTGTAATTCCACCTAATATAGCTATAAATGCGCCTGTTACCGCAACACCTGCGTACACAAGACTATTTACAAATCTTGTTGAAGGATTAGTTATAGATGAGAAAAATATAGCTCTTAATGAGTACTTCTGTAATCTTTCGTTAATCTCATCAAAACGTGCAACAGCCTCATCCTCATAGCCATATGCCTTTACAACCTTTTCTCCACCTATCATTTCATCTATGAAGGCTGTCTGTTCACCTCTTGTTTCTGACTGAAGCTTGAACATTGAAAATGTTTTCTTGGCTATAAAGCTCGCTACAAGAAATGAAACCGGCGTAATAAGTACAACTACAAGAGTTATCTTTACATTAATAGTAAGCATAAATACTAAAGTTCCTACTATAGTAAGCACACCTGAGAAAAACTGTGTAAAGCCCATAAGAAGACCATCTGCAAACTGGTCAACATCCGCAATAACACGGCTTACAATATCACCATAAGACTGTCCGTCTATATACTTAAGCGGAAGCCTTTGTATCTTTTCCATAGCTTCATCTCTTATATCTCTTGTTACATGATAAGTAATCTTATTGTTACATATATTCATTATCCACTGTGACAGTGCTGTTATGGCAACTACAATACCTATTGTTGTAAGTACCTTTGCTATGCCAGCAAAGTCAACATTGCCAGGTCCTACTATATGGTCTATTCCACGTCCGACAAGAATAGGAACATATAAAGTAGAAGCAACAGTTACTGCTGCCATAAGTATAGACAGTATAAGAAAACCACTATACTTCTTTATCCTCTTAAGAACCTTTAAAAGCGTGCCCTTCTGGGCTTTCTTTTTATTCTTATTATCTTTCATAACTACTCCATTTCATTTATAGTATGATATAAGTACCAAATGTATTAAAATTCATTAATTGCAAAACAATAAAGCATTATATATAATCATCTGCATCTAAAGTTTACGATACTTATCATACAAGTATACTTTTTCCCACTGATATTAACGGATTGCTCCACTGCTTTACAATTCACGCAATACAGCAATTACGCACCCTTCGCATCCTTAAACTGTGAATTATATATTTCCCTGTATACTTCGCAATTCTTAAGAAGCTCACTATGTGTTCCAATTCCTGCAACCTTTCCATCATCAAGCACGATAATCTTATCTGCATGCATAAGTGATGCTGACCTCTGTGATACTATGAATACTGTAGGATTGTTTGGCATTGTCCTTATAGACTTCCTGAGTGCTGCATCTGTAGCAAAGTCAAGCGCTGATGCACTGTCATCAAGGATAAGCACATCCGGCTTCTTAACGACAGCTCTTGCAATAGTAAGTCGCTGTCTTTGTCCACCTGAAAGATTTTTTCCGCCCTGTTCAATCATATAATCAAGACGTCCGTCCTTCTTATCAACGAACTCTTTAGCCTGTGCTATGGCAAGTGCCTCATCTATCTCACTGTCAGTTGCATCCTGCTTTGCCATCTGCATATTCTTTCTTATGCTGCCCTTAAAAAGAACTGCTTTCTGCATAACTATGCCGACTTTATCCCTTAACTCTTCTATACTTATATCCTTGACATTGACACCATCAATAAGAACCTCGCCCTCTGTCACATCATAAAATCTTGGAATAAGTCCGACAAGACTTGACTTACCTGAACCTGTACCACCGATAACACCGATAGTCTGTCCCCTGTACGCCTTAAAGCTTGTATCTGCTATACTTGTATCACCTGCTCCACTGTAAGTAAGAGATACATTTTTGAATTCAACAACAGGAACATCATCCTTAGTTTCCTTTACGTGTCCTGTACCGTCCTGCATACTTGGCTTAACATCAAATATAGACTGGATACGTCCTGCACATGCAAGTGCCTTTGTTATATTTATAACAAGGTTGGCAAGCTTAATCAGCTCAACAAGTATCTGTGACATATAGTTATAAAGCGCTACAACCTGTCCCTGTGTTAAAGCTCCCTGATTAACTCTCACACCACCTACCAATATAAGTGCTATGATAGAAACATTTACAACTACATAAGTAAGAGGATTCATAAGTCCTGATATCTTACCTACAAACTTCTGAAGATGATTAAGCTCTTCATTCTTATCCTTAAAATGCTTAAGCTCATCCTCCTGCTTGTTAAATGCCCTTATTACCCTGACACCAGTAAGATTTTCCCTTGTTATTCCAAGAATAGTATCAAGACCAGCCTGAACCTTCTTATATAAAGGTCTTGTACCAACCATAATACCGAATACGATTATGGCAAGCACCGGAATAGCTGCTGCAAATATAAGAGCAGCCTTTACATCTATAGTAAAAGCCATAATCATCGCACCAAATACTATAAATGGTGAACGCAAGAAAAGTCTTAATACAAGATTAACACCATTCTGAACCTGATTAATATCACTTGTCATTCGTGTCATAAGCGTTGATGTTCCAAGCTCGTCAAGCTCTGTAAATGAAAGTGACTGGATATGCTTAAACAGTGCATGTCTTATGCCTGTCGCACATCCTACTGCTGCCTTTGCACTGAAATACTGCGCTGTTATTGAACATGTAAGACCAATAATAGCAAGTGCAAGCAGCATAAGACACGACTTTACGATATAGCCTGTATCCTGATTGGCTATACCTCTGTCGATAATTGATGCCACAACAAGTGGTACGAACAATTCAAAGAGTGCTTCAAGCATCTTAAAAAGAGGTGCAAGAACACATTCTTTCTTAAGTTTTTCCAGATACTTAAGTATCATCTTCATAATAATCCTCATTTCCGCGCACTTTTTTGCATAACAGATTAGTGTCTGGTGTGCGCCGGCACCAATCCTATGTGCGAAATATTCACACCTTTTTATTTAACCAGTTAAAACTGATTGATTATAGACTTTATTTTACTTTCACACGGCTTACCAGGCTATCTACGCCTATTCCAGTGCAAAAAGTTGTGCTATAAGATTTTCATAACCATATCTTCTCTTAGTCATAAAAAACTTATTGTACTCTTCATAATTATAATAAGAATGTTCATACTGCCTTGAGTAAAGATGTGCAAGGTCAACCTGTCTTACAAAGTCTAACTTCTTATCATTAAGATACCAGTCAGCCACATCCATAATCTTTAGTGATAGCAGCCCGGCAGCAGCTCCCTTCATCTTAAGCAGGACATTATAATCGTACACCGCATCAAGGAAATACCTGTATACATAATACATAAGTATCTGCTCATATTCGTGCTGGTTATCCTTATAGTATTCGTCAAATTCAAGCACTATATCTGCAAAGGCTTTATCATCCTCACATTTCTCATAGAAAGTATTGACTTCTCTTACATATATATTCCAGTCTGGATTAATGACCTCCATACCCTTGAACCTGTCGAAAAACCGCCTTGTATAAAGGTATGCATCCTTTTTTTTCGCAGCTATGGAACGTGCCTTATCAAGCTTACTTTCCCTGTAGTCTTCCTTTGCATATCTTTTACAGACACCTATTATAAGCTCGTCCCTCTCCTTATCAAGATAATGCTGTATATCCTTTGCAAACATAAGGATGAGCACAGCCCTTTCAGCTATCGTATAGTCCCTGTCCGACACTATATTATAGGCTATTATCCTTGCCTGCCTTAGCTGCATATAAGTCAGCGGGTCTATATCATTGTAGGCACTTACCTGCTCATTGCTGTCTTTTTCGTCAAATGTAAGCTCATCCCTGTAGCCTAACATAAGCTCGCCCGCTGTCTTGCAGGATGGTGCTATTCCAATCTCTCTTATTCCGCCATATTCATTGATAAACCTCGGAAACTCTGCACACGTTTCACACAGCTTGTCCTCGCCAAGTGCTATGTATAGGTCGCACAGATTTTCCTCATTAAGAAACGGACATCTTCCATTATTAAGTGTAAATGTACATCCGCCCTCCTCTGATGGCACCATAACTGACTTTAATCTTTTTCCAAAGCTCCCCTTTACCTTTTTATAGTATTTATAGGAAGCTTCATCCACATCTACATCCCAGCCTGCACAGCACGTATCTGTACAGTCACCTGCTATACATCTGAAATCTTTATAATAATCAGGCGTTACTATCTTCATTCAAATCCTCATTTCCTGTGTAAAAATCTATTTTTCACAACACTTTTTCTACATTCTGTTACTTTTTGCCGTCACTGTCTTAATCACTGTATACAGGGAAGTTCCGGCAAGTACTGCAAACACTGCAAATGAAACAAAATACATATAGAAAAGATATGGTCTTTGTATGAGCCAGTCCGTCATAGGTGATGTATACACTTCTGTAAGTGTAAATATATCAACGGGTATTGCAGTTATCTGTGCCACCTGTGGATACTTGGCTATCGCAATATATGCAAACATCCCCATTGCTGGAAATGACATAAGCCCTGCTATAAGTGCTGCCACTATGCTTACAGTCCTTACTGTAAATGCCCTGCTACTTAATGTTTTTTTAGTAAGCACATTAAATATAACTGCCACTATCATAAGTATGAGCATAAACATATAATCATTTACCAGCAGTGCTACCATGCCAAAAAATTCCTCTCCCTTAAATGATGAATATCCCTGCATAAGCACATAATAATTATATATTGCCTTAAGTCCTGTATAAAAAACACCTATGATAGATATTCTGAATATTATATTCATAATTCTGTTTCCATTATTATCCGGCATATTAAACCTCATTTCTGTACATTTTTCCAATAACATATATATATGCTGTGCACATATACCTTATTATATATCCTATCCCACAGCACACATGTCAACTCACACTGACACCATATATAACGCTATCGTACCGCCATTAATTATGCTACAAATCCTGTATATTTTCAATTACAAAATAAAAACTCTTATTTTATACTTTCTACATACATTATTTCAATATCCTTATTCTTATGATACCTACGAATTGTTCCGTGCTACGCACTCTCACAATTCTACCCAATATTCGCATATCGTGGGACTATCATCCCACTTTTATGCTC
>ERZ780202.396-NODE-396-length-31965-cov-3.416829_pt1 | contig 31965 bp, 27 predicted proteins | sample MGYA00510978_ERZ780202 | MGnify/ENA primary metagenome ERZ780202 (study PRJEB29588, sample SAMEA2155689) | human gut metagenome | biome: human gut; feature: human-associated habitat; material: faeces | place: Denmark | collected 2008/2010 ...
GCTTCCTTTTCTTTTGCGCTCATTATATCAGGATAAACACTGTTTTAGTTATTATCTTACATCATTATATTTCCCTGCGTTTCCTTACAACGCTCACAATCTTAAGTACTGCAAGCACAATTATCACTGTACATGTTACGAGCCACACCCACACTGGAACCTTATGGATATTAAAACATCTTACATTAATCCACATCTGATTAATCTTAGCTGTCCTGTCTGTATCAAAGTACTGCATAACAGCACTTCTTCCCATAATATCATCTGTTGGATACTGTGCAAAAAGCTGTCCTTCTGTTTCATCCTTTGTTGTCTTAAATGTGTAATTCTTATCATCTGATATGCCAGAGAAGAAATAACCAAGTGAATATTCAGCTTCTTCCTGCTCTTCACCTGTTTCTTCAACTATAGAATCATATCCATAATTCCACTTGGCATAATCATATATAACACTGCTGTCCCCACCGGAAATAGCAGATGTATATCCGATATAATACATATTTCTCACAGCATTTTCAGGCATAGAAACGAAATTAACAAAGCTTTCTGCCGCCTGCTTTTTCTCTTCATCGCCGTTGATACCTGACTTTAACATAGCCCAGCCATCAAAGTAAATGTTAGTACTTTCCTTAGGAACTGCAAAGCTTAACTGCATATCTGACTCAGCCGCCTGCCCTATTGTATACACGGCATCACCAGACCACTGGTAGCTTGCACTTACCCTGCCATTCACTATATCAACCTTGGCGCTGTCAGTTTCAAAGGAATACACATTATCCTTTGCCTTCTGCAGATACTCCTGAACACTTTCAATAGCTTCATCTGAAGTATCATTCATTTCCTCAGCCAGCTTTTCCTTATAATCCGGCTGACTTACAAATGAAGGGTCTGTAAGCTTGTCTGCCTTGACTGCTCCTATTGCCGCAAACATTGAATCTCTTACATTATCTTTGATAGTTATTCTTCTTCTGAACTTGTCATTATTAATAATAGTCCATGTTGAGGCTTCTTCTTTAGTCACTTCCTCAGGATTGTATACAATGCCTGTAACGCCCCACATATAACCTGCCGCATACTTACTCCACGACTCACCATTTATCTTATTATCGTCAAACATTTTCTTAATAAATGGAGAAACACCCTTTGCATAGTAGTTTTCTTTGATGCTCTTGTCATAAAACTGCTCTGAGTAAGGCTCAAGCCAGCCCTCTGCCATAAGCTTCATAAACATATATTCAGATGGACATATAAGATCATACTCATCACCAAGAGTAAGCATATTATAAAGCTCCTCATTAGTTCCAAGACAGCTGTACTCAACCTTGACCTTTTTGCCATAGGTCTTATAGTACCACTCCTCAAAATCCTCAACCATAGAATTCACTCCCCTGATATCGCCACTTTCAAGGTCGATAGTTTCGGACTCATCCCAGCCGCCTTCATCTATATACTCTTCCCAGTTACATATCTTAAGCGTTATCTCACTGTTATCGGCAGCACTGACAGTAACTGGTGAAAAAATGCTTTTGTCATCGCCTGTCATATGTATTCCAGCAAGTACTGAGCTTACTGTAAATATACCTGCAAGCACAACTGATGTACACACACCAGCTATATGCCTGAATTTACCACAATCCTTACTCATCCTTTGCCTCCTTCTTACCGCCAACAGGTGCAAAATTCATAACAACCTCGATAATCACAACAAATAAAAATATAATTGTTGAAAGAGCCCAGAGTGCTGTTTTAATCTGTGTCTGCGAACCTTTTGTTGCATTTACAACATAAGTACTTATAGTATCAAATGTAGCCGGCTTCGTGTATGTCGCAATAAAATAATCATCAAGCGATAAAGTTACCGCCATGACAAAGCCTGATAATATACCTGATGCCAACTGTGGAATAATCACATGTATAAGCGCATAAAAAGGTGTTGCCCCAAGGTCAAGAGCTGCCTCATAAAGGCTTGGGTCCATCTGCTTTAACTTAGGCATAACCGCAAGATATACAAACGGCGCACTAAGCACTACATGTCCTGCAACTAAAGGCAGATATGTATCCTTACTTATTCCAAATACAACTACAAGTAATATACAGAGCGAAAAACCTGTAACTACATCTGCATTTACAACTGGAACCTGATTAAGTACTGAAATAGTACTCTTTACACGCTTTCCAGAATAAAATGCGCCGATAGCACCTGTAGTTCCTAATATAGTTGCAAGCACTGCACTTCCAAGTGCAAGCATAATAGAGCCCGTTATCATATCCCGCAGCTCTTCTGTTGTAAAAAGTGTTATATAATTCTGTAACGAAAATCCATGTATAGGTCCGATATTTGGTGCATCCGTAAAACTATACACCGCAAGTATAAGAATTGGAACATACATAAATATAAGAACAAGGCAGATAACTGCATACTTGATACATTTTTTCAACATAACTTCTCCATTCTGTGTATACACTATAAACTTTATAACTTACGTCCTGTGCTGTCTGAATCCTCTGCTGATACAAGACTCACAACGCATATGATTACAAGAAGTATAAGCGCTATCATAGAACCATTGTGCCAGTCGTATGCGCTGAAGTAACTTCCGATAAGGCTACCCATAATATATGTACTGTTATAAAGCATATCTAGCACGACATAGTTAGTCATCGCTGGAAGAAATACCATTGATACTCCGCTCACAATTCCCGGAACCGACAGAGGAAGTATAACCTTGACAAATGTCTGGAAATTATTCGCTCCAAGATCAGCCGCCGCTTCTATGACACTTTTATCCATCTTATCAAGCACTGTATACAATGGCAGTATCATAAATGGAAGGAAATCATATGTCATACCTATCACTGTATTGATGAATGGATAAAATGCAAGATTGCCTTCTATAAGTGAAAGTACTTCTTTAAGTGCTGTAATCCTTAATGTAAAGTTAATCCACATTGGAAGAATAAAAAGCATAAGTATAACTGACTTTCTTTTAAGGTTACTCTGTGCAAGTATGTATGCCACAGGGTAAGCCACTAAAAGACATACTATAGTTACAACGACTGCTAACACAAGGCTGTATACAAGTGTTCCAAGTGTGTTAGGGTCTGTAAAAAATCCGCTAAGATTACCAAGTGTAAACTGTCCTGAGCCATTTGTAAATGCATAGTAAAACAATACAAGAAGTGGCGCAGCAACGAACAATATAAGAAGTATTCCATAAGGAATACCAAGCTGTTTTCTTGAAAAAACTCCACCCATATTATTAATCCTTTTTTATAATTTTTAGATAACTTTTTATAACTAATATCCATAATACTTTTTTACCAGCTACTTCTTTAACTGGAACTTCATCTTGTCCTCCGGCATGACAAGACTGACTGTATCATCCATATTCCACAGATACTCATCATCAACTATCAGGTCATGTCCGTATTCAGTTCTTATGACATAACTGTAGTGGTCACCTTTATATATAAGGTTGATTATTCGTCCTGATACAAGACCTTCCTCAATATCATCACTCATTTTTATATCATAAGGCTGTATAGATACGACTATCTTAAGCTTGCTGATATCTATGCTTTCCTTATTCTCATCAACAAGAGTGCCGCCGCTCATACTTGACTTAGGTATAACCTTTGTTAAGTCGCAGTTAATAACCTTTCCGTTAAAATCAAGTGTATAATCAGCATTAATGCTTGTCACAAAGCTTGTTGTATGGTCTTCTGCAACCATAACATGTATGCCGTCCGGCTCAAGCTGCATACCAACCTTATCACCGACTGCATAACACCTGGTAGTTCTTATAACCATCTCATACTTGCCTGACTCAACTGTAACCTCATAATGCATACCTTTGAATATAACTGATGTAACCTCACCTGTTACTGTTCCGTCCTCAGGCTTAGTTATAATTACGTCCTCAGGTCTTACGACAACATCGACAAGTGTTCCATCCGGTATATCATCCATACCCATAAACTCACCGCCGCAAAATCTGACTTTCATATTACCGGTCATAATTCCCTTAAAAATATTACTCTCACCGATAAAATCGGCTACAAAAGCATTCTGAGGCTCGTTGTATATATCCTCAGGTGTACCTATCTGCTGTATCTTTCCTTCTGAAAGCACTACTATCTTATCCGACATAGTAAGCGCCTCCTCCTGGTCATGCGTTACATATATAAATGTAATTCCAAGTTCATCATGCATATGCTTAAGCTCAAGCTGCATTTCCTGACGCATTTTTAAATCAAGCGCACCTAACGGCTCATCAAGCATAAGTATCTCAGGCTCGTTGACAAGCGCTCTTGCTATCGCTATTCGCTGCTGCTGTCCGCCTGAAAGAGTAGATATCTTTCTGTCCTCAAAGCCTTCAAGGTCGACTATTGAAAGAACTCTCTTAACCTTCTTTCTTATAACATCCTTTGGCAGCTTCTTAAGCTTAAGTCCAAATGCTATGTTGTCATATATATTCATATGTGGAAAAAGGGCATATCGCTGGAATACCGTATTAATAGGTCTTTTATTGGCTGGAAGCTGTGATATATCCTCTCCATTAAGGAGTATCTGCCCGCTTGTTGGCATCTCAAATCCCGCTATCATTCTTAATGTTGTCGTCTTTCCACATCCTGACGGACCAAGAAATGTTACGAATTCACCGCGTTTAACCTGCAGGTTAAAGTTATCAACAGCCTTAAAGCCGTTATCATCATACACCTTGCATATGTCTTTTAGTTCAATTATGTTTTCTGACTTATCCTTATCTGCCATTGCTCCTCTTTCCATACCTTCTATGCATAATAAATAGCATGCCTTAACTTCATATAGAAGCTTTTTGACACACTTAATAATCATAGAATATACTTACGAATTTATAATTGTATTTTATAAATTTTTAATCAATTAATCAATAAAAATATGCAATAATATAAAAAAATAGCAGTCAAGTTACTGACTGCTATTATAATACTTTTACTAATTCTTCCCCGCGATATCCTTAATAACCTCTCCGGCGATTATCAGTCCAACAACCGATGGAACAAAAGCAGTACTTCCTGGAATATCCCTTCTTTCTGTACACTTATGTTCTGCTCCCGGAGGGCATATACAGTTAGTACGGCAGCTTATAGCCATATCCTCTATTGGTCTTGTTGGCTGCTCCTCTGAATATACTACCTTAAGCTTCTTAACGCCTCTTTTCTTAAGCTCACGTCTCATAACCTTTGCTAACGGACACACTCTTGTCTTATATATATCAGCAACCATGAAAGCTGTAGGGTCAAGCTTATTTCCTGCACCCATACTGCTTATAACCGGAATACCAAGTTCCTTTGCCTTCATAACAATAGCTATCTTTGCAGTTACCGTGTCCACAGCATCTATGATATAGTCATACTCCTCAAATGGAAAATCATCGGCATTTTCTGGAAGAAAGAAACACTTGTGCACACGCACATCAACATCCGGATTAATCTCCTCCATTCTTTCTTTCATAACATCAACCTTATACTTACCGACTGTCTTTCTTGTCGCAATAATCTGTCTGTTAAGATTAGTAAGACATACTTTATCATCATCTATAAGGTCAAATGCACCTACACCGCTTCTTACCAAGGCTTCACAGGCAAAACCGCCCACTCCGCCTACTCCGAATACTGCTACTCTTGAGTGTGCAAGCTTATCCATAGCTTCTTTGCCAAATAATAACTCTGTTCTGGAAAATTGTGTCAGCATTATATTATCTCCTTTACCTACCATTATAGTAGTTAATTCCCTATGAGATTATATATAATACATTTAAAAAAATCAACTATTCTATACCTCTTATAGTTTCTATAATGTTCTGGCGCTTTATCTTTATAAGCGAATACTGCATTATAAAGTATATCAGAAGGATAACTGCCACAACTGATATTATTATGGCTGCCACTGGTATATTGTATGTCATTCCTGAGCCTGAACCCTGTGCAAGATATATTATATATGAGAGCACATTTCCAAGAATAAGACCGCCTATAAGTGACTTACTTCCATAGAATATACTTTCAAGCCTTATCATTCTGTTAAACTCCCTGCCAGTCATTCCTATAGACCTAAACATCGCAAATTCCCTGCTTCTTAGCTCCATACTTGTTGTAAGCGTATTGAAAATGTTGGTAACGCCTATAAGTGATACTACTATTATAAATCCGTACAGGAATATTGATACAAGCATAACAAGTCCGTCATTCTCTCTTTTTTCCTGTGCAAGATTAACTATATTGGAAATATCTATGTCGTAATCATTTACAAGGATATTACTTACTGCATCTGCATCATCACAGTTAATATTGATAACTGAGTCACCATAACTGCCGCCATCTTCACCGAAATAATTATTCATATACTCATCACTTACTACAAGATAACCACCAGATGCATACATATTACTAAAGCCGAGAGGCTTTTCATCTACACAGCCAACCACATTTATATAATAATAACTGCCATCGGTTATATCAGAGCTTCCATAGCTGCCTTTTCCTGTAACCTTATAGCACAAAGTATCACCAGCTTTATAGTTATATATATTAAAGTACTCTACTTTCTGCTCCTCATTATACTGATATGTCTTGTTGATAAGTATGCCACCCTTTTTCGCCTCATCAACAGTCAGGCCTGCTTTCTTTGCAAATGTTTCATACTGCTGCCTTCCAAGTGAAATTATATTGATATAATAGTTCGTATCAGAATCATTGCTGCCTGCATTATCATTATTGCCACTATCATCCATATAAGACTTATATATCCTCTTATAATCATCCGTATAGTCAGGCTTTTCCTTAAACTGCGCCTCTACACCACGTACATAAGAATACTCGCTTACGTGTGTGCTGCTGTTTATATTATCAATCATACGGCTGACATCCTCGTCAGTTAATTTACTTGACATAACAAGCGCCTTTACATCAACTCTTCCCTGTGCATAAGTTCCAGCTGACTGCATAAGAAGACTGACAAAGCTATACATCGCTATAAATACTGTTACACTTATACATATAGATATAGTAACAACTCTGTACTTACTCTTATTACGCTTCATATTCTTATAGGCAATAATACCGCCTTCACCAAACATTTTATGAATATACGCCGGTGTTTTAAGCTTCTTTGACTTTATCTTTATATTGTCGCTGTGGCGTATAGCTGCTATAGGCGACATACGCGATGCCCTTACTGCTGGTCTTATTGATGACAAAAATATCATAAATATTGCAAGAATAACTGCAACACCGACACCTGCAAGTGATATCCTGTATACAATAGTCATCTCAAAAAGTAGTCCTATATATTTATTGGCAATTATAACAAGCACATATCCAGCGAAAAGACCGCTTAGTATACCTGCCACAATTCCGGCTGCTCCTAAAGCTGCCGCTTCATACAGCACATTTCTTCTTATCTGCCTTGGAGTAGCACCTATTGAAGCTAACATACCATACTGCTTTGTCTTTTCTGTTATTGATATCGAAAAACTGTTACTTATACATACTGCTGATGTCACAATAATAATTACTATTACAACCAGCGCCATATTATATACAAAGGCTATGCTTGAATTAGTCAGATTATTGGACTCATATCTTATAAGCCAGTCATTTAAGTAATAAGCATATGTTTTACTTAGTTCCTCCATAAATTTATCATATTCGCTATCACTAAGACTAACTGAACTCTTACTATTTATGCTCTCAAACTTATTCCTGTCAACTCCAAGAATATCTGCACTTACCCTATACGCCTCTTTAATTCCGGCTTTATTATATCTTAAATATATGTCAGTTCCCCTGCTTACTGTCTTTGCATTGGCATCTGATACATCATCATCGGACACATTCTTGTCAGGTACCCCAGTATTGGCAAGCTGGGAAGCTGCACTGTTGACAGATGTAAACACTGAATAACCCGGCGCACTTCTTGCTTCTTCACCATATCCGGGACGTTCACATATACCAACTATTGTATAAGTTTTTGTTGTATCGGTTACAAGTTCTTCTCCATCTATATAATATGAATTCTGATAGAGTTTACTTCCCGCATATTCTCTGTCTCCTAAGTCTAATGTAAGCTTATCGCCTATATTATACTTTACTCCACCATTGGTCTTTATGTGGGCTGATATAACAAGTTCGCTGTCATTAACCGGAAGTCTTCCCTCTGTGAGCTTTATACTTGAGCTTTCAAATGCTTTGTCATCAAGCGCAAGCACATTAAGGTATGGCTTGCTGTTATTAACCGAACCATCAAGATATGCATATCCTAACTGTTTCATCGTATAGAAACTGTCTACATATCTGTTGTTCTCTATTCCACTGACCTTATCATCCGGTACCGCATACAGCATAAAATGAAAGTCTCCATCTTTCTGCTTCTGTCTGACAATAAGGCTCTCTCTCATACTTGTCGCAATAGTCGTAACCGCTACAAGAAGTGCTGTTGCAAGCACAATACCAACTATAGTTACTATAGTTCTCTTTCTGTTTAACTTTAAGTTTTTTATTGTAAGTCTGTTAAGCACATTCATATCTTTATAGTCCTTTCTGCGCAGCCTCAGTCATTCTGCCATCTTCTATGCGAAGTATCCTGTCCGCTATTTTCGCTATTTCAAGATTGTGCGTAATCATTACAATAGTCTGCTTGTAACGCTTGTTTGACAGCTTTAACAGCTCCACTATCTCATCACTTGAACGGCTGTCAAGATTACCTGTCGGCTCATCCGCAAGAACTATGGCAGGATGATTAATAAGCGCCCTTCCTATAGACACTCTCTGCTGCTGTCCACCTGATAGCTGGTTTGGAAGATGATTAATTCTTTCATCCAGTCCAAGCGTATTTATAAGTTCTGCAAGCTCCGCCTTGTCCGGCTCTCTTCCATCCAGTTCACACGGAAGAGTTATATTTTCCTTTACATTAAGTATAGGTATAAGATTGTAAAACTGATATATGATACCTACCTGTCTTCTTCTGAATATTGCCATCTTGTCGTTATTAAGGCTGTATATATCTTCTCCCTGTATATATACTTTTCCCGATGTCGGTCTGTCGACACCACCTAACAGGTGCAGAAGTGTAGACTTTCCACTTCCTGAGCTTCCTACTATCGCCACAAATTCTCCCTGATTAACACTAAACGACACATCATTTACAGCTGTCACTTCACTGTCACCCTTGCCGTATTTTTTAACAAGGTGCTCCACCTTTAATATCTCCATAATATAAATTCCTTTCTTTTCTTACTCTTCCATCATCTTATATATCTCAGATGACATTTCAGTGACATTTTGTGATTTTATTAATCACATCTTGATATACTTGACTATAAATGTTGTCTTATCCTCATTACTATCAACCGTGATATATCCGCCCTGCTTCTCCACAACTGCCTTTGCCAGCGGAAGCCCTATCCCCATACTGTTATCCTCAAACTTCGCCTCACTGTAATACCTCTCAAATATCTGTTTCTGCTGCATATCAGTAAGCTTTTCGCCTGTATTGGTTATATACACCGCTGTATACACGTCATTATCCTCTGTTTTCACAGTGACATTTTCACCTGTATTGCTGTGTTCTATTGCATTTTTAATAATATTCTGTATCGCCTCCCTGTTCCAGTTATAATCACCATATATGACACAGTCCGTATCAGTGCAGACATTTACAGGAACATTTTTTATCTCAGATATAATAGCGAGATTGTCACTCGCCTCTTTTATAAGCTCTGTGAGGCAGACCTCTTCTTTTTCAAATTCCACCACACCAGCATCTATTCTTGAAAGCTTCAACATAGACACTATCATCCAGTTCATTCCGCTTACCTGACTGAACACTTCATATGTAAACTGCTTTCTTAAGCCAGCCTCCATATCCGGATTGTTGATAAGGTTATCAAGAAGTATCTGCGCCGATGTGAGTGGTGTCTTTAACTGGTGCGATATATCCGATACCGACTGCGCTAAAGCCACTTTATTCTGTATGGCATTGTCTGTCTGCTCCTTCAGCCATACCATAAGCTTGTATAACTGGTTTTTCAAGCTGCTCAACTCATCCTCTGTGTTATTTTCAAGGTCAAGATTATAATTGCCCGCTATTATCATATCCATGTAATGGCTTAACTGTTCAAGCCTGTATGTCCTCTTTCTTAAGTAAAGAATGAATATCCCCAGATATATAATGCCGCTTACAGCCAGTATAATGCCGCCCAGCAGCACATATGACCTCTTAAGCCCTGACAGTGACCTTACAGCAAATGCTTTCTCATCTATTCCGTAGCTTAGGAGAAGGGGTTCTATTGATATATCAGATGCATTATTTGTTATGATTTCTTCATAACCTTTGTCAGATGATTTACTCTCTGTCGATATATCAGACATATCGTATGTTTGTCTCTCTTTGTCATTTGTATTAGCAAATTTACTTTCTACTGGTATGCTGGATATATCATCTGCTTTTATTGCTTTCTGTGACTTATTTCCAGTATTCTGTGGAGAATTAATTACATTTATAAGCTCTGTTACATCCACATCAGGATACTGGCGGCACACGCTGCTTATTATCCCCGTCATCGCATCCATCTCACGCTGCCTGTACATATCCGAAAGCATTGAAGCTGTTATTATGTATACAATAAGGCTTATTACAAATGTTACGACAGCAATCGTTATATATTTTACAGCCTGTCTGTTTTTATATGTACCCATACTTTTATATACACTCCCTTCTTTTATTTACTCATATCTCCTGTCTTATATCCCACACCTCTGACCGTTACTATAAGCTTTCCTTCCTTATCACCAAGCTTCTCTCTCAGTCTTTTTACTGTTACGGTCAGAGTATTATCATTAACAAAATTTCCAGCAGAGTCCCATATATATGACAGTATCTCCTCCCTTGTAAACACCTTTCTTGGATTACCCGCCATTATCTTTAATATCTCAAACTCAAGCTTTGTAAGCGGTATCTCGTTATTTTCAAGATATACCTTTCTCGTGTCCGTATCTATTCTTAAGCTGCCTATATTAATCTGTGTGCTGTTTACATTACGCCTAAGGACATTCTTTATTCTTGATAAAAGCTCAAGATTTCTGAAAGGCTTTATAATATAATCGTCTGCACCCAGTTCAAGTCCCAGCACTACATCCTTTTCCTCATCCCTTGCCGTAAGAAAAATAACTGGTGCGATGTCATTATCCTTTATATATCTGCACAGTTCAAATCCGTCCCCGTCCGGCAGCATAACATCAAGTATGACTATATCCGGACTGTTCTTTGCAAGCTGTTTTCCTGCCTCCTCTATATTTTCTGCTACTATCGTTTTGTATCCATTTTCATTAAAAAGATAAGAAAGCCCCATTATGATAGCTTTGTTATCCTCTACTAATAATATACTGTTCATATCATTCTCCATTTCTATGTATCATATTTGTATTATTAATATTGTATTTATATATTTTATTCAATAAATTTCAGTATATATATTTTATTTTTTACTATTAAATTCTCCTAATGCTATTAAATAAAAGAAATATTCTGTATAAATATTTTGCCTTTTAGATGATTAAATCTAAAAACTGCATAATTTAGTCCTTATTATAAACACACATATTTTATAACTATAAATGAACAAATCTAAAATTCTGTACAATTATATCTGCCCATTTATAGATACTTATAACACGCCTAAATATGTATCTTTCTCCCCATTGTGCTAATACTATTTTGTATGTATAATAATATTATACCAAAGTTAAAAGGTTAAATAGTAATTAAATTGGGAGGCACCTATGTTAATTGGAGGTTACAATGTAACTGCTGAAATATTCAGTCTTATCACTTGTTCATTCCTGATTTTTCTTATGATTTATTCCAATCCACGAAAAACCAGCTCATATAGAATCATATACTGCGGAGCACTTATATCGCTGGCTGCCATAATATCACAGCTTGCCCTTATATACTGTGTATCACATAGCGAAACCTATTCTGTACAATTATGTATAGGTATTTCGCTTTTGTTTCTGGCATTATACTTTATAATAATAACATCACTGTATATATATATCAGTTTTCTGTCATCGAAAATATATAACCACAGAAAAGGGCTTCATTATATGCTCACAGCATTTACTATTGTCTACGCTGTTGGTGTCGTATGGTTTTACTCACAGAAAACTAATTATATTACGGAAGATAATATAATATCAATAGATGCATTTATCAACTTTTACCTTATGTATGGTATTTTGACATGCTTTTTATGCCTTTTTACAGTACTACACAACCAGAATACAATACCTACTGTAGTCAATAAGTATGCTCTCGTGTTCATACCTGTAGATTTTCTTATGCTTACAGTACAGTTTATAACCCAAAATGCTATATTTACAAGTCTGACTTATGTACTGCCTTTTATGATTTACTATATATTATTTCATAGTAACCCATATGATGAGCTAATAGGCTGTCAGAACCAGAATTCATTTGATGCACGTTTTAGTGACAGCGTTGCGATGAAGAGGAATTTTCTTGTTGTATATCTTAACTTTCCGCAGTTAAAAAATGTGAATTATGCTGCGCACAATGAAAAAATAGAAGAAACAGCTGCCAATGTCTGCCGTAAGATAGAACAGCAGCACCATATGGTACACATTTACAGACTTAATAATATTGACTTTGCTATGATTCTTTATATAAAGGATGAAGATAAGATAAAGCAGTTCCTTAACAATGTTGAGAAATGCCTGATAGATAATCTGCATTATTCTTCGTATAATATCAACTACAAGATAGTTGCCATACCGAATAATCCCGTAATATCTACAGTTCATAAGCTTAACTCTATGTCAGATTATCTTTTGGATAAGATTAATAACAAGACTGGCAATCAGTGTTATCTTGCAACTGACAAGGACTATAGGGAATTCCATGAGAATTATAAGGTAGAACAGCTTCTTCTTGATATAAGAAACCAGAATAATCTTAATGACGAGCGTGTCTTATGTTATGCACAACCTATATTCAGTGTTAATGAAAACAGCTTTAGAACAGCTGAAGCACTTATGAGATTATCACTTGACGGAACTATCATATATCCGGATAAGTTCATCCCTCTGGCTGAAAAGAATAATTGTATACACACTCTTACTATGATTATGATTAACAAGGTCTGTCAGACTATTAAGGAATTTGAATCAAAGTACGACTTCGATGCGATTACCGTCAACTGCTCTTCTTCCGAACTGTCAAACCGTGACCTTTTTGATGAACTTATGAATATAATAAATACCAATGGCATCAAGCCACAGCATATAAGACTTGAACTTACTGAAAGTGCCATATTTGACGATTTTAATATGGTCATCAACAATATGGAAAAGTTCAACAAGTCAGGTATTAAGTTCTATCTTGATGACTTTGGAACAGGATATTCTAACCTTGAAAGAATAATAGGATGTCCCTTCTACACGATTAAGTTTGACAAGAGCCTGTTATATAAGTCAATTGACAATTCTGCTGTATCTGACATCGTTTCGCACCTCACAAGCGTATTTAAGAAACAGGGCTTTGTCCTTCTTATAGAGGGGGTTGAAAATGATGAACAGGCTGACTACAGCATAAACAAAGGCTTTGATTATATACAAGGTTACAAGTACGCCAAGCCACAGCCTGTTATCAAGCTTAGGGAATACTTTAATAAGGCTACTGCGTAAGTGTAGTGTGTAAATGTGTATAATATAAATATATTATCTATATCACCATAATATGTATTCAATGACTTTATATGCAAATATGATAAAATGGCTCTAAACTTTACCTGGGAGTAAGGTTTAGAACCATTAAAATAACAATTATAAAAATTACAAATAATTAAGATACTATTAGTAATGTAACAACTATAATAAAAGTGGCTTCCCGATAATAATAAATAGGAAGCCACTTTTTAGTTTTATTACGTAAGTTTTTATCAGCTGGTTTAATTAAGCTGAATATCTTTTGAATATGAATAGGAAATTATCAATAAAAAGTCTTAGAAATAGCCAATTAAATCTTCTGGCATCGGTGATATATTCCCCGCTATTTTCCGCTTATATTATGTTGTCCGTTCGCCAATAACTATAATCAGCCACTACTTTATAAGCCCATTAATCCTATTCTTCACCAGCATCCCTCCAATAGTTGGAAGTGGTCTTCTCCTCTCCTCTGAAGCCGCTGCACCCTTTTCTGCTTCAACTATACGCTTCTTAATCTGCTCCATTTTATAATCAAGCTCTGCAAGCTGGTCTGCATAGCTTGAAAGCTCTACTGCCAGCGTTTCTGCCTCGCTGTCAGGTATATTCTTCTTATATCTTAACTTATGCTCAACACTTGCCCAGAAGTCCATAGCAATAGTTCTTAACTGAACCTCAACCTTCATAGGCCTTTTCTCATTCTGAAGGAATATCGGTATCTCAATGATAAGGTGAAGACTCCTATATCCACTTTCCTTAGGATGCTTTATGTAATCCTTCATCTCTATAAGCTTTACATCATCCTGCTTTAACAGGCAGTCTGCAAGCATATATATATCCTCTGAAAATGAACATATAACTCTTATTCCTGCTATATCCCTTATATTCTCCTCTATCGACTGCATTGTAAATGGAATTTTTTTCTTGTTTGCCTTCTTTATGATTCCTTCTGTTGACTTAATTCTTGTCTTTATAGATTCTATAGGATTTCTGTCATATTGTAGTGAAAACTGCTCATTGAGCACCTTGAACTTAGTTTCCACCTCCATAATCGCACATCTGTAGTATGCCATAAGCTGGTTGAAAGGTAGCGTATTAGTTCTTATAAAGTCAAACATTTCGTCTGTCATAAGATTATCCCTTATAAATCTTTCTTCTTCCTGCTTTAAAAATTCTTCTACGCCCATAATTATATTAACTCCTGTTTTGTCTTAAAATATTATTTTATACGCATCATCATATTTACTTCACTATTTATATCTGCCGTTAATAGGCTAAACCGTAATCCATAAAATGTCAATTAAACGCATATAAAAAGTTACCGTATAAAGTCTTATCCGCCAATAAATATAATGACTACAGATTGTTTCACTCTTTATACGTTATCAATCTAATCTGCCATAATATATATTAGTTTATATAACATTATACAGTAACTATAATATATAATATTTTATCTATATAATTAGCAATTTTTCAGATTTACTCATTTATAGATTTCATTTTAAATGTAACAAATATTCTGCTTATAATACAAACGTCTTCTCTAACTCAGGAATCCATTTACAATCTGCTCTTCCGCTTCTTCCTCTGTAAGACCAAGTGTCATAAGCTTTATAAGCTGGTCGCCTGCTATTTTTCCTATAGCCGCCTCATGTATAAGACTTGCATCAACACTGTTTGCCTTAAGCTGCGGACTCGCTGTAACACAGGCGTTATCCATAATAATGGCATCGCATGAGCTGTGTCCTGCACATTTTGTATTACCATTAATTCTGCTCACAAACTCCTGATAACTGTTATTCTTTGCAACACTTCTTGAAACCACATCAACCGATGCATCCTCACCATTGACATCCATATTAAACTCAGTCTTTGCGTGCTGCTCACCTGTAGTCATTATATTTTCATGAATAGTAAGCTTGGAACCAGCCGCCATATCGCCGCTTTTTTCCCTTAAAGTATCATCTATTCCTGATATCTGGGAAGTTTCCATATCCATAATAGCACCATCTTCAAGATGGACTATCGTTGTTGGATTCATAAGACGCTTTCCACGTCCTTCTCCATCTCCGTAGTGCTTCTCTATATACTTTAACTTAGCATTTTTTCCAACATAAAATGTATGAATTCCATCATGTGTTGATGTATCATCTCCACAGTTGTGTATACCACAACCGGCTATGATAGTAAAATCCGCATTCTCTCCTATATGAAAATCATTATATACAAGGTCTTTAAGGCCTGTCTGGCTTATGATAACCGGAATATGCACACTCTCATTTTTGGTTCCCGGCTTAATATATATGTCTATTCCCGGCTTGTCATCCTTTGTAACTATATCAATATTGGCAGTTGTATTACGTGCTGCCGCCTTTCCATTTGCTCTTATATTGTATGCTCCAACAGGAAGTGCATCAAGCTCTGCAACCTCATGTAAAAGCTTCTTCTCTATTGCATCCATTATATGGCATCCTTTCTTTGAATATTATGACTGATTAACAGACCATTGAACCTGTTCCCTCAAGTAACTGTGGAAGTATATCCTCCTTATCACCATACTTATCAATAGTTCCATCCTTAATAACTACTATCTTGTCAGCTATATCAAGAATTCTTTCCTGATGGCTTATAATTATGATACTTCCGTGGTTTGTTGTATGCATTTCCTCAAATACTTTTATAAGATTTTGGAAGCTCCAAAGGTCAATTCCTGCCTCTGGTTCATCAAAAAGTGACAGCTTTGTTCCCCTTGCCCTTATCATGGCTATCTCAATTCTTTTTAACTCTCCACCAGAAAGACTACTGTTAAGCTCTCTGTTAATATAATCCTCTGCGTGAAGACCTACCTCCTCAAGATATCCCTTAAGCTCACTGTATTTAGCATCTTTACCTGCCGCAAGTCTTAGCAAATCCCTTACTTTAAGCCCCTTAAATCTTACAGGCTGCTGGAATGCAAAGCTTATGCCCTCCTTCGCCCTGTCAGTAATGCTCATATTAGTTATATCAACTCCATCAAGAAGAATAGTACCCTCTGTTGGCTGATATATACCAGCTATAACCTTTGCAAGTGTAGACTTACCACCACCATTTGGTCCTGTTATAGCTACAAATCTTTCATCAATCTTTAAAGTAATATCTTTCAATATCTCCATACCATCTTCAGTAGTATATCCGACATGATTAAGCTCTAACATTATACCTTAATCCTCCGTTCATTCCTTGTTATATATGCTGTCATACAGCACACCTTACATATATTCTACATAACAATCAGGCAATCGCATCAGATAAAGTTATATAGAATAACTAATCCTATATTCACCAGGGTAATCAGGATTAATCCGCTCTTTATATTAACACATAACACTGATAATAATCAATCAATAATATTTTTTACAGGCACAATATATTTATACCTGTAAATGAACATTCCCCTCATAATATGCTTCCAAAGCTGTAAAGTCATTCCTATCTTTACGATAATATCTCTTAATGTGTCCACTCCTGACTCTTTAATAGCTACTTATTTACTACAATTAAATTAATTGTCAGTCATATAATGTATATTTCCCCCAGCTCTTGACAAGGAACCCAAAGAACCAAAAGAAGGCTGCGAACTGCAACCTTCATGAATTAAAAAAAGAAGGCTGCAATCCACAACTCTCTGCAAACTGCAACTTTCTCTTTACATTTATACATAAATCATTAAATATCTCGCATTTAACACAATCCATAACAATGTACAACTGCATATGACATATGCGTACCCTGCCTACTTAAGTACATTTTCTTTTATATATGCAAATGTATAATCCTCACCCTTCTCTGCTAACATTGTAAGAAGACTATATATAAGCTCCTTTGTCTTAGGGTGCATAATATAATGGTTCATTCCACGCTTAAAATACTCAAGTGAGTCCGAATCCTTATACTTATCCTTGTTATATATCTTGCTGGCAGCCACTCTGTCACAGAACATTTCAACAACATAATTGACAGGCATTTCCATACCTACAAGACTTCCATCGCCACCCTTGGCTGGATAATCAATCCAGTACTCATAATGATGCTTGTTGCGTCCCTTATGGTGAAGCCACGCTGTCGAACAGCCCTCTGCCTCTCTTTGCGCATTATTAGGACTTCTGTTTCCATCCTGATAATACTTCACACCCGGAATAAACTCCGTAAAGCTGTACTTCGACATATCGTGCAATAGTCCCTGCTTATAAAGCCCTACCCTGAAGCAGTTCTTCATAACCTGAAACTTGTGATGATTAATAGTATTCAGATGTCCAAAAAAATTATGAAAAAATACCGCTGGTTTCATATATGCCATCCTTTACTTTTGTGTCTATTATTTAACATACTTATAAAGTGTATCAAATTCAAAAATAAATTCAAGCAGTTAATAAATATTTTATATATTCCATAATCTAATTCTGTTGTGCCTTATTTACAACCTCATCATAAAAATATTCCTGCGAATTGAGCCTTGATACTCCGTCCACCGCATCCTTCTTATAATAATTACCATCATTAGCCATAATTCTTGCCTTGACATTATCAGAAAGCATTGTGTTAAACATACGCAGAATTCTTTCCTTTATGCCATCATCATATACAGGAGTAGCAACTTCGACTCTCCTGATTGTATTTCTTGTCATAAAATCTGCTGATGATATATATATCTTTGCAGTCTTGCCTTTGCCAAATATATATATACGTGAATGCTCAAGAAATCTTCCTACAATACTTGTAATTGTAATATTGTCTGTATAGCCTTCTATTCCAGCCACCATACAGCTTATACCTCTTATGACCATATCTATCTTAACACCACTCATAGAGGCCTCAACAAGCTTTTCTATGATAGTCTTATCAGTAAGAGAGTTAATCTTTATACCTATATAAGCTTCTTCACCATTCTGAGCCTTTTTAATCTCATCATCGATAAGCTCAAGAACCTTATTCTGAAGGCACTTAGGTGCAACAAGCAAATGTTCTGTATGTTCAACTACATCTCCAAGTCCAAGATTATTGAACACATCTGCTGTTTCTCTTGCAATATTTACATCAGAGGTAATAAGCGCAAGGTCTGTGTAGAGCTTGGCTGTCTTTTCGTTAAAGTTACCTGTTCCAACGTGAGTTATATACTTAAAGTCCTCACCATCTTTATATGTTATAAGGCATAGCTTTGAATGTACCTTAATATGCTCTATTCCATATATAATCTTACATCCAGCCTCTTCAAGACGTCTTGACCATTCTATATTATTCTCTTCATCAAATCTTGCCCTCAGTTCAACAAGTACAACAACCTCTTTACCATTCTCAGCCGCTTCTATAAGAGCCTCAACTATCTGTGAGTTCTTGGCAACCCTGTAAAGAGTCATCTTGATAGATAATACCCTGTCATCACTTCCAGCTTCGTTAAGCAGCTTAATAAGTGGATGCATACTTTCATATGGATAACTTAACAGCACATCCTTTTTGGCTATCTGGTCCATAATTGGCTGCTTTATATCCAACTGCTTTGAATTCTGTGGTACTCTTCTTTCATAGAATAATTCTCTTCTGCCTCTTAAGTCATCCTGTATCTTTGATATAAATGACATCTCAAGTGGTGACTCCGAATAAAATACCTGCTTTTTGTCAAGCTTCAACTCCTTGCAGAGCTCAGATATAACCTTATCATCAAGCACCCTTGAATACTCTAACTTAACAGGACACAGTCTTCTTCTTTCTTTTATAAGCTGCTCCATAGTGTCCCTGTAGTCCATATCTTCATCAAAAAATGCCTCATCCATATCTATATCAGCATTTCTTATTATTCTTATAAGCGACTTGCTCTTAACACTGTACTTCTTGAATATCTTCGGCAGAAAATGCAGTATAAGCTCCTCAACAAGCATATACTTTCTGCTGTCTGAAGGAATAGGTATAAGTCTGTCAAATATCCCGTTACTGCAAGGTACAAGACCTATCTTGTCGTTATTCTTAGAACCAAGAAGGGCTACTGCATATATCTCCTTATTCTTAAGAAATGGAAACGGATTTTTCTTTCCTATAACTTGTGGTGAAAGTATAGGAAGTATAGACTTATTAAAGTAATTCTCAAGATATACTGCATCTGAATACTCCACATCATTAAAGCTTATAAGCTTAACCCCCTGACTGTCAAATTCATACATAAGTCTTGCATATATTTTATCCTTCTTATGTAACAATTCTCTTGTTTCTGCAAATACAGCATCTAACTGCTGCTCTGCCGTCATCATTGACTTATTGTCAAATCCTGTTATGAATTCCTGTTTGCTCTTCTTCGCAAGAATCATCTGGTCATACAACGAACCAACTCTTACCATATAAAACTCATCAAGATTGCTGTTAAATATAGAAACAAATGTTAATCTTTCACATAAAGGAACGCTCTTATCATCAGCTTCATCTATAACTCTTTCATTAAACTTAAGCCATGATAACTCTCTGTTCGCAAAAAAAGGCAGCTTCTCACCTTTCTTACGATAATTTTCCTCAATTTCTTTTAAATTCTTATGCGCACTGACAACATTCTGTTCGGCGCTCTTTATACTATTAGCTTCCATAGGCTGTTTTACCTGTTCTTCCTGTTTTATTTTATCTGTTGTTTCATTTATAATTTCATTTTTATCAATCTTATTATATTGTTCCATATCCACCCTCTGTTTCCCAGTTTCTTTTGTTTCTGGCTTTGTAATGTTGTTCCCGTCATTTTCCATTGATTGATTATTCTCTTTCTCCGGATGATTTCCTGAAACTTCTATGACATCTACACTTTCTGATGCTTGTTTCTTAGCCGTTACATTAACATCTGATTTTTTTACCTGCGCTGGTTCAATTGCCGCCTTTATGCGTTCCTTAGCTGTTTCCACAGATTTTACGTCAATAACAGTCTGCTGTTCATCTTTTTTCCTTTTAAATGGAAACTTTATTGCCTTTAATCTCCAAAACATATACCCATCGCCTTTGCTTCTTTTATTATTCCAGAATCAGGATTGACAGTCTTTAACTTGCCGGCAACCTCTCTTAATGCAATCTTATCCATCTGGTTATTCTTAACACATACCATATAGCCATATTCCTCATTCATAATAAGCTCTGCGGCCTTAGCGCCAAGTCTTGATGCAAGTACCCTGTCATATGCACAAGGACTTCCTCCACGCTGTACGTGTCCCGGAACTGTAACTCTTACCTCCTGACCTGTTCTTTCCATAATACCGGCACCTATCCTGTATGCTGCTGATGGAAAATGCTCTCTCTTTCTTATCTCCTTAAGCTCCTTTTTGGTAAACTCCATCTCTTCCTTTGATATAATACCCTCTGCAACTGCAAGTATTGTAAAATGCTTCTTCTGGCTGCTTCTTTTATTAATAGCCTCTACAACCTTATCTAAATCGTATGGAATTTCTGGAATAAGAATAACATCTGAGCCGCCCGCTACACCTGCGTGAAGTGTCAGCCAGCCTGTCTTATGTCCCATAAGCTCTACTATAAATACCCTGCTGTGTGAGGCTGCTGTTGTATGTATACAATCAATAGTGCTTGTAGCAATATCTACCGCTGACTGGAAACCAAAGCTGACATCCGTACCAACAAGGTCATTATCAATAGTCTTAGGCAGTGTAACTACATTAAGACCTTCTTCGCTCAACAGATTAGCTGTCTTGTGAGTTCCATTTCCACCAAGAATAACAAGGCAGTCAAGTCCAAGCTCCTTATAAGTCTTCTTCATAGATACAATCTTATCTTTGCCATTCTCATCCGGCTCAGTTATCTTCTTAAAAGGAGTTCTTGAAGTTCCAAGAATAGTGCCTCCGATTGTCAATATTCCTGAAAAGTCATCAACATTCATAACCTTGCAGTTATTATTGATAAGCCCCTTATATCCATCAAGAAAACCATATATCTTTACATCTGGTATCTTATTATATAAACTCTTTGCAACACCTCTCATAGCTGCATTCAAAGCCTGACAGTCACCACCACTTGTTAACATTCCAATCTTCATACGTCTGCCTCCTATTCTTCTCATGTTATTCTCATGTAAAATCATTTTATTATAAATTCTGTTTATACTTACTTTTGTTTAACATTATTATACATCTTATATATGAATTCTATCTGTTGTTTTATGTAAAATCTATGTAAATTCGGGTATATCCTTATCATTTTGCAACTTTTCTTTATTTACTCACCTATAATTTGTTAAATTCAATATATTTATCTTATTATACATCCAATTTTATAATATTACAATCATTTTATTAAGTATAATATACTCTCGTAAATATACTCTTTACTTCTTTAAACATTCATATATACTTTAATAATACTTTTAATCTTGTGAAACTTTCAAAATTATCATTATTACTATAAATGAGCATATACAAAAAAATGCAAAAAAATAATTTGTTTTTGTTTGTACCTCAAATACATTTCAATAGATTATGAAAAATCTGTTTTTTAACGCCAACATACTTGTGCAATATTTTAAATTTGCTCATTTATAGCATAACACTTATATCTTTGAAACACTCTTAAAATTATACAGGTTTCAGATTTAAAACCAGCATTATTGCAATTTCATATCGCCGTCCTTGACCCAGCCAGCCCTTTTTAAAAACATATTTATAATAGGACATATAACCGCTGGAAGAACAAATGATATAAGTATAAGACCTATCCAGTCCATAGGTGTTATAGCGCTCTTTACGCCTGCTGCCACATCATTTACCCAGCCTGAATACACACCTATCTGTCCTACAAGACCGCATGTTCCCATACCTGACGATACTGCTGTTCCATTCATCTCAAGCTTGAAAAGACATGTTGCAAGCGGACCTGTTATCGCCGATGTAACTATTGGCGCTATCCATATTCTAGGGTTCTTTATTATATTTCCCATCTGAAGCATTGATGTACCTATTCCCTGAGAAACAAGTCCGCCCCAGCGGTTTTCCTTAAATGACATAACTGCAAAGCCAACCATCTGCGCGCAGCAGCCTGCTACCGCCGCACCGCCTGCAAGTCCGGTAAGTCCGAATGCCGCACATATAGCTGCTGATGATATAGGCAATGTAAGCGCAATACCCACAAGTACTGACACTGCTATTCCCATAAGAAATGGCTGGAGATTAGTTGCAAGCATTATTACTTCGCCTATCTTCATTGCTGCTTTTCCAAGTGCCGGTGCTATAAGCGCTGCCACGCCTGTTCCTGCACCTATTGTTACAAGTGGTGTGACAAGTATATCTATCTTTGTTTCCTTTGATATTAGCTTTCCTGCCTCTGCCGCAATAATTGCCACAAAATACACAGCAAGCGGGCCACCTGCGCCTCCAAGGGCATTAGATGCAAAACCTACTGTTATAAGTGAAAAAAGTACAAGTGGCGGACACTTTAGCGCATATCCGATAGCCACTGCCATAGCAGGGCCACTCATAGCCGATGCAAGTCCACCAACTGTATAACTTACTCCACTCACAGTTGCAACTGTATTTGTAAGAAAACCTATATGAAGCTGTGTACCAAGTGTATTAAGTATTGTTCCTATAAGCAAAGAACAAAATAATCCCTGTGCCATCGCTCCAAGTGCATCAATTCCGTATCGTTTCACCGACACTTCAACATCTTTACGCTTTAAAAAAGCCTTAATTCTCTCCCACATAATTAATCCTCACTTTGGTAAAATTTCAATTAATAATAGCATATAGTGATAAGAACTGCCAGTAGAAATTGTACATATATTCCTGTGTGTCACATTTGAAATTATGACATATAATGTATTGAATTCTTAATAACCGGAGTATGTATGTTTATGAAAATGCATAATACATTTTCTCTTGCTATGTGCTATGTTCCGTGGCAGAAATGGGGAGAATTATATGACCCTTGCAAGGCATTGAAATGTGGTACATTATTTCCTGTTCTTAACAAACCATTCGGAGGTGTGAGAACATGAATAATATAAATAGTATGAGCTGCCAGAATAATGCAGGCAACTCAAATAATGGAAATTGTATGAGTAACCAGAATAACTGTAATGGAAACTGTATGAATAACCAGAATAATTGTAATGGGAATTGCATGAACTCTGCAAACAATATAGCTGGCAGAAATTATATGAATAATATGGGGTGTCCTAATAACAACAATGGCAATAACGGAATGAATAATCCCTGCAATATGATAAATCCAAGAAATAATTCCAATAATCCACCATGTCAGACATCACGTATGAATAATTCCTCTTTACAGGAACAGCGTGGTTGTTCCTGCAATCAGATAGCCGATAAACATATTCTTATGAAAAATATATATGAATTAGGTTTTGTTCTTACAGAAATGAACCTGTATCTTGACACTCATCCGGATGATATGGAGGCTATCGAATACTATGCACAAATTAAAGATAAATACCGCGATTATATGACAAAGTATGCAGACTATTATGGACCACTTGATAAGTTACACATATCCAATGATAACTACTGGATGTGGGTAGCAACTCCAATGCCTTGGGAAATGGAGGGCTGCTGATATGTGGAATTATGAAAAAAGACTTGAGTATCCTATAAAAATAAAACAGACTAATCCTACACTTGCGGCTATGATAATAAGCCAGTATGGTGGACCCGATGGCGAGCTTGGCGCATCTATGCGATATATTTCCCAGAGATATTCTATGCCTTACAGAGAGGTTTCCGGACTTCTTACAGATATTGGTACTGAGGAGCTTGGTCACTTTGAGATGATAAGTACAATGGTTCACCAGCTTACAAGAAACTTAACTATTGAACAGATTAAAGGTACTCCATTTGAGGCATATTATGTAGACCATACAGCCGCAGTCTGGCCTCAGGCAGCAGGCGGAATTCCATTTAATGCATGTGAATTCCAGTCAAAAGGCGATGCCATCACAGATATAACAGAAGATATGGCTGCTGAACAGAAAGCACGAACGACCTATGATAACCTTATACGTCTTGCAAAGGATGACCCTGACGTACTTGACCCATTGAAGTTCTTAAGAGAACGTGAGATTGTGCATTTCCAGAGATTTGGTGAAGCTCTTTCTGTCATACAGAGCAAGCTTGACTCTAATAATTATTACTTCTATAACCCTGAGTTTGATAAGAACTGTGGCTGCAAGAATAATGGCAAATAATAAAATGCAGATTAATAACGTCTTTTTGTAATTATGTGAAATACAATTTATATAAGCTAAGATTTAAGAGAAAATTTCATCCGAAGTTTTCTCTTTTTTAACGTATTTGTCCGATTTTTTCAATATATTAATTTGACTTTTCTTCACTTTTTAGCAATAATTCTAACAGAACTATTGCTTATAATTTGACTAAACATTTAAGATTGGAGTTTTAACAAAATGAAAGAGAAAATCTATACTGTACCCGTTAATGATGCATTTGCAGCAGACAGCGAATGTCCTGTATGCGCTATGTTTGAGCAGCTTGAAAATGATGCCATAGAATACACTATGGGACCTAGCTATATGGAGGATGATATCCGTGCCGTAACTGATAAAAAGGGGTTCTGCCAGAAGCATATCAAAAAAATATACGAACAAAAAACAAAAAAAACAACCGACTTGGCTACGCACTTGTTATGAAAACCCATATGGATTATGTCATAAAAACAATCGAGTCTTATAATCAGGATAGGGGCACTGGCAAAAGTCTTCTTAAAAAAGGTAAGGAGTCCTCTGTGTGCAGCTACATAGAAGAACTCGACAGCTCATGCTTTGTATGCGATAAGATTGCAGATACTATTGAACGTTATGTCGACACTATTTTTTATATGTACAAGCACGATAACGAATTCAAAAAAACTCTTTCTGGCTGCAAAGGCTTCTGTACAAACCACTACGGACTGCTTATGAAAAAGGCAAGCGAAAAGCTTGGCGGTGGTGATTATACTGAATTTACAGAACTTATTACATCATTATACCTTGATAATATGAAAAGGGTGCGCGATGATGTTGAATGGTTTATTAATAAGTTTGACCATAAATATGCAGATGCACCTTGGAAAAATGCTAAGGACTCACTTGTACGCGCAACGTTAAAAGATACGGGATGTAAGCTTTCATAAATATAAAAAGCGGCTGCATAAAGCATTAAATATGCTTCGCAGCCGCTTAGTTTTTCTGTGTCTAATATTAAATTACTTTTTTATTCATCCTTGCAATCACAAACCCGCGCTATTATGCTTTTCGTCCTGCCTTGCATGACTATTCTTTCATTAAGCCGTCCAAAAAGTTAAAACATTAATATGTCATAACCTCATATCCATCCTCTGTAACGTGAACCATTATTTCCCACTGCGCTGAATATGAGTCGTCTTCTGTGTAGATAGTCCAGCCGTTTTCTTCATCCTGGAAGAAATCTTCTTCCCCTTCGTTTACCATGGGTTCGATGGTGAATACCATTGTCATCATCAACGTATACATCCGGATAGCCTGCATTAATCATAGGTTCTATTGTAAATACCATACCCGGAGCCATAACCATGCCTGTTCCCTTCTTTATAACATAGCTTACAAAAGGTGTTTCGTGGAATTCAAGTCCTATTCCGTGTCCGCCGACTTCACGCACTACTGAATAGCCATTCTCCTTTGCATGCTTACTTATTGCATCTGCAACATCGCCAAGATGTCCCCAAGGCTTAACCTGTTCAAGTCCAAGCTCAACACATTCCTTTGCAACATCAACAAGCTTCTTGTGTTCCGGTGAAACATTTCCTATGCAGAACATTCTTGAAGAGTCTGAAAAATAACCATTGAGTATAGTTGAGCAGTCTACATTTACAATGTCACCATCTGCTAAGATGATGTTGGAAGATGGAATTCCGTGGCACACTTCGTTATTAATAGATGTACACACACTCTTAGGGAAGCCCTCATAATTAAGAGGAGCTGGAATTCCGCCCATAGCTGTAGTCTTTTCATATACCATCTCATCTATTTCCTGAGTTGTCATACCAGCCTTGATATTCTCGGCAACATAGTCAAGAACAGCTATATTAATCTTGCTGCTCTCTCTCATACCCTGAAGCTGCTCTTCATTCTTTATTATGCTTCTTGGTGGAACCTTGTGGAACTTCTTTCTGAACATCTCTATCTTCTTATCAAAGTTCATATGGCACTCACAATAAGGCTTCTTGCTTCCACACCAGCATGGGTCATTTCTCATTAACTTCTTCATTTTAATTATTACACTCCATTCTATATATTTCCTATATAAATATATCTTATCACTGTTGAAGCGCTTCTACTATAGCAGGCAGAAACTGCTTCTTTCTTGATACAACTCCCGGAAGAACTGTATAACATTCACCTACATTTTCAACAGTAAATGCATTTTTTAATACTACTGCTGCATTTTTACCAGCATACATAACATATGAAGTTTCCTTCATAACATCTGTTATAAGCAGATATGCTATATTAATCTCACTGTTGTGCTCTGTCACATGCTCCATATAAGACTTTTCTTTCTCTATGATAGCCTGAATTTCCTCAAAGCTCATACAGTTGACCTGTCCTACACCGACAGACAGCTCGCCTATAGAAAACTTCTTGTAATCCCTGAAGAATATCTCTTCCTCTGTCTTGGATGAAAGATTACTTCCCGCACGGAACATCTCTCTTCCGTACTCCTCTATATCAATTCCGGCTATCTTTGCAAGTGCATTGCAGGCTTCTACATCATACTCAGTACATGTTGGTGACTTAAGTATGAGCGTGTCTGATATGATAGCTGAACATAACAGTGCTGCTGTCTGGCTGTTTATACTAAGATTATGTTCTCCATACATCTGATATATAATAGTCGCTGTACAGCCAAGCGGCTGGTTCCTGAAAAATACAGGTGTTATAGTCTGTATCCAGCCAAGTCTGTGGTGGTCTATAATCTCTAGTATATCCGCATCCTCAACACCAAATACAGCCTGTGACTTCTCATTATGGTCGACAAGTATAATCTTTTTCTTGCCTGCCTTGATGATATTACGTCTTGATATCATACCGATGTATCTGCCTTCCTCATCCTCGATAGGGAAGTCCCTGAAACGCTTATTTGCCATAACATCCTGAATATCTTCAACAAAATCATTTAGCTTAAACTTTACAAGCGCTGTCTGCTTCATAAAAAAGCTTACAGGTATCGCCTGATTAAGAAGCCTTGCCACTGTATATGTATCAAATGCTGTTGTTATTATTATACAATTATGCTGCTTTGCCATCTTTATTATTGTACTTGAAACCTTTGAGCCTTCACATATTATAAGGCAGCCTGCCTCCATCTCAATAGCACACAGCTGCGACTCATATCTGTTACCAAGTATGACAAGGTCGCCCTCATCTATCATACTCTCCATCATATCAGGATTGGCTGCCGCAATGAGCATTTTCCCCTTTTCAAATATCTTGTCAGGGTCGCCTGTAACTATCTCACCACTCAATGTATCCACAATATTACGAAGGCTTGTATGCGCTACTGATAGAATATCACTGTCATACATTTCAAAGTAAGACTTAGCCACATCACCGATTGTAACAAGTCCCTTAAGCCTGTTTTCTTCAAGTATAGGCAGTGTGACAACATCCAGCTCCTTCATAAGCTTCCATGCATTTCTTACAGAATAATTCTCATCTATTCCGTCTATCTTTCTGATATCTATATCCTTAACCTGAGGTCTTACGTCCTTTATGTACATAGGTGCCTTAACGCCGCACTTAGATAGTACAAACTGTGTTTCCTCATTCAGATGTCCTGCCCTTTTAGGAACATAATCATTAGTTCCTGTAACACTATTTTTAAATCTGGCATAACAGATTGCTGAACATATTGAATCCGTATCCGGATTTTTATGCCCAATAACATATACTTCTTTCATACACAATCCTCACTTACTATGTTTTATATGACTAACTCACCTTTCTATTGTTATTAATCTGTTTATACATTTTATTATTATGTAACACCAAACCAAACCATTATTTTATAATAGCACATACATTTACTATTATCAACCTTAGTAGTTCCAGCCGCATATATAAATGTAATTTATCCGCTATCTAAATAAAAAACCTGATGCACCTTAAATATACATCAGGTTTTGTTTTAATATTCTGTTAGTTCCTAAATATAACTATCTTTGTTTCATCTGTATAACCGATTGTTCTCATATAGCTCTTCATATCAGCGATTGCCTTCTTATATTCATAATATGCATCATGACACTTCTGGAAAGCTTCAAGTGCTTTATTGATATCTCCCTCATCCTTGGCATACCATGACTCACATGCATACTTATGGATAAGTCTGTGTGCTGCATCAAGCTTCTTAAACTGACTGCTTGTTGTAATTCTTGTATCTGTCTGTGAGTGCATCCACTTACCTATCTTACATGTATCCGGATTATTGAGCTGTGTTATCTTTAATCTCTCGAAGTCAACTATGTTATTGTATACTCTCCACATAAGAATAAAGTGGTCAATCTCAAATATTCTTAGCATATCCTGTGTTGTGACAGCACCAGCTTCCCTGAACATATCGCTTCGGCATGTATCTATATATCTTCCAATCTTAAAGATATGAGTACCTGTTTCTGTACATTCATTTGTAAGCATACCATATGTATCCGCTATGTTACTAACCTGATCATTGAACTCTTTTGTTGTTTCTGACTGTCTGTCAATATCATCAAATATTCTTTCCACCGCATCATTAATAGCTGTCATCTGCTCATTCATATGCTCAATATCTCTTAATGATATCTCTACCTTCTCATTACCTTCTGAAAGCTTACTTGTTGTTTCTTCCATTGATGTAGCAAGAACTTCTATATCTCCCTTAAGTTCATTGACATACTTAACAATATCTTCTGCTGACTCTGCTGTATTGCTTGAAAGCTGTCTTACCTGGTCTGCAACAACTGCAAATCCCTTTCCAGCCTCACCTGCTCTTGCCGCCTCAATAGATGCATTCAGCGCTAAAAGATTACTCTGGCTTGCGACTTTCTTGACAATATCAACAATTTCACCAATTTTGTTAATCTTTTCATGAAATGCCTGAACCTGACCATTGATATCAGCTATCTTCTGTGATGATTCATTGACAACTCTTATACTGTCACTCATATTAACTGAACTGCTCTGTGATGTATGGAGCATATCGTGTGTATTGTCCCTTATATCCCCCATTGCCTGTGATATATTGTTAATAGAGTCCTTAAGTACCTTACTTGAATCATTCATATTTGTGATTGATTCCTGCTGAAGTGATACCTGGTCAAGCATATTCTTTACATATGAATTATCACCTATAGACTCCATAGCCTCGTTGAGTCGCATAATGTAGTTATTATTCGCTCTCTTGTATGCCGCGACTATCTGATTAAGCTTTTCTGAATATATAGGATCACTGAAACCTTCAGATGATACCTCGCTAAAATCACCCGCTATCATCTTATCCATAGCCTGTAATAATAATTCTTTATCCCTATTAACATCCTGTGTTGTTTTTCTGCCAAACATAATAAACAAACCTCCCTGCTATACAATAAATGTTCCAGCCAAATAGGATAGCTGAAACAATATATTTTTGATAACTTATTTTAACATAATTAACATTTATATCCAACCATTTTGTCAACATTTTTAACAGTTTTGAACACATTTTTAGAAACATTTTATATATAATTAAATGCAACTAACTGCCCTTTATCTGGTAACATATCCTGTTAATAATGAATAAAATAAAAATGAATATATGTTGTATTGCATTATATGATTATTCCTCTAATCATATATGCAGAAATGGAGTTTTTTTGAAACGTTTACGTCACATAATTGCACTTTTAATGTGCGCAATAATGCTCATTCCTATGACAGCATGCCAGAAAGAAGAAAGTAATGCTGTCGTGGATATAACTCTTAATGAGGTGGCACACTCTATATTCTACGCACCGCAGTATGCAGCCATCGAACTTGGTTACTTCAAGGATGAAAATATCAATCTTAATCTCGTAACTGGCTTTGGCGCCGACAAAGTTATGACCGCACTTGTATCAGGGGATGCTGATATAGGTTTTATGGGTTCTGAAAGTTCCATCTATGTATATCAGGAAGGCTCAAACGACTATGCCATCAACTTTGCCCAGCTTACACAGCGTGCCGGCAACTTCCTTGTATCAAGAAATGATGAAAGTAACTTCAAATGGGATGACCTTAAGGGAAAAACAGTACTTGGCGGAAGAGCTGGCGGTATGCCGGAAATGCTTTTTGAGTATATTCTTAAGAAAAACGGCATCTCTCCTGTAGATGACCTCAATATCTTACAGAATGTCGACTTTGGTTCAACTGCCGCAGCCTTTACATCGGGAATAGCTGATTATACTGTCGAATTTGAACCATCTGCAACTCTTCTTGAACAGCAGAAGGAAGGCTATGTTGTCGCCTCTCTTGGTACTGACAGCGGCTATGTTCCATATACTGCCTACTGTGCCAATAAAAGCTACATCGAAAAACATCCCGATATAATTCAGGGCTTTACCAATGCCATACAGAAGGGGCTTGATTATGTGAACTCCCACTCAAGCAAGGAAATCGCCGAAGTCATAGCACCACAGTTCCCTGAAACAGACCTTGCAACCATAACAACTATAGTTGACCGCTACAAGTCACAGGACACATGGAAAGGTGACACTATATTTGAACAGAAGAGCTTTGAGCTTCTTAAGGATATATTAAAACAGGCTGGAGAGCTTGGCAAAGATGTGCCTTATGAAAAACTGGTGACAACGGAGTATTCTAAGAAGGCGGCTGCCAGATAAAATGCTGCTTGTAAGATTGTAAGTGTGTTACAACGGACGTTATAAGGGATGTCACTTTTCTGCTTCTATTCTAATCCATAGTATTATATAAAGTCAGATAACACAACACAAATCACTTTACCACTACAAGGTTTCTGATACCAAACACCATTTGCACAATAATTATTCGCTTAAATTATGTCAAAAAACAGATATAAGATACGGGACGGCTGTCGCGAATAATGCATAGGACACACTTGAAAGCTGATTGTGCTGTTTCTTATACTTTCCCTCTATATACAGATAGGCGGGTACAAGGAT
>ERZ780202.402-NODE-402-length-31639-cov-3.672682_pt1 | contig 31639 bp, 34 predicted proteins | sample MGYA00510978_ERZ780202 | MGnify/ENA primary metagenome ERZ780202 (study PRJEB29588, sample SAMEA2155689) | human gut metagenome | biome: human gut; feature: human-associated habitat; material: faeces | place: Denmark | collected 2008/2010 ...
AAGACCTACACATCGGCCTGCCGAAATATCCGTACCTGTTAATACGATACAGCCTGCAATACCCAAAGCAATCGGAAGCTTTGCGGCGGTGAGCGAAACAATATTAACTATTGAAGATACGCTCAAAAATGCCGGAACCTTGATTGCAATAAAAATCACCGCTATTGCAATGATGATATACATTGCGTTGTTAAATAATAAATCTGTAATTAATCTTTTTTTGTCGTCCTTGTCTGCCGCTTTGAATTTTTCAACCCAAAGGGAGATACGTGAACGCTTAACCTTTTTTATACTTGTGTCAGCCATAATGAAATCCTCCTTATACATATTTTGCCGCAAGTGTCATAATCTCTTCCTGATTAGTAGTCTTTGCGTCAACCTCACCTGAGAGCCTGCCGCCCGACATAACAAGAATTTTATCGCATACGCCTAAAAGTTCTGCCATTTCGGAAGAAACCATAATGACTGTTTTGCCTTTTTTGGCAAGGTCAAGAATAAGCTGATAAATTTCGTATTTTGCGCCTACGTCGATACCTCTTGTCGGTTCGTCAAGAAGAAGCACGGTAGGGTCAGTCAAAAGCCACCTTGCAAGGATAACCTTTTGCTGATTACCGCCTGAAAGCGAGCTGATTTTTGTTTCCTGATTAGGAGTTTTAACTCTAAGGGATTTTATATATTCGTCAGTCGTGTCCTTCATTTTCTTTTTGTTAAGAAACGGACCGGTCTGATATTTTTTTAAGCTTGAAATTGTAGTATTTTCTCTGATATTCAAAATTCCGAAAATACCTGTTGCACGTCTTTCCTCAGTCAAAAGGGCAAATCCGTTTTTGATTGATTCGTGCGGATTTCTGTTTTTAACCTCTTTGCCGTCAAGTGTGATTTTTCCGCTTTTTTTGGTGGTTATGCCAAATATTTGCTCCAGAAGCTCAGTTCTTCCTGAGCCGTCAAGCCCTGCCACACCGAGAATTTCTCCTCTTCTTGCCTGAAATGAAACATTATTAAGGTTTGTATATTCGCCGCTTAAATTTTCGACATTAAGAAGAACGTCGCCGATTTTATTGTCTTTTTCAGGATAACGGTTTGTAAGTTCACGGCCAACCATAAGCTTAATGATTTCGTCCATAGTAAGCTCACTTGCTGCCTTTGTGGCAATCCATTTGCCGTCACGCATAATTGTAACGTCGTCGCTTATGCGCAAAATTTCTTCCATTTTGTGAGAAATATAAATAATGCCGCAGCCTCTGTCCCTAAGCATATTAATAATACGGAAAAGATGTTCAACTTCTTCCTCGGTAAGCGAGGAGGTTGGCTCATCAAAAACAATTATTTTTGAATTGTAGGAAACGGCTTTGGCAATTTCAACCATTTGCCTTTGCGAAACCGACATTGTGCTCATTACGGCTTTCGGGTCAACGTTTATTTCGAGGTCTTTAAAAACCTTCATTGTTTCGTCATACATTTTCTTTTCACTTGTGAAAGGAAGATATTTTGAAACCTTTTGAAATCTGCCGAGCCACATATTGTCCATAACATTACGCTTGAGCGCTTGGTTGAGCTCCTGATGTACCATTGCAACACCGTTTTCAAGGGCTTCCTTACTGTTTTTGTAATTAACCTCTTTTCCATCGACATAAATGTGACCGTTGTCTTTGCTGTAAACACCGAAAAGACATTTCATAAGTGTTGATTTACCGGCGCCGTTTTCACCCATAAGTGCATGAACTGTTCCTTTTTTGACCGTCAGCTGTGCATGGTCAAGCGCTTTGACACCTGGGAAAGTCTTTTCTATATCAACCATTTTTAACAATATATCTTTGTCAGTCGCAGAAACGGATTTATTTATATTGTTTTGCATATGTATCTCTCCTATCTGCTTTGAATAGTACGGTTGAGGCAAAAAGCCCCAACCGTATTTTGTGAAGTTAATTTATATTATTTTTCTGAATCTGCTGTGTAAGCCGAATAAGGAATATTTACTCTCCAAGTGCCTACTACGTTTGCAGTGTCAATACTGTCAAGTGCGTTTGCACCGTTGAGGTAATTACCCATAATTGTTGTGATTGCTGTAGCCATGCCCTGTGCGTCTTGCTTGATTGTACCAATCATTGAGCCTGACTTGATAGCTGATTTAGCTGCGTCTGTTGCATCAACACCGAATACAGGAATAACCTTTTTGCCATCCTTGTTGTAGCCTGCTGTTTGAAGAGCAGATACTGCGCCGAGTGCCATTTCGTCGTTGTTGGCAATTACAAGTTCAATCATATTTTTGTTTGATTCTGTGTACTGAGCAAGAGCTGTGCTCATATAGTTTGTAGCTGCTGCCGATGACCATAAGCCGTCCTGGTCAACAAGATATTTGTTCTTGTTAGCTGCATCATAGAACTCAAGGTCAGGCTTTCCTGCTTTTTCAAGAACCTTGTTAGCGTCCTCAACGCCGTACTTTGTACGTGCGATTGCTTCCATATTGCCCTCTTGACCCTTGAACATTACATAGCTGATTTTGCCGTCGCCGTTAAGGTCGAGCTTGTCATAGTTGTTTACAAGGTATTCGCCAATCATCTGACCCTGCATATGACCTGCCTGCTCGTAGTCTGTTCCTACGAATACGCACTTTTCATAGCTTTCAATAACCGACTGGTCAACAGAACGGTTAAAGAAGATTACAGGAACGTTTTTAGCCTTTGCAAGATTGATAATGTTTTGAGCTGCGTCATTTGAACCTGTGTCAACTACATTGACGATAAGCATTGATGAGCCTTTTGCAAGTGCTGTTTGAACCTGCTCGGTCTGTGTTGTCTGGTTGCCGTTTGCGTCGTAATCGTTATAGGTATAGCCGCCGTCTTTCAAGATTTTATCCATTGATGAACGAACGGTTGAAATGTATGCATCGCTGAAGGTGTAATAGAATACCGATATCTCACCTTTGGCAGACGAAGCCGCCTTTGTTGTGCCGCCGTCACCCTTTTTTGAAGAACAAGCTGCAAAACCTACTACCATTACTACTGCTAATAATAATGCCAATAACTTTTTCATCTTTTTCATAAAGATTACCTCCTTAAAATTTTTCGTTAAGTCATTGTGTGTCTTTATTATATCTTTGACAGATTTAAAATTGAATGTAATTTTTTATTCAAAGTGTATAAAAAATTACGATATTTATGATTTATTATGTTAAAATTACTACCCAAAAAGCATAAAAAACGGCTTTGACAAGCCAAATTGACCGTCAAAGCCGTTTTGAATATTTGTTAATTACTGCTTTCGCTAAAGCTGAAAAGTATTTTTTGAATATCAGGTGAAAACATATTTTTTCGAGTTACAACATAGCTATCGGTTTCAATTGTGCTTGTTTGCGATTTTTTGCCCGACAGTATTTCAGACGCTTTTGAAACCGAGGTGTAACCCATAGAAAAAGGATTTTGAACAATCAGTGTATCTATTTCTCCGCTTTCAAGCATATTTACGCAGTTGACATTGCTGTCAAAGCCTATGCCGAAAACCTTGTTATTCAAATTTAATTCCTTTATTGCATACGCCACCCCGATGGTTGACCATTCGTTGAAGCCTATTAGTACATTGATTTGCTTGTGCTTTTTCAGCAGTTTTTTTGCACCGGCGGTTGCACTTTCTTTGTTTGATTCAACATTAACCGTATCAACAATTTTTGCATTATCTATTTTGTTTATATAATCGGTAAATCCTTTTAATCGCTGTTTGCCGTTTTCGGTATTTGCGCCGTAATTTACTATACCTATATTAATAGACTTTTGCTCCTTGCACAAATCGACTGCCTGCTTTGCCGCTTTTTTCCCGGCTTCAATATTGTTTGTACCAACAAAAAGCTCCTTGCCGTTTACATCAACGTCGCTGTCAACCGTGATTACCTTAATTCCGCTGTTAATGGCTTTTTGAACGGCGTCGGCATTTTTTTCAAAATCTATCGCTGAAAGAATTATGACGCCTACATTGTTTGAAACTGCGTTTTCAATCATTTTGTTTTGGGCATTGTAATCCTCTTCGTTTTCAGGACCTTCAAATGTAACGTTTACATTGTATTCGGTTGCCGCAGACAGCGCTCCGTTTTTCATATCGTTCCAAAAAGTTGAGTCGCTGCCTTTTGTTATTATTGCAATATTGTTGCTTTTGTTGTCAAACTCTGCGCCTTTTGCACAGCCAAACAGGACTGCAATAAGAAAAAAAGTAAGAGTGAGCAAGGCAGTCGCTTTTTTAATATTCATGTTCTTGTCCTTTCTCAATTTTTGGAATTTTAATCGTTACGGTTGTGCCGACGTCAAGTTCGCTATCAATCGTAATTCCGTATTCCTCTCCGAAATATATTTTCAGTCGGTCATTTACATTTTTAACACCGATACCTTTTGAGTCGCTTCGGTCCTTTTGAAGAATGGTTTGGCATTGCTCCTGCGTCATTCCCAGTCCGTTATCCTTAACGATTATCACAATATCCTTGCCTTGGCGACGGACAATAATTTTAATTTCGCCCTCGTCAACCATTCGGTCAAGCCCGTGATAAATTGCATTTTCAATAAACGGTTGAATTGTGATTTTGTTGCACATATAGCCCAAAACGCTTTTGTCAACATCAAATGAATAGGTAAATTGGTTTTTGTATCTGTAGCTTTGAATAATAAGATAGCTTTCGGCGTGTTTGAGTTCGTCGCTTATTGTTATAAATTCATTGCCGTGGCTTATGCTTATTCTGAAAAGCTTTGCAAGTGCACCCACCATTTTGACTGCGTCCTTGCTGTTGTCCTGCTCACACATCCATTGAATTGAATCAAGCGTATTATAAAGAAAATGAGGATTGATTTGAGCCTGCAAGGCTTTCAGTTCCGTCTTTCTGAGAACAATTTCTTCATTGTGAACCTTTTCCATAAGCGACTGAATCATAAGCACCATATGTTCAAACGATGACGAAAGCGTTTTGAATTCCACAACGTTACTCATATCTGCCTTGTATTCAAATGATTCCGCCTGCTTTTCAAATTTTTGCATTGAATCAACAAGCCTTCTGACAGGTCTTGTAACAGTTCTTGAAAGAATAAAATAAACCAAAACCGATATAAAAAGGCTGAATAAAATCGCAAATGCAGAGCCGATGATTATTTGGTTTTTTACTGCTTGTGTTATTTCGTCATTAAAGCTTACACCTACTATTTTCCAATTACACGAGGCAAGGGAGGATATGTTATAAATATTATTTCTTTTCCTGTGTATTCCGTCTGCAAGGTCAAAAATCTCATCGGTATTTTCCTTTTTCAATCCCGAAAAAAGAATTTGCTGCTGTGGGTGATAAATAATTTCGCCTTTTGAATTGATAATGTAGCAATAACCCCTTTGACCGATGCTCACCTTATCAATATATTTTGCAATTGACGAGAATTTGAAATCAATCACAACAAAAACCTGACGGGCATAAAGATTTGAATATTCTTTTTTTGCAATTGTTACAACCCACGGATATTTGTTTTCGTAAATAGTATTTACGTGGGGTTGAGTAATTGCGTATCCGTCAGTAAGTCCTGAAAAAGCGGCTTTGTCAAACGATAAATTAGTAGGATTGCTTTTTACTTTGTCGTTGTTGTCGTTTCCGTCTAAAAGCAAATTGCCCTGCATATCATAAAGCATCACGCAATATATATCTTCTTCAAGTCTGGATGCTGTTGATATTGCATTTTGAAGCGACGAGGTATCGGTACAGTTATTCATTTCATCGCAAAGGTTATCAAGCTTGTTTTTTATTGACGAAACATAATTAGAAACGGTCTCGTTAGCCTGCGACACGGCTTGCCTGCTCGATACATAAGCCGAATCAAACATTGAATTTTTGTAAAATATGCCAAAAAATAATGTAGAAGCAAGAGTTGAAAATATAACGCCGAAAACAACGATTGCTATAATCAATACAGACAATTTTATTTTGTTACGCTTAAACATCGTTTTTTCCTAAATGCTCCTCTCTGTATTTGTTAGGTGACATACCGTAATATTTTTTAAAGCAATAACTGAAATAGTGCTGGTCACTGTATCCGCATTTTTGTGATATTTCAAAAATTTTCATTGACGTACACAACAGTAAATCGCTTGCCGCTTTCATTCTGCGTTCTGTAACAAGGGCAATAAAATTTTGCGACTTCGTTTTCTTTATAAGCGCACTTAAATAGTTTGGGCTTACACCCAGCTTGTCGCTTGCGTCGGTCAATGATAAATCCTCATTCATATATTCATCGTTTATAATTTGAAGTGCTCTGTCACAAATCGTTTCGCTTTCATGCCTTTGCGAGCGTGAAATGATATCTCTTGCATCAAGGCAAAGCGATATCAGTTCTTTTTTATACTGCTCGTTAAAATCGAATGACAGGCGAGAGGTGAAAGGATTATTTGATGAGAAAAGCTCAGATAATGCGTCATTGTCAGATAAAACGCTTACGCATCTGTGCGCCGTTGCAAGTATTTGAATAATCAAATAATTTATTTCGTCACGATTTTTATTTGACAACATATCGTTAAGAAATTCACTTATTTCTTCCTTGTTGCCTATTTTTAAAAGCTGCTCAAGCTTATGGACGGATTTTTCTATGTCCTCAAGTTCATACATGCTTTTGCGTTCCTGATCGTTAATAAATCTGATATCGCCTGCACCGTCAGAGGTGTATCGTCTTGCCGTGATAGCCTGAGCGCAAGCAAGCGACAAAAGCGCAGGGCTTTCAACTGTTTGGCTGATACCGATTGTGCATTTTTGGTCGAAAAGCTTTTTTGCGCTTTGCACAAGCTCAATTACAGGAAGTCTTAATTTTGTTGACATTTCTTCTGCATCACTCGTCACAAGCGTAACAATTCTGCCGTTTACAAAAAAACTTTCGCAATTTGCATATTTTCCTACAATGCTGTTTACAAAATCAATATGATGTGCCTCGGTACAGTTTTCACCGCTGAAAGTTTTGAATTTTGACACAACAACGCTGTAACAGTCATTGTCGCTTTTAATAAGTCCTAACCTTTTGGCGCTGTCTTTCAACTCTTGAGGTGTATAAATATCCTCTCCTGTTCCTAAAAGCAACGGCAAAAGAAATTCCGTTTTCTTAAGTCTTAACTCGGTTTCTTCATTTGATGTTCCTGTTTTAAGCCTTTCAAATTCTTCGTCCATTTCCGCTTTGATTTTTACGAATTCTTCGCTGATTTCGCTTGCGGAAATAGGTTTTAAAAGATAACGGATAACATTATATTTAAACGCTTCCTGTGCATATTCAAAATCATCGTATCCGCTTAAAATAACAAGTTTTGTGGCAGGCCTTATTTCTCTTGCCTTTCTTGCAAGTTCAAGTCCTGTCATAAGCGGCATTTTGATATCAGTCAAAATTAAATCAGGTTCCAGCTTTTCAAGAAGTTCAAGTGCTTCAATTCCGTTTTCAGCGTCGCCCACAACTTTAAATCCGGCTTTTTCCCAATTTACGCTTTTAATAACTGCTTCTCTTTGACGTATCTCGTCATCAACTACAAGCACACTATACATAATTTTCCCTCTCAATAAAATCACTTATTTTGCGTATACTTATCTAAATTTATTATATATAAAGTTAATCTATTTATCAAGTATGTTTGAGGGATAAAAATATGTGTACTAAAATATCCGATAATTAATGCTTTTTACTGAGTTACCGCTCAAAAAGTCCAAACATATTCCGTATTCAAACAAATTGCCAAGTCAATTTGTAACGAATACTCCATCTGTTTCTCCTCTCAAAATCTGCCGTACGGTGGTGCGTCAGATTTTGTATTATGGGGTTCGAGTCCCTACAACCCGTAATAATAAAAATAGCGAAGTAGATAAATATCTACTTCGCTATTTTGGTACGCTGGAAGGGACTTCGTCGAAACACACTCCGTGTTTAAACAATTTTGCAGAGCAAAATCGTAACAAACACTTCGTATGTTTCTCCTCTCCCCACAAAGTCTTTGTTTTTGTGGGGACCCCGAAATAAAGAGTATTCTCGCACACTTTCACAACATAATAAAAACGAGGAACATTCTAAAGAACATTCCTCGTTTTTGGTACGCTGGAAGGGACTCGAACCCCCGACCTACTGGTTCGTAGCCGTAGCGATAAATCTCTTTTACACTGCTTTAAGCCATATTTAACACTATTCTCTCCATTATTTACACCCGATTATTCCATTATTTCCATGTATTACAGAAAAAATGTGGTCCTATTATGGTCGTCAGATTAACTCAGTAAGAAAAGGATTAAAAAAGAATAGTATATTTATCCTCTTGATTATATCACAAATTATTAAAATTAAAAAGCATTTTAACCATAGCAGATAGATTTTTCTATCTGTTATTTTTTTACCCATTTTTAGAAAGGAGAACATCATGAAAAAAGAAACTGATTTGGATAGTATCAAATCAACAGCAAGAACCTTTTTATATCTTGATATAAATGAAACACCTTATGGTGCGATGTTAGTGCAGCATCCGTTTACGAATTCAGGATTAGTGTGTCTGCAAAATGATAAAGGACATGAATTTGTAAATTTATTAGAAGATGATAATGCTTTGGTTCGTTGGCGAGATTTAATGAAAGACAGAATTCAGGAATGTGAAAATGTATATCAGTTATATTTGCTTGTCAATAAACCATATCGAATTGCTTTTTTGAAATACACCGTTGATTTTATGTCAAGGGATGATATGTCGCAGATACTCGCTGATATATGGATAGGCACAGAATCACCAAATCTCGATCCTAATATGAGCAAAGCAAAATTAGTGTCCTTATTCAAAAAGGCAAATCCAAATGAATTAATGAATGAAGATGAACTGAGAATATTCAATCAGCTTGCAGATACAGTTACTATTTATCGTGGTGTTACTTCATATAACGCAGATAACATAAAAGCCCTGTCTTGGACTTTGGATTATGATAAGGCAGAATGGTTTGCAAACAGATTTGGAGAAGAAGATGGAACAGTATACGAAGCTGAAATTGAAAAGGCACATATATTAGCATATTTCAACAGAAGAAATGAATCGGAAGTAATTGTTGATCCTAAACATCTGATTGACATAGAGGAAACTCAGTCACAGAGCAATGGTATGACAATGATATAAAAGAAACATACGAATAATTTATTAGGCTGATAACCGTTTGTGGTTATCAGCTTTTTTTACATATCGAAGGGAGTGATGATAGATATGATTGTGGCAAATTGAATTTGTTATCAAAAAAATATAGAAAGGAATTTACAATGAACGAATTTACACGATTGTCAAGAATGGCAAATCATATTAAAGCAGAGTATCCCGAAGGTACAAGAATTCTGCTTATACAGATGGGCGATGACGATCCAAGACCGATTCCACCGAATACAAGAGGTACAGTTGACTTTGTTGACGATTTAGCAACTGTATTTTGTAAATTTGATAACGGCAGGAGGCTTGGATTAGCCTATGGTGCAGATAGCTATCGCAAGTTGACTGAACAGGAACTTGCAGAAGAAAACAAGGCTATCTGCGTTTAAGAAACAACTGATGAACTGGTTGAAGAATCAGAACCAACAATGAGTATGTGAGGTGAAACGGAAAAAGAAATAACGATGGGCAGTAATGCCCTATGTCAATTAAATATTTATATATGTTTTCAGGTATCGGAGGTTTCCGTTCAGGACTTGAAGCTGTCGGAGGATTTGAATGCATCGGCTATTGTGAAATCGACCAGTATGCTCGGCGAGCATATGAGGCGATGTACGATACGAAAGGAGAGATGTATTTTGAAGATGCAACAAAAATCAATCCCGATGACTTACCCGATATCGACCTTATTACAGGAGGTTTTCCCTGCCAAGCATTTTCAATCGCAGGGCGAAGAAACGGATTTGCTGATACAAGAGGAACACTCTTCTTCGAGATTGCTCGAATTGCTGCCGTTAAAAAACCCGCTCTTTTGTTCCTTGAAAATGTTCCCGGATTGCTTAACCATGACAAAGGCAGGACATTTGCGACCATCCTCAATGCATTGGACGAAATTGGGTACGATGTCTCATGGACAGTGCTTAACAGCGCAAACTTTGGAGTTCCCCAAGCCCGAAAAAGAGTGTATATTACAGGATTTCTTAGAGGCAAATGTGCCGGCGAAGTATTCACTTACCCCGATACAAATCCAAAGACTATTGTCAGACGAGTGCCGGGAAGTGAAGGTCAAAGAGTATACGCAGCCGATGGAGTCGGAATAACCCTTACAGCATCAGGCGGCGGAGGCGGTGGACATACAGGACTTTATTTAATTCCATTGCCAGTTAAATCAAATACAAAAGACGGTTATCAGTTTGCATTTCCGAATGACAGTATTGATATATCGTATCTGACTATGAATTCAAGACGAGGCAGAGTCGGCGCGGAGCTTGCACATACGCTAACAACGAACAGTACACAAGCCTTTTATTTCATAGATATGAATCCGAATGCAAAGGTAACGGAACTTGCACGCTGTATTACCGCAAGACAGGATTCGGGAATCAGTCATCGACAAGGCGAACATTCGGGAGTTATGGTTATTCTCAAGGAATTAACTGCTGATGAATTGCTCTCTATCGGTGATACATTCAACGATTATTGGACTTTTGAAAATCCGAATAAAGATACTGTAACAGCAATGATTATTGTTAATGAACAGGGCAATTTCTTTGTCGGATATATCAGAAGATTAACACCGAGAGAATGTTTCAGACTGCAAGGGTTTACAGATAAACAATTTGATAAAGCTAAGGCAATCGGTATGTCCGATGCACGCTTGTATAAAATGGCGGGTAATGCGGTTAGCGTTCCTGTCATTTCTGCTTTAGGTGAGCAGTTAAAACGAATATATTATGGGGGGTGAATATTAATGGCAATGAAAAATGTTATGCTGATTGAAATGTCAGCAGAAAATGAAGATGATTTTTCTAAACAATATGCAGCGGATATATATCTTCCTGCAAGCATTTATGAAATCGATGATGCAGTAGAAAAGTGCAGAGGTTATCTTGTAAAAACAGATATGATGCCGCTGAATATCTCTGAATGCGACAGTGTGCCTTTGTTAAGTCAATTACGATTTGACACTGTAACAATATACGAATTAAACTACCTTGCTAAGCAAATCAGCGAGTTTGACAATACGCAGCTTGCAGCATACAATGCACTGCTCCCTCTTGTTGTAGGAGAGTATTATGAGAGTGAGCTCATAAGTATAAAGGACCTTATAAATCTGACCTACAGCGTGGATGATTATCCGGTCGCATCAAATATTTTCAATGACACAGAGTTGGGTGAAATGCTCATTGACAACGGAATGTTTGAGGGAATTGAAAACCTGTCAGATGAAATGATTGAATTCCTTGACGCTGAAAAAATAGGCGAAGCTCATCGCATAGAAGAAAACGGTGTATATGTAAACGGCTGTTATATTTCAAGGGAAGGTTTTGAGCCCAAAGAAGTATTCAACGGTGAAAGTTTGCCTGATAATGCGGTTGATAATTATCTGTTTAGGCTTGATATTGCAGATGATGGACTCCTACAGAACTGGATTACTGTTCCGTTAAATGAAAATTCAGAGCGATTTTTCAATTTGACAAATGTAACGGAATTCAAATTGATAGATTTTGAATCTGCAATACCGCAGATATCAAAATACGCAGTTGGGATGCATAACAAGATAACCCTTGATGAATTGCAGAGAATCAACGAGTTTGCTAAAGGTTTTCTGTTCCTTGATGAGATACAGTCAATCAAATTCAAGGCAGCGTTATTTTATGAGGGTATCAACACGCTTGAAGATATGGACAAAATTGAATCCATTTTGAAAAATGTTGACTCATATAACCTTAAATATTTCAATGTGTACCCTTCTGATTTTGCAAAGGATTATCTTAAAGAATATCTTGACGAAGCCTTTCCGAAAGATTATTTGGAATTGATTGATACAAATGCACTCGGTGACATGCTTATGGGGGACTTGCGGGGCGGTTATACACCTTACGGAATACTTCTGAAAAGCAGTAATGAACAGATACTCGGCAATGAAAGCAATCATGAATTTATGCTTGCTGATTTTTTATCTAAACACGTTCTTTTTACAGAGGACAGACTGAAAGCGGAAGAAATACCCGAAGGTCTGTATAAGTACGAATTCAGATCAGGTGCGGAATACACCTACGCAACGCTTGAGGAAAAGGTCGGTGTTGACTTCTCAGGTACGATACTTTCAAAAGTTCCTTTTGACTTAGGCAAGGATGAATATATCGACCTTGAAAATGAGGTTGATGGTATACCCGATTTCTTGGATGTAAAAATGAGTGTTAGTGAATTTATTAACTCTGATTTCGACCCTGAAGAAAATGAAGATCTTGAAGAATCAGAAGGACAGACAGGAGGTATGCTGATGTGAATACAGTAAAATTTATTTATCCTTTATTCGGTCATATAGCTGACGATTGGGAAGGCTGCTCCTATGATATCGGTAGTGAACAGTTAACCGATTATCAGGAATTGCTCGAAGAAAAAATGAATGAGTATCAGATTGATAACGGAAAAGGAATGGAGCAATATTTCTATGATAATCCTGATATAGAATCCAAACTTGAATCGATTGTATGGGGCTTTGAGATATTTGATAATAAGCTTTATGGCGTTACAACTGTGGAGCTTGCTGAACCCATTGATGAGGATGAAATTAATGAATTAAGGGAATGGATATCAGGTCAGAATTCGGATGGTTTGGGCGAAGGCTTTGAACAACAGGATTTTGATGTTGACGAAGGTCGATTGTCGGTATCGTTATGGGATTTCCATGATTATTTCATTTACACACAGGAAGAAATGGATGAATATCTTGAACAGTCAGGGGGTATAAATATATGTCAATAGAGATAATCACTACTGATGATTTGCGGAAGATGAGTGATAAGGAAGGACTTATCCTTCAGGGTTGCGGAGGCGACCTTCAGGAATGGGTTGACGGAATCAACGATATGTTTACTGAGAACGGAATCCTCATGAACGGCTCTAAGTTTGAAAAGGTGTATGCCTTTAAAAATGAAAACCTTACAAACCTGCTTTACCCTTTTGATGATGTCGAACTGAGTATGGGCAAACTTGCAATGTGGCGAATCTCAACGCATACGCAATTTCATGGCACTTGGTTGTCTGATTATGTACCGAATTATCTTGGCGGATTTGATAATTCAACCAATGATTTGGAATGTAGTGACGAGGATGAAAGTGTGGGTATGCAGTTATGACAGTAGATGAGTTTAATGAACTACTGGAAAAGAAAATCGGAAAGTCTTCTATTCTTGATATTGATTCGATAGGAGATTTTCAATGCGACCAAACTCATGGCTTTCCGACCTTTTTGAATATTCATTGGAATTCGGGAACAACTTGGCTTTCATTAAATTATAGACTCGTTGATGAAGATACTGATATTTCAGAATATGAACAAGGTTGTGCTGATTGGGGTATTCGTGATTGTGATTCTATTGAAAAATTAAACACATTTTTAGAGTCACTTGGCGAGGATGCATACGGATATGCCCTTCCGATTGAAGAAGAAATGCAGCAGTCAATGTGATTTGACCAGAAATAGTTCTACGAAAAGGAGATAAAAAATGACAGCTTTATGGATTGCAGGCGGCTTTATAGCCAGAAGTATAATTGCTACTTTTACAATGTGTCTTGCCTTTGCAGCGAAAACGGCTGATAGAGCAATGGGTATTGATGAATAATTTAATTTAAATTAAACGGAAAATAGTGCGTGGTTGTTTTGCGTGTTTTTACACTCAAAGCAACCACGCTTTTTTTGTTTTGCACGCAAACATCCCCTGCACTTAAGGGGGTGAGGATAATGTCCGATAATGCCAGTCCGCTTCAGTGGACAGGCAACAAAGGGTGTATATACACCACAATTGATGCATTTATGCCGCCGCATAAAACCTATATTGAGCCTTGCATGGGTAGTGCGGAAATTTTCTTGCGGAAGAAACCGACAGAAAGAGAGATTCTCAATGATTATAACGGTGATTTAGTTAAGTTTTTCAGAGTGCTGCAAAGCTCTCAGAAACTTGCTTTTTTGCTTGGGCGTTTATATTTTTCTTTTAATTCAGAACAGATTTTTAAAGAAAACAAAATGCTCTTAAAGGGAGTGCCGAATATCCTTGATGATGTAACCGATACGGCGCTGAAAATTGAAAATGCTTCGTGGGAAGATATAAAACTCGCAGTTGCATTTTTTGAAAATCAGACTTTTAGTTTCAGTTCAACAGGCAAAACCTTTGCTATTGACCGAAGGGATATGACGAGAAAATTCGGTAGATTAGTGGCAGCTTGCACAAGACTGCGAGATGCTATTGTTTTGCACAGGGATTATAAAGACGCAATTCTTTATGCTGCAGGCCCAAACACTTTTATACTGCTTGATCCTCCGTATAAGGATACAGAGAAGTATTATCAAAAGTCCAATTTTGATGGTGAACAGCACGAGATATTATTTCAATTCATGTATGACCTTCATGTGAAATATGAGGGTAAATGCAAATTTATAATCACCTACAACAATAATCCGTTTATCGTTGAACTTGCCGAAAAATACGGCTTTTACACCTATGTGCAGAAAAGGCTCCATAATATGCGACAAGGAACAAATCCCGGCGAGATGTATGAGGAATTGCTCATTGCAAATTATGATTTGTTGGCACAGGCTAAAGAGAACGGAAAAACATTGATGGAAGAAACAAGGCAGATTTCCTTGTTTGATTTCAAATACGATTATTAAAGGAGAAAAGTATGAAATTTGATGTAAGAATCAAAATTGATGTGCCCGATGAAGTGGCAGATACACTCGGAATTGATGAAGATTCCGTGTTAGAGTCTTACTACGAAGACGGATATATTTATATCCGCAAGGTAGACGATGATGAAATTGAAGAATTAACCCATGAGGATGATTGTGACGAATGCGAGGATTGCGCAATGCTGTGTCCGCATTGTCAGCATTGTATCCTTGACGATTAAGGAGGCGTAAAATGAAGATTTTAAGAATTCTCGGAAAGAGAGGCAGAGTCACCATTCCTTTTGAAATCAGAGAAATTGTTGGTTTCGGATATAACGATGTGCTGTCCTTCACAGTGAATGATGAAGATACAGTTACAATCAAAAAGGAAAGAATCTGTGACAATAACTGTCCGAAATATAATCTGTCTCCTGCTGATATGAGAGATGAGGATACGCTGAAAGAGTTTATTGACCGGCTCCCATCATCCAAGCAGAGAGAAGTGCTTGTTCATCTCTCTTTAAAATGGGCAGCAAAGCAAGGCGGTGCTGTCAATGCCTGATTATGTACCGTTTTACAGACATTCACTCAACAATGCAAGGCATTGCAATGAGGTTGAACTGTGGCGAAACAGCCATGAGACAAACATTGATTGCAAAAATGCAATTGAGAATGCGATTGGAGATTGTTTTGAAGATAATCATTTTAATTCGGATTGTGCAGATGAAGTTATTAAAGAATTCGGATTTGACCGTGTAAACTTTATTCTTCGGTATAATTTGAAAAAGTCACAGGATGATGCAAGATTTTCCGAAGAAAACAGAGAATGGGGTAAAAGGTTATGCGCTCCCGACAGTAATATGCGAACTGATTATTTAATCAATGATCATCCCATATTAGTGAATGCTTTTATTGACAGAGTGAGAAGTAAATGGGCAAAATTAAATCTGTTTGACAGTTCACACTGTGACGATAAAACAGGCGTTGATCTTGAAGGTAAGATACTTGTTATCAGTCCGTCAAGATTGAATGATAAATATAAAACACCTGAGGATCAGCTCTTTATGGCTACAGATGGTTTTGGCTGTTCTCCTTCTGCAGGCGGCAGAGCCGTGTATGGATATTTTCTTAAAGACGATGAACACTGCCGTTGGAACAGGGATGCATTTATCGGCATTCTTAAAGATGAATATGTTCCCGATTGGGTGAAAGAAAAACTGAATATGTCAGAAGATGCCGCTGAGCCTGTAGAGGACAGCGGTATTTCTATGTCATAAAGGGGGAGCGAATGTTTTGAGAGTCAATATTTATCAGATAAATTCTGACAGAGATAGCAATAGAGTTAGATTATTCGGCTATGATAGTTTGCAGAAATTTCAAGGTAGTTCGGATGTTGATTCAAGCATATATGATGAGGTGTTTAATGCGGAAATTGAAAATTCTCAGCCTGAAGATGTCTTTATCAAATTCAATACCGAAATGCATCCCCTTTTCAGAGGGCATTCTTTGAGTGTCAGTGATGTTGTAGTAACACCGCAGGGTGCATTTTTTTGCGATAACTTTGGTTTTAAGAAAATTGATTTTGATGAATCAAAAACGCAAAAGCCCGACAATCTCATGCGTGTTGTTTATGTAGAGCCGAACAGACCAGCTTATGAAACGGAAATCAGAACTTCACTTGAAGCTTTGCAAAAAGCAGTCGGCGGATATATAGAGGTTGTTTATAACGATGATGATACAATTATAATTTGTAATGAAGAAGGTAAACTTCAAGGATTGCCTGGCAACCGTCATCTCGATAACGGCACTTCAATTATAGCAGGCTCATTTTTCATTATAGGTGATGATGGTGAAGAATTCAGATCACTGACTGATGAAGAAACAGAAAAATATGTAAACAAATATTCACAACCTGAAGAAATATCGGATGAAGAAGTACAGGGTGATATGGGATGTACTTTTATTACGATGTAGAGTATAATGGAGGTAATAAACTATGGCAAAAACTAATAACAAAGCCAAAACGAATAAGGTGAAAACACCATATATCAAGGCATCAATTGACAATATCACAGATGGCAACACAAACCTTAAGGCTTATGCAACTGCAACCATCGGTGGTTCATTTGTCATTACAGGGATCAGAGTCTGTGACGGCAAAAACGGATTGTTTGCACAGATGCCTCAGCGTTCTTTTACTGATAAAAATGGTAAAACGCAGTATCGTGAAACTTTTTATCCTATAACTGCCGAAGCTCGTGAGAATCTGAATGAGGCTGTTGTCAATGCTTATGAGAATGAAATTGCACAGGCACAGGATGACGGTGAAGATTTTGAAGAGATTGATGACGAGGATGAGGGGCTTTCGCCTTCTATGTAAATAATTATCTGGACTTTTCTTAAGATTTGAATATACTGTGTGATTGAAAGGAGTAATCAATATGAAGAAATACAAAATAGCAAGAAGATTAATATTAGGGGTTTTGATGATTTCTGTTATATTGACTGCTTGCAGTCAAAACACAGTAGAAACAAATCAGGCAAAAACAGAATCCACAACGGTTACAACAACTGTTATGGCAGAATCAACAACAGAAAAAGAGGCAACGATCTCTGAATCTACCACAAATAAAAGTGATGATTCGGATACAACCGCAAAACCCGCTGAACAAAAATCAGCAGGTCAGACCACAACGAAAAAAGTAACAACTACGCAGAAACAAACCACTACCGAAAGGCAGACAACCACAAAAAAAGTTACTACCACTCAGAAGCCAACAACTACCAAGAAAGTCACAACAACGGAAGCACCGTATTTTTGTGATGAAGGCGGTACACATCATTCATGTGATGCAGGACCGATAGGTTGGGTAGATAGTTTTGATGAAGCCAAAGATAAAGCATTGGAATATGCAGGGGAAAATGGTGATTCGGGAAACTTTAGGGTAAAGCAATGTCTGTATTGCGGAAAATACACTGCGACAGTTACTTTTAAATAATATTTCAATTACTGAAAGAGCCGGACTCTCCGGCTCTTTTTGTTTATAATTAAAGATTGTTTTGCGTGACAGAATCGCAAAACAATACAATACAAGGTTATTGCCTTCTGCACGCAAAACTGCAGGAGGTAAATATGAAGATTAAAAATTTTTCTAAAAAACTCATTTCAATGCTTATGGCATTGATGATTTGTTTATCGGCATTTCCGATAACTTCCTTTGCATCAACCTTTATTACCGATATGAACAGTGATGCACAGTTTGGCGTTATCAGCGGAACACTCGATAAGTACGGACACGAAATGCACTACGCAAAATATGACGGCAAAACATATATCGTTTTTTGCGTGCAGTACGGAAAGACATCACCGAATGGCAGCACTTATGAATACGGAAAAGATTTTAAAAAGTATGTAAATCGTGAGGGTTCAACCTACGAGAAAATTGCAGACTATATTGCTTTTGGTTACACTCTCCAATATGGTGACGGTTTGCCAAACACGAAAGAAGAATGGATTGCAGCTTGCTGCACTCAGCAGTATGTATGGGAGGAACTTGGTGTTAATCCTACACGCTCATCGTGGAACAGCACATATATGAGCGACTCGTTGTATAAAAAATGGAAAGCTGATACCGAAGATTTAATTGATTTGTACTATAACAAAAAGCCTTCGTTTAACGGAGATACAAAAAATATTAATCTCGGTGGTTCAACTACTCTTACAGATTCAAATGGTGTAATGAAATATTACCCATCATTCAATAAAACGATTGACAAGGTAACATTCTCTCATACAAAGGGTGAAAACAAGCTCACAATTACTGTTGCGGATAACTGTACAACACATTCTGTTAAATTTAATTCTGCATCACAGAAAATTTATAAAGGTTTACCAAATGGTGACAACTATGATGAAGATACCAATAACTATGTGTATTTTGATTTTGAAAGCGGAAGCATTCAGAACCTTATGTTTTCAAACCAAGCCGATCCGCAGTTTTTCTCAGTAAGTGTGAATGTTGAGTTTGGTAATCTCAAAATCACAAAAACATCAGAAGATGAAATCATTAAGAATATTCCCTTTACTGTTAAGGGCAACGGCAAGACCTACAATCTCACAACAGACGATAAGGGTAATGCAGAATTAAAGAATATCCCTGTCGGCACTTATCAGATTTACGAGGGTGATATTCTCCGCTATGTAAAACAGGCGGTTAAGTCTGTAACCGTTACAGACGGCAATACTGCAAATGTATCTTTTAAGAATGAACTCAAAAAGGGAGATATTAAGATACAGAAGAATTCCGAAGATAAGATTGTAAAAGACTTCACTTTCAAGGTAAACGGAAGTGACGGCAGCACATACAGTGCAAAGACCAATGGTGACGGTATTGCAACAATCACCGATGTGCCTGTTTATGATAGCAACAACAAAAAGATTGTATACACCGTTCAGGAAACCAATGTCCCTGTTCGTTATGTTACACCTGACGGACAGACTGTAACACTTGAGGCAGACAAGACCTCATCAATTACTTTCAATAACATATTAAAGAAATTCAGAGTTACCGTTGTTAAGTCTGATATTGAAAAAGGACACGCACAGGGTGACGCTAAACTCAGCGGTGCTAAGTATGGTATCTTTAAAGGCGAACAGCTCATTGACACCTATACAACGGATTCAAACGCATCATTCACAACAGATTATTATGTATGTGATAAAGATTGGACAATTCGTGAGATTGAATCAAGCGAAGGCTATCTCGTTAATGACGAGGTTTACAAGGTCGGTGCTGAACCGAAACAATATACCGTTGAACTGAATAATATAAATCTTGATGTAGTTGAACAGGTTAAAAAGGGCAAAATCGCAATCATCAAGCACACAGATGACGGCTCAACTCAGATTGAAACACCTGAAAAGGGCGCAGAATTTCAGATATATTTGAAATCGTCAGGCTCTTTTGTAAAGGCTGATAAAGACGAGAGAGATACAATCGTTTGTGATGAGGACGGTTTTGCAAGCACAAAATTACTGCCCTACGGTGTTTATACCGTTCATCAGACGAAAGGTTGGGATGGCAGAGAAAAGATTAAGGACTTTGATGTGTATATCGACACAGATATGAAAGAATACAAGTTTTTAATCAACAATTCCAATTTTGAAAGCTATATCAAGGTGGTTAAACTTGATGCCGAAACAGGCAAGCAGATTGCGTATGAGGGTGCAGGATTTGAGATTTACGATGCAGACGGACACCGTGTAAATATGCAGTTCACCTATCCCGAAGTAACAACAATCCACACATTCTATACCAATTCAGAGGGATATTTAATCACACCTGAAAAACTGCCGTATGGTGATTACACGCTGAAAGAGGTACAGGCTCCTTATGGCTATGTTCTTGACAGTACACCTATTCCGTTTTCCGTAACACAGGAAAACAGTTCAACAGACACAGGTGTAACCGTAGTTAAGGTTAAGGCGAGAGATACTGCACAGAAAGGTGTTATTGAAATCACCAAGACAGGCGAAATTTTCTCATCGGTAGGTATGCTCGGTGGCGGATATATTGATGAAAACGGTAATGAGGTAACATTCCCGATAACCTATTCACCAATCTATGAAACAAGAAATCTTGCCAATGCAGTATTTCAAATCTACGCTGCAGAAGATATAATCACGCTTGACGGAACAACCCGTTATCAGCAGGGAGAATTAGTAGACGAAATTACAACAGGAAAAGACGGTATTGCAAAATCAAAAGAGCTTTATCTTGGTAAATATACTGTAATTGAAAAAACAGCTCCCGACACATTCGTTAATGCGAATGAACAGTATGATATTGAACTGACTTATGCAGGACAGAATATATCAGTAACGAATACTGCTTTATCGGTGTATAACGAAAGACAAAAAGTATCTGTTTCACTCTTAAAGGAATTATCTCAGGATGAGAGATTCATACTCGGAATGAATAACGAAATTCTTTCAGTACAGTTCGGTATTTATGTTGATGAGGATATAACTGCCGCTGACGGAACAGCTATTCCAAAAGATGCGTTAATCACTTATGGTAACTGTGATGAGAACGGCAAATTAACATTTAATTGTAATTTACCAATCGGATTTAAGTGGTATGCAAAGGAAATCGCAACAGATAACCACTATATTCTCTCTGATAAAAAGTACGAATTTACAACCGAATATCAGGGACAGGATATTGATACTATCCACATTGATTTAAACAATGGTGAGCCGATTATTAATGATTTTATCTACGGCACAATCAAGGGCTTAAAGATTGACCGTGAAACCGAAAAGACCATCGAAGGTGCTTTATTCGGTTTGTTCAGATCAGACGAAACAGATTTTACAGAAGATAAGGCTATCCTTACTGCATTATCGGACAAAGACGGTATATTCACTTTTGAAAATATCCCTTATGGTAATTGGCTTGTAAAGGAATTAAAGCCTGCCGAGAACTATCTCCCAAGTGATGATATTCATCATATTACTGTATCGGAAAACGAGCAGATAATTGAAATCACAGCAATAAATGACCGTATTCCTGAACTTAAAACAACTGCTACCATTGATGGTGAAAAGGAAATCTGTGCAACAGAAATCTTTACTCTGACCGATGTTATTGAATATCAGCACCTTATTCCGAATAAGGAATATACGCTCAAGGGCGTGCTTATGGATAAGAATACGGGCAAGGAGCTTGTTGTTAACGGCGAAACCGTAACGGCAGAAACAACATTTATTCCGACAGAGCCGAACGGAACTGCAACTGTTGATTTTACTTTTGACAGTAAATATATCAAGACTGATACAGATATTGTAGTATTTGAAAGCCTTTACAAAGATAATCAGGAGCTTGCCGTACACGCTGATATAAATGACGAAGGTCAGACCATTAAAGTCAAAGTACCTGAAATCAAGACAACCGCAAAAGTAAACGGCGAAAAGGAAGCAACAGCTAAAGGTGAAATTACCATTGAAGATGTTGTTGAATATACACATTTGATTCCCGGTAAAGAACACAAGATTGTCGGTATAATTATGGATAAATCCACAGGAAAGGCATTTGAGATTGACGGAAAGCCTGTTACAAGTGAATTAACATTTATACCTGAAAAATCAAGCGGTAAGGTTACTGTTTCATTCACTTTTGATTCAAGTGCAATCAAGGAAACAACTGATCTTGTTGTTTTTGAAACGCTCTACCGTGACGGCGTTGAAATCGCAGTACACGCTGATATTGATGATGAGGGGCAGACGGTTAAAATCAATGTGCCTGTTCCCGAAAAGCCCTCTACACCAAAAACAGGAGATGACAGAAACTACAGCTTTTGGATCGGACTCGGCTTTATTGCAATCGGCGGTGCTATTGCAGCAGTAATCCTCAAGATTAAGGCAAAGAAAGACGAGGGTGAGGATTAATGGAAAAGGCATATATCTGTTCCCCTCTTTCCGGGAATGAAAAAGAAAATATCAATAACGCTATTGCTTATGCAAAGTTTGTTTACAACAGATGCGGCATGATACCAATCATGTCGCATTTTTACTCTCTGATTTTTGATGATACAGACAAAGTGCAGAGAGAACTCGGCATCTCAATCGGACTCGGACAGATTCTTGATTCCGAGCATGTGTGGGTATTCGGAAATACGGTTACCGAAGGCATGGGCGAGGAAATCCGAAAGTCAATGGCACTGAAAAGACAGATTCACTATATTGACGATTATCAGTGCAAAGAAATATTAAAAGTATACGGAGGTAAAATCATTGACGAAAAAATTAACTAAATTCAGCAAAAAGCAGTGGCTTATCTTCGCCGCTGCTCTTGTTTTAATCATTGCATTTTCAGCAACAACAGTTTATGCTGCCGGGGATGTGGCAAGTGCTATTGAAGGCACATGGAACACAGCCAAATCACAGATAAAAACTGTTGTAAACAATGTTGTATTCCCGGTTGTTGATATGGTGCTTGCTATACTCTTTTTTGTAAAGGTCGGCACAGCATATTTTGATTATAAAAAGCATGGACAGTTTGAATTCACAGCTCCGGCAATCCTGTTTGCCTGTCTGATATTCACACTTACGGCTCCGCTGTATATCTGGGGAATTGTAGGAATGTAAAAAAATATTCCATAAAAACTGGACAATATTAATAGGTTGTGATATATGTGTTGATGCAGACGAAAAGATTCGTCTGCTGTCGCGAAGCAATGTAATACGGGATAACCGTTGAGTGAACACTCGGCGGTTATTTCATTATGGAGGTGGTTAAAATTTTTGATTGGCTTGGCGATATCGTATCAGGACTCGGTGATGCGATAGGAAACGCCTTTGGGAGTATTTCGGACAAACTGATTGACGGAATATTAAACAGAATTATTCAGTGGATATTTACAGTTATTTATGACGGAATCGCTGAATTTTTTACAATGATAAGCGGACTCGGTGTTGAAATCTTTACACTTGATTGGGTAAATGCAGTCGTTAAGTTGTTTTCTCTGTTTGGCTGGACTTTGTTTGTTGTCGGGCTTGTGGTATCCGCATTTGACTTGGCTATTGAATATCAGAACGGCAGAGCAAGCATACACGGAACTGCAATAAACTGGATTAAGGGATTTATGGCAGTATCTCTATTTACCATAACGCCGATTGAGTTATATAAATTTTGTGTGACTTTGCAGAATACTTTATCGAAAGATTTAACAAGAATATTTGCATCGCAGCAAGGAACAACACTCGGCGAGGTTGCACTGAAAACTTTACAATTTGCATTTTTCAAAGATGGTGCAATCGTTCAGGCTGGGCTGTATGAACTTGTCGCTATTATCGCACTCGGTTACTGTGTTGTGAAAATATTTTTTGATAACATAAAACGAGGTGGAATTCTGCTTGTTCAGATCGCAGTCGGCAGTCTGTATATGTTCTCAATTCCGAGAGGTTACGGTGAAGGATTTACACAGTGGATGAAGCAAGTAATTGCACTTTGTCTGACTGCGTTCTTACAGACAACACTGCTATTCTTAGGCCTTTTAACTTGGACAGACAACATGCTCCTTGCAATCGGAATTATGATGGCAGCATCGGAAGTGCCGAGAATTGCAGAGAGATTCGGTCTTGATACAAGCGTTAAGTTTAATATGATGAGTGCAGTTCACATGACTTCAACGGCAGTAAACCTTGCTAAAAACATTGCGAAATAAGGAGTCGAAGCATGAGAGAACTTACAGAAAAAGATATTGATATTGAAGAAGAACTCATAATCAATGATGACGGTGTATCTGTTAATGCATATCTCGGAGCATATTTTGAACCTAACGATGTTCTCGGTATGGATATAGACGATAGCGGAGATGAGTTTGTGAATCTCTATGCAGATTATAATTCTGAATCAGGTGAATTAACGATGTCATATTATGTTGTCAAGCGTGACAAGGAATATTCAAGACCTTACAATCCATCAGAATCAGAAAAAGAAATGATACGAAATCTTATGGAATCTGCTTGTCAAAAGCAATGCGGTTGCTCACTTGATGAATTTGTGCAAAATTGTCAAGAATCGGAAGAAATCGGATTGTCAATGTAAATAATAATATCGTCTTGACAATACTTCGGTATACCGATATAATGAAATCAGGAGTGATATTATGTATATTGAAAGAGTTATAGCAAACAAAAATATGACAAAATACAGACTTTCCATGCTTTCAAATGTACCACAGGCAACACTGAATGATATATGCAGCGGTAAAACAAAAATTGATAAATGCTCTGCTTCTACAGTATATAAATTATCCAAGGCATTAAGTATACCAATGGAAAAACTGTACGAGGAATGTGTCAGAGAATATACAGTTGTTTCAGAAAGAGAAAAATCATACGAATATGGTTTGCCCAAATATTTACAGCACGATTTAGATGAATACAAAAAAGCTCTGAAAGACGGCTCATCCTTAATGGATTGTCTGTGGGGAGAGCTTTATGCGAGTATAAATGCTGCAGAAAAAACCGATGGTGTTATTACATCGGAACATGCAGATTATTTAAGAAATAAATATTTATGGAGATGATAAAGTGCAGAATAAAGTTGATTTTACAGGGTGCAGAATTGTGCCTACAAAAGCCTTTGGTGGTGCGAACGGAAAGAAAATCTCAATAGAATATGACGGTGAATTGTATATGCTTAAATTTCCACCGTCAGCTGAGAATAAGCCGACAGAATTGTCCTATACCAACAGCTGCATAAGTGAACATATCGCAAGCAGCATATTTAATATAATCGGATTGAATGCACAAAAAACAATTCTCGGCACTTACACTGTAAACGGAAAAGAAAAAGTAGTTTGTGCCTGCAAAGATTTTACTGCTGACGGAGAAACACTCTATGATTTCAGTGCAATAAAAAATACTATTATTGATTCCGAGCATCTCGGTGCGGGAACAGAACTTGAAGATATACTTGAAACCATTGAAAAACAGAAATTTGTTGATTCGGCAGAACTTCTGGAGTTTTTCTGGGAGATGTTTGCTGTTGATGCCTTTCTCGGTAATTTTGACAGACATAACGGAAACTGGGGATTTTTGGTTGATGATAATGGGAACTCCCGAATTGCACCTGTATTCGATTGCGGCAGTTGTCTGCTGCCACAGGCTGATGTTAAGATAATGGAAAAGGTATTAAAAAATGAGGATGACCTGAACGCAAGAGTATATCAGTTTCCGACATCTGCAATCAAGGAAGACAACAGAAAAATCAATTATTTTGATTTCCTTACAAACTGCAACGATGACAATTGCAGTGCTGCGTTGAAAAGAATTGTTGAGCGAATTAACCTTGACGAAATCAATGATTTTATTGACGATGTGCCGTATATATCGGATTTACAGAGAAATTTCTATAAGCAGTATATTGCAGCAAGGTATGAAAAAATACTTGAATTTGCATATGATAATATTATGAAACAATCAAAAGATTTCGGTATGAATCAGATGCAGTAATAAACGATTAATACACCTATCAACTTCGATAGGTGTTATTTTTTTACCCAAAACAGGAGGAAAAAGTGAACAAACAATTTATCTATCCGCAGAATATGAGAGCATCTGCTACGCTGTGGCTTTGGAGTCTGAAAGACTTTGCCATTATTGTAGTCGGTGCTCTTTTTTCTGCCATGGTGCTTGCCACCACACGAATCTTAATCCCTGCGGTGCTTACGGCAGCCTTTGCATTTCTGAGCATTCGCAACGATGAAACAACCATACTTGACTTCATTAAATATGCAGTCAGGTATTTTATATCCACACAACAGTATTTCGAGTGGGGTTTGAAAAACAAACCTCCCGTAAAACAAAAGAAGGAGGTGTCGGCAAATGTTCAGGTTCAGCAAAAAGAATAAAAATACTGTTCAGGACCTTATCGGCATTGAAACATTCACAAAACGAGGACTTAAAACCAAGTACGGCGAGCTTGTGTACTTTATGATAAGTCCTACCAATATATCCGTGCTGTCAAACGAGAATATTCAGACAAAGATTTGGCACTTAATGCAGGTTCTCTCTGCTCAGCCGAATATTGAAATTACCTGTATGGATTCTTGCGAAAGGTTTGATGATAATAAATCCTTTATGCTTGAAAGATTCAATGAGGAAACCAATTTGTCGGTAAAAGAATGTATAAAAAAAGATATAGATTATCTTGATAACATTCAGATTGAAATGTCAACTGCAAGGCAGTTTATGTTTTCCGTTCGTTTCAGAAAAGAAAAGGAAGAACAGATTTTTAATCAGGTAAACAAGGTTGAAAAGGCTATTGCAGAACAGGGCTTTGAGGTGAAAAGAGCAAAGAAAGATGATATAAAAAGATTTCTTGCAATATACTTTGGTGCATCTATGCAGGGTGAATTAATCCCGGATGTAGACGGAGGTGACTGCTTTGAAGAAGAAATCAAAAAGGCGGTGGCTTAATCTTATGATTACAATTTGCTTTATTATCTTCGCCGTAGTCCTTTGCTATCTGATATATAACTTTAATATTGATTCGCAGGATCAGAAACAGTTTGACGATATGGCACAGACAATTACTATTGAAGAAGATAATGATGACAGTAACGATAGTGACAGCGGAATAACCGATTTAATAAACAGGAATTCCGATTGTATCGGCTGGCTAAGAATCAGCGGAACAAAGATTGATTACCCTGTTATGCAGGCAAAGGATAATCCGCAGTATTATCTGCGCCGTGATTTCAATAAGCAGTATTCCTATTTAGGTACACCGTTTATGGACTCAAGGTGCGATGTAAACTACGATAACAACCTTATCGTTTACGGACACAATATGCGTGACGGAAAAATGTTTGCAGACCTTTTGAAATACAGAGAAAAATCATATTGCAAAAAGCATAACATCATTCATTTTATTACGCCGAACAGTGTTCAGGAATATGAGGTTATTGCAGTCTGCAAGGTTAAGAATGATGATGAATGGTATGGCTATACCAGTCAGACCGATAAGGAATCATTCAACAATTTAATATCCCATATCAAAGATAAATCCCCATACTTCACTCAGGATGAGATACAGTATGGGGATTATTTTTTAACCCTTTCCACTTGTGAATATTCACAGACAAACGGAAGATTAATCGTTATAGCAAAAAGAAGATAACCTATTAAAATGAGTTGTTTTGCGGCAGAACGCAAAACAATTACAGAGTAGGATTATTGCCTTCTGTCGCAAAAGACAGGAGGTAAAATGTTATTTAAAAAGAAACAAGTTGAATTGACAGAAGAACAAAAAGAAGAAATCCGCATTAAAGATTTCTTTGACCGTATTCTGCCGAGTACAATAAAATTTTCAACAGATCATTATATCATCGGTGACAGTTACCGATGTGTATGGGCAATCAAGGAATATCCGCCCACTACGGAAGAACTTGCTTTATTCTCACAGCTTGCTGATAGAAACAATTTAACTGTCAGACTTTATTCAAGGCTTGTTGATGCACTTGAACAGCGAAAGATTATACAGAATGCAACAAGACGAAACAAGCTCAGCACAGGCAGCAACGATGCCGTTGAGAATATCACAGCCGAAGGCAATTTACAGGATGTTGTTACCCTTATCGCAGAACTGCGAAAGAACAAAGAGCCGCTGCTCCACTGTGCTGTTTATCTTGAACTGAAAGCAGAGAGTATGCAGAAGTTAAGAGAATTGCAGTCCGATATCATTATGGAACTGACACGTTCAAAGATGTCGGTTGACAGATTGACGCTCCGACAGAAAGAAGGCTTTTTGTCTGTTCTGCCGTGCGGTGCGAATATGTTCAAGGAACAGTTTGAACGAGTGCTCCCGGCAAGCTCGGTTGCAAATCTTTATCCTTTCAATTATTCAGGCAAGACCGATCCGAAAGGCTTTTTTATCGGCAGAGATAAATATGGCACGAACATTTTGGTAGACTTTGACCGCAGAGCTGATGACAAGACAAATGCGAACTGTCTTATTCTCGGCAACTCCGGTCAGGGCAAGTCATTCCTTATGAAGCTGATATTAACGAATTTAAGGGAGAGCGGAAAGAGAATAATCAGTCTTGATCCCGAAGCCGAATATGAGGAATTAACGAAAGCCCTCGGCGGCTGTTATATCGACTTTATGAGTGGTGAATATATCATCAATCCGCTTGAACCCAAGTCCTTCGGTGAGGCAGATAAGGAATATGATCAGTTCACTCCCGAAGCATTCCGCAGAGTAACAAGATTAAGTCAGCACATTGCATACCTTAAAGACTTTTTCAGAGCATATAAGGAATTCAATGATGAACAGCTTGATACCCTTGAAATTATCCTCACCAAGTTATACAAGAACTTCGGCATTACCGACTACACAGATTATGATAAATTGAGCAAAATTGACTATCCGATTATGTCAGACCTTTATGAACTGCTTGAAAAGGAATATAAAGGTTATCAGCATAATCAGAAGAATATTTACAGAGAAAAGACCTTACAGGAATTATGTCTCGGCTTGCACTCCATGTGTATCGGTACAGAAAGCAAATATTTTAACGGACACACAAATATCGTTGATGATAAATTCCTCTGCTTTGGTGTTAAAGGACTTATGGACACCAACCGCAGACTCAAGGATGCTATGCTTTTCAATGTGCTGTCCTATATGACAAATGAACTGCTCGGCAAGGGTAACACGGTTGCAGCCATTGATGAGTTATATCTCTTCCTTACAAATATGACTGCAATTGAGTATATCAGAAACGCATCAAAGCGTGTTCGTAAAAAGGAAAGCTCGGTTATTCTTGCGTCACAGAATATTGACGATTTCTTGATTGACGGTGTAAAGGAATACACAAAACCTTTATTCTCAATCCCAACACATCAGTTTTTATTCAATGCCGGAAATGTTGAACCAAAGGTATATATTGATACCATGCAGCTTGAACAGTCAGAATTTGATTTGATTAAGTATCCCGAACGAGGCACTTGTTTATATCGTTGCGGTAACGAGCGTTATCTGCTCCAAGTTATCGCACCTGACTTTAAACAGAAGATGTTCGGTAAGGCTGGTGGAAGATAATGTTAAATACAACTAAATATATTGCAGAACAAAAATTAAAGGCATACGAAAAAATTCATATTCCGACCAAAGATGAGGTCATGGAAGATATGATTGCCATAGGGAAAGCCATTGCAGGAACTTTGAATAATACGAAGCCGCTAAAAGATGTCTGTGCTGTGTTTGTTGAAAACAACAATCGTGATTTGGAATTCTATGGTTTTGTAGGTGACGGTGCAGGAACTATTGATACCGAAGGGAATTTGCTCCATATAGGTGATACGATTGAAATGCATAGCAAAGACGGACACACTTCAAGGCAGTATGTTTTTAGAATTTTACCAAAACAAAAATCAATAGATTTTTTCAACGGAAAATTAGTAATGCCGTATAAGAAATTATCGAAAAATGTTTGTTCACAGGATCACGGCATATTCCATTTTGTTTCTTGTCTGGATGAATATAATAAATCAATAGACAATTTGTTGTGATATTGATATAATACTTGTAGAATCATTAATTGACAAATCGGGATTTATCAGAAAATGAGGAATAGTTGAAATGGAGGCGCTATAATAACATGAAGATTGAAGGGAACCAGAAAGAACTGGATGCAATGGTAGAATTTCATAAGGGAAACCGTGTCGAGGGGCTGAGACTGCAAGAAGAATTTGCAGCGGAATTTCGTAAGGAGTATAAAGACAAAGATCACTGTCCTTGCCTGAAAGCCTGTCGTTATCACGGAAACTGTAAGGAATGTGTAGCAATCCACAGAGCGCATCAGGAACATGTTCCTAATTGTATGCGACCATTGATTAATAAAAAATTGAAATTGATGTCAGAATTAACAGAGCATACCTTGGCAAATGAAATAGAAGCTCCACATGAGATTTTAAGAAAATAGGCAAGTCAAATTCTAGTTTGTAGAATTAAGAAAATCGAAACTTGCACAATTCTTGAACTCAACACAAACTGCCGTCAGTGTTGTTCCGTTGCTCGTTCTTTGCTGGTATCATAGAACCATCAAATGAAGGAGGCAACAAGCCATGAATACAGATAAAATCTATGCAGAACAACTCGCAAACGAATATGCACCCAAGGACACCTCCAAGGTGGTCGCTCTTCGCAAGCTGGATGCAAAAGCCAAGCTTCCCGCAACCGTTTTTACCTACACCTTCGGTATTATCACAGCGTTGGTAGCCGGTGTCGGGATGTGCCTTTCCATGAAGGTTATCGGCAACGGTAGTACTGCTATGTTTGTTCTCGGCGTGATTGTCGGCATTATCGGGCTGCTGGGTATGGGCGTTAATTACCCCATCTATAAAAAACTGCTGGCTCAGGGCAAGCAGAAATACGCTTTTGAAATCATGGAACTGGCAAAAGAAATCAGCGAGAAGTAAACAAAAACACGAAAGAAGGTGGGAATGATTGAATAGATCAGAAAGCAGATATTTTGCTACTGCAGCCAGAATGGACGAAGCCTTTCTGACACTTCTGGCAAAAAAGGATTTTGAGTATATTACAGTCAAAGAAATCTGTGAAGTAGCAGGGGTCAATCGTTCCACCTTCTATCTGCACTATGAAACGATGTCAGACCTGCTCTCGGAGAGTGTCAGTCGTATGAATGAGCAATTTCTTGCTTGTATGGAGAAAGATTCAGATGCCTTTTCTGCAAAGCTGCGGAATTGCCCGAGGGATGAATTATATCTAATTACGCCGGAGTATTTAACACCTTACCTCAGCTACATTAAGAACAACAAGCGACTGTTCCGCACAGCAACAGAAAATGCGGCGGTGTTAGGGATGGATAAAAGCTATGATAGGATGTTCCGTCATGTGTTTACGCCAATCCTCGACTGCTATGGTGTACTACCGCAGGATCGACCTTATATCATGGCCTTTTATATTCGGGGACTAATGGCAATTATCTCAGAATGGCTCAAGAACGACTGCACCGATTCCATTACGTATGTTACAGGTGTGATTCAGCAGTGTGTAAAAATGCCACAAAGCGAAACAACGAACGCTGTTTGACAACTTCCTGTTTGACGGAGTGATGGATATGAAAATCAGAGAAGTGGATAAGAATAAAAAGCAGTTTATATCATTATTGTTATTAGCTGATGAGCAGGAGAATATGATTGACCGTTATATTGAAAAAGGTACTATGTATGTACTTGAAGATGGTAATGTAAAAGCTGAATGTGTTGTCACCGATGAA
>ERZ780202.415-NODE-415-length-30985-cov-18.010928_pt1 | contig 30985 bp, 33 predicted proteins | sample MGYA00510978_ERZ780202 | MGnify/ENA primary metagenome ERZ780202 (study PRJEB29588, sample SAMEA2155689) | human gut metagenome | biome: human gut; feature: human-associated habitat; material: faeces | place: Denmark | collected 2008/2010 ...
CGGTTAATAATACCGGGTTAAAATGCTTTTTAAAGTACAAAAACAAGACTGAAATGTGGTAATTCTATAGGGTCAATTTTTATTATAATCTAAGTAGGTCAGTTTCGGTTATAAAGGTGGGTCAGAAGACTTTTATAATAATGGGTCAATCGACTTTATATTTTCCACACGGTATTGGTGCGGCATTTCTTCTCCGTGCGCAAAAAATACTCGAAGTCGTTGATGAATGTGAGGTTGAGTTCCTTTAACGGAATATCCTCTCGCTTGTAGGTATGGGGCAAAAACTCCCGAATATGGTTGCAGACCGTCCGATAACGGGTGAATGTCCCCTGCGCCCTGCTGTGTCCGACTTTCTTGGCAAACTCGGCGTTGTGCTGTTCGAACAGTTTCAGCAAGGTTTCCTGCTTGATGCCGATACCGAGATAGGCGTCTTTGAGTTTGGCGGCGGTAACATAACCGTCCGTCTGCATTAACTCTTGATAGCGGCGGTTTACTTCCACACGGATTTTATCTACTGTAAGGTTGATTCTTTGTGCTTCGACGCTCTTGCCCGAAGCACGGTTGTTCTTCACGTCCCACAAGCGTGGGGGAACGTCCATCTTGCAACTGAACTGTTTAATCTCGCCGTCCACCGTGATACGGCACATCAGAGGCAGGTTGCCGTTCGGCTTCTCGCTGCCTTTCTTCACGTAAAATAAGACCTTGAATGTACTACGCATAACTCACTCCTTTTTTTGGTTACAAAATTAGTTATTAGTGAGTTACCGACAGCCATGCAAATCGACGCAAAACGCAGAAACAGAACCTTTTAGCAAGAAATCTGCACCCGTTACGGGAGTAACGAGGTGGTAACTGAACTTCTGCACCGTTTGGCTTCGAGGTGGTATTTCGTTGGCTCTGCCCCATAGAAAAACAAAGCGTAACGAACGCTGTATCAGCTAATTCGCTACACTTTGCCCAAATTTACTTTTTCGCTATGTGTTTATTTTAATTTGTCCTTTTGATAATGTTTTAAAACTTCTTCCAATTCTATCCTGTTATCTTCTGCTTGTCTCAAAGTTTGCTCCAATGGACCAGGAGGATTGCAAGCTGTCATAAGAATACATAATATGTATACAAGCATATCCCATGACAGCCGGAAACAGTCTTTGTTTTATCATCGCATTTAGAATTTTAGAGATAAGCATAATTTTAAAACTAAACGAAGAGAAAAATATTTCTCCTCCTTTTTATAGATTTCTGAAATATTTTGTTTTCATTATATGAAAATACAAATCTGAATAATTAGGAAGCTCTTTTATGGGTATAAATAAATCATCCATATATAATCTTTCATCCATAACAAAAATAAAAGGTGTATTTTCTTCTTTTAATATTGTACTAAGAGTGGTATCTTTAGATAAATAAATAGGAATATCGGATTGTAAACTATTAGATATAGCTTGATATTCCCTATAATTGGCATCACTAATAATAATCAACAATCGTTCTTTAATATTAGGTATGCTTAAGGCAAATTTCTCTAAGCAAGACATACTAAATTCGATACATGGATAACAATTTTGGGGAGAAAACTTTAAAACAAGTTTCCTCTTATCTGCTATTATTGAAGAGAGAGTTATTTCGTTTTTTAATTTATCAATTAATATAATATCAGGTAATTGACATTCTGAATAAGTGTAATGCATTTGCATATTACCTAACAAAAGTGATAGAATCTGTTTTCTATCACTTGCTGTTGTAACTGCTAATTCTTTCATTCTTTCCTGTTGAATAGCCCAATTCAGACAAATTGCATTCAACGTTATCATTACCAAACAAATGAAAATTATGGAATACTTTTTCCTCATGAGTCAAATGTCAATCTATTTTTTTTAGTGTCAGCTATTACAATAATAGGATTGTCATCTTCTTCAATATCAGCTAAAATAGTTGCAACTTTACTGTTCGTCAGTTCTGATGCAGCCAGCTGATATGATTCTATGACGCCATATATTTTGCTTTGAGAAGCCGCGTAGGGCGCAAAGGGAACAACACCATCTATATCGTTTTCTATAGGAAATTGTTTTCGGGCTTTTCCGTAAATACATTTGGCATTGTCTACAGAATAAGCTATCTGATATACATCCATCGTACTGTAATCTATGGCGTTCAGAAAAAGGAAGGCATTACAACTTATCAATGATGTAATAATAGGATATTGGGGCGAATCAGAGGCTCCCGGCATAATTCTTTCTGCGATTAATTGCTCTTCTTCCAACTTGCGGACATAAGATTTTTGGTTTGCCGTTTCCTCGTTACCAAAATTTAGTACAAATGTTCTATTAATTCTTTCTTTTCCAATTTCGTAGATAGAATTGGTCAATATGTCAAAAAGGAAGGCATGCCGAGAAGTGTGTGAAAACAAAGCCGAAAAAGGTGAATTTACCTCTTGTACGGAAATTGATTGCGGAACATATAAAAAAGGATGCGCTTCTATACTGTTTAAATCCAACAATATAAGGTTAGGGCGCGTCTCATTCTTTTCATAGGTCTCATTTGCTGAATAATCGCAGTAACAGGCTAAATTTCCATTTTCCAAGTATTCTATTTCGTGTGCTATGAAATCTGTTTTTATGTCATTGGCAAAATTCCCTTTTAAATCGTAGATTAAGATTCGTTTCCCAGAATGATCTAAGACAAATATCTTTTCTCCTTTTTTATCTACTGCTACATCTTCTATCTCTATAAATTCACCAGCTCCGACACCTTTACTTCCAATGGTTCTCATAAATTTCCCATTTACGTCGAACAACAGAATTTTAGAACTTTCTTTATCTACGATAAGTAATTGCGTATCTAAGGGAATAATTTTAGAAACTTGGGCTATCAGGCTTTCGGGAGTAGTCTCTAGTTTGATGTATTCCAATGCTGAGTATAACTCGGACATTTTGATTTTCCGGTCACTCGTTTGGGAATTGACAGATATTATAACTGGAGCATCGTTAGTTTCTTTGGGAGTGTTACAACTACCAAAGAAGATACTCAAACACATTGTGCTTAAGGTAGTAAAGTGAAAAAGCGATTTATACATACAACATTAAAAAAATATGTAAAAGTATTGACATTAAAGCAATATTTTTTACAAGTCTATAATCGGTTAGAATATACCTCCTTCACAATCAGTTTGTTTAGAAGGATCGCAACAAACATTAGTTTCGGATTTGCATTTCAGGTGAGTTCCTCCTAACCATAGAGGTGGACATAGGGGCTTTTCAATGTATTATCTTTTATAAAGGTTGGATTGCCTCCACAACCTAATTCTTCACCGCTAGCTAAAGCTTCAATATTTGCTAAAGCCATTTCAGATATTACTCCTTTCTTTTGTGAACTGTATACATTGTATCCAATAAATAAGATAAATACTGTAGCACATAATACGGTTTTGATATTTACTTTCATAATGATTGATAATTATAGTTTATGATTTTCTTACTAAATAATATATTCTTGCTATTTATTTCATAAATAATAATTAAATTAACTTTGCAAATATACACATTTTTAAACAAAATAAAAAATATATATACAAGAATTTTAAAAAGAAATCATAATAAATTGCAAAAACAGGTTGTTCCGAGGTAATATCCGACTGTAAGATACTCATAAATTAACGATTGAATATTTATCCCGTTCCTATTTAAAAATAAAATCTACAGAGGTATTATTCAGAGTGCAGTAATATATAGTGAGACCGACACTATATTAATGTGTTTGAATGATATTTCACTCTGTGTTCTGAACTTTAATTTTTGCCATAATATCCATTAGTGATTACTGTGCACAAAGGTATAAACGTTGTTTCAATACTGGTATGGATACCACCTAATTAGTGTAAAACTGGTATTTTTATTTCCCCTCTGTTACCGTCTATGATTATGCCAAACGATAAAACCGATAATGGCTGCGTTACTGATAATCATAAAAGCAAGGAATATCCATGAAAGACTTTGCAACCGCTTTATATGAAAAAGTTCGCAGTTCACCCAAAACACGATTCCAAAGAACATGGCAAGAAGCACAAACTTGGTCGCAAAGCAATAGAACAGGTTGTCAGGAACAATTATACGTTCCGTTTACTTCTGTGGGAAAAACAAAACCATACAAATACGCTCACCACACCTTGTCCGGAAAAAAAGATTATACGACCGGAAAAACAACAAGGCTCCACTCGGAGAAAAGCAAGCAATGAAACAAACTGCCGCTTTGGAAACGAAAGATCCGAATTCCTATATCCCTATCTACAGCCCTAAAAGGTTGGGACGTATGGGTAGGCAACAAGGTGAGAGAACACATTATCCTAACGTGAGTTCGACATAAAAGCAAAAGATAGTAAGTTGCCCGTCATTGATAAAGTTCACTTCAATGGCGGGTTTCTTTTCAAAGAAACAATAGACAGCAATAGCAGATAATGAATTGGCAATGAAATTGCTGAAAGAACGATGTCGTGAGTGTTCTATCTGTGCAATGTTTTTCAGCTCGTCATTGGCTGTTTCAATCAACGCTCTCTTTCTGAGCAGGATCCTGTCGGCAATACTCATCAAGGAGTTCCTCATATTGTTTTTAACTTTAGTGACAAGCTGTATGCCATTCAGGAAAAGATTCTCAAACAGAGCCTGGCCAATATATACCTTGTCTGCACATAGTTTTCCTTTAATGTTCTTCAGAAACTTACCCTGCTTCAAGGGTTCCCGGTCATCCACATTTCCAGGTGTGAACATGAAATTGAGGATTTCACCCTTGTCATTGATTATCAGATGTAGCTTGAATCCGAAAAACCATCCCATGGAACATTTTCCTCGCTCTGCGAACCCTTCAAATGTCTTATGAATCAGAATCCTTTGGTTACGACAGACATGTAAAGGAGTTGAGTCCACAAAACTGATACCGGTACAGGTTCCCAGCAGGACTTTCTTTATAAAAATGGTCAGGGGAAGCAACACCTCCTTCTCCAGTTCCACAAAACAGTTATAGGATATCCAGTGCGGAAACAGGTGTTCCAAATGTTTGCAGACATACTCTTTATAATAATGCTTGAAGCAGCGGAAACCACCAGAGTGAAACAGAATAAGAATGACCATAATCTCCACATCACTCATCCGATTAGGCTTATTACGATGCCCGGTCTTCTTGTCTTCAATCATATATTTTTCCTGTTGAAACGAAAATTCCTTGCAAAAATCATCGGCCATACAATAAATCTCTGTAATTTTAGACTCTGTGAACATAGTTGTAATCGATTAAATGTTATAATTGGTCACTATAAATTTAATACTTTTATCGCTATGTTCCTAATTTTCAAATAAATTATTCTAACCCTTATATCGAGCTCACGTTATTTTAGGCTCATATACTGAGTTTTCGACTGAAATTCAGTGACCTTACTACAAAAAAATCATTTATGGTAGAACCTTTTATTACAATCTTTACACATATAATTGGCATTAGAAATTTTTCCGGAAAATGCTATTACAAGAAAAAAAATAAACATAAACAATACTATATAATCTGCAATAGTTGATCTGAGACCAAAATCATTTGCCCAAACAATATAAAGCCCAGGAATAAGAACAAGAAAGATGCACAATAATGATATCGCAGTTCCGTATTTATTACTTACGTATATAGCCGATACATTGTAACTTCCACATTTAGGGCACCAAACATGAGATTTATTTCTACTATTCACAATAGGATTTGTTATCTCAACAGCCTTTTCATAATCTTTTTCATAAACATATATCGCAATACCTGTAATTGCACCATAAGCACCTGGCCTTTGATCTTGTCCCTCATCATGCTGGCGAGAAACAATGTTATTTTCAATAAGCAGATTTGTAATCTCATCTGCATAAATAGTAGTATCACATTTTATAAGAAGTATTTCCTTCATATTAGGTTCATTACAGTTATTGTATGACTTTGCAGCATCCTGTAAATTATCCTTAGATATATCCAATGACTCTTTCATATTAATAAAATTTATTTATATGCTAATATATTTGTATTTATATAAAAGCAAGATTTATTTCTAAATTTTATATTTTTTTTAAGTTATTTTTACTCCCTCAAGATAGATATCCTGAAGAAGTTCATCTTTACTGGTAAACTCTTAACAGCACAAGATACCTGATATTCAAATATAAAATCACAAATCCATTCCAACCATTAAGTCTCTCTTCAGATCCATTCAACTTTTATTTCAGTTTATTTTTAGATTAACCGTAGAACGACTACAACAGCATAAAATAGTTGTCTGGGTATTACATTCAAGTACTACACTTACCTTTGTTTTCCTGACCTTCACCGTTCTGGAAACAAGGTAATGCCCAAATCCACCTTGGTTGAAGATAATTAACGTGAGTTCGACATAAAATCAAAAGATAGTAAGTTGCCCGTCATTGATAAAAATAGCGGGTTTCTTTTCAAAGAAACAATAGGCTGCAATAGCAGATAATGAATTGGCAATGACATTGCTGAAAGAACGATGTCGTGAGTATTCTATCTGTGCAATGTTTTTCAGCTCGTCATTGGCTGTTTCAATCAACGCTCTCTTTCTGAGCAGGATCCTGTCGGCAATACTCATCAAGGAGTTCCTCATATTGTTTTTAACTTTAGTGACAAGCTGTATGCCATTCAGGAAAAGATTCTCAAACAGAGCCTGGCCAATATATACCTTGTCTGCACATAGTTTTCCTTTAATGTTCTTCAGAAACTTACCCTGCTTCAAGGGTTCCCGGTCATCCACATTTCCAGGTGTGAACATGAAATTGAGGATTTCACCCTTGTCATTGATTATCAGATGTAGCTTGAATCCGAAAAACCATCCCATGGAACATTTTCCTCGCTCTGCGAACCCTTCAAATGTCTTATGAATCAGAATCCTTTGGTTACGACAGACATGTAAAGGAGTTGAGTCCACAAAACTGATACCGGTACAGGTTCCCAGCAGGACTTTCTTTATAAAAATGGTCAGGGGAAGCAACACCTCCTTCTCCAGTTCCACAAAACAGTTATAGGATATCCAGTGCGGAAACAGGTGTTCCAAATGTTTGCAGACATACTCTTTATAATAATGCTTGAAGCAGCGGAAACTACTAGAATGAAACAAAATAAGAATAACCATAATTTCAGCACCATTCATGCGGTTAGGCTTCTTACTATGCCTAGCCTTTTTGCTTCAATCATGTATTGTTCCTACTGCAATGAAAATACCTTGCAAAAATCATCGGCCATACAATAAATCTCTATAACTTTAGACTCTAGGAACATAATGGTAATCGTTTAAATGTTATAATTGAACACTATAAATTTAATAACTTTATCAATATATCACTAATAATCAATCAAATATATTAATCCTAATATCGAATTCACGTTAATTTAAGCAACCTCAATGCTTTATTCACTTCAACCTGATTCACTTCCATAAGGTCATCACCCCATAATTCCGGAAAATCAATGATTGATTTACCATTATTCAGGACTGCACATCTGATGGCTTTCTTTACATTCGGAAAAATAGGTTCTATCTTGAAATACAAGCAATGGCGGGCAGCCATTGTAAGCGTTTCTCGTCTATGAAAAAACGGATACTCACAGTCATGTAAATTTAATTTTTCTGTTTACATTTTTTTCTCTTACTTTGGAGCTTTAAAATTCTGGAATAAAAGAAAGACGGAATATCCTTACCTTCGGATACAAGCCTTTTCATTTCATCCTGAATTTCATTGATACCGTCACGTATGTCTGTAAGGTCAGTACAATTTGAAGCGATTGTATAAGGTGAACGGACTTTCCTTTTGCATCTGTGATTATATTATTGTAACGTGCCTACGTAGTCTGTTTAAATCCTGCCTTCGTCCGCATAGCTGTAATATGTATCATTGACAATTATCACGTGGTCAATCATATTGATATTCAGTGTATTTGAAGCAGACCGTAAAGCTGTCGTGAGCTTGTCATCCTCGCTGCTCGGCATATGGTTTCCGCTTGGGTGGTTGTGGCAAATGATAAGTGCTACAGCCTCACAAAGAATGGCTTCTTTGAGGATGACACGTACATCCACCGGACACATGGCATAACCACCTGCCGACACTCTGATTTTGCGTGTTACCCGACTGGATTGGTTCAAAAAAATCGCCCAACATTCTTCCGTCTTGTTGTCGCACAGATAGGGGTGCATGATGTCGTATATGTCCGTGCTGCATTTGATTTGTGGCTTTTCGTTCTTCTTGGAATTGCAACGCTTGTATAGCTCCACTCCAGCCATGACCAAGTTACGTTTGCCTGGTGTCATCTTAGCCAATACTTCTTCAAAGTTGCAGTTTTTGCCATAAGCGATTTCTTTTTCCTGCACCTTGTTTACCATAACTGCACTGTTTGTCAGGATGTACACCAGTTCCGCACTATCCATCAATCTGTAATCTCCGTTTACCTCAAAGCCTGTTCTCATATCCTTTTACGTTTCAATCGTTAAACTTTTGATTTATTCTTCAGCTAGATTCAAGACCTTTTTTCTATTGTTCCGAATTGTCCTTTCATCAGCCGACCTTTTTTTATTGGGATTCATTCCCCATCTGAGTTCTGAGCCTTTTTTCGGCTTCAATAAGGTTCGGATTGTAAGTAACACGACAAGTTTTGCTCATTAAAAATGTTGGGCAAGCGCAGCCTGCATCGTTATTTTTGATGAAGCAAAGGCTTATGGCCGTAACTTGGCACTTACGTAATCCGACAACCTTTGCCGAACAAAAAGACGACTCAGAGGGGAGTGATGCCGAAGCAACGGGGGAGACTGACAACAGGAAAGGGCAGTTCGGAACAACAGGGAAGAAACACCGACCGTCAGGTCTTGTAGGGGTTAAAAACGGAACTTCCGGGACAAACGGTAAAAGGAAGGGGATGCAATACGGAAGAAGAAGGTTGTTTAGGCAATGCCGAAGCTCCGGATGATGACCATTGCAATCCCGACCACGTTTGGAACTTCTCTTTTCTGGTTTGCCCATAATCGGCCGCACAGCGGATGACTACGGGCAAACCGGGAATGGGAACAGTCATTCCGATGAAGGGGAGGGTGGGGAAGAATACTGCGTGAACGCAAAAACGTTCTCGGATATATAGCAAAAAAAGCGGCACCAGGCCGCTTCAATCATTTGCCGGCTTTTTTCTTTTTAGAAACTGACTTCCGTTTAGGCTGATCCGGTTTTTCTTCTTTTTCCGGAGTAAGATAAAACTTGGTGGCTACCATAACGATGCGGTTACGCTTCTCCCCACTTTTAGAATCCGTCCATTCTTCCGGCTTGAAGTAGCCTTCAACGGTTATCAGCTCACCTTTTTTCAATACATCGAAAGAATCCAGCGCTTCATTCTTTCTCCAGGCTTCAATCCCCATGAAAGCGGAAACATAGGAGGTTTCTTCACCTGCCTTGTCTGCACGGCTGACTGCGATAGAAAAGTGTGCTACGCTTGCTGTTTCAAAACTACGGATTTCTGCATCCTTACCGATAAAACCTGTTACTGCGAATGAATTTTCAATCTTTTTCATATCTCTGATTTTTTAGAAGTTAATTAATCAATTTTACAGTGTAATAACTGATTGTTGACTTGGGGGTACACCATGAAAAAAGAGATAAATACGCTTTTTTACTTGGAAAAAAAGGAAGATTTATCCCTTTTTTATTGGTTAAGATGGCAACAAATAATTCGGGTTAAATACGCTTTTCCTGCAAGGCAGAAAAAGGAAGATTTCAGCCGAATAACAATGTGATATTTGTGAATCGGCCCCTTATCCCCATCAGCGGGATTAGCAACAATCTATATTTGCAACGGAAAATGATTTAACTTCACTAAAAAATGATATGAAAAAGGCAGAACTTGAAAATCAGAAACAGGTTTGGAAAGGATGCAAAAAACAACCGGTCAGACAGCAAGCATGGCACATTCCGAAAATATGGTCAGCCGCCTATCGACACACCGGAAGAAACATCTGCAATTCCTTTTAAAAAAATGAAGCATACAATATTTTATATATTAGAAAAAAGTGACTGTGCAATAAAATAGGCTACACTGAAAAAATGGAAAAACGGATTCTGTGGGAAGAACAAAACCATACAAATACAGCCACCACACCCTTTCTGGAAAAAGAAGATTATACAATCGGAAAAACAACAAGGATCCACTCGGAAAAAAGCAGGCGATTGAAGCGAACTGCCGCTTTGGAAACGAAAGATCCGAATTCCTATATTCCTATCTACAGCCCTAAAAGGCTGGGACGTATGGGTAGGCAACAAGGTGAGAGAGCACATCATCCTACAAGATGATGCGTGAACGAACCGGATGCCTGATTCAGCAGCCAACGAACGGTAGTGAGGGCTAACAAGAAGCAGGCATACCTTAAGGGGGCGGGAGTTAGGGAACTGCGTGTACGCTATCGCAAAACAGCCCCGGAAGAGATTGACACGGCTATATTTACATTCCCCAAAACTTCAAACATATACTTAATTGAATTACAAGAACTGCATATATTACAATTATGCCAAAAATTCTCAAACATATTCTCCAATACAGATATTGATATTGTAACTATATCCGCATTAACAATAGGAAGAATATATTATCTTATTTTACATGATAAACTTTCAACTTTCAGCGGAATCGATTTTAAAAAAGAATCCGATAGACACTAAGTTGCTAAGGCTATAAATAAATTATCAGAATAAATTTCCTGCAATAACTCATCCTTATTCATTACTCTATAACGGCACAACGCTTCCCCGCTTCTCATATTATACCAATCAGCCACCTTATCTTTTACAGACATATACCAAGTATAACAATCATCATCCACATTCAAGCCTTCCACATCAAGAACCAAATATTCGCCCCGAAAATTACTCAACATTTCAAACCTATTCATTTTATGGTATTCTCATCCATGCAAATATCAAACTCTATAAAGCCCAAAGTAGGGTGGATGTCTGAAATATTTTGTATCCTTGCCATATCTTAGTTTGGATATTTCCCCTATTTTGGTTTCCAGATCTTATTTGAGGAAGAATACCGAAAGAATTCACAATACCATTGTATATGAATTAGCTGGCTAATTTTATAGATTTACAGAATGTCCCTTTTTAGATAAATGATCAAATATGACACTATTGAATAGGGAATCTATTTTTAGATTTTCAATCGGATTCCCAATAGTTAAAATAATATTAGTTGAATCTAATAAGAAGACAACATCTTTTCCTAATATCGGGTTTAGATTGTGAGTTTTATAGAAATTCATTGAAGAATCTACTACTGAAACATTATCAAATCCATATATTTTGAAAAGAAATTTAGCGTCTTCTATATTTTTTGTTTCAGTAAGAAAATATAATCCTACTTTATCACCAAACATCTTCTTCATCTTTTTGTAATATACTTTCCATTCTCCCAACTTTAGTTGACATGATATACATGGGGGATTATCAATATAGCGAAGTATTGTGAATTGTGTTGGATCTTTTTTATGTATATCCATTTCTATCTTTTGCCCTATAGTATCATATATTGCATCATTGAATTTTTTCTTTTGACATCCCGTAAGCATTAGTATAAAAGCTACGCAGATAAAAGCAAGTATAATTTTGTTCATATTAATTTAATGAATATTATGTATTACCAACAATCTGTTTCCCTCGTCTAGAGCCTTGACTAAGCTGTCTGGCATCATATCAAAATCATAACATTTTTCTGCAAGCTCCCGGTCCAAATAACTAATAACTTGATTATTTCTACTTAAAGCACAAGGCACTATTACATCATATATTGACATGTGGTCTGCAAATTTTTCTGCTCTGTGCAGCTTTTTGCCAGGATTTAATGTTACTACATATGCTCCTTTATTTGAGTAATCAGTAACTTCCATAACACATATTCCGTTAGGTAGTTCAAAAGGATTATTAAGCAGATGCATCCCATTTGTAAGCTTTCCTTGTTGTTCTGCACCAACGAAATTTAACTTTGCAGATTCATCAATTGTACCATTTGCGAAACTTAGCAGCCGTTTTCCAACTAAATTTCCATCATAATCCAAACGATATATTGTATCAGCAGGAGAATTATAATAAGATATACCATTATTGTTTCTCAGAAAAACATCGTTAGTTACCCAACCACCAACATATTTATCAGGATAACACAACATATACTTTAACGGCTTTAAAGTAGAATCTGTTATACAGAGTTGATAATTGTTTGTATCTTCCGATGGTTCTAGGTTGAATAAAATCTTATTATTGTTTAAAAGAATAAATCCCCTGCTTTCAAATGGAATTTTTTTGCTGTCAATATAATCGCCTATATGATTATATCTTAGTAGCTTCCGTTGAGATACATCTAATATATATATATATTCAACACTGACATCAACATCCCACGGATAAATATATTCATCTGGAGCATTCCCATGTTTGCCATAAGAAGCTAAAGGCTTGCCATTGTAATCAAATGAAACAACAGTCCGACTTCCATATGTATCGATAATGAAATATTTTCCAAATGCATCAATCACTTGATTGATGTCTGCAAACATAGTGTTATCATCTTCTTGTAATATTACAAAATCAGTTGTAGCTGCATTATTGCTGATTTGCTTAAAATTACCATCGTCACTTGAAATCAATAGAGTATCTAAAACAGGCACATCAAAAGTACAAATACTATTTTGATGCACCTGTTTTGTATTATTAGTACATGCTATCGCTAAAATTAAATTTGCGATTATAAGAAAGTATACTATGCTTTTGTCACGTAAAAACATAAAATTGAAACTTTAATAACACTTTGTTTCAGTACATGCAGGATAGCCTGGTTTACATAAACAATTTTTTTTGTGTAGCCCACCTGCACATTTTACTTCGTCAGCAGGACTATAGTTTGAACTCTCCTCACCAGTAGCTAATGCTTCCGCATTAGATAAAGCTAAATCTGAAACTGTTACTTCCTGTTGTGAGGAATATACATTATAACTAACTAATGTAATAAAAGCTAAAACTAACATAGGTTAAATACTTTTTCATAGAGATATAAATTTAAAAATTACAAAATAAATGTACAATAACTCACTACCAAAAACAAAGTTTTTTTACAAATTTAACTTTAAATAACTAGGAGTTGTTTGGCAATTTGTTCCCAAACAACTCCTGGTACTAGAACATCGCTTCCGTTTCTTCGTTGTTGATCTGCATGGTTATTTTTACTTCCTTCACCTCTCCTATAATCTTTTCCAATGGAAAGTAATCAAGTGCATTGTTTTTCAGATCAAAATATGTACGTCCGAATACCCTAGCGCAAGGGAAACAAAGTCTTTACAGAATATTCTGTTTACTCTGGTCCCTCTTCTTAATGAGATAGAATTTCTTCTGAATACATAAGTTAGAAAATGGAAAAAGATTATACTCAAAGTTTTTGGCTCTTTTGGATGAAAAGAAGCACTAGCAAAAAGCTCAATGGTTACTTTACTTTCGGAAAAATAACTATAGACCAAATGAAGGACGTAACTTCTTCACAATATTCTCCACATCAGCAGAAGACACATCCATAAGGTCTTCTCCCCATGCTTCCGGGAAGTCAAGGATAGAACGTCCATTATTGAGAACTGCGCCACGGATGGCTTTCATCACATTCTGCCTGGTCGGTTCCAGCTTGAAGAAAAGGCAATGCCTGACTGCCATCGTAAGGGTTTCATCATCTATAAAGAAACGGATGGTAACGGTCATATATATCTGCGTCCGTTTCTCCAGTTTCTTCTTTTTAGTCTCCAGTTTGGCCAACCGGGACACATAAAATAAAGGAATATGTTTCCCGGATTCTATGCAATCCTTCATCGCTTCATGTATTTCAGCAAGACCATCACGTATATCCGTCAAGTCAGTGCAGTTGGATGCAACCGTATAAGCCGATAACTTTTTCATCTTGTAATCCATTTTGTAAGGGGAAAGCCCAGTTTGTGAAACTTATAATATCTGAATCTCCTTATCACCTACCTTCTCGTCCGATACGACCAATGCCTCATACTTCATCCTCTTGTAATTATAGACTATGGCAAGCGTATTAAAACCACCGTTATCATACCGTCTGTCATAAACGGTATGTACATACTCATACATCGTATTTCCCATCATGAACTTGACGGAAGCATCCGTAAAGTAAAATGCTACTGCATAAGCCAGCGTTTTTCTTTTATCAATCTTCTTTGACTTCATAACTATTTGTGCTTTACTGTTTTCTGATAAAATATTCAATGGCAGAATGAACCAATATATAATGTGTAGGTGTCTGCCTGCACTGCTCCGCATAAGGATTATAAAACTGAAGAGCCAGCGTATGATATAACTCCGGTAATTCCCGCTTGATTCTCGCTACAAGCAAACGATAAGAGCATTTTCTACCATACTTCATCAGTTCACACCATTTGTCTTGTGTAATTTCCGTGCAATTCGTTTCGTAAACCATAACTTCCATTTTTAAGTTCAATATTCCGGTTGGAGAGCGGAAAGGGATTGTTCCCTCTCCGTTTATTCCCTAATCAATTCAGGCAAGCCTTTACCGTTGTACCGATTTTCAACCCTTTATCCAACTGTACGGTCAGCCCACGAACATTCACCTCTTGAATTTGAGAAAGAAGCACATAGCCCCATTCCCATTCTTGAATATGGCAATAACCGAAAAAGAGCCAGTCACCGTCTTCCTGCTGTTCGGCTTCCGTTACCAGCCATACCGCCGAAGAAAAAGGAAGGAAAAACCTTGCGATGACTTCCGCATTAAATCCCTGCCCCTCTTTTGAATACAAAGGATTGGCTTCAAACATGTTCTTTAGTTGTTCTGTCACTGTAATCATACGTCACATTTTTAATGGGTTCATTAAACTTCTGATTTTATGCTTCAGCTAGATTTAAAGACCTTTTTTTAAAAACCCTTTCCGGGATGGCCTTTTCTTTCTGCCGACTTTTTTTTGAGCTTTCATGCCCCATCTGAGTTTATGAGCCTTTTTTTTACGGCACACTACAAGAAGGAAGGAGGGATTGAGAAAAAGTTTTGGGCGACAAAAAATGTTGGGGACAGCGAAGCCGTCCGACGTTATTTTTTTCGGCACAAAGGGCGAAGACCGGAACTCTTTCGTATCCATCCACCGAAATAAATTTGCCGTTCAAGAACAAAGGCTCTCAGATGGAGCTATGAAAAACGCACATTAAGGGAGGCAGAAAACAAGGAAAAGGGCAGTACGGAAAGTAAAACAAACCATACGGTTTTGCCTGCAAAACCGTATTCCTATCTCCCTGCCACAAGTGGCAGGGGGGAACGGGTTAACAACGGACTGCCGGGACAAACGGTAAAAGGAAGGGGATGCAATATGGAAGAAGAAGGTTGTTTAGGCAATGCCGAAGCTCCGGATGATGACCATTGCAATCCCGACCACGTTTGGAACTTCTCTTTTCTGGTTTGCCCATAATCGGCCGCACAGCGGATGACTACGGGCAAACCGGGAATGGGAACAGTCATTCCGATGAAGGGGAGGGTGGGGAAGAATACTGCGTGAACGCAAAAACGTTCTCGGATATATAGCAAAAAAAGCGGCACCAGGCCGCTTCAATCATTTGCCGGCTTTTTTCTTTTTAGAAACTGACTTCCGTCTAGGCTGATCCGGTTTTTCTTCTTCTTTTTCCGGGAACAAGTGTAGTGGCTGCATATACATTACAACTGCAAACATGTAAGAGCAATACAATATAAATTTGCATATATTGGCAAAATGATAACAAAAATTACCTAACAGTGCTTTGAAATTCAAATTATTAATGTACTTTTGCTAAAAAAATAAAAATATCATGAAAATTAAATTTTTAAGTGCAGTTTTAATAACTGGCTGTTACAGGTTATGATGCATATGTTTCACAGCAAGATGCGAATATGTTGGATTTGGCAATAACCAATGTTGAAGCTTTAGCTTTGGGTGAAAACGGTGAATTAGGATGTGGTGGTCATTCTACTTGGGTTCCTAATCACTATTTAGGAACAGCTAATTGTTGGAATGGAGGTTCGCATAAAAAATGCAAAGAGATGTCAGGTGTTTGTTGCAATCCATCTGAACAAACAGATTGCGATGGCATTCTAAAGAAAAAGTAAAAACAAGTCTTAAAAAAATATACGTAATTAAAGAAAAATATCGACAGTTTGTTGATAAACGAACTTTTGATAAAATGTAAGATTATGAAACTCATTTGTTATTTGCTGTTTTTTATTCTTTGGAATAACCTCTTGTACTAGTACTAGTAAAAAGGGGCTGAAATACGAAAATGGAACAATAGACGTTATAAACCTTAAATTATATCAGAAAGAAAATATAATACGACTGTCAGAGATAGCAGATTCTATTCATTATATATCACTAGAAACATCAGACTCTTGCTTAATTGGAGCTATCGATAAAATATTACGGACTGATAATAGTGATATAATTGTAGTAGATAAGGATGTGGCTTCTTCTATTTTTGTATTCAATGATGAAGGGCGTTTTAAATGTCGCATCGGTACACGAGGACCAGGTATGGCGGAATATATTAAAATAGAAGATGTGACTTATGGATATGGATTTATTTATGTATGGGATAGCGTACAAAAGAAAGTCTTGAAATATTCGGAGAATGGTGACTTTCTAGATTCTTATAAGTTTGACTATACAGCTTATTCGCTATGTTGTATAAATGAAAATCTGTTATCGTTTTGCTGTGATTATACTCCAAACTATTCATTATATAAAGATAAGAAATATCCAAGCGTGATATATTTCAATACAGCAGAGAATGAAATTGCTGGATATTTATATTTTAATGAAGATGTGAACAACTTGGCTTATACGTCCACACTAAATAACTTATATGACAAGAATTTATATTTGCCATTAAATGTGCGACAAGAAGTCGTACAAGTAATTGTTCAGCATGATGTCTGAACCTGTTGTTTCGTCAACAGTAGCCTAAAGAGGCATGCTTTACGAGTAATTGTTTGGTGTGAAGCCCTCTTGACAATATGGTTCTATGCAGAAATATCCAATGCATAGGCTGTTAGGCTGACCGATATGAGTAACGTATGTGAACCGCTGCACCATCGTAACAAATGAATAGCTTACGGATATTTACAAGCTATAGCCAAAAAGGCGGGCAGTCAGGTTAGTTCTCTGTTTAATAGGACTACACGGATGTAATACTGCCGGTGGACGGGCGGACTCTAAGTTGGTCGTCAGTTACTTGTATGGAACTTGGTAAGCCCGTATCTCTCCTGCCTATATATAACAGGTAAGCCAATCGCAAGAGAAGCCGAATGAGGTGCGGGTAAAGGATTGCGGAGAAAGCGAACGCTTCCGTGTAATGCGGAGGATAAAGGTTTGAACGTCACCTCATGCGAAAGCAGGCAGACTTCCGCAGGGTAATTCTTTGTGAAACGATTGTAGAACTTTAATGAAATGAAGAAACAGCAAAGGAGCGAGGCGAAAGCCGAGTGTGCATCTTCAGCCAAGGATAACACTACATGGAAAGACATTGACTTTCATAAGTGTGAATGCAAGGTTAGAAAGCTGCAAATCCGAATAGCAAAGGCTCATACAGGAAAGAGGTACAACAAGGTGAAAGCCTTGCAGTTCTTACTTGTCACTTCGTTCGAAGCCAAGGCATTGGCGGTAAGGAAAGTGACATCCAATAAAGGTAAACGCACGGCAGGGGTTGACCACATAAAGTGGGATACCGATGCCAGGAAAATAGAAGCTATACGTTCTTTGACACGGAGAGGATATAAAGCCCTCCCATTGAAAAGGGTTAACATACCTAAGACAAACGGCAAGACAAGACCGTTGGGAATACCGACCATGAAAGACAGAGCCATGCAGGCGCTGTACCTTATGGCCCTGGAACCCATAACGGAGAATGAAGCGGATGCAAACTCCTACGGATTCAGAAAGTTCAGAAGTACGGCAGATGCGATAGACGCACTCCACAGATGGCTAAGCAAGGATTGCTCTCCCGAATGGATATTGGAGGGAGACATAAAAGGCTGCTTCGACCATATCAGCCATGAATGGCTTCTCGATAACGTACGAATCGACAGGCAGATATTAAGGAAATGGCTTAAAAGTGGAGTTGTATTCAACAAGCTACTTCAACCGACTATTGAAGGTACACCGCAGGGTGGCATCATATCACCGACACTTGCAAATGCAACTCTTGACGGTATGGAAAGAATGCTCAAAGAGAAGTATAAGGCAAGTTGCGTGAATGGAAAGATGTACTGCCCCAAAGTCAATCTCGTAAGATATGCGGATGACTTCATTGTCACAGCTGACAGAAAGGAGCCATTACTTGAAATAAAGGGAATGTTGACAGCCTTTTTAAAGGAAAGAGGACTTACACTATCCGAAGAGAAGACACTGATAACACATATCAGTGAGGGAGTTGATTTCTTAGGCTTCAATGTACGGAAGTACAACGGAACATTGTTAATAAAGCCGTCAAAGAAAAGTCAGAAACGTTTCACTGACAAACTGCATGAGGTTGTGCTGACCAAAGCTAAGGCACTATCACAGCAGGAGTTGATAGAGAAGCTAAATCCTATAATAAAGGGATGGGGTAACTACTACAGCCATGTGGTATCAAAGAAAGTGTTCTGCCGATACGACCATATCTTAATAAATCAACTGAAAAGATGGTCATATCGCAGACATACCAATAAGTCAAGGGAATGGATAAGGAAGAAGTATTTTATCCATGAAAGTGGCAGAAACTGGATTTTCGGTTTTGAATATGTATGTGGAGGAATAAAGGAGAAGTTCACATTAGATAAACTGACTGATATTCCAATCAAGCGACACATAAAGATAAAATGCGAAGCCAATCCGTTTGACCCATTATGGGACGAATACTTCGAAAGACGGAAACTCAAGAGTGCCCGTCAACGTGCGTGAAGAAAACCTTATCGGAGACAAGTCATCGCAAGATGATTATGAGCCGATTTAATTTTATGAGAATTAAATTTAGAATTATCGGAGCTGTATGCGGTGAAAGTCGCACGTACAGTTCTTAATGGGGAAAGCGGCAGTAATGCCGCCGACCTACATAACGATACTATTTATAGACTAAATGCAGATTTAATATCGGCAAAATGCATTTTAAAATATGATGACAAATATTTGTTATATAAAAATGAGTACATAGAACGTAGTTATACTGAACGAATGACCGTAAATGATGCCGAAGAAGCCTGTAACAAAGGAAAATTCCCTCAATTGATAACATATTTTTCATGCGATAGTGTGCATTTATTATTTATGCGTATGAATGGTTTTCTTTATTCCGGTTTTTATTATCCTGATACGAAAGAATACAAAGAGGCATCTTCTTTGGGAAAAATTCCTATAGAGAATGATATAGATAAAAGTTTTTTATTTTCTCCGCGATGTGTTGAAGGGAATAAAGTTTATTGTGTTATAGAACCTTCTGAAATACCGGAGAATAATAACTTACCCATAAATGTTGGGATTGACGATAATCCTGTTCTAGCTGAAATTTATATGAAGTATGGAAATAAAAAACATAAGTTGAAGAATTACAATCTTATAATATTTTGCTCATTAAGTTTGTGTCTATTATATTACACTAACAGAACTAATGTTGATATTAGAAAAAAATAAAAAAATGCTTCAACAACTATTGAAACATTAAGCTTAGAACGTGCATTATTATTAGACAACATAATGCTTTATTATACATATAATGATAAAAAAATACCTAATTTATTATTATATACAATAGATGGTGATTCTTTACATTTATCAAAGCTATTAAATGATGACTATAAACTACTTATAAGATTCTCTCAATTAAATTGTTCGTCTTATATAGATGATATTTTTGAAGGTTTAAGACAGGTAGTAAATAAATTCCCATCAAATAAAGTCATATTGATAGGTACTTATGATAACCAAAGAGTTTTTCAGGCATTTATTAAGAATTATTCTTTACCATATTCTATTTATTATAGTAGAAACTCTGAAGATGTATTAAAAGAAGAAAATATCCCATATTGCTGTTTAATAAACAATGATAGGATTCTCAAAAATTTAATGATTCCCATGAAGGAGATTCCGGCATATTCAAGAAGATATTATGAGATTGTCTTGAATCGTTTTTTTAAGTGAGTATAATGATAATCCGTTGGCTGAATAAATATGCGCTAATTTAATTTCGCCAACGGATTTCTATATAGTATAAGAATATGAATCGGTGGTTGGACATAATATTGAACTTATTATTTGGATGTGCATGCTTGTTCATCTTTTGGCTCCTGGCGCAAGTATTCCTCTTTTCTTCCTTCCGGATTCCGAGTGATTCCATGTCACCAGCACTTCAGAAGGGGGATTGCGTGCTTGTGTGGAAGCCGATTGTGGGGGCGCGCCTATTCAACCTGCATAGGTCGCTTCAGCTGGAGCAGATGGAGATCTACCGGTTGCCGGGATTCAGGAAGATAAGGCGCAACGACGTAGTGGTCTTCAACTTCCCGCATCCCAATGACTGGAGCCGTATGGAGATGCATATAATGAAATATTACATCAAGCGGTGTATCGGACTACCTGGAGATACAGTATCCATAAAAAAAGGTATGTTCAGGGTGAAAGGTGTGGATGTGCCTTTAGGGAATATTGCCTCACAGAAGCGTATAGGATTAATGCGCCCTGAGGATTTTTCAGAAGGTGTGTACAAGTGTTTCCCATACGATTCCCTACTGGACTGGAGCATAAAGGAGTTCGGACCTTTGTTTGTACCCGGCAAGGGGGATGTAGTGAAGATGGATCATACAGGCGGTGTGTTGTACCGAAAACTCATTGAATGGGAACAAAGAGGAAAAATGCAGGTAAAGGGAGATATTGTACTACTTAATGACAGTGTGATAACTTCTTACCGTTTCCACAAGAACTATTATTTCGTAGCGGGAGATCGTGGAGCAAACTCACAGGATTCACGCTACTGGGGACTGCTGCCAGAAGAGTATATAGTGGGTGTGGCGTCAAGAATATGGAAATCAGAGGACAGTTATACCGGTAAGATTTGCTGGGATAGAATATGGAAAAAAATTGAATAGAAATTTGAAATGGATGCTAAACTAAAGAAATGGGTATGCAAAGTTCTGCCGTGGTTTGTAGGAGTATTGCTTACGGGACTTGTAAGTGGAACTGTACTGGTGACAGACGGAAGCATTCCGGTTGACCTGCAAGGGACGCAGTGGATGTGGCTTGCTGCCGTAATGACTGTTGCATTACCTTTGTGGCTTGCCGGATATGTTGCGAATCCGCAACGGATTGTACGTATAGTGTCGGAATCGGTAGAATGGATGCTGATGGGATTCGGAGCATTGGAAGCCCTGCACGGCCTGGGACAGATTGCAGGTATATATCCATCAAACCATTCGCTTTTTGTTCTTACGGGAACATTCTATAACCCCGGTCCATATTCAGGCTATATAGCAGCCATCCTTCCGGTAGCCCTGCACCGGATGTTAGTGTTGAACGGAAAGAAAGACCTCCTTTTAGTCGTGCAGTATTATCTCTCACTATGTGTGCTGATACTGATATGCTGTGTGCTTCCGGCGGGTATGAGCCGTGCAGCATGGATTGCTTCTCTGGTTTCGTGCGGATATGTGGTTCTCAGGCTATACCGTGAGAAAATAAAATCTTTTGTATTAAGACACAGATATGCCTTATTGGGCGTGCTTATAGTCAGTACGCTGTTTGCTACTGGAATGTATTTCATAAAACGTGACTCGGTTGACGGTCGTTTGCTTATATGGAAAATAACTACCCAAGCCATTGCTGACAGTCCATGGGGTGTAGAAGGCGGAAAAACTTTTTCTGCCTTCTACGGTGATATCCAGGAAAGATACTTCACAGATTGTAAATATTCAGATTCGGAGGCATGGGTAGCTGGAACACCCGACTTTGCCTTCAATGAGTATCTGCAGATTGCTGTTGAATATGGTGTGTGGGGGTCTGTGTTATTTGTAACTGTATTGCTTATGTTGTTGAAGATAGCCGGGAATTGTAAACATCTTGCAGGAATGGGCGGATGCCTTGTATCGCTTATGGTATTTGCATGTTTTTCCTATCCAATCCATATCCCAGCTATTGTTTCTATTTGGTCTTTGGTGGTAATTGTGCTTTGTGGTGAAGGCTTGGTGATGATGAAGTATAGATTGATTCCCAAAATAGTTTTGCTATCGGTTGTAGCATCCGGATTAACTGTTTCAATAAAAATACATGATTGGTACTCCATACGCACTCAGGCTGTACGCGAGTGGATGCCTGCAAGGGTTTTGTATAATTCTGGAGCGTTTAAGACGGCTGTTAAAGAGTATGGTAAGTTTTATGAAAGGATGAACTGGCATAAAGATTTTTGTTTTGAGTATGGAAGGGCATTATATAAAGCCGGAAGTTACGGCAAAGCGGAAGAAATTCTGCTTGAAGCCATGACGGTCAGCGGAGATCCGATGATATTGAATATTTTGGGACGCAATGCACAGGAAAGGGGTGAGTATGAGAAAGCAGAGAAATATTTGATACGTTCTACCCACAGATTGCCGGAGCGTATCTATCCCCATTATTTACTTGTAAAACTTTATTCGGAGTCTGAGTATTTTAATAGAATAAAGCTTATTAAAGAAGCAAGATATGTACTTAATGCTAAACCTAAGGTAAATTCTATAGCTATAAAAGAAATGCGGCAGGAGGTAAAAAAATACTAGAAGATAAAACCTAGATTATGAAATACTGAGTATAGACCTTATTGTTCCTAATAAATAAGTAACTTCGATTTTTCTTTTGAAGGAGTTAAAAATCGAATACTATATAATGTACAAATTCATATGGTAAACCAACAAAAAATTAATAGAGTATGAATATATTAAATATAAAACACAGCCTTTCTTTACTAATGTTTTTCCTTCTATTATTTTCTGGGTGTGCTACTAAGGTTGACCGTTTGGAATATGCTTTGGAGTTTGCGGGAGAAAACAGGAGAGAATTGGAGAAAGTGTTGGAATATTATAGTGATGACAACCTTAAATTTCGTGCAGCATGTTTCTTGATAGAGAATATGCCGCGCTGGTATGCTTATGATGGATGGCGGTTGGATACATTGGAAGTATTGATGAGAAAGGACAGGGAGGGTATTCTTTCAAAGGATGATAAGATGCGCTGGAATAGTTTTGATTATCACGCATTAAATAAGATATATGATTCGAAAGTTATAACTTCAGAATACCTGATAGAGAATATAGATTTGGCTTTTCAGGAATGGCAGAAGCGTCCATGGAATAAATCTTTATCCTTTGATGACTTTTGTGACTTGATACTTCCATATCGTATAGGCAATGAAAGATTATCCGATTGGGCTTTGCAATGCACATTATAGGAATCTGTTTGATTCAATTTATACCGGTAATAATAGAGGCTTGTAAATACATTAGTGACGAGTTCAACAGGCCCAAACAATAAAAGAAATATGAAACAGACAATGGAAAAGAAAAATATGACACGTCGGGCAGCTGTCTTGCTGTTCGGAGCTGTCCTGTCCTGCCTGGCGGCATGTACCCATCCGTCCGGTCTAGAACGGACATGGGAACGGGCTGGAAAGAATCGAGCTGAACTTGAGAAGGTACTCCGCCACTATGGTGATGACAGTCGCAAGCACCGGGCTGCCTTGTTTCTGTTAGAACAGATGGCGGACTGCTACAGTTGGTCAGGAACGAACATTGACACCCTCAAACGTCTGAAACAGCTCTCCGGCCTGCCTGGAAAGGAAGCATGGACGGATTCCGTAAAGAAGGCTTGGAACTTCCCACAACTCCTTTCTTGTACTAAGGTCTATGATGCGCAGGTGATCACGGCAGATTTCCTTATCCGGCACATTGACCATGCTTTTGCCATATGGGACAGCAGACCATGGTCGAAGTACTATCCACTGGAAGAGTTTATTCGCCATGTACTCCCCTATCGTTTGGGGGATGAACCGCTGGAGGACTGGCGGGAGTCCTACTACATGCATTTTGCCAATCGCGTGGATTCCATTTATTCTGGTGGAGATGTGATCCGCAAAACGCAGGCCGTCGAGACCATCATCAACAGGGATGGTTTCCAGTGGAACGAGCTGTTTCCCTCGCTGCCGCATCTAGGGGCCGGCTACCTCTTCCGTCACCGCTTGGGCAGTTGCCGCGAGTCATGTGACTTTACCCTTTACCTGCTTAGGGCCCTAGGCATCCCTTCTGTCACCGACCACTACATTGTTTCCCCGTACACCTCGGGCATGCACTGGTGGAATGCTGTCCGCGACACTACGGGAAGCCTGGTTCCGTTCTGGCTGGAGGAGTCGAAGGTGGGAAGGGAGATGGATGACGGAAGGCCCAAGGGCAAGGTGTTCCGTTTAGAGTTCGGCGGCCGGACATGCGATGTTACCTCCGAATATTTCGGAAGAAACGTGGCACGGGTAAGGATCGGCAGTGACATCCGTGCCAGCCGCATTCTCCTGTGTGTCTTCAGCTGCGGCAGGCTCGTGCCCGTAGGACAGGGCGAGGTGCACCGGGGCGAGGTAGCCTTTCACGACCTAGAGCCGGGCATCCGCTTTTTCCCGATGTACCAGCATCAGTCCGGAGACCTGCGCTTTGCCGGGCATCCCTTCTGTGTGGACAGCCTGGGAAGTACGGTTTTCTATGTTCCCGACAAGTGGAATCGTACCCGTGCATTGCTACGCAGGAAATACGCTTTCCACCACCATCTTAAGGAGCGGGGGCTCCGCATGGCCGGCAACAGGGTGACTGGTAGCTCCAGAAGGGACTTCCGCTTTCCGGACACATTATTTACGTTCCCCCGTACGCTGAAGACGAACCGGCACGTCATGGTGTCCGCCTCGAACAGGCCTGTACGCTATCTTCGCTGGGATGCCATCCCCTCCCGCTTCAACGTGTCCGTGGCGGAGATTGCCTTCCATGAATACGGAACCGGGCGGAAGCTTCCTTTCCGACTCCTCGATTTGCCCTCCCCAGTCTATGGGCACGGAGTGTCGAACATGACCGACGGTGACGTGCTGACCACCTACCAAGCAAAGGAGCATGGACCTCAGACGCTGGTGTTCGACCTTGGTGGCATCTATCGTCTCTCAGACATGCTCTATATACCGCATAATGACGGAAATTACATAGAACCTGGAGACACTTATGAACTGTTTTACCAGAATGGTTCTGAAGGCTGGAAATCATTGGGCAGGAAGACCGCCGACGCAGACAGTCTGGTCTACGAGGGTGTGCCCGGTAATGCGGTGTTCTGGCTCCGAGACCTGACGAAGGGACGGGAGGAACAGCAGTTCGTGCTGGACGGTCAGGGTGAGCAATCCTTCCATTGAATCTGACGCATGACGTTCCGGATAAGTATCTGAAAAACAAAGAATAAAAACAGAATTTTGTTTTGCTTGCTGAATTTTCTTTTTTACATTTGCAAACATAACCAATAAAATTAAATACCATGAAACAAATGACAAAAACAGCACTGGCGCTGGTTGTCGCCTTATCAGCCGGTTATGGAGTGTACACATCACAGTAGAAATCTGAATTGTCTGAACTTGCTTTAGCTAATGTGGAAGCATTAGCACAAAGTGAAGGCGGAGATTACGAATTCAAAGATGGATACCTATATTCAACGACATGTAATGTTGCAATAGGATCAAGTTTCTTAGGGACTAAAAGATGTAAGGTAGAAGTAATAGTTTGCCAAGGTGGTGGGTCTGGTTGCAATTCAAAAAAGTGTCCAGTTCACCCTTCATAACCAAAATTCAGCATGCATCCTTATTCAATTCTTTAATAGGGTGTCCAGTTCTATGTTCTCGTTTTCTATATTAATTTAACGACATATTGGTTATCATCTTGAATAGAACTGCTTTTAGGTGCAATTTTAATATACGAAAAAAGCATTGCTAATTCATTAGATCAATATTTTAAATAGATATGATTATCAGCTCTTTGAAACTTATATCATATTAAAAGTTGGAACATCAAACTGGACACCTTAATTCTTTAAATTGTTAGGGCACATTCAGATTATGGAAAAGTTAACACAACGAATTTTTGTTGATAGATTATAACGTTGTGCTCTGGGTGAGTAAATTATAGAAAGGATGTGTAATATAAAGCATAACCATAATAAGACTAGAAATTAACATAAAAAATGGACGGGAATATAATATATAAGACACATACAATTATTAGAAATGTTGCAATTTTCGTATCTGTAATAATATTTTATGGATGTTCTCAAAATAGAACAAATTTATTACCATCAAATATTATTACATCAGATTCTATTTATTTTTCAGAATCCACCGATATCTTATCACAAGATATTATAGATTCCATTTATTGGATTCCATTAGATTCTAGTCATATAAATATTTTTGACCATATTTCTAAAATGTGTGTTGTTAACGACTACATACTCATTGCTAGCCGAAATCAATCTATTATTCAAGTATATTCAAAGAAAGGAAATTTTCTTTATCAAATATCAAATAAAGGAAATGGGCCAAAAGATTATCTTGAAATAGCAACATTTACAGCAACTAACACATCTATTTATGCTTTAGATAACTATACTCATAAAATATCTCAATACAATATTAATACGGGTGAATTCATAAAAAAAACAGATATACCTTTTACTGCATGGGATATGGAGGCTTTTGACGATAATGATTTCATATTTTCATGCTTAAATAATAATCCAGAGGCAAGTATTAACACGAATCCTATTAATTATTCGGTATGGAGGACAAACAATAACTGGGAATTTACTCACTTCTATTTACCTTTTGAACAAGGCTATACAGAATTCTATGGGAAACCACGGTATTTTACTCGCAGTAATAATAGTATTATATTTCATGCATTGAAATATAACGGATACTTTATATTTAAAAAACATGGAAATCCTAGTTTTTCATCTATTATCTTTAATAATCCTTTGCCTAAAAATCATTCATATAGACTGATAGATGTAAACAAGAATCATTGGCAATTTTTAGCAGAAACACCATTTAAGATAAACGGATATGGAATTTTTGAAATAAGTTCTTCAGGAGAAAGTGAACAGTTGTTCTCTGTTGATTCTTCTCATAAGATATATAGAAATTCATCTACTAATGCAAAATATTTACCTATTAATATCATAGGTACAACAAATGATTCATTTATTGGATACATCAATGATGATTACAATTTATATCAGAATCTTGTCAGATATGGATTTAAAAAAGCAGATGAGAAAACAGATTCTATCTTAAAAAATGGTGGATGCAGTTTAATTATATATCAAATGAAGAAGTGAGCTACCAAAATTTCGACCATTTTTTGAGGGGGCACTCCGGTTGATTTTCTCCTTGAACTCATAGGTTAGGAAGATATACCATTTACACAACATTTGTCTGAACACTTCTTTCGGTTATTGTTAACTTCTCCAATTTTTCGTTTTATCCGGCTCTTGTCTATTGTCCTAACTGATCTTGTAAAGCACAGGGAATTACCCCAAAGGAATGGCTGAATGATGTCATAGCCAAACTTCCATATTATCCGGAAAAGGACTTTGGGAAAAATGTTCGTGAACTTTTTCCTGAAGTTTGGAAGTTGGAGAAATCCAATAGAATACAATTGGAATTTTTTATTTATGAAAAATACAATGTGTACTTTATCGGATGCCTATTTTTTTGTAGTTGATTCCATAATTCTTGCAGGAATCAATTAAAGTAGAGAATAGTATGTGACGATAGGAGGATGTTTGTTCTTCAATGGTTGTTTTCCACCACTATTTTATCGGAATGATTGTCCCTGTTTTAAGCTTTCTCATAAATACCATGGAACATCCAAACTCCAAATGCAGAATAGTGCAAGCTGAATATTTAAGTCGGCTACCTGAAGAAGAACGGGAAAATAAGGCCAGAGATATTAGAATCGGAAACGCCAGCTATATTTACCACCAACAAGCGGTTCCAATCCAAGAAAACAGATTGATAATGTATTATAAAGAGTGGTTGGAAGGTCTTCCTCCCAATATTTCACGCCATATGAAAATGCTTGGATTTGAAGCATGTAAGACAATGATTCCGTTTACGAGATATGTGAACGAAAGAAACGATATTGCGTGACTGGATTGGCAGGAACTTTCGAAAAAAAGCAGGTTCGCCAATATTTTAATCCTCCATCCCGTTCAATACGCTGCCTGAACAATAAAAGGTGCGTATTAAACGAGAATATTTTTTAGCGTTTAGTCATCTCTTCCCGCACCAGTTCCGTTTCTGTTGGGGAGAGTTTCGGCAATTTGACAGTTGCCGGACTTTCTAACTGGTAAGCCTTCACCTCATTGATAAGCAACTGCCAGTCAAAAAGAAACTCTTTGGAACAACCATATTTACGATAGATTTCTTTTGCTGCCTCCAAAATCTCAGGAGCGCAAAAATCGTCTCCTTGAAAGACAACTGCCGGACGCTCATTATTGATACAATCTCTCAATAGTCATAACTAATCTTTCATTGTTTACCCATTTTTATCATTGCCAAAAACTCTTCAGATGGTTTAAATACCGGTATGTTATGAGCCGGGATAATCATAGTGGTATTCTTAGAAATATTGCGGGCTGTTTTTTGCGCTCTCTTCTTCACTATGAAACTACCGAATCCACGAAGGTACACATTTTCATTCTCTCCTAACGAAGTTTTTACCTCGTTCATGAATCCTTCCACAACAGCAAGCACCGCTTTACTGTCAATGCCAGTTTTGGCAGATATTTCCTTTACGATTTCCGATTTAGTCATTTCTTTATAATTTGAAAATTAACGTGCAAAGATAATTGTAAGCATCCGCTAAAGTACACATTGTAGACCTAAAAACTCTTCTATTACTTTGCGATCAAAAACGTAGTTATGAAACGATCAATGAGTAAAGAAGAGTTTTTAGCGCTATATCAGCGCCAACAGTCCAGCGGACTAACCATAAAGGATTTCTGTGATAATGAATCGTATCCTGCTTCCTGTTTTCATTATTGGAAGAAGAAATATGGATTGAGTCACCCATATACCAAACACACCGAACCTGCAGGTGATTCGTTTATCCCTCTTAATATTAATCATACTCCTGCCATTCCCACTTCATCATGTGGTGACAGGCATGTAACGTTACTTAATGACCGTGTCTAAATACGATTTTTCAGTTTACGAAAAACGCATTTTATACCGTCTTGTAGAAGCGATGCAATGTGAATTAGAAGGCAAAAAACTACATTCAGGTCTTCGAATCGAAAAGAATATCTACGATGATCGGGTAGTAATGATGCCTATTTCTTCGTTTTTGGCAAATGATGATGATGAAAACTATACCCGTGTAAAAAAGGCACTTATAGCCCTTAGAAACAAGACTTTTGAGTTTGATGATGGCACTTATAGGCATTATCGAAAAACCACAATTCGATTACAAAAGGGGCTGGGTCAGATTTGAGATACAGCCGGAAATATATAACGCTGTCCTAAACTTCTCAAAGGGATTCAGGAAGTATGAGCTTAAAACGGCAATGGAATTTACAAGCCAATACTCCATGCGGTTCTATGAACTTATGAGCGGACAACAAACACCGCTAACTTATACCATAGAGGATTTAAAAATCATGTTCGGCGTACAAAATAAATACAAGCGTAGCCCAAACTTTATCAAATGGATTGTAACGCCAGCGAAAGAAGAATTAGACGCAAAAAGTCCCTATTCGTTTGAATACAAAATCTTAAAGGACGGACGTTCTTTTCATGCACTAAAACTATACCCCAAATACCAGCCGGAACACAGGGACGAAGAACTCGAAAAGCACGAACTACAAAAACAGGTTAGCTTAGGATGGGATTTGGATAGACTTATAAGGAACTATCTCAAACAAGACCTACTATTGGTATCTGCTGAAGCTACAGGCTTGAGCAAGCCAATGGAAGCCATTATAGACAAAATTGAAACATTCATGAAACAAACCCTTGTAACGGTCACTTACACGCAACCTAACATCTTATCCGGCTTCGGTGGTTGCTTTGTAGATGCACATACAAAACTCCTTTATAAAAAAATAATTTTCTTTCTTTTTTTTATAAATAGTTCCTATATCTGTATATATAAACCATAAATCATAAAAATATGAAAAAGAAAATTTTAAAGTTAACTGTATCTTTGATTATTTCAATAGGAGTTTACAATGTATATTGTATAAAACAAACAGAAAATAATAGTCAAATGTCAACTTTAATGATAGCTAATATAGAAGCATTAGCAAGTGGAGAAACTGCTAAGTGTACTGATAGTTGTAAAGAATGGTCTGGAAATTCCGGAGGTGGTATAGCTTGTGATTGTGGTAGATATACAGGAAAATGTAAAAACAGATGCTAATATTTTCTCATTTATTATTATAAATCAAGAACCTGTCTCAAAATAGAATTACTAAAATAAAAATCTCCTGTTTTTAGTTCTATAAATAGAAATAAACAAAGACTAAAGCAGGAGTCCTTTATATTGTAACTTACAGTTTATAAGTAAGCCTATGTTAAATATTCGACAACTGCTAATAATAAGCTTCTTACTATTGGTCATTTCATGTAACAATGAAAACAATACTTATATAAAAAACTTTCCCAAACAACAAACATTAAATGCCATACAAGTTCCAATTAATGAAATAATAAAAGCAGGTAATATCTATAAATCAAAAGATTATATAATTCTTCGTGACATACAGACAAATGCTAAATGTAGATACTAATTGAAAAGTGCGCCGTATTCTAATTGAAAAGAGCTCCATCCA
>ERZ780202.447-NODE-447-length-29693-cov-3.235812_pt1 | contig 29693 bp, 18 predicted proteins | sample MGYA00510978_ERZ780202 | MGnify/ENA primary metagenome ERZ780202 (study PRJEB29588, sample SAMEA2155689) | human gut metagenome | biome: human gut; feature: human-associated habitat; material: faeces | place: Denmark | collected 2008/2010 ...
GTACAGCCAAAATCCCACGGTCTTGCAAAAAGTACGGGCGGCGGCAGGCTTCCGCTTTCAAGTATAAACAACCTTTCGTTCAGCGATGAAACAAGATACAAAACAGGAATGTCGGAGCTTGACAGGGTACTCGGCGGAGGACTTGTCAAAGGCTCGCTTGTTCTGCTCGGCGGCGACCCGGGTATCGGCAAATCGACGCTTCTTTTACAGATATGCGGCTGTCTTGCGCAGGATAAGACCGTGCTGTACATATCCGGCGAGGAAAGCGAACGTCAGATAAAGCTCCGTGCAGACAGGCTGGGAGTTGCAAGCGACGGGCTTTATATCAGCGCCTGCACCGACTGCGATACTATAATAGAGGGCGTGCGTGAGAATAAGCCCGATGTTGTGATAATCGACTCGATACAGACAATGCAGTTGACAGAACTTCAGTCCGTTCCCGGCAGTCTTGTGCAGGTAAGAGAATGTACCTCGGCGTTTATGCAGATGGCAAAGAGCCTTGAGGTCGCAGTATTTCTTGTAGGTCATGTAAACAAGGACGGCGGTATAGCAGGTCCTAAGGTGCTTGAGCATATAGTGGACACGGTACTGTACTTTGAGGGCGACAAACAGCTAAGCTACAGGATATTAAGAGCCGCAAAGAACCGTTTCGGCTCGACCAACGAAATAGGCGTATTTGAAATGCAGGACAAGGGGCTTGAGCAGGTCGAAAATCCGTCTGCAATGCTTCTTCTCGGCAGACCCGCAGGGGTAAGCGGTATAACCGTGCTTTGTACCGTCGAGGGTACACGACCTATACTGGCAGAGGTGCAGGCGCTTGTCAGCAAGACCTCGTTCTCCGCTCCGCGCAGAATGACGACAGGCTTCGACTACAGCAGGCTGTGCGTTCTGCTCGCCGTGCTTGAAAAGAGGACAGGCTACAACTTCGGCGGATATGATGTATATATAAATGTTATAGGCGGACTTAAAATAGACGAGCCTGCAAGCGACCTTGCGATTGCTCTTGCTCTTTATTCGGGACTTCGTGATATTCCGATAGGCGATGATGTTGCGATGTTCGGCGAGGTCGGTCTTGGAGGAGAAATAAGAGCGGTGTCGCATATAAGAGAACGTGTGCGTGAGGCGGCACGAATGGGATTTTCAAAGTGCATTGTGCCGAAATCCTCGCTTAAAAATCTTGACAAGAGCGAAAACTACGGAATAAGTATATACGGCGTGGCAAATCTTCAGCAGGCGTTCAAGGTGCTTGAGATGTTCACAAAAGAAAGCGAAGGAAACAAAGAATGAAACTTACCGACATTTCAACAATAAGACAGCTTTTTGAAAAGCACGGCTTTTCTTTCACAAAGTCGCTCGGACAGAACTTTCTTATAAATCCGACCGTCTGCCCGAAAATTGCCGAAATGGGCGGTGCAGGGAAAAATGTCGGTGCTATAGAAATAGGCACGGGTATCGGCGTTCTGACAAGGGAGCTTGCCGAGCGTTGTGAAAAGGTCGTAGCTATTGAAATAGATACGGGACTGAAGCCCATTCTTGACGAAACACTCGAAGAATACGACAACGTTGAGGTTATTTTTGCCGATGTTATGGAAACCGATCTTAATAAGCTGATAGCCGAGAAGTTTCCCGATATGGACGTGATAGTTTGTGCAAATCTGCCCTACTATATAACCTCGCCCGTAATAATGAAGCTGCTAGAGGAAAAGCTGCCTATAAAAGCGATAACCGTAATGGTACAGCTTGAGGCGGCAGACAGGATATGTGCCGCAGTAGGAAGCCGTGAGTGCGGTGCAATCACAGCGTCTATAAACTATTACGCAAAGCCGAAGAAGCTGTTTCGGGTAAACAGGGGATCGTTCATGCCCGCACCCAATGTTGACAGTGCGGTCATAAGTCTTGAACGGTATGAACAACCGCCGTACAAGGTCGATAATGAGCCGCTTTTCTTTGAGGTGATAAAGCAGGCTTTTGCTCAGCGCAGAAAACAGCTTGCCAATCCCGTTTCAGCATATTTCAAGATACCGAAAGCGGCGCTTGCGGAAAAGATGACCGAAAGCGGCATACCTGCGACGGCAAGAGCAGAACAGCTTACAATGGCTGAACTTGTAAAGCTGTATGAGATAATAAACGAACTGACAGTAAAATAAGAAGAAAAAAGCCGCAGTGATAAAAAAGCGGCTTTTGTTATGCAAAAACGGCAGAGCATAAGCTCTGCCGTTTTCTGTTTAATACTATGTACCTTTTACTGCTGAACGCCGTTATTGTTATTATTATTGAAGTTATTGTTATCAGGCGTAGCGTAGTTATTGTTGTTGTAGTTGTTTGGAGCGGCGTAATTGGCGTTGTTATAGCCGTTAGGATTATAGCCGTTATTCACGTTAGGATTGTAGCCGTTGTTCATATTGGGGTTATAACCGTTGTTCATGTTGGGGTTGTAACCGTTGTTCATGTTAGGATTGTAGCCGTTGTTCATCATATTGGGCTTGTAGAAGTCCTCGTCCTTTGCACAAAGCAGGAGAATACCGCCTATCATATTGCAGAATAAAAGAACGCATACGCTCATACCTGTTGAAGGCCTTTGACCCTTGCTCATCTGGCTTAATGCAATACCGCCGAAAATAAGCGGAAGTATCATCCAGCATCCAAAAACCATACCGATGATTATAAATACCTGTGCTGCTGTTTTCATAATAACATACCTCTTTTTTCAATAAGTGACACACTTTCCTTACTTGTGTATCTTTTGTCAGTATACCACATCAGTACACCGGTGTCAATATTTTCTGTTAACAGTTCTTAATTTTCCGTCAAGGATTTTTATCCCTGCGGTTGTTGTATATGAACATCGCAACGCCTATGCCGCATATTATCACATATCCGAGCAAGCTCCATATATCAGGCAATTGCGAGAACATTATAAATCCGAGCAGCGCCGAGAATATAATCTGCGAATAATCATATACCGATATTTCCTTTGCAGGAGCGAATTTATATGCCGCCGTGATGCTGAACTGTCCACCTGCCGCCGCAAGTCCTGCACCGAGCAGGACGAGCCACTGCTGCCACGTCATAACGTGAAAATCGAACAGCAGGAACGGCAGTGTTACAAGGCAGGAGAATCCCGAGAAAAAGAACACGATATACGGTCCTTTCTCGCCCCTTATTCCTAGCCACCTTACAGCCGTATAAGCCGCACCTGCGCCCATACCGCCGAGAAATCCCAGCAGTGACGGCACAAGAGCAAGGTTTGCAAAGCTCGGCTTTATTATAAGCAGACTTCCCGCAAATGCGACTATTACGCCGAGCGTCTGCACTAAATTCGTCCGCTCCCGAAGAAACAGTGCCGAAAATACGATAACGAAGAACGGCGACATTTTGTTCAGCATAGCTGCGTCCGATAGTGCTAAATGATCCACCGCATAGAAATTACAGAGTATGCCGATTGTTCCGCATACCGAGCGTATCAGCAGTGCGCCGATGTTGCTTTTTTTCTGCGGCAGAAAAGAGCCTTTCTGCCTTATCAGTATCACTGCCGCAAATATGAAAGCGACAAGATTTCTGAAAAAGCTCTTTTGCACCGACGGCAGATCGCCCGCCAGTCTTACAAACGCTCCCATAAACGCAAAGCAAAAGGCGGAGCTGATAATACACAGCACGCCTTTGTGCTTCTGCGGTATTTTATTTAAAATCCCCGCCATTTTATTCACCTGTTGTAACATCGTCAAACGGCAGTATTACTGTTTCAGGCAGTGTAATCTCCCCGCCGGACGAAAAAAGTTCAGGTCTGTCAAACTTATAGCTGATTTTAAGCGAGCTTACAGCCTTTGTTATCTCTTCGTCGGTAAGTTCCGATCTGTCTATAACGAACACGAGCGAAACCTTACTGCTGTTGAAACGGTCGATTGACGCAACATTGGTTTCTTTAAGTACAAAAGCCTGCTTGTCATACGGTATATCGTCAATCGAAAACTGTATATTGCTTATCTTGTACATACCTATGTTCGTAAAATCAAACACCATTTCAAACCGCAGATAGTTCCCGGGCTTTGTCATATCAAAATCCGTGTCGCTGAGCAGCTTGCTTGTAGACCCACTGTCAAGGTGAGTGCCGTCCTTCAGCTTATCGTATACGTTTTTTATCATATTGTCAAAGCTCTGTCCGCTGTAGCTGTACAGCCGTGTGTACGCATATTGCGCTTTTACGGGAAAAGCAAACTGCGTAACCACGACTATAACCGCAACAGCCACGACCAGCACCCATATGAGCGCCTTTTTAACGGCATTATGTCCGAAAAGATTTGTCAGTGTCTGCTTGAAACTCATACTTTCTTTACACCGAAAGTTACGTTCTCACCGTTTATATCCTGTTCCTTTGTAAATCCGTCAGTTTTGCCGGTTACTATATCGTCAGCAAGAGTATCCTCTGAGATGCTGTCCTTGTTGCGTGTCAGTATCTCGGCTACCTTGTCACTACCGTCGCAGTAGATAACGATATGATCCATAACCTCAAAGCCTGCGTCCTTACGCATCGTCTGAATCTTGCTTACAATCTCTCTTACATTACCTTCTTCGATAAGCTCGGGTGTAAGAGTTGTATCGAGAACTACCGTGTAGCCTCTGTCGGTCACTACCGCATAGCCTTCCTTCTGATGCTCGTCTATAAGCAGGTCATCCTTTGCAATCTGAACATCGCCTGTTGAAAGCGTAAGCGTCATAGCGCCCGTTTCACGGATCTCGTTCATAGCCTTCTGACCGTCAACCTCAGCAAGCTTTGTTCTGACCTCGCCTATCTGCTTGCCGAAACGAGCGCCGAGCGTCTTAAGCTGGGGCTTGAAGGTGTAGCTTGTGAAGTGGTCAGTGTTATCTATAAAGCTGATTTCCTTGATGTTAAGCTCGTCCTTTACGATATCCGCATACATAGGCTCAAGCGTCTTGTCGCCCTTTACCATTATCTTTGATATAGGCTGTCTGTTCTTGATGTTAGCGGCATTTCTTGCGGCACGTCCGAGCGTTACAACGGTCAGAACTGTGTCCATTTCTTCCTCAAGATGCTTGTCGATAAGCTTTTCATCTACTGTGGGGAAGTCGCAAAGATGTACGCTTACGGGTGCGTTCTTGTCAAGCGAGCAGACAAGGTTTCTGTAAATATCGTCGCATACGAAAGGAGTCATCGGAGCAGATGTCTTTGCAATGGTTACAAGCGCTGTGTACAGCGTCATATATGCGTTTATCTTATCCTGTGTAAGTTCCTTTGACCAGAAGCGCTCTCTGCTGCGGCGGACATACCAGTTACTCATCTCGTCTACGAAATCCTGTAATGCTCTTGCGGCTTCGGGGATCCGGTAGTTTGCAAGGTTATCGTCAACCGCACCTACAACTGTGTTAAGTCTTGATAACAGCCACTTGTCCATAACGCTGAGCTTGTCAACGTCAAGCGTGTACTTAGTAGCGTCGAAATTGTCTATATTAGCGTACAGAACGTAGAATGCGTAGGTGTTCCACAGAGTAGAGATGTACTTTCTCTGACCCTCGTTTACTGCTTTTGCGTGGAATCTGTTGGGAAGCCACGGAGCAGAGTTTGTATAGAAGTACCAGCGTATAGCGTCTGCGCCGTGTTCAGCCAGTGACTCGAACGGGTCTACTGCGTTGCCCTTTGACTTTGACATCTTCTGACCGTCTTTATCGAGTACAAGACCGAGAACTATAACGTTCTTGTAAGGAGCCTTGTTGAATAAAAGCGTTGAGATAGCGAGCAGTGAGTAGAACCAGCCTCTTGTCTGGTCAACTGCCTCGGAGATAAAGTCAGCGGGGAACTGCTGTTCAAACTTTTCCTTATTCTCAAAGGGATAGTGATGCTGTGCGAAGGGCATAGAACCGCTGTCGAACCAGCAGTCGATAACCTCGGGAACACGCTTCATCTGCTTGCCGCAGTGCGGGCATTTTATCGTAACCGCATCAATATAAGGACGGTGAAGCTCTATATCGTCGGGGCAGTTGTCAGACATTGACTTAAGCTCTTCGATACTGCCTATAGCGTGCTTGTGACCGCACTCGCACTCCCATATATTAAGAGGAGTACCCCAGTATCTGTTTCTTGAAAGACCCCAGTCCTGAACGTTTTCGAGCCAGTCGCCGAAACGGTTCTTGCCGACGCTTTCGGGTATCCAGTTTATCGTTTCGTTGTTTCTGATAAGGTCGTCCTTGACAGCAGTCATCTTGATGAACCATGATTCTCTTGCATAGTACAGCAGAGGAGTGTCGCATCTCCAGCAGTGCGGATAGCTATGCTCAAACTTGGGTGCATCAAACAGCAAGCCCTTTTCATCAAGATCCTTAAGCACCATAGGATCGGCTTTTTTTACGAATACGCCTGCGTAAGGTGTTTCGGCGGTCATATTGCCTTTGCCGTCAACAAGCTGTACGAAAGGCAGGTCATACTTTCTGCCGACCTTAGCGTCATCTTCACCGAATGCGGGAGCGATATGAACGACACCTGTACCGTCTGTCAGCGTTACATAGTTGTCACATACTACATAATAGCCCTTCTTGTGCTGCTTTTCACATATCTCAACGGCACAGTCGAATAAAGGCTCGTATTCCTTGCCCTCAAGATCCTTACCGATATACTTTTCAACTACCTCATAGGGGGCTGTGGGCTTGTCGCCGCCGAGAATTTTATCGCACAGAGCCTCTGCAAGATAATATGTGTAGCCGTCAGCCGTCTTTACCTTTACATAGGTTTCATCGGGGTTTACGCAGAGTGCAACGTTTGAGGGAAGCGTCCAGGGAGTTGTCGTCCATGCGAGGATATAAGCGTCCTCGTTTTTTACCTTGAAGCGTACGACCGCAGAACGTTCCTTAACGTCCTTATAGCCCTGAGCCACCTCGTGGCTTGAAAGCGGAGTTCCGCAACGGGGGCAGTAGGGAACTATCTTGAAGCCCTTGTATAAAAGACCCTTTTCCCATATCTGCTTTAATGCCCACCACTCGGACTCGATGAAGTTGTTGTCGTATGTTACATACGGATCATCCATATCAGCCCAGAAGCCGACAGTGCGTGAGAAATTCTCCCACATACCCTTGTACTTCCATACGCTTTCCTTACACTTTGTAATGAACGGGTCAAGTCCGTACTTTTCAATCTGATCCTTGCCGTCAAGGCCGAGCATCTTCTCAACTTCAAGCTCAACAGGCAGTCCGTGTGTGTCCCAGCCTGCCTTACGGGGAACGTCATAACCCTTCATTGTGCGGTATCTCGGGATCATATCCTTGATAACACGGGTAAGAACGTGACCGATATGCGGCTTACCGTTAGCCGTAGGCGGACCGTCATAGAATGTGTAGGTCTTGTCGCCCTTTCTCTGCTCCATACTCTTGCGGAATATGTCGTTGTCGTGCCAGAACTTCTCTGTCTGCTTTTCTCTCTCGACAAAATTTACCGAGGTCGGTACTTTTTCGTAAAGTGACATCTTTTCTCCTCCTGTTTTGCAATTTACCCTGCCATATAGATCTCTTCGGCAAAAACCAAAAGCTATATGGGGTTTGGGGCGAAGGTCTGCCCATTGCATATTATTTATTCTTTGCGTTTGCGGAAAATAAAAAAGTCCTTATCCTCCGAAAAGGATAAGGACTATAATTTCATAACAGTCTTTATAACCACCGTTTCGTCATTCCGTCAAATGCGTTCCTTTTAACGTTGGAAAAACGTCCCGTTCTACTCTCGCCTTAAACGGCAATTTCGGCGGGCAGCTTGGAGGTGATATTCATACGGTAACTCTGCACCGACCTCTCACCGTCGTCGGCTCGCTTTGGCTTTATATCCGCACTACTGTCCTCGTCACAGCCTTTAAATATCATACACACTGATTATACAATCAAATTTTCCCTTTGTCAAGCGTTTTTATGCTAAAATCGCATTTTATTTGCTTTACCGCCGGAATAAATTTACCGTATCACCTCTTCGTTTTCTGTCCGCGCATACAGCGCGCATCACTGTCATAACCACAAATGTATATCGCCCACGGATAATACTTAACTATTTTAAGCGTATCACAACGCCTATATCCGGCGAGCGGTTTTCATCGCATAGTATGCAATTTCAAATCAGTCGCCGCTCATTTCTATGCATAAACATAATCGCCTATTTCGACCTGCTTTGTACTGATAAATTCAGCTTTCGATACGGAGTATATTCTCTCCTCGTACTTTTCATCGTCTGTCTGACAAACAAAGCGTATCTCGTCCTTGTTTCCCTCAACAGCGCCGGTAGCAAAAGGCGAAGCGTTTTCACACTGCGCAATAAGCTTCCCGTCAGAAGAATATGCGTCTGCAACAAGATTATTGTACTCCTTGGGCGGAAGCTCCGTATCAGGATCATAACGATATCTGAATGCGAATACATACCCGCCGTCTTCCTTTGCGCTGGCATAATGGTAATACTCCGGCGCAGTCACATTGAACTTTTCACTGCCGTCGGTATCATAGATATACAGCTTTTTCCTGCCTGTTTCTTCATCCTGAATCTCCTGCCAGAAATATCCGTCAAGGAAAATATCGCTGTCACCGTATCTGTCAAACGTTATCTCTTTTCCGTCCAGTCCGTAATATGAACTCGTCACTTCATTATTCGTCCTTGAGCGGTAAATATAAAAGACCGGCGTTCCGTCATACATTTTGTCCATATCGGCGGAATATTGTGACTTCTTATTCATTATCACAAGTTGATACGGCTCATTACCCGCATAGTCGGTAATACTACCATCGATTTTCAGATGACTATACTGCAGTATGTCGCTATAGCTGTTTAGCTTAAGCTGTTCTTTGTTCTCTTTGCAATAGTTTATAAAGTACTCATAGCCTCCGGCAAACGAATATAATGTCTTGAAGTACTCGCCGTCATAAACAAAGCCGTTAGCCCCGACCGCTGTATTTTTGCTTTCATAAGCTGTTTTGCCGCTTGTGTCTATCAGCACTTCATCGGTAAACCGTTCTGCCTCTTCCGACTCGTCCGGTGCCCTGTATTCTGCGACCCTTGCATATCCGTCAGCCGAGAAGTCAGCCGCGATCTCCGTAAACGCAGGTATTGCTACCTCGCCTGTCATATCGAGATATCCTATCTTACCGCTTTTGATATCCGCATAAGCTGCATATCCGTTTACAGGCGGATTAAACGGATACTCGCTGTCAAACACCTCGTTCATTCTCCTGTCAAGGCAGATATACTTTCCGTCCCGCTCTACGACAATATACTGCGACTTTTCGTTCATGCACGCATAGCCGTATTCTCCGAGCAGCTCGCCGTACCTGCTGTATACTCTGAATTTTCCGTCGTCTGTTACAGCCAGAAGCTTATCGTCACAGGCAGACGCATAAACAAATGTACCTATTCTTTTTCCGTACACCGTATAATACTCATTTCCGCTCTTTTCAAGATATGAATTGCCGTCAGCGTCACTGTAGTCCGACATGCTGTCACGGCTGATGCAGATAAAATATCCATTCATATATTCGAGCGCACCGCCGTCCTGCTTATAGCTCAGCAGACATTCTCCGGTTTCGCTGTCAATAACACGCCGGATCTCGCTATTCATATCAACAGAGCTGTAATATGTACAGGACAGCAACGCTGTATGCTCAGTGTTCTCGTAAAATCCGAGATAATTGTTTGTTTCTATCGTCAGCGGTTGATATAGTTTGCCGTTATACACTTTGTATCGGTTGTGATACAGGTTTTCACTGTTGCTGTTGCTTAAGAACAGGCAGTCATTGCCGCTGTACAGTCCGTCATAGTCGGAAAGCGTTATCGTGTTTCTGTTGACATCGGTCATGGCAAGCGGGGCTTTACTGCCGCTGCCCACAACGCCGTAAAAATATTCGTCTGCATTTTTTGTCGTATACAGCTTATCAATTCCGTCCGACGGTATCGGTATTACATTTACCTTGCTGTCGACAAGATAGTACCCGTTCTTATCCAATATGGCATATCCGTCCTCAAACTCGCCGTAGCCTTTCAGCAATTCGGAGTTTTCCTTTACCTCATTTCCGTCAGTCGCATATACAAGCTTATTGACATATTTCTTGTCAAAATAATCGGCATTACCGCTGTCCGTCTTTACAGCCAATGTGCCGTAATTTATTGCATTTTTATAATACTCAGCCCCGTCAAAATCTTTCGGCGTATACCAACCGTGGTTTATACCGCTGTTTACAAGCTTTGTCGGAGCAAAGCTGAGATTTTCCGCTACAGACTTACCGGTAGTATCGATAATGCCGTATCCACCGTTTGCAAACACATACGCATATCCGTCCGCATAGAACTCCGATGCCGCATCATACTGAGCATTTATCACAACCTCGCCGCCTGCGTTTATATATCCGATCTTTCCGTTGTCATAATACGGCGCAAGCCCGCTGTTGAAAGCCGTAAACGCATAGTCGCACTCAAAGACCTTGCCGCCAATCGTATATCCGCAGTACTTGCCCTTTTCATATACGCAGGCAATGCCGCTCCTGTCGAACGCACTTATCACGTCCGTGCCGTCCGCCGCAACGTAAACCTCGCCAAGTTTACCGCCGTGTCTGTTCACGAGCACTTTCCTGAAGCGCTCTCCGTCACGCTTTATCAGCACAAGTCCGCTGTCGGCAAATTCAGGGTTTCTGTCGCAGTAATATTCATCACTTAACTTATTCAGCTCTCTGTCGTATACTGCCGCCTTATATATCCGTGTTTCATTGTCCGTTTTGCACATCAGCACAAACTCATCCGTTACAAATATCCTGTCATACCATTCGCTCTTCTGCTCACCGTCCGCCGAGAAAACAGCATAGCTTCTTTTGGTAAAGTCGTTGCTGCCCTCGTTGACATTCTTTGTAAACCCGACATAATATTCTCCGAACACGCAGTCTATGCCCATTCTGTCAGAAAGCCCGGTCACCGTCTTTCCGTCCGTCGACAGAAGATAATATTCATCTGTGATATCGCTGACGGTTTCGCCCTTATCATCGTTAGCGTCCTGCGTCATAACGGTATAGGCAAAGGTATACGGCGCTCCGCTTTCAAAGGGGTGAGCATATGTGAAATGCTTGTTATCATATGCCGTTCTGCCCTTGGCGTCAACATACAGCATATATCCGTCCCGCGCGACAATCCGTTGTCGCTGTAATATGACGCAAGCTTAAATTGCGGCTCGACTGTAAACTCGCCCTTGTTGTTTATAAAGCCGTAGCCGCTTTCATTACTTACTGCGGCATTTCCGTTTACATTTTCGTCAAACGGATATGCACAGTCAAACTGCGGACTAATTACGAACTTTCCGTCCTCGCCGATATATCCCCACTTATCCCCGCTCTTCGCAGGCGACAGCGACATATTAAACAGCTTCTCGCCGCTTCCGTAAAGTGTCTCCGACTCATTCTCAAATATTCCGAAAATATCAAACGCAAACACCGCGACAGCCGCACTGCAGATCACAGCCGCTCCCGCAATACTGCCGACAATAACGCCTATGCGGCTTTTCTTCTTCTGATCGTTTTTATCTCCGGTAAACGCCGCACAGAACGGGCAGAATTTTACGTTATCGTCTATTTCTCGTTTACATTTCGGACACGTTCTACTCATATCACTGTTCTCCTGAATTTTCTTCCGTAAGTATCATATCGTCTGTTCCAAGTCGGTATCTTACTATCTCATGCTCGGCGTTCCATGCGGATATCGACATCTTGTTTTCACGCAAGCGTTCTATTTCAATTACATTATCCACTGTTACGCTTTTATCATTCTTTACGTTGAAAACCGTCCAGGTCGCGGTTTCGTTCTCTTCATCATAGTTACTTCTCAGTCCGTACACTTCCGTCACTCTTTCGCCGTAAAGCCTAAAGATACACTCGCCCTCACCCGCCGTATAGGTATGCGCAAGGCTCTCTTCCATATTTGCGTCTATCTGATACACGCTTATAGAATCATATCCTGTTTCATAAGCAGTGGCTCCGCCGTATACGATCTCTCCGCACTTTACATATTTCAAAGGAAATTCTATTCTTTCCTGCGGCTTTTCATAATCAACGCCGATAAAATCTATTGAATACATATTAGTGTGATACTCTTTGCCGTTGTCAAGGTTTCTGTAAACCGTTTCATTCGTATACTCGTCGTTTATTATATAATAAATAAGATTTCCCGCTATCAGGTAAACATCTCTGTACGGATCTTCAAACAGCAGTTTCTGAGTTGTCAAGTCAAACACCCTTGCTCCGTTTTCATCACTAAGGTACATACTGTTGCCTGCTTTTTCAATATATATTTCATTTTGCCAATAATCCGTATATTTGCTTTTCTCTATTTTTATATTGCTGAGCAGCACTTTTGCACGCTCGCCGTAAATATTATAATTGCCGTCTGCGTTTTCTCCTGCGATAAAGCCTGACAGTCGGGTAAGCGTCCTGTCGCCCTTTATAAAAGGCGTGCCGTCAAGGTTCAGATAATAGCTTACCGACCGTGAGTTTCTGCCCGTTTCGTCATACATAAGTACACTCAGCGTCGCAGATGTATCGCCAATTGTACTTGCACACATATAAGAATCGCCGATATCGCTTACTGCGTACTCCTCATAGTGATAATTGCCGTATATATCTATATAGCGGTCTTCTTTGCCGCTTCGGTCAACGGCTATGTAATACTGTATATTATCCCGTATAACGGGTGTATTCTCATAGTACTTTGCTCCCGCATAGAAATCAAGCGGTGAATATCCGTCCGTTGCACTGTTTCCCGCATTGTACATTCCGCCCATATTTTCCGTTACCGCATTGCCGTTTCGGTCATATATCATTACATCAATAAGACCTCTTGCGTATACTTCCGAATATATTTCGTCAAAATCCCTGCGGATCTTTGTCACAAAATATCCGTCCGGCGACATTGCACTGACAAATTCGTACTTTGCCTCAATCGCAACATCTCCGTTTTTATCGATAAAGCCGATCTTGCCGTTGCGAGCATTGCAGTAAGCCATATATCCGTTTTCAAGCGGCTGTATGTCGTACTTTGTTTTGAGGATAACATTAAAATCCCTGTCATAGCAGGTGAAGCTTTCGTCTGCGTTTCTCGCAACCACACTTCCGCTGTTTTCACTTATTTTGGGCTTGTTTTCATACTCTGCAAGGAGCTGACCGTACTTGTCGTAGATATAATATTTATCATAGTCAAAGCACATCAGTCTGTCGCCGTATGCTCTTGCATATATAAATTTGCCGATCTTCTTTCCGTAATCCGTGTAGTAGTCTGACAGAATGCCCGAAGACTTCACACTGTAAAAATCATTGCCGACCATAGTCAGCGCCTTGTTATCAGACATAAAAACGTGTCCGTTGTTCTTGTCGGCAAGCGCATAGTATTTTATTTTCAGGTCTGTCTGCATTTCCGATTTATACGATGAAACATACAGCATATCTCCATATTCGCTTACGCCGAAGTTTTCGCGCGAAGAAACCGTAAGCACGGGATCCAAGCTGCTATCATATATCATCACCTGGTTTTGCCATTCTTTTCCCGTCAGACTACAGGATGTATATTCCGACATACCGGTCTTTTCGGACGAACCGCCCAGTATAAAACGGTTGCCGAATATATCCTCTGCCACGGTGTTGCTTTCGCCGGAATATCTTACAAGCCTTGCACCATCGGTATCAATTACCGACGCGTTTGTTATTTCGTCTTTTATCTCATCATATTCGGAACAGTCGCTGTCCGGCGTAATAATTCTCCTGTTTTGCCCGGATATATTATAGACAAGGAAATACCCGTCATCTATGTAATAATCCTTATTCAGCTTTCTGTATGTTCCGCCCGGTATCTTTTTGTCCTTGGTCACAAGCGTCATATCGCTGTATATATCGTCATACGTTTTATTGCTTTCTATATTGCTTACTAGATCGGCAAAATAGTATTCTCCGATAAACATATTTTCCCCGTCAAACCCCTCAAAGTCCTCAGGGTCGTACCAGCTATGCACGGTATCCGCAAACATCAGCTTGTCGGACGCATAGCTAAGTCTTCCTATCACGGTGTTTCCGCTCATATCTATAACGGAATACTCAGTGCCGCTTTTTACATAGGCATAGCCGTCCGCATAATATCCGCTCGCCCCGTCAAACTTTGCGTCCGTCACCTTTTCGCCTGCCGTATTGATATATCCTATTTTCGCATTGTCGTAAAACGGCGCAAGTCCGCAGTTGAACGAGCCGAACTGATAATTATTCTCAAACTGCTTTCCGCTTGCGGTATATCCGCAGTATTTTCCCTTTTCGTAAACACATGCATAACCGCTCAGATCAAATCCGCTTGCTATATGTGCTCCGTCGTATGACGCAAAGACCTCGTTGCCGTTATCATCGATCAGAACACCTCTCATAAAGTCGTTATCATCTCTCTTGAGCAGTACCGCACCATTGTCGTATGCTTTTATGTCAGCACCGCACAGATACTCTCCGCCGACCTGTTCAAGCGTATCGGCTTTGAGCAGCTTTGCCTTATACAGCCTGCTGTCGTCATCAATGCCGTCACAGACGATGAGCAGCTTTCCGCTTTTTACAATGCGGTCATAATAGTCTGTAAGCTGTGTGCCGTCCGCCGAGAACACGGCGTACTCCCTTGTAAAATCAAGCGTTGTTTCGTCCTTGCTTTCCGCTTGTCTGAAGCCGATATATTTATCATCATACAAAGCCGATATTCCCGTGCCGTTTGCAAGCTCGGTCACTTTTCCGTCGGAACTCAGCAGGCTGTATATGATCTCGTTGTAGTTTCCGCTTTCCGTACCGGTCGTGATTTCAGGCATGAGCAGAGAGTACGCAAAGGTATAACCGCTGTCGTTCATATCCGAGGCATAGTCGAACATCTGACCGTCAAATGCTTTTCTTCCCCTGCTGTCGACAAATCCGACATTGCCGTTTTCGTCAACTATCTTAGCAAGTCCCTTATCCGAAAAGCTCCCTGCAAAGCTGTACTGTGGCTGTGCTACAAACTCGCCGTCCTTTTTTATGTATCCGAACTTTCCGTCAACCGCAACGGGCGCAACATCGTTAGTATCTTCGTTAAAAGCATAAGCGGCTGTATACTGCGGTTTCAGCGTGGTTTGACCATCCTTGTCCGCATATCCCCACTTTCCGTCAATGCACACGGGCGTCACCGATTGTATGAACAGCTTGTCGCCTGTGCCGTAAAAAGTTTCTGCCTTGTCACCATACATTCCGAACACGTCAAACACAAAAACTGCAAGGCTTGCCGCACCGAGCGTCAGTATGCCGACAGCACCGCCTATTATCGCACCGACAGGGCTTTTCTTCTTTTCCTGCGGTGTTCCACCTGTGAAAGATGCACAGAACGGGCAGAATTTTACGTTTTCATCTATTTCTCGTTTGCAATTCGGACATATTTTGCTCATATATTTTCTCCGTTATATCTGCTTCAATTTATAATCTCAGCACACTCTTTGATTTACATATCGTGCGATCGCTTTTCCTTAAGGCTGAAGTACATTACGCACATACGAAAGGCTGTCGCAGTCCTTTTCGATGAATGAATCTGTTTTAGAAACGTATTTCATACGTTTTGGATAAGCATATGTCTTTTCGATTTTCACGGTGTAAATCATATTTTCCTCAAATTATAACATCAACAGCCGTTTTTAGATTTGCGTTCATCATTCAACGTTCATTACTTCATTAAACTCTCTGACCACTCTTCTCAGCCCGCTGTCAATGAGCAGATTTCCTTTTGTCGCAATCTCTTTCGGTATCTCTCTGTAATACGCCTCGGCAATTCCACCGGTTATACACGCAATGGTATCGCTGTCGCCGCCTATAGAAATTGCCTTTCTTATCGCACTCTCGTAAGAGCCTGATTCAAAGAATGCTTCAAGTGCAGGCGGAACAGAATATGACGCTCTGCTGTCAAAGACATAATCTCTGCGGATTTCATCAAGCGGTTGAAATCTGTAACCGTACATTTTCTCTATTGTCCGCTTGATGCTGTCCTTGTCCTCTTGCTTTCGTGCAAGGAATACGCAGGTTGCCACTGCCTTTGCACCTTTTATCGCCTCACAGTTATTGTGCGTGTAGTAACAGCTTGCCTTTACTTCCTTTAAAAGCGGTTTCAGGTCGTCAAACGCATAACCGATAGCCGTCACCCTCATCGCCGCTCCGTTTCCGTAGCTTCTTTGAATTCGGAGTGTATCGCTTTCCGCCCACTTTGAAAACATCTGTCCGAATCCTGCGTTACGATAGCGGTTATAATACTGCTTATAGCGTGCGGCATACGCTTTCCGACCGGTACAGCCCGAATGATAGTTCAGCAGCTTTTCTGCGACCGCTACCGTCATTACTGTATCATCGGTGAAATGGCTTCCCGGCGGAAACAGCTCAAACTCTTCCGTTTTCACATTATGCAGTTCTCTTGTCGAGCCGATTATATCACCGAAGATTGCTCCGAGCATATACCCTCCCATGTCACATTTATAATAGATTTTCAGCGGTAATTGTAAATATAGTCGCTTCCGCTTACCCAAAATATCTTATATAAATATTCTATCACAAACAAAATTTCTTCACAATAGGAATTCTGAAACTGTAACTAATTTGTAACTATTTGTTACCGTTTTGTAACTTCTCGCACGTTGATCTCATTGTAATGAATAAATCAACTTTTTACAGTCTGTTGAAAAACCTATATGACTTTTTAAAACGTGTGTTTAGTGTTGTTTGCGCTGCTGACCTTGCAGAGATGAGCATACACAGCCTTTCGCCGTGAGAAATGGGTTTTCGGCAAGAAAAGCAAAATAAGGACACGCTAAGCTTTGCAGGAGGAAAGCCGGCAGAGCGTCCGGGGATAAGAATAGCAACAAGCGTTTTTTCTTCAAGCTGCTTTTTAACTGTTTTTGCGGCATTTTGTTGCCACCCTGTTTCAAAATCAAATTCCACATCTTAACTTGACAGAACCGCTGTAATTGTATTATAATAAAAGTTGAAATTGAATTATACCGCCATTTCGGGCGTATGAAAGGACAACTCGTAAAATGGAAGAGAAAAAATATGATTTTGCTGCCATAGAGAGCAAATGGCAGAAATACTGGGACGAGCATCAGACATTCAAGGCTGAGAACGGCAGTACCAAGCCGAAATTCTACGCCCTTGTGGAGTTTCCCTACCCCTCAGGCGCAGGTATGCACGTAGGTCACATCAAGGCTTATTCAGGTCTTGAGGTAGTCAGTCGTAAGAGAAGACTTCAGGGTTACAATGTACTGTTCCCGATAGGATTTGACGCTTACGGTCTGCCAACCGAGAACACCGCTATCAAGACGGGCGTTCACCCCCGTAAGGTAACAGATAATAACATAGTAAAGTTCACAAATCAGTTAAAGCGTGTAGGCTTCTCGTTCGACTGGTCAAGAGTGATCGACACCACAGAAGAAAAGTATTACAAGTGGACGCAGTGGATATTCCTCAAGATGTTCGAGCACGGACTTGTATTCAGGGACAAGACGCTCGTAAACTACTGCCCCAGCTGTAAGGTTGTACTTTCAAACGAGGATTCACAAGGCGGTCACTGCGACATCTGCCACAGCGAGATAGTGCAGAAGACCAAGGAAGTATGGTATCTGCGTATCACAGAATATGCCGACAAGCTGTTACAGGGTCTTGAAACTGTCGACTATCTGCCTAATGTAAAGCTCCAGCAGCAGAACTGGATAGGCAAGTCTACAGGTGCTTTTGTCAACTTCTCTATCAAGGAGAATGACGAGAAGCTGCGTATCTACACGACCCGTCCCGATACACTCTACGGCGTAACATTCATGGTTATCGCTCCCGAACACCCTATAATCGAGAAGTACAGGGATTCTATAAAGAACATTGCCGACCTTGACGCTTACAAGGCTGAATGCAGTAAGAAGAGCGAATTTGAAAGGACACAGCTTGTCAAGGACAAGACGGGCGTAAAGATAGACGGTCTTACCGGCGTAAACCCCGTTACAGGTAAGGAGATCCCGATATACATTTCCGACTATGTAATGATGGGATACGGCACGGGCGCTATAATGGCGGTTCCTGCTCACGATACCCGTGACTATGAATTTGCAAAGAAGTTCGGCATTGATATAATCGAGGTTATCAAGGGCGGTGATATCTCGAAGGAAGCCTACACGGGTGACGGCGAGATGGTGAATTCGGGTGAGCTGAACGGCATCACAAACAAGAAGGACGCTATCGAAAAGATGCTCGGCGTACTTGCAAAGCTCGGCTGCGGCGAAAAGGGCGTACAGTACAAGATGAAGGACTGGGCGTTCAATCGTCAGAGATACTGGGGCGAGCCTATCCCGATAGTACACTGCCCCGACTGCGGAATTGTTCCCGTACCTTATGAGGAACTGCCTCTGGAGCTTCCTCCTGTTGAGAACTTCCAGCCCGGTCAGGACGGCGAAAGTCCGCTTGCAAAGATAGATTCATTCGTACACTGCAAGTGCCCAAAGTGCGGCAAGGACGCACGCAGAGAAACAGATACAATGCCCCAGTGGGCAGGCTCAAGCTGGTACTTCCTGCGTTACTGCGACCCCAACAACGACAAGGAATTTGCTTCACAGGAAGCGCTCAAATACTGGCTTCCTGTTGACTGGTACAACGGCGGTATGGAGCACGTTACCCGTCACATGATCTACTCACGTTTCTGGCACAAGTTCCTTTACGATATAGGCGAAGTTCCCACTCCCGAGCCTTACGCAAAGCGTACCGCACAGGGTCTTATCTTAGGTCCTGACGGCGAAAAGATGAGCAAGTCAAGAGGCAACGTAATCGACCCGAATGACGTTGTTGACGTATACGGCGCAGACGTTCTTCGTGTATACGTTCTGTTTATGGGCGACTATGAGCAGGCTGCTCCGTGGAACGACAGCAGTATGAAGGGCTGTAAGCGTTTCCTTGACCGTGTATGGAATCTTCAGAATATGCTTGTCCGTGGCGATGAATACTCAGACGAACTGAGAACATTAATGCACAAGACGATAAAGAAGGTCAGCGAAGATATTGAGAAGATGAGATTCAACACGGCTATCGCCGCTATGATGTCACTTATCAACGAGATCACCGCAAACGGCAAGATTAACGATGCCGAGATGAAATCACTGCTGATACTCTTAAATCCCTTTGCTCCCCACATCACCGAGGAAATGTACAATTCGCTCGGCTACGGCATACTGAACGAAGCGCAGTGGGTAACATACGACGAGGCGCTCTGCGTTGACAGCACCGTTGAGATAGTAGTTCAGCTGTGCGGTAAGATAAAGGCTCGTATAAACGTGCCTACAGCCGCCGACAAGGACGAACTTCTGAAACTCGCAAAGGAAGCTATTGCACAGTCGCTTGAGGGCAAGACAATCCGCAAGGAGATAGTTGTTCCCGGCAAGCTCGTAAACATTGTTGCAAACTGATAATATAAGTATATTACAAAACCGCTCCCGAAGTGTTACGGGAGCGGTTTTCTTTTAGCCTATATACTTTCAAGTGCGTAGCCTTTGCCTCTTTCATAGGTGATAGTCACATCGGCTTTGTTATCATCGAGCTTTTTATTGAGCCGTGAAACCGCCGTGAACAGTGCATTTGCGTTGTCGTAATACGGCAGGCCCCACACATTTTCATAAAGCTCGGCTTTCGGCACTGTACTGCCGATATTACGGGCAAGCATAAGCAGAATCGAGAACTCTTTCTGGGTGGTGAGCAGGTCGTTGTCGGCAAAATATGCCGCCATTGAAACCGTATCAAGTCTGAGCTTTCCGAACGAGATATAACGCTTGTCTTTCCGTACGGAGCGAAGCCTTGCCTCTACCCTTGCAATAAGCACCTGAATATCGTAGGGCTTCGGCAGATAATCGTCACCGCCTGCTCTCAGCGCCGTTATAATATCATCGTTTTCGCTGAGTGCGGACAGAAACAGTATCGGAATATCGTATTTTGCCTTTATCTCACGGCAAAGCGATATTCCGTCGCCGTCTGGGAGCATTATATCAAGTATCACAAGATCGACATCGTTATTCGACAGCATATAACGGCACTGTGCCGCATCTGCCGCCTCAAGAACGCTGTAATCCTCCATAGAAAGACACGAGCTGTTTATCTTCATTATATGCGGATTGTCCTCTACAAGCAGAATCGTACTCACTTTGCATCTTCCTTTCCACACGGTACGGTAAAGCGGAACACCGCTCCGTTTTCACTGCTGTCTGCGGTTATTTCGCCGCCTGTCGATTCTATAATATCACGGCAGATATAAAGTCCCAGTCCGTTTCCGCCGTCCGTGCTGTAGCCTTTGTCAAACAGATGTGCAAGCGCCTCACGGGATATTCCCGTTCCGGTATCGGATACTGTGAACACAGCGAAATTATCACCGCCGGCGGATTTTTCTGCCGAAAATGTCACTGTTCCGTTCTCGGTATGCTTGCCCGAATTCACAGCCAGATTTATAAGCACCTGTAGCAGCATTTCACGGTTTGCTATTATATCGGGGCAGTTATCCGCCCTTGTGACAAGCCGGTTGCCGTGCTTTGCAAGTATAGGTCTGCAAACCGCCGCCGCATCGGAAAGAACGTCCCTTGCGGCAAACCTGCTCAGCTCCATTGCTGTGACCTCGTTATGAGATACCGAGAGCAGCTTTGTCACCATATCGGACAGACGCTGAGCCTCGCTTGAAATCGTTTCAAGATTTGACAATGTTTCATCGTTTACGACATTCTTTTCTATCTGTTTTTCGGTAAGCTGTGCGTATCCGCTCATTACCGTGAGCGGAGTTTTCATTTCGTGGGCGATATTGTGCATAAAATCGGTTTTCAGCCTGTCGAGCTTTTCAAGCGTTTCATTCATTTTGGTGACCTGCGATTCACGCTGTTTCGATTCGTCAAGGCGGCGCTCTGTTCTGGAAAGATTTATAGTAAGCATGACCGCATTACAGAACACAAACAGGATAGTAGCATAGGAGCGGATATAGAATATCTTCGTGAAGTAGGTAAGCCCTTCTATCAAATAAACGACTGTGGTAAGTACAACGGTAGAGCATACTATAATGCTGTCGATGTAGCCCATAAGCCTGTGTTTTACCGCCGTAACACAGATATATACAGAAGAAAGAGTCAGATATACCGCCATAACAGCGCCTGCAACAACGGTAAAATGCGTATAAACGGTTGACGGCGTAAAGATGTAGAAGAGCAATATCGCACCTGCAGAGCATATAGAGGTCACAACAAAATGCTTATTCGGTCTTAATCCGAGTGCGGCAAAGGCATAGAGCAGTATGAACACGAAATAGAGTATATTCGTGATGTATTCGAGTTTATGCTCAGTGTACCAGTCAAGATAGGGGAACAGTACGCCTATCTGCTTGCTTTCGTATATTAGATAGTGCAGAGCCGCAGTAAGACAGGTGAGTGAAAACCACATCATGCTGCGTTTTCTGTTTCCGAGAAGGAACATTCCGAAAAAGAATATCGCCATAGCAAGCAGTGTTCCTGCAATGAGTCCGTCACAAACGGTCTGCGCCCTGTCGTTTGCGGATATAAGCGGTGCTTTTGCAAGGCAGAGCTTTTGTATCGTACCTGTTCTGTGATTGAACCATGCGTGACGGATTATTATCTCCGCAGTATCCGCCTGTGCGGTGAAATATAGCGTGTATCTGTCTGTCGCAGGGACAAATTCTTCGGCATTGTCGGACACCTTACCGACCTCGCTGAGCAGTTTTCCGTCAATATAGACCTGTTGTGCATAGGTCGCCGTTTCTCCGGATAGTCCGTAGGCGACACCTTTTTCAAGGGGCAGTACTATGCGGAATGTAGCATATTTATCATCGGGATCGCCCTGCGATATATCGCCTTTTGCAAAATCGTCCGGGGTATACAACTGTCCTTTGTAATATTCGCCGGAGGATATATCTATACCGACACATTCCTTTGACAAATCGACATCAGCTATTTTGTCCGCCGACATTATATCAACATATTTCGGCATTGTGCCTGCGGTAAGAAGATAGAAAAACAAAGAAACAATTATTATAAACAATACGCAGACAAAAGCTGTTTTGGCATTTCTCCGCACATTTCCGTTCATACTATCACCCCTTTGTATTTTACTCCGCTTTTTCGGCAGATGCGGTTTTCTTGCCGAATTGTAAGAAAATCTTTATTCTATTTTAACACAAAAAAGGAAAGCCGACAAGGAGAATACGCAAAATAAAATATTAACAAGCAAAAAAGTCTTTTCTTTTTCGGCAATATGTGATACAATAATAGGGAACATATTTAAAAATCTCCGATGAAAAGGAACGGAATAAATTATGAAAAAACTTTTACGCTTTGCATCCGCCTTACTTTGCGGAGCAATGTTACTTTGCTCGCTGTCCGTTACCGCTTTTGCCGAAGACGGCGGCGATGACGAGGTATATGATTTCGACCCGAATACCGACAAGATATACAGCGAGGCTGTATATATGGTAAATACCGATACGGGCGATGTGGTCTACAAGAAGAACGAGAACAAGAAGATGTATCCTGCGTCGACTACAAAGATAATGACCTGCATAATTGCGCTTGAGCATCTGTCTGAAGGCACTCTAAAAAAGAAGGTCCAAGTACCTTACGACTGCTTCAACGATTTCTACGAGGATCCGAACTACAGCGATCCGTCAAATGCCGCAATCGAGCCTTTACAGGACAACCTGACATACAAGGACTGCTTATATGCACTTATGCTCCCGTCAGCCTGTGAAGCGGCAAATATCCTTGCTTACAACATAGGCGGAGGAAGCATATCAAAGTTTATCGGAATGATGAATGAAAAAGCAAAGGAGCTCGGCTGTACCGGAACAAACTTTGTGAACGCTCACGGTCTGCATAACGACAACAACTACACAACGGCGGAAGACCTTTACAAGATGACAAAGTACGCTTACGACAAGTTCCCGCTGTTCAAGGAAATAACAAGCACATATGAATATGAAATGCCGAAAAATGAGGCAAATCCGGACGGCTACTCCATTTACAGCACTATTTCGCTTCTGCGCCCCGGCAGTGTTTACGAATATGAATACGCATACGGCACAAAGACGGGTACTACCGATGAAGCCGGAAGATGCCTTGTTTCAGCTGCCAAGAATCAGTACAACTATATCCTTGTGACGCTCGGCGCACCGGTAAAGGACAAGAACGGAGAATACTATGACGACTGGTATTCGATGATTGACGCACTCAACCTCTACAAGTGGGCATTCACAAACTTTGAAATGGCTACTGTAGTAAACAAGGACGAGCAGATAACCGAAGTCAAGGTCGAAATGGGAGAGAGCGCAACGCACGTTATACTGACACCCGAAAGCGACTACACAGCGCTTATGCCGAAATCGGTAAAGGAATCGGGTGTGCAGAAGGTATTCAAGGCTTATGAAAGCGTACATGCTCCCGTGAAAAAGGGCGATATACTCGGTGTAATGGACGTTAAATTCAAGGGCGAAACTATCGCCACGATGAACCTTGTGGCAAACAATAATGTTGCAAGATCGGACGTAGAGTATTATATAGAAAAAGCAAAGGACGAGTTCGACAAGCCGTGGTTCAAGGTTTCGGCTGTTGGAATAGTTGTACTGCTTATCTGCTTTATCGTTACAAGAACGATAGAAAACTCAAAGCGCAGAAAGCTGGCATCAAAGGAGAAGCGCCGCTTTGAAAGCTACGCTAAAAAACGCTGATGCAAGGTGTAAATATAATCTGCCTCGGCAGACTTAAGGAAAGCTATTTGAGAGATGCCTGCAAGGAATATGAAAAGCGGCTCGGCGGCTCCTGTGTGCTGAAGATATATGAGCTTGAGCCTGTCGCGCTGCCGAATGAGCCGTCTGACAGGCAGATAGAGGACGCACTCGCAAAAGAAGCTGAAATGATAGAAAAGAAGCTGGCGAAGAACGCTCTTACTGTTGCTATGTGCATTGAGGGAAAGCAGCTTTCAAGCGAGGAGCTTGCCGCTAAGCTGAGCGATATGGCGGTGCAGGGAAAGTCGGCGGTGAACTTCATAATCGGAAGCTCGTTCGGGCTTGCACCAAAGATAAAGGCGATGGCTGATATAAAGCTGTCGATGTCGAAGATGACTTTTCCGCATCAGCTTGCAAGGGTGATGCTGCTCGAGCAGATTTACAGGGCGTATAGTATTATTGCTGGGAAAAGGTATCATAAATAAATACTAAGGAGAGAAGGAACAATGAGCATATTCACGATTATTGCCGGTGTCAACGGCGTGGGTAAAAGTAGCCTTACCGGACTTCTCAAGGGAGAACGTTCCGACCTCGGTATTATAGTTGATGTTGACGCTATCTCGGCTAAATGCGGCGGAAATATCAAAGGCGGTAAAAAAGCTATACAGATTATAAACGATTGTCTTGATAAGAAAATCAATTTCACACAGGAAACAACATTATCGGGAAAAAGAATATTCGGTACATTGGAAAAAGCAAAGAAAAACGGCTATTATATCAGGATGTACTATGTGGCTCTGAGCTCGCTTAATGAAAGCTGTATCAGAATAGAAAACCGTGTAAGAAAAGGCGGTCACGATATTCCGAAAGAAGATGTTACAAAGCGATTTGCAAAACGTTTTGACGATGTGATCAAAGTTCTTCCGTACTGCGATGAGGTTCATTTTTATGACAATGAAAACGGATTTATCGACGCAGGCGAATATAAAAACGGTGAAATTGTAATTAAGCAACATACGGAGTGGCTTGATCAACTGAAAAACGAATTTTCGGACAAACAGGTATAATGTGCCGTCAAACAACAAAAAGCGGAACGATGATCTGAATGAACATCGTTCCGCATTGTTTTTTTGCAAAAGAAAAACCGCTTTGATAATGATTATCAAAGCGGTTGGCACGCCAAGAGGGATTCGAACCCCCGACCCTCTGGTTCGTAGCCAGATACTCTATCCAGCTGAGCTATTGGCGCATATCTTGTAAATTTACTAATATATTTTAGCATATCAAAAACGGTTTGTCAAGGGGTTTTATAAAATTTTTATAAAAAACGGGGCAGGTTGTTAGTGCCTGCTCCCGTTTAATATTCATCTTATGTTACTTAGTCGCTTTATCGAGCGCCTGAGAAATATCCGCAATAATATCGTTTATATCCTCGATACCGATAGTAAGTCTTACCGTACCCTCGCTTATTCCTGCGGCTACGAGCTGTTCGGGCGATAACTGGCTGTGCGTTGTTGAAGCGGGGTGGATAACCTGACTTCTTACATCGCCGACATTAGCTACTATCTGTAAAAGCTCAAGGCTGTTCATGAACTTTTCGCCTGCGGGCTTGCCGCCCTTGATAACGAATGTGAACACACCGCCTGCGCCCTTGGGACAATACTTTTTGCAAAGCTCGTAATACTTGTTTGAGGGCAGTGCGGGGTAATTTACCTTTTCAACGGCAGGGTGGGATTCAAGGAATTTTGCTACCGCAAGTGCGTTTTCGCAATGGCGCTGCATACGCAGAGCAAGCGTTTCCATACCTGTAAGGCAGGTGTGAGCCGCAGACGCTGAAAGGCAGGCGCCTATATCTCTTGTTATGAGCGCACGGAGTCTTGAGATGAATGCCATTTCTCCGAGATCGGCAAACACTACACCGTGATAGGATACGTCAGGCTCGTTGAAGAGCGGGAATCTGGGATTACCCTTGAAAGTGAACTTTCCGCTGTCTACTACAACACCTGCCATTACACTGCCGTGACCGCCCAAAAACTTTGTTGCAGAGTGGATAACAAGGTCTGCGCCCCACTCTATAGGTCTGCAAAGATAGGGTGTCGTGAAGGTGCTGTCTACTACAAACGGGATACCGTGCTTGTGGGCTATCTTGCCGATCTCTTCGATATCGGCAACGTTTGCGTTGGGGTTGCCGATAAGTTCGGTGAAGAACAGCCTTGTCTTGTCGGTTACGGCATTTTCCCAGGCGGAAAGATCATCGGGGTCGACGAACTTTACCGTGATGCCCATTCTCTTTAATGTGATACCGAGCAGGTTTATAGCACCGCCGTAGATGTTTATGGACGAAACAAGCTCGTCGCCCTCGCTGCAGAGGTTTATTATAGTATTGAATATAGCGGCGTGTCCGGACGCAAACGAGAGTGCCGCAACACCGCCGTCCATAGCCGTCACCTTACGTTCAAGCATTTCACAGGTGGGGTTTTGTAGTCTTGAGTAGATATTGCCCGGCTCTTTAAGTTCAAAGAGCGTTCTTGCGTGTTCGGCATCCTTGAACACATAGGCGTTTGTTTCGTACAGAGGCGGAGTTACCGACATTGTAGCTTCGTCAGTTTCGTAGCCTGCGTGGACTGCAAGCGTTTCTATGGAATATTTTTTCATAGTAAGTCTTCCTTTGATCTTTTTAATTACCCCTAAACGTACAGGGTTTAAGGTAATTCTACCACATTTTTCTTTGTTTGTCTATAGAAATATTCTATCGGCAGCCCTTTATCGCTCAGCCGCAATATTGACACCGATTATTCCGCCGATACAGCCGCACAGCGCTGAGCTTATCAGCTTAGGCAGAAATTCCGTTCCGGTAAATCCGCCGGATATAATTGTGATTACAAAGCAAAGGACGAACATTGTAAGGCCGCCGAGCGTTCCCCATGCAAAGCCGTTTTTCCCTCTTCCGCCGCCCCAGAACATTCCGCATAATCCTGCCGCCGCACCGAGAGATATGTATCCGAAAGTGATATCCGCCCCGTCTGGCGCATCGGTAATGTTGAACATAAACGCACCCAAGACGGTAAAGACTGCCGCTGTTATTATTCCGGCTATGGTACCCTTTATAAAAGGTCTGAGCTTCTTTATTACCGTTTTGCAACTTCTGCGTTTCACCATATCACTACCCGCTTTCGCTTTTAGTACAGATATATGACGGCAGAGAAGGTTTTATTACTTTGTCCGAAATCGTATAACTTGCAAAAAGGGCATCACTGCGCCAAATTCCGTATATCTGCTGTCATTTTGCATAACCAAACCGCAAATTTGCAAGAAAATATTCTGCAAGTTTCATACAAAAAACTTGCAGAAACATATTGACAACGCCGCAAACCCGTGATATAATTACAACTGTAGTCAAAACGACTGCAGGCAATCAACGAAACAAAGCTGTTTCAGGTGACAGTTAAAGTGAAACAAAAACTTCATTTTACTGCAAATATTCCTCAAATTTACGGTAGAATTACAATACACCGCAAATTTGCAGAATAAATCATCTGTTGCCTGCTGTTTTTATCCCCAAAAATGAAATTTGAAGGATTTAAAACACTCAAAACATCAATAAACAAAACCTATACCGAACAGGAGTGAGCTTATGCTGGAAAAAGAAGGTCAGGTCAGAATACCCGCCGGCTGCGCTATCTCAGGCTTCATAAGCAGGGACGGCAACAGAATATGCGGTGACAAGATAGTAAAGTCAATATCATATATGCACGACAGATCAAACGGTCTGGGCGGCGGATTTGCAGGATACGGCATTTATCCCGAATATAAGGATCAGTACGCGTTCCACATTTTCTATGACTCGAACGAGGCAAGAGTGGAAACCGAGCGTTTCCTTGACAAGCATTTTGATGTTGTAAACCTTTCCCGTATTCCTACGAGAAAGCACCCGAACATAACAAACGAGCCGCTCATCTGGAGGTATTTCGTAAATCCCCTGCCGACAAAGCTTACGGAAAGTCAGCTTGACGAGAGAGAATTCGTTGCGCAGTGCGTTATCAACATAAACGACAAGATAAACGGTTCTTACGTTTTCTCGAGCGGCAAGAATATGGGCGTATTCAAGGCTGTCGGATATCCGGAAGATGTCGGAGAGTTCTACAGGCTTGAAGAATATGCAGGCTATGCATGGACAGCGCACGGCAGATATCCTACCAATACACCGGGTTGGTGGGGCGGCGCTCATCCGTTCGCACTGCTGGATTATACCATTGTACATAACGGTGAGATCTCTTCATATGACGCAAACAGAAGATACATCGAAATGTACGGCTATAAATGTAACCTGCTGACAGATACAGAGGTTATAACATATATAATTGACTTTCTCAACAGAAAACAGAAACTATGTCTTGAAGATATTGCAAAGATAATTGCCGCTCCGTTCTGGAGCGAGATAGACTCGGATAAATACAGCGAGAGCGAAAAGCAGAAGCTGAAATACTTCAGAAACGTATTCTCAAGCCTGCTGATAACAGGACCGTTCTCGATAATCCTCGGCTTTGACGGCGGTCTTATGGCGCTCAACGACAGACTTAAGCTCCGTTCAATGGTTGCCGCAGAAAAGGGCGATATGGTTTACCTTGCAAGCGAGGAATGTGCGATAAGAGCCATCTGTCCCGTTGTTGACCGTATCTGGTCACCGAGAGGCGGAGAGCCTATCATCGTTAAGCTGAACGAGAAGAAGTAAGAAAGGGAGCGGTAACAGTGGCACTTAATTATTTTCAGCCTTTATTTGATGTTATAAGAGATAAGGACCGTTGCATAAAATGTCAGGCTTGTGCAAGACAGTGTGCAAACGAGGTACACAGATATGACGCAGATCTTGATATGATGATCTCGGACAGCCAGCAGTGCGTTGACTGCCAGAGATGCGTATGTATCTGTCCTACAGGTGCATTGAAGATAGTAGATAACCCCAACAAGTTCAGAAACAACTCCAACTGGAGCCAGCAGATAATGACTGAGGTCTACAAGCAGGCGGAAACAGGCGGCGTTCTTCTTTCGGCAATGGGTAACCCGAAGGAGTATCCTGTTTACTGGGACAAGATACTGCTCAACGCTTCTCAGGTAACGAATCCGCCTATCGACCCTCTGCGTGAGCCTATGGAAACAAAGGTATTCCTCGGAAAAAAGCCGAAGAACGTTTCTTTCAACGAGGACGGCAGTGTAAAGACGGAAACGACACCTACGCTTGAGCTTTCAACGCCTATCATGTTCTCGGCTATGTCATACGGCTCTATCAGCCGTAATGCTCACGAAAGCCTTGCAAGAGCAGCTACGGAGCTTGGTATATTCTACAACACGGGCGAGGGCGGTCTGCACAAGGACTTCTATCAGTACGGTCCCAATACTATAGTACAGGTCGCATCGGGACGTTTCGGCGTATTCAAGGATTATCTTGAAACGGGTGCGGCAATAGAAATCAAGATGGGTCAGGGTGCAAAGCCCGGTATCGGCGGACATCTCCCCGGCGCAAAGATCCTTGAGGATGTTTCAAGAACAAGAATGATCCCTATGGGAACAGACGCTATTTCTCCTGCTCCCCACCATGATATATATTCGATAGAGGACTTACGTCAGCTCGTTTTTTCGCTGAAAGAGGCTACGGAGTACAAGAAACCCGTTATCGTAAAGATAGCCGCAGTGCATAACGTTGCCGCTATCGCATCGGGCATTGCACGCTCGGGTGCGGATATTATCGCAATAGACGGTTACAGAGGCGGTACGGGTGCCGCTCCAACAAGAATAAGAGATAATGTCGGTATCCCGATTGAGCTTGCACTCGCAAGCGTTGATCAGCGTCTGCGTGACGAGGGTATCAGAAACGAGGTTTCGGTAGTAGTTGCCGGTTCTATCCGTTCAAGCTCGGACGTGGTAAAGG
>ERZ780202.481-NODE-481-length-28487-cov-3.009672_pt1 | contig 28487 bp, 11 predicted proteins | sample MGYA00510978_ERZ780202 | MGnify/ENA primary metagenome ERZ780202 (study PRJEB29588, sample SAMEA2155689) | human gut metagenome | biome: human gut; feature: human-associated habitat; material: faeces | place: Denmark | collected 2008/2010 ...
CTTTACCTACCTTTGGAAGCCACGGCAATTTATACAAAACTCTGTCTGTAATATGCTTGCCGAGTGCCAAAATCAATGGACGTGCAGGCTCGTTTGAATGATTTTCATAATAATGCATCACTCTGTCATCGTACACCCTATCATCAGGCGGCTTGACAGTATCGAATTTGTATTCATACTCCTTATTTGACATAGTATTCTCCCTCTAAAATATACATCTTATGTCATAAATTACAATTTCATTTTATATGTTTGTTAATTATTTGTCAATATACAGTTAAAGGTAAAATGTCATATTCGGGAATGATTAATATTTAGTTTATTTTTTTATTCAAGGTTTTAGAAACGCAAAAAGAGACGGCATTTCTGCCGTCTCCAAATGCTTTAATCAAAGTGTCAGATTAGTCATTTCCACCGAAGCCCCAGTCAGTACCACCGGATGTAGTAATAACATCAGCTGTCTGAGAAAATTCATTAACCTCTGACACCGGCTTTGTATAAAGCTCTTTCATTAGGTGTGTCCTCCTTAATTTATCAAAGCTCGCCTCCACCCCTTAAGGCAGAGGTGAAAGCTTTGCTAAATTGTGTTAATTAAGCATTATAGTCGTAAAGTGATGCTTCTGAATAGTAAGTATGAACATGACCATCTGCATCCTTAGTAACTACGAATGCTCTTGCGCCGGCAACGCCTGTCTTTGCAGTAAGACCGTAGTTCAAACCAATCTGTGAAGCGTTGATGTTGTTATAAATAACTCTAACCTTACCAGGATTTGTACCTGATGCAGTATTGCCAACGTTTTCAAGTGTAAGGTCAGAAGCTGTTACATTCTTACCATATACGAAGCCCTGGCTAACTACTGTCTCATTATCAGCAACAGTACGTGTTGCAACAAAGAGAACGTCGCAATCTGTAGCTGAAGGACGAGTTGTTGAAACGATAGCAACCTGAGTCTTAGAAGTGTCATCAGCCTTTGTAACTGCTGTGAGTTCGATATCCGAAGCACAGAAGAATGAGTATGATTCACCGTAACCAACTGTTGCGCCGTTTACTGTCCATGATGTTGCGCCTGCCTTAGTAACTGTTACCTTAGCGTCATATGCAACATTTTCAGCCTTGTCAGTGTAGTCAGTGCCGTTAACTGTGATTGTTGCGCCTGCAGCCTTAACTGTGTAAGTCTGAGTAGCATCCTTCTCATAGATAGCTCTGATGGTCTTACCTTCTGTAAGAGCGGTAATCTCATCGTTTGTAAGAGCCCAGCCCTTGAATGTATAACCAGGATAGATAGGAGCAGTTGCAGGAACCTTAATGTCAGCACCGCTTGCTACTTCCTGAGTTGATACAACGTTACCGTACATATCAATGAATACAACTACGAATGTTGATTCAGCTGTTTCTGTAAATACAGGAGTTACCTCTGTATCAGCAACTGCTGTGAATGAATATGTTTCGTTAGTTGAAACGAGCTTGTTAGCAACCTTCCAACCTACGAACTCTGCACCCTCATTAGCCTGAGCTGTAAGAGTTACAGTTGAGTTAGCAGGAACCTTAGTAGTCTTACCGTTTGTTGCGTCCTCGCTGTTAAGAGTTGTTGTACCGTAAGCAGTCTTAGCAACTGTGATATCATAACCCTTAAGCTGAGGAAGAACCTTAGTTTCGAGAACCTGACCGCAAATTGTACAGCTTGTAACTTCTGAACCCGGCTTATCAAGTGTAGGCTCTGTTACAACAGGTTTACCCTTTGTGCAATCTTCTGTTACAACCTTAGCAACTTCGTCATAGTTAGCGTTTGCTGTTACAGCAGAAACTGCCGGCCAGCTATAAGTTGTATGGCTGTGCTGTTTACTACCTGCCGGTGTAGCAGTTGTATCAGCAGTATTTGTCTTTGGAGCTACAGGAGTAGCGCCTGCAGCAAGCTTCTGAGTATCAACTACAGTGCCTGCGGCGTTTGTAAATGTGATTGTATAAACCTTAACAAGACCCTTAACTGCATCTTCAAGAGCAGTAGCAGCAGCAGTTACCTGTGCCTGATCTGTATAAGCTTCAACCTTAGCCTGAGCATAAGTCTCAAGAGCAGCTGTTACCTTAGCATAAGATTCAGCTGTGTACTTAGTACCGTCAACAGCCTTTGCAGCATCAAGTGCAGCATAGTAAGCTGTACCGTCAAGCTTATCGTCCTTAGTCTGAGTATCTACATGATTACATACAGTACATGTTCCTGTAAGAACAGTACCTGAAACAAGTGTATGCTTGCTTGTCTCTGCATAAGTAATGTTACAATTTTCCTCAGCTGTAGTAGCAACCTCAGTATAAGTAGTATCTGCAGTAGCAGCTGATACTGCAGGCCATGAGTAAGTTGTTACTTCGTGCTTATTATCGCTCTTATAATTTACAGCTGCAGCAGTATTTGTTGAAGGAACTGTTGGAGTTTCGCCTTCTTTAACTGTCTGCGTATCAACAGTCTTGCCGTTGATGTCATTAAATGTAATAGTATAAGTCTTAGTTTCAGGTGTTGATTCCTTTGCATAATCTGTCCAAATTAATGCCCAGTTAGCAAAAGTGCTATCTGTATCGTCATGTGTAATAAGGAACAATTCAGGATTTACAGCATTAGTGTTATTCGGTTCACCAGTACCGTCGAGTGAAGTTCTGTAATAAGGCTCAAACTCTGTACCGGCAATATCTGTGTCAAATGTAAATACATCTGAAAGGTCGCAGTCTTGAAGAACCTCAAAACTATATACAAAAGAAACAATACCATACTTACCGAATGGTTTTACGCCGTCTGCAGTACCAATAAAGTTAGATACTGACTGATCACCTGCTACAGCAGCCTTACCTGTAACTGCACCATAGAATGTACCATCTTCAACATTTACATTGTTTCCTGCAAAGGCTAACGCTGTAGGATAAAACTGAGTGCCATCGGCTATACAACCTGCAGCACCTGAAGAAACAGCCTTCCATGTATCGCCACGTGATGGCTTTGAAGAATAAGCTGCAGCTTTAAGGTATTCCTTATTGAACTTACCCTTGAACTGACCGTTTTGAAGAACGTCAAAACCACCAAATTCAACTGTTACAGCAATACGATCGCCTGCCTTAAGTGTTGCAGGGTTAAGAATATTTTTAGCTGTCTTAACGGCTTCATAAGTATGTGACGCATCCATGCCATAGTAATTCTGAAAGTATGATGCAGCATAGTTTTTAATTGCGTTTGTATCTGATTTATCTTTAACTTTTGCAATAGCCTCTTTCATACCTGCATTAGTACCCTGTGAAGATACTGTTGCAGCAATTACAGGCTTATAGTCATTACGATGGTCTTCATAGCCACTATTTCCATAATCTTCAAATCGTCCACCGAAGCTTAAACTCCATGAACCCATTTGGTTATAAGTTTCGTCGCTGTTATAGCTCCAATATTCAGGAGTTGACTGAAGCTTTGAAAGGCTTGTATCAACGCCGTCATCAACCCACCATTTTCTGTTTTTAGTAACAGTATAATTTGTTTCACCGAACATATCCGGCGCATCAGGAGTACCTGCTAAAGCAGAAAACGGAACGGAGAATGCAACCATAAGAACTGCAAGAAGAACAGCTATTGCTTTTCTAAATGTCTTTTTCACTTAGAAATCCCCTTTATTTATTTTGAAAAAAATCACTTTATCTCTAATCCGTTATAATAACCGGAACCGGATGAACATGCATAAATTGCTGTTGCATCGGCGCCTGTTACAACGCCGTCACCGTTAAGGTCATAGTTTAAATCCGTTTGCTTTGAAGCAAAAAGATATACACTTGTTGCATCGGCAGCTGTAATTATACCATCCTTATTAAAATCACAAGCCATCATAGGGATAACCGCATTAGTAATATCGGCACCGTTTACGATAACGGTAACGTCATTACGAGCTATTGCATAATCAGACGAGATTGAAAGATAGTAGGTTCCGTCCTTTAACGAATCAATAGAGAAAGCGTTTACACCATCTTTAAGAGATGATGTGGTTGTACCGACAAGCTCGGTACGAGCTGAATCGGAATATACGTTAACCGTATATTCACCGTAAACAGGACTGTTGGCAGTATTGCCTTTCGCATCTGTCATAATAACAAGCGAACCGTTTACGCTATGACCGGTTGACGGTGAAACGTCACAGGTCATTAAATATAGAGAACCGGGATAATCGGCAGATTCGGTAACAAGAGCGTACTCATCGTCAAATCCGTCATTATAATTAGCCAAAACGAAAGTCTTATTTGGGTCTGTTGAAACCGAAATAACATCAGCGGCGTCACAATCCTTTGCAAAAGCAACCGAGAAGGTTGCAAGCAACGTGCCGTCCTTTGTTACAGATGAACAAGTGTCAGCATCTGAAACAAAGCCGAATACCAAATTAGAATCATTCGTTACGGTTCCCATCGAAGATACGCCGGCAACCTCATCAGAAAGAAGAGCCTTAGGCTCACTCTGCACCGATACATCCGAAGAATAGGTTGATGTAACCTGCACAACCGATAACTCGGTGACGCCCTCTAAATAAAAGCTGACGTCGTATGTACCGGCAGGTAACTTATCACCGTCGTATTGTTTGCCGTTAGAATCTGTGTATGTGCAATAAACGTTCGGGCTCTCCGTTCCGAGCGCAGCAGCATACGAAGTACGAGGAAGGCACACAACAAGCGCAACAAAAGCCAAAAACGCAAGTGTACCGAAAATAACACCTACTCGTTTTTTCGCAATTGTATTCATTGGTGTTACCTCCTTGTTAAAAAAATTGCTTAATTTGGGGAGAAGCAGAATCGCCGTGAAGGGCAAAGACAAAATCGGTCAGAAAACATAAAAATATGAAACCAAGCAACTTTGGCAAAAGCCAAACACCGTGAAACACTAAATATTTACTAAACGAAACTGCCCATAGCCTCCCCGCCCAAAGCGGGCATAGTATATAAACGGCAAAAGCCGAATATATCAAGACAAAGCAAAGCCATAGCTCTGCTTAATTAAATGATAACACAAGTTATCGTAATTTTCAAGTAAAACTTCTTAGGGACTTTCGCCCCTAAGAAGTATAGAAGCTAATATTACTTAATAGTAACAGCAGGAAGTGCGATAGCAGATGATGCAATAGCATAAACAGTTGTAGCATCCGCACCGGTTACCGAGCCGTCACCGTTAAGGTCATAACGAAGATCAGCAGCCTTAGAAGCAGCTGAATATACAGCAGTAGCATCTGCGCCGGTTACATTGCCATCCTTATTGTAGTCACAAACAACCATTGCAATTGCAGGACCTGCAATATCAGCGTCACCAACAACAATGCTTACTGTACGTGCAAGAGCGAATTCAGAAGTAATTGTTACTGTATATGTGCCAGGTGCAAGGTCAAGACTAATCTCGTTTGCATCAGTTGTAAGGTCAAATGGCTTTTCAAGAACAGGAGTGTTTGCACTGTCATAAACAGTTACTTTATATGTTCCGTTTACGCCCTTATTGTTAGTAGCACCCTTTGAAGATGTTGCTACAACAAGTGAAGCAGTAACATTATGAGTTGACGGAGCCAATGACTCAACCGAAGGAACGATTGTAGTATTGCCTGTAACAGTAAGCTCATATGGGAATGCTGTTGCTGTATCGTCAAATGTAAGTTTGTCGCCGTTAACAGTAAGTTCAGGTTTAAGAGTATAACCATCCTCTGCTGTTACATTGATTGAAACAACCTGACCCTTTTCTACAGCTACAGGACCTGAGTAAGCAACACCGTCGATTGTTACTTTAGCACCTGCAACAGGAGTTACAGTAAGCTCACAGCTCTCAAACTCGGTAAGACCGATTTCAGCTGCCTGAAGTTCAGTATCAACATTGTAAATCTTAGCAAGCTGAGCGTCATAGTTCTTACGGTCATTGATATTGAATGTGCCGGAATTCTTATACTTATAAGAACCGTTACCATAGTTAGCAAGGTCAACTGCGGCAGCAAGAGCTCTCACGTATCTGTTCCAAGATGCTGATGAGTACTTTGTTGTGCCTTCGTTAACAAGCTTACCTGATGCATCAAATGAACCAAAGCGTGGGTTAGCTGCTACGCCATTCTTAGATACGGTTGCTTCAGTAGCAACTGTACCGTCTTCATTGTATGTAGCAGGTGTTGCCTTAAGCATTGAGTAAGCATTACCCGATGCACACTTGATTTCATTTTCAAGCTGCTTGCCCTGGTAACCACGTTCAATAACTGCAGAAGCGAATATGTTAAAGAGTTTAACGTATTCTTTTGCCTGAACAGAAGATACTTCAGAAGCTGTGGTATAAGTAAACTTAGTACCTGCATTCTTGAGGTCATTCATAAGCTTAGCAGCGTCAACATAAGACATACCGTTTCTTTCAACAGTCTTGCCTGTTGTTGCGTCAACGTAATCAACGTCAACTGTATACTGCTGTTCAGCCTTCTTTGCATATTCTACCATCTTATTATATGTAAGAATATCAAAGTTAATTTCTTCAAGACCATTTCTAAGCTCAGAAATCTCATTGTAGAGTGTTGATGATGAGCTGATAAGGTGAGACTTAACTACGCTAAGAACATATTCAAGTCTGTCATTAGCCTGAGTAGCAATACCACGATTATCTACTGAATCCATCTCGCCTGAGTTAGGAATGAGCTGATACTCAGCTGATGGGAACTTACATGCCCAATTATCGCCTGAGTTGCACTTTTTGCCTTCATCATTTCTGTATACATATTGAACCTGATTATAAAGAGGCTCGTTATCTTTGTTTGTATCCTGAGTAGTTGTCGGTCTCTGCCATGGGCCGCCAGGATATGTATCGAGATCCCATTTTGTAGCATACTTAACTGAGTTAGTAAGGTAATAGTTACCGTCCTGACCGAGTGTTACATTAGCCAATGCAGCATCCTTGCCATTCTTAACATCTGATGATGTAAGCGGTTTTGGTGAGTAAATAGGCATTGTACATTTCTCATCAGAATAGTAAATTCCCTTTACGCCGCCACTGGTTGCACCTGTTGTAGCGTCTATTGTGCCGCCGACATAAGCAGTTGCTTTAACCGATTCAGGGATTGTGTAGCTTACCTGAGTACCCTTTACAGTAAATGTTACTGTTTCGTTAGAGGTTGAGTAAGGAACGTATGCACGATCGCCTGTTGCGGAAGTTGTAACTGAAGTTGTAACTGCATACTCTGTTTTATCTGACTGAGTAAGAGCTGATTCAGCAGTGTAAGGAGCTGACTGAACGCTAAGTACATTCATAAGAGCATCCTTAGCCAAATCATAAACTGAACCGATAGATGCATCCTCTTTGAAGTCGGATGTTTTATAGTTAGCCATGATATTGGCAAGTTCTTTATAGTTCTTATCAAGTGAGCCGGCTGAACCGCTTTCACCGATAACAAGCTGGAAGCTGCCTGTCTTATAAGAACCTGAATTATAGAAGTTAACATTAACATCATAAGTGCCGGTCTTAACAGTAGCCTCACCGTCGAAACCAAACGGTCTGTAGTTATTAACAGCATTTGAACCAAATGTTTGCTTTGAGGTATTTATATAGATAGCATCAATACCGGTACCGAGTGTAACCATATTAAAGATGTTATCATAGTTATATTTACCACCGGTCTTAAGATACATTGTATCATAAATACCGCTTTCATTGATATGGTAACCGGCAATAATCTTAGCATCAAGTGCTTCCTGAAGAGTGAATGCAACGTGAGTTCTTGTTTCAATCTCCTTGCCCTCATTTTGCTTTGAAATGTTACCGATTTCCTCAGAAGTATAACCTCTGTAGTAGTCAACAGCACCAAGGCCGCTACCTGTAGAAGCGTTTGTACGGTTACGCTGCCATTCGCCGAATTCGCCTGAGCCTGCAGATGTTTCTACACGATAGTCATACATACCAATCTTAAGAAGATCACCTGTTGACTTATCCCAACGAGCAATAGCGTTATTTTCGCCGATATTTACTGTTGTTAAATTAGAATCATCGAATGACTTAGCTGCAGTAGTAAGGTTATTTGATTCATAGCCGGATTTTCTGTCAAAGAAGAATACACCGTCAATGCTCTTTTCCTTACTGCCGCCCTTCATAAAGAATGAATACTGAGCGATTTCGTTAAGCTTGTTAGAAGCGATAACCATCTTATCAGGATAGTTTGCAGAGATATTACCGCCGATACCTGTAAGAGAATGAACGGTTACACCGTTTTCTTCTCTGTCAGTGCCGTCTGTCTGCTGGAATGTAGTGTTGAAGTTATAATCAGCATCATAAAGAGCATTTCTGAAGCTTACTTCACTTGTAAGAAGCTTATAAGCTGTTACAGTATTGCCTCCATAAAGAACATTGCCCTGATCATCAACGATATCATAATTTACAACAACACGGCATGTGTTTGTTGTATCAGAACCTGAAACTTCGAACGGAACTGAAATATTAAGTTCAGCATTCTTACCCGGCTCAATAGGAGTTTCAGGGAAAGATAATTCCTCAGGAGTTTCCGGATTATAAACATCATATTGAAGCACGCTTGTAATCTTTACATAGTAACGTGAAAGCTGAGTAGGCTTGCCGTCCTTGATGTACGATGCATTGATACCTACCGAGTTGTTTGTAACAGTAAGTACATCATCATAAGGTTCACCTGAAGTACAGCCTGTTACGGTGTTAGAACCGAATGAAGCAGTAGCCATCTTGAGCTGATGCTGACCAAGTGTAGTCAATGCATTAGGAAGGAAGCTGTTAACTGCCTGTACTGCAAAACAGATACCTCTGATAATAGAATCAGAGTAGGTCTTAGGACCGTTTGTACCGTATCCGCCGAACTCTACGAAGTTACAGATAAGCTTTTGGAATGCACCCAAGCTCTTGCTTGTACCTGCGAGTACCTTAACCTGGAAGAAATCATCAAACGGATGAGCACTTGTAGCATTAGGAACGATTGTCTTAAAGCTCTGTCCGCTGTAACGTGCGCCAAACAATCCGTTAATGAGATCCTTAAGTAAATCATAAATTGTTACGACGATTGAAGTCTTTTGGATAGGCTCTGCAGAAACGATTGTAAATAACTGGTTAAGGAAGTTAGATACGCCGCAAAGACCTGTCTTTGAATTTTCTTTACCAATATCAAGGAATGAAAGAACAATGTTGTTCCAAATAAGTTCCTCTGAATTGAATTTAGCATAACCTGTACCCTGAAGTGTACCGAGAACAGGCATAAGCTTATTAGCTATTGCATTAATGTTTTCCCAAAGAGTATTCTTTGTTGTGATAAGGCTGTTGCCGTTTTCATCACAAATACCGAGGAGAGCACCTACGCCCATAGCTCTTTCGCCCTTATTTACATCCTTCTCCATTGCATGGTCGCCACCGTAGTAGCAAACTACAGAATTAAGAAGGTCAAAGAGTGTTGTTTTAGAATCAACAGCTGCTGACTCTGTCTTCCAAGTATTGCCGTTTTCGTCCTCAAGAGGAACGTAAGCCTCAATTACATAAGCAACTGCGTCACGAGCCATTGGAAGAATTGTGCCTTCAAGTGTTGCATTGATTGTTCCGTCGCTGCCAATCTTTACAAGCTTTGAATAATCCTTGTTAGGCATTGAGTATGATAAATATTCCTTAAGGCATACATAAGCTACTGCTTCTGCATCCTTACATCCGTCCCAATCAGAAGGATGGATAATTTTCTCAAGCTTGCCTGAGCCAAGATTTACCTGACCGATACAAGCAACGAGCATAGGAATCATTGCTTCTTCAAGATTCTTCTCTGTAAGAGCAGCGCTGGCGCCGTTCTTTGCGTAGAAAGCTTTAAGAATGTTAGCGTCTGTAGCGTCTGCTGTGTACTGAACCATCTTGCAAGCGTTGCCAACGAGTGTTGAAACGATTGACTTAATTGCTGCTGCGTCAATAGTTGCAAAATCACCGGTTGTTGTCATTTCAGGACGTGTGCCGATAACATTGCCACTCTGTGGGAACAAGTCCTTAACTGCTGCAACAAGTGCGTCATTAAAGCCTGCTACCATTGAGCTGTACTTTGAATAGCTTTCGCTAAAGAACTTATCGAGGTTTGGAGTACCTGTTTCTGCAAAGTAAAGATTGATAGGACCTGTTGTTACGTTAAAGCCGTAATCAGCAAGTGGGCTGTATCTTAACTTAGCGAAAAGTCTCGTTGCGTCGATATCTTTCCAAGAACCTGTTGAGTCCTCGGCAGCTGTACGGTCATAAGTTACCGTCTTCTTAACATAAGCAAGGAAATCATCTGCTGTGTCAAACTTATAATCCTTATATACTGCATTTGCCCATTGATCGAGCTTAGCCTGTGTATAGTTTGCAGCAACATCATTATCATTCCACTCGCCCTTTTGGTCGAAGAAATAATAATAGTTGTTATCAAAGTTAGCGCCGTGACCCTTATCAAATCCGTCATTTACGTGAAGGAGTTTGACTGTACCCTTGAGAACTGTATCCCAAGCAAGATCAAGAGCTCTGTAACTGAAATCAAAAAGATTATCGGTTGCCTTAAGTGTTACCTTTGTGGTTGATTCTGTTGCATAACCGTTTTTGTCAGGAGCACCGTAAGCAAAAAGAAGAACGTTAAGAGGATTACCCTCATCATCTTTAAATTCATCTGAATATATAAGGTTAGGGTCATAACCAAGCTTTGCAGCTGCAGTAGCATAGTCAGAACCGCTTGCCTTCATTTCAGCTTTAATCTTCAAATAACGTGTAGCCGATGTATCCTGAATTGCTGTTTGCGAATCAGCATCTGTGTATTCTTGATTATATGTAACAAGTACACTAATCTTATCAAGAAGCTCTGTTGTAAGTTTATTAATAAGCTGGTCATCATAAACCCATGTTGCAGTACCGTTCTTGAAATTATTAATTTCATCTTCTGTATACCAATTAGTATATTGGAAAATAAGGTTTTGAGCAACATTGTATACTAAGTTTGTTTTATACTTCGTATCTGTAAAACCCAAAAGATTACCTATAATCTTATATACGTCAAGGTTTGCAACGTTACCGAGAGTACCGAGAGTAAATTCACCTCTAAGCACCTTGCCTAAAATATCAGTGCCGTTATAGTCGCAAGAAAGGTTTTGGAAAATACCGATTACGCTTCTTAAAATATCAGTTGAAGATGCAGTTTCTCTTGAAATACTCCAATCCTTAGTAGCAACAGCCTTAAAGTTAAGGTTGCCGGCATCACCGAGTAAGTTACCGTATTGATTAAGAAGATCAGCGACACCCCTAAGTGTATAGAAAATTTCATCAACACTGTGAGTACGTACCGGAATGTCTTTTTTAATAAGACCAAAAGCATTAAGCTTAAGTGTACGGCTGTTGCTGTCCCATGTGATATACTGGGTAATACTTGATGGAAGGTTTTCAAGAAGCTTATCAATCTGCGGACCGTATTCGGAAAGCATCAAATCAGCATAGTCAAGTAAAGCTGTAGCTACCTGTTCATCGGAAAGAATAGCCCACGCCAAATCGTTATATTCGATTGAATCGTCGGCATATGTCTTTTCACTGCTCATAGTATCAGCATAAGCAGTTAAAGCACCGGTAAAGCAGGAAGCTGCCATAAGCACTGCCATAAATAATGCCAGAAGCTTATGTGAAAACTTTTTTGCCTTCGTTTTCATTTTTTACCTCCATTAAATTTAAAATAATTAAATAATAAAGTGTTAACATATTGCAGGGGAGCCTGTCACAATCTCTGACCATCAGGCAATCTGAATTAGACTGAAGGTCGGCAAAGCCAAACCGTTGCACCAAAAACTGCGCAATATGTGCTTTAAACACATTATAATTATTACATAAGGCAACAAAAAAGTCAATAAAGACAAACGACAAATGATATTTTTGTAACAATGTCCAAAAAAGCAAACTTATTTTTGACACCTTGCACAAATTATTAACTAAAAGTTTACAATTTGTTTATAATTTGGCGCCAAAAAACGCTTGATTTTCCGCAAGTAAAGCTGTGATACTTTACACAAAATTTACATTTGTAAAGATGTTTGCCTTTACAAATCGAACAGAATTTTACTCGACTTTATATGGACTATATTACGTTTTACAGTCAATTTTCTGTCGAATTATGTTTGTTAGACTTTTTATGTTGTATTGTCTATTTTGCAACTCTCTATCGTCAAAAATCAATGCTAAAATATGTGAAAATTCACAATAAATTCAAAATATGTTATAAAATTATTGACTTATAAGTTTTTATTTGTTATAAATATATTGTATTTGTTAATACGCGTGTGGATATCCTGCGCCTAAAAAGCAGTTTTTTGTGTAGAAACTGTGAACAAATACTGCTCGGCGCATTATCCAAAAAATGCGTTACCATACGACAAGTTCGTAAATCATATGTAAAGGAGAGAGAGATTTATATGAGAACGAGCAAAAAGATACTCAGCTTTTTCTTAGCTGTAGTAATGGTCGTGACCACATGCTCGGTTGGATTTACTGCGTTCGCCAAGAGTAATGACAACCCGCTTTGGAAAACGACAAGTGTTGACGCCGATTCGGCATTCGACACACTTAACAAATTGGCAGACCAGCTGCCTTCCCTTCTCATGGGCATTGAGGCAATAAGCAAGCCTGTTTATGAAAAGGGTGCTAAAAAGTTAGGTAAGACCGCAGCGGAACTTACCACCAAAGAAAAAGAGCAAATCGCAAGTGAAACAACACTTCAGGATTTACTCGGCGTATTGCAGCCGACTCTTATCGGCGCACTTGCAAAGACAAGCCAGTCAGACTTTGTAACAAGTTATATTCAGACAGGTATGGGTAATCCTGAAGATTATAACTACTTAAGCGGTTCAACGGGCGCAATTGATTATTTTTCACTTACTGCCCTTTGCTTAAAGTACAAAGACAACAAAGACTTATCTAAAGACACAAGAAATCAGCTTGACGAATGGTTATACGGTAAAGAAAGCGAACGTACCGTTTCAGGCTACAATGCCGCAGGTCAAACTATCAAGTTCTCAACAAACAGCCTTTGGTATTTAGCCGACCTTTATGCTCAAAAGATAAAGGAAGGTACAGACAGTGATAAGGTAGAAGCAATTGCTAAGCGTTATACCGAAGCTGTAAAAAGCGGTGCTGTTGAAACAGTTAAGCTTAACGGCGAAGCTATCGGTGACACTTATGATACTGCCACACTTTACCAGTTGAAGAACTTTGATTTTAAGCTCACAGCTGATGAGCAAGCCGTTGTTAACAACTATATGGGCACACTTAACATTAAGTATGCAACATACGGTATCAACGTTAAGCTTAACGATTTGGCTGACGTTATTTACTACGACTTCGGTGTCGGTCAGAGCTTCATCTCAGCAAGCGAATTTATCAGATTGATAAGCGACGGCGGTGCAACATTTAACCAAACAGTTGACAGCACATCGCTTTATCAGGTTCCTATGACATTTAAGGGCTTCACAGTGAGCGACACCGAAAACAATGTTTATGACACTGTTAAGGAAATCGCAAGAAAAGCTGTTGCCGCTAAATTAGGCGTTGCCGAAGATGCTTCTTTCGAGACTCTTGCACAAAAAGAGGGCATGACAACAGATTACCAAATCGAGTCATATATCGAATATGTAGTAGGCAACACTATTAAGACCGATTTGTGCAAAAAAGCACTTATGAACGGTAATGTCGACACAACCACTTCTCCGTATTACACTGATATACTTAAGGGTATGGTTGTACGTTTCGGTAATAACGGAAACGGCGTTGACCTCAACAAGCTTAATTCCGAAATCAATGCTAAGCTTCCAAAAGGATATGATGCAAATTGGCAAGAGGGTGACAGTTTCTTCATCAGCGATGACGAACTTACTCAGTTGCGTGCATTCTTCTCCAGCGTCGGCGGTGCAAACGCCACCACTAATGTTGTAACAAACTACTTTAGGGACGGCGAAGTTACCTTTAACGATAAATATGCCGACAAAAAGAACAAAACAGTCATTGTTCCTGCTTCACTTAAAGGCAGTTACACTTCAGAGTTTTGGTCTCTTATTGCAGCTAACCAAAAAAAGAATTCAACAAATTACAATAATTTGTTAGGTTCATTTGGCGGCTTTGCTAAAAACCGTTCGCATATTGACAAAACAAAATACTTGCCTGTTAATTCACTTGTTGATGCTTCACGTTCAGACCCGGGTGTCGGCATTAACGCACTTAAGTCTGACCCTGTAACTAATTCAAATAATTACAGCAAGCCATTAATCAACGAATGGGTTGCAGCTTCTTACGACTACATTGTTACTAAGATTGCATCTGAATACTTAGGCGTTGATACAAACGACCTTGGCACAGATAGCACTACTTATACATACAGCTATAAGTATTCTTTCAAATTCCTTCTTAACGTTCAACTCGTACTTGATGATATTGTAAAGAAAAAAGCTTCTCAAACTTCAGGTATCGTTCTTACCGACGCTCAAAAGGAAATTCTCAACGGTAAAAATGTTGACCTTACAGGTTCGGCAGGTACCGAGATTACAAACCTTATTCTCAACAACACAATCGGCGATATCGTTGACCCAAGTACAGATATCGGTAAAACGGTTGACGCTGTGCTTAAGTCACTTCTTAAGACAAACGTAAATCTTAAGGACACTCTTACCGATGTTTGGAAGAATCTTGTTAACGACCCGATTAAGACAGTCGTAAACCTTCTTCCTTTACTTACAGTAGTAATTGACGAGCTTCTTGATCCTATTCTTTTCTCTGAAATCGGCAATTCGCAAAGAAATAACCAAGAAGGCTTCCTCTATTCTGTTATTGACCTTATTGAGCCACTCAAAAATATGACTGCAGACACCGGCTCATACATCGGAATCAGTCAGCTTGCTTGGGACCTCAACGCTATGCTTCCTCAGCTTATGCATTGGCTCCAGAGAGATGGCAAGTTTGAGGAATTCGGCGGTACTTATTGGAACGGCGGTAATGAGAAAACAGGCTACATTTCAGAATCTTCTGACGATACCTTTGTAACCAAGAACTTCTCAGCCGGCGACATTATCGCAACTCCTGACTACGTACTTAAGTATGACAAGGTTGTAGATAGCTACGGCAAAGCAATCACATACACAAAGAACAGCGACGGTTCTTATACCTATTCTTATAATGGCGTAAGCGGTTCTCTTGCAGATGTACTTGCTAACGTTTCAAGCACTACTAAGTTTAACGTTAAATACACATATGAAGCAGGCGTACCTAAGATTACAGGTATTTACATTGCCGATAAGGCTCTCAAGTATGCTAAGCTCAGCGACCTTGAGGGTATCCTTAAGAAAGCAATCACAGCTTCAAACGGACAGGTTGGCGCAGGTCTTTATGAATTGGTAACAGAAATTGCTGGCCTCTTCACTACTGCAGTTGACACATACGTTAGCACTCCTAAGTACAGAGACCAGGTTAAGGGCCATGATGACGGAGGAAAAGTCATCAACTCAGGTCTTAACAACCTTATGGTTGCAATTCCTCAGCTCTTTGACATTATGGAAAACCTTGCAGCTGACAAATACGGCGTACGCAAGGATGCATGGACATATTGCTACAAGGGCAAGATTGTTACGGATTCAAACGGCGCAGTAAGCAACTCTAAGATGACAGAGTTCAAGAATTTTGCCGCTAATCCAAACCCGACAAAGATTTTTGACTGCTTTGTAGGTGTATTCGTAGAGGATTGGCTTGACGCTATTCTCGGTCTTGTAAACAACGTAATCAGCTCTAAGGGCAGTGAATTTGAAAAGAACCTTCCTATTATTACAGGTCTTCTCAATTCAGTAGGCGGTTTCACCGAAACAAGTGCTCTTACAGACCTTTTCAACAGTATCTTCCAGATTACACGTGACAGCAAGTACAGCTTCACATTTGAACCGCAATCAAGCGGATTTGTAGGTCTTGACAGAGATAACGCTTACTTCCTTATTACTAATGTAAGCAAGCTTGTTGACGTTGTTAAGGCACTTATCAATTCATTCAAGTCAAATAACAACAATAACAACAATAATAACAATAACAATAATTCTTCATCACCTGCCACTACACAGGCAGTTGCAACTCCTAACTCTTCAGTTGATATTTCAGCACATAAGAGCAGCGATATGAAGAACGTTGATAACACAATAGCTAAGCTTGATAAAACATTGTCATCTCTCCTTACGGATTCAAGCGTAAACGGCTATTCAATCAACAAGACAAGTAACATTATTGCCGGCGTAATTTCATTACTTTCAAATTACATTGGTGCAAATGCATCAAACGCAACAATTGATTTACTTAATACCTATTTATATTATCTTAATGGCGAGGATGCACGTACTCCTGATTCAAATGGTAACGTTAATCCTAAGGATATCTACACAAACGAAGGTCTTACAACAGTAGTAGTAAGAACCTATGCTCTCGTCGAAACACTTGTTGCAGGACTTACAGACAAGTATGCATACTCTTATACATATAATAATGGTACTGCAGACGTGACAGCAAAATACAATCTTATCAGTGAAGCAGTCAACGGACTTATTTCTCCTGACTCATTATCTGTAAGAATTAAGGACACAGGCATTAAGAACGCAAGCAAGAAGCTTTCTAAGCTTGACAGTTGGAGTGACGCAGTTAATGACAACGGTACTCTTAACGTAAGCATTAATTGGGGCATCACAGCAGGCAACAGAGATGAATTTATGACAGGTCTTTCAACCTCACTCAGACTTCTCACCTCTATCCTCGGCGTAGTTCTTATTGATACAGGCATTTATGAAAATGCTCTCTACCCTGTTCTTAATACAATAGCTCAAAAGACAGGCATCACAGTTGATACTCCTACTAAGTTTGCAGATAAGAGCAATCCATACCGTGATGAAGTATTCACCGGTATTGTTAATCCAATAGTTTCACTTCTTGACAAGTTCCTTGAAAAGCCTGCAACAACATTGCTCAATATTGTGTCGGCTATCGGCGTTGTATTAGACGATACAACAACTCCTACACTTGCTTCTGTTGTTTCAAGCGCAGTTAAGGCTATTGCAAACGAGCTCAACGGCGCAGCCAACATTCTTAAGATTAAGAGTGATAAGCTTGGTGCCGCATCACCGTCACTTGCAGCGCTGCTTGAAGGTATCGTTACTAAGACATTCGGTGATTTAATCACAGTTAACGACAAGCAAGAGCTTGGACTTAAGGTTAAGGGCTATGCTCTTTCAGGCAACAACATTATTCCTATTATTAATACCCTTCTTGCAAAGACAGGTATTAAACTTAACAACATTAATTGGAACAAGCTTGGCAAGACAACAACTCCTGCTCAAACACTTGTATACGTACTCGATTATGTTGTTGAATTTGTAAAGACAAATCATAACCTTTCCACAATCATCGGTTTGATTATGGGCAACAACAAGGTAAGCTCAGGTGTTAAGAAGCTCATCAAGTATATCGAAACAGGTAAGCTTGACGGTATGGGACTTCTTAAGATTGTAGGCAAGCTTCTCGACTTCACACAGTCACCTACAGAAGTTTATTGGGCTTACAGCAAATACAAGGGAACTTCATTAAAGTTCAAGTACCCTGACGGTATTTCTTCTTATGATGCTGAATCTGCTATCACCCAGCTTGACAGTGCAGTTGACGCAGTTATGGCTCTTCTCACTAACTTTGGCGTAGTTGACGCATCAAATCTTAAGGGTGTTGTAAGCGGTTTGGTATTTACAAACGCTAACCTCACTTCACTTGCTAAGGCACTTTATGGTGCACTTGACAAAAAGACTATTTCACCTTATCTCAATATGGCAGGCATTACTGTTTCACCTAAGGGCGTTGCAGGCTTACTTATGGATAAGAGCTATGGTAAAACTTATTCTTCAGCAGCTAAAACCCTCAAGAAGGTTAAGAGCTGGAAGAAAGTTAAAACAATCAACTGGGGCTTCAAGGATGGCTCCGCAAAGGCTGAGCAGGGCTTCGTACATGCACTCGTTGCAATTCTTCGTCCTCTCAACAGTGTTCTCAACGTATTCCTTAATGAAGGAAAGATTGACCTTAGCAATATCACAATTGCAAAGGCTTCAACAACTCTTGATATTAAGGGAAGCGACGGCAAGGTAGCAAGCAAGATTGCTCTTACCTATGAGCTTAAGAACGGTGTTCTTACTCTTACAGCTAAGGATTCAATGAATGCCGACTCTAAGCTTTCAACAATTAAGCTTGACCTTAACGCACTCAATGTCGGCGTAAACGGCATTAACGGCTATGAAGGTGCAATCATTCCTCTTCTTGATGTTCTTCAGGTAAGCAACAGCAAGATTAAGACATTTGCACAGTATCAGAAGGATTGCAAGAAGGCTAAGGATAACGTACTTCTTGATGTTCTTAATCCTCTTATGAGCTTTGTTGACCAAGTTCTCGACAAGCCATTTGAAACAATTACATCAGTTCTTCCTAACCTTGCATACTTCATTGATAACAACGGTATCGGCCAGCTTCTTGATAATCTCCTTGCTCCGATTACAAACATTGTTAAAACTGCTAAGTCAGCAGGTTTAGACGTTGATAAGATTATTTCAGCGGTTCTTGGCAAGGACCTTGGCAAGTATTTAACAAGCTTGCTTAAGGTTAGGGGCGTTAAGCTTAACATTAAGCTTGCAGACCTCAAGTCTTGCAACATTCAGGACATCGTTGTTCCGCTTATTAACAGCTTACTTAAGAAAACAGGCATCAAGCTTCCTGATTTCAAGTGGTCAACAATCGCTGCTCACGGCAAGGTTGTAACCTCTAAGTCGCATGCTAAGAATGCCGAAGGCAAGTTCACTAATAAGGAAGTAATTGCTGACAAGGGCGAGGTTCTCGTTGCAGTTCTCCGCTATGTGGCAGACACTCTTATTAAGAACGCTAAACCAATCAAATCACTTGTTTCTTCAATTGGCGCTATTAAGAAGAACAGTATGCTCAAGTCAATCATCTCAAGTGTATTCACTACAATCAGCATGGCTGAAAAAGATGATATCGTTCGTGCAGTATTCTACTTCTTAACAGGCGAACCTACTAATGCATTCTGGGATTACACCGCATATAAGACAGGCTCATTCGACTTCTCATATCCTAAGGGCGTAGACGTTGACTTCCTTAAGAATCTTCCTCCTATGCTTGACGGACTTGTTGGCAGTTTAATTAAAGGCGGTCTTAACAACTTAATCAGCGGCCTCCTCTTCAAGGATGACATTGTTAACTCACTTCTCACCGGTCTTTACGGTGCAGTTGAAAAGGTTAAGGTTGGCGACGGCTCACTCGTTTCCCTCCTTGCACAAACAGGTATCGACTTCTCAACAAGCAATGTTGCTAAGCTCCTTACAGACGAAACTTACGGCAAAACTTATGCAGCTAATGCAAGCGTAATCGCTAAGGCTGGTTCTTGGTCAAAGGTTAATACATCAGCTCTTAAGTGGGGCGTTAAGGACAGAGATTCATTCTTCCATGCACTCGTTGCAGTTCTTCGTCCTGTATTCGGCGTACTTGATGTACTTCTTAATGACGCATACCTCGGTCTTTTCGATATCGTAAGAATCCCTGGTTCTAACGGTTATACATCATCAATCGTTCCTCTTATGGAAGCATTCTCAATGTATAACGTTAAGACTCAGTATCAGTACAGAGAAGATATGAAGAAAGCTTATGATAATGTTCTTCTTGACATTATCAATCCTATCTGGGATAAGGTTGAGGATATTCTCAATGCTCCTCTCGAAACATTATTTGAAATGCTTCCAAACCTTGCACTCTTCATCGGTAATAACGGACTTTGCCAGATTCTTGACAATCTCCTCACTCCTATCTCTGCACTTATAGACGCTGTCAAGCCTGTAGTTGACCTCAACACTCTCTTACCTGCCCTTCTTAAGGCACTTAAGGTTGACCTTAACTCTCTCCTCGGCAAGATTGGCGTATCAAACTTCAAGCTTGATATCTATGATATTAACGCAACACTTAAGCCGCTCCTCGGTGCTGACGCTATCGTTCCTCTTCTTAATAACATTCTTGGAATGATTAAGATTAAGGGCGCACCGCTTGGAATTAAGCTTAACGACATTAATTGGTTACAGCTTGCAAGCCACGGTAAGGTAATTACCGACGCATCACAGGCTGCTACTTACGGCACAAGAATTTACGTTAAGGGTAACTCTTCAGAAACTCTCATCGCAGTTCTCAGCTACTTAATCGAAACTGTAAACGCAGGCGACAACTTCAAGAAGATTAGTTCACTTGTAACCGGTCTTGTTGGCGGCAACGAAACAGTTTCAGGTGTTGTAGACCAGGTACTTCCTGTTCTTAAGGGTGATACCGATACGGTTATTGCTTCACTTGTTGATTTACTTCAGACAATGGCATAAACCTAAATCTGCAAACCGAATAAAAAATAAAAACGGGCAACTCTTCGGAGTTGTCCGTTTTGCTTTATATTAAATATCATTTTTCACGTTTTTATAATAAAATTCTTGTATTACAATATAAAATAAGATATAATAAATACGAATTATATCTTTTACTTGGTGGTGATGTTATGTTTCTCGGCAAAACAGCCCAAGGAAGAGTTGTTAAAACTATTAATTCTGTCGATGAGAACGGTTATGTATATCCATTAAACTTAGTTCAAATCAAGGGATACAAAAACCGTTACGCTTTTGTTATGGGAGTGACTCACACGGTTTGCAATTTCGACGGACGAATTATAGCGGCACTCGTTCCTAAAGACCCGCAGAACACGGATTTAAAAACTATTTGGATTATGGCGTCAAGAAGTTCACGCTACATTAATCAAGACATTTATCAATACATTGATGTTAAAAACGATTTTCCCGAATATGAACTTGTCTGCTACTACGAATCAAGCGCAGGCGCAGTAGTATACAGGAGTATTAAAGGCAAGCTTCGCTTTTTGCTTATAAAAAATAAGCGCTCGGCGAATTGGGGCTTTCCTAAAGGTCACCTCGAAATGGGTGAAACAAAATACGACGCAGCAAGAAGAGAAGTTCTTGAAGAAACGGGGCTTCACATTAAAATTCATCTCGGCTACGAGGGTATATCAAAATATACGCTTCGCAATAATGTTGACAAAAAAGTTTCTATATTCGTTGCAACGACAGACGATTTAAAAACAACAATGCAAGAGGAGGAAATTGACGATTACAGATGGCTTGCGTATGACCAGGCTATGGGCCACCTCTCATTTGAAAATGATAAAAAAATACTGAGGGAAGCCGTTGATTTTCTCATTAAGCAAAAGCTTATTGTAAATAAAAACACTCCCACTGCGCAAGCTATTGACAGAGAAATTGAACTTAAAGAGCAAGAGCGCAAGGAAAGAATAGCCGAGTACAGGCGCCAAAAATGGATTGAACAGCAAAACAAACTCAGAGCTCAACGCTATTATGAAAAACACAAAGAGGAAATTGTGCGCCAAAAAATAATAAAAAAGAGAAAAAGAAATCAGGAAAAAAAGCGACTTCAAAATGCGGCAAACAATAACGTTAATGCTCAAACCAAAAATAATGAGTCGCAATCAAATGCAGACATAAAGCAAAATATAACAACCGACAAAAAGGAGAACTGATATATGGTACAAGAATTTTGCAGAAACTTACAAGAGTTTTTAACAGCGCACGGAATACCCGATTGGCTTGTTGTGTTTATTATTTCAGTCTGCCCTATCTTGGAATGCAGGCTCGGAATGTTTACAGCCATTGTGCTTTTGCAAATGAATCCTTTTGTAGGATTTATTATCAGCTTTTTAGGTAACATTTTACCTATACCGTTCATACTTTTATTAATCAATTGGATTTTCGATTTATTAAAAAAAGTTCCCGGAATAAACAAGTTTGTTTATTGGCTTGAGGACAAAACGCTTAAAAAGCGAGATAAAATTGATAAATACGGAATTTGGGGGCTTTTGATTTTCGTTGCCATACCGCTTCCGGGTACAGGCGGCTGGACAGGTGCACTTCTTGCATCTCTTCTCCATCTTGATAAGAAAAAGAGCTTTTTTGTGATTTCGCTCGGTGTATTTATTGCCGGACTTATTATGACTGTTTTAAGTCTTGTTGTCGGCAACGCAGTTTTCAACTGATATGGATAAGGAATATGAGGTTTTAATTGACATTTGCCGCCACTATTTAAACGGCGACAAATTTATTTTCGATACAGACGTTAATTATAAAAAATTGTTTTTATATGCAAAGGGGCATAACCTTTTAGGTGTATTGCACTGTGCACTTTTAAATGCAAAAAATAAAAGCGATTTGCCCGAAAGCTTCTTAAATGCGCTTGAAAATAAATTTTTTGATTTAATTTTCCTTTCAAACGCTCAGATTAATATGCTGGAAGAGGTTAAAACGCTTTTTGCGTCGGCTCAGTGCCCGTATATCACGTTTAAAGGCGCAATACTTAGAGAATACTACCCCGTGCCTGAAAGCCGTGCTATGGGCGATATAGACGTTCTAATCAAGGCTGAGGACAGGGACAAGATTAAAAAATTGCTTATATCTAACGGTTTTGACTGTGTTAAGGAAAACGGGCCGGTTTATAACTATGTCAAAAACGGTGTTCTGCTTGAGGTGCACACAAAGCTTATAAGCTGTTATGATACCGAGCCGTTTTGCAGCGCTTTTGATTATGCAAAATTTAACGGCTTTGACGGAAAATTTGACGACAGTTTTCATTTTGCATATTTGATTGCCCACACGGCGCACCATTTCAAATTCTACGGAGCAGGAATTAAGCTTATACTTGATTTAGCCGTAATGCTAAAAACTGCAAGTATTGATATTCAAAAGGTGTTTGAATATTTAAGCGCAGTTGAACTTGAAAAATTCGGTAAAACCGTTTTGACCGTTTGCCACAACTTTTTCGGCGAAGGTTATGATTACACAATTGATACTAAAAATATTGAAAAATACCTTTGCGACTGCGGTGCATTCGGCAATGAGAATGAAAACAAGGGCGTTACCGTTGCAAGGAGAGAACTTGAAGAAGGGAAAAAATATTCGCCCTTTATGGCGAAACTCAGGCTTCTCTTTCCGCCTTACAAAAAGCTTAAAGAAATTGATTATATCAAATTTATCGACGGAAGACCTTGGCTTATTTTATATGCTTGGATTTATCGAATAATTTACAATTTTAAAAACAGAAAAGAATTTACGTTAAATGCAGTAAATTCACTTGATGATGAAAATACGCATGCTTTGGCTCAAAAGGAGTTGGAGCTTTTTAAGGAGATTGGTTTATAATGAAATATCTTGCTATAATTTTAGTTGCCGTTTTGGCAATATTGATTGTTGTGTTCATTTCTTGGTTTTTAAATATGAAAGCAAACGGCAAGTGCCCGCTTTGCGCCTTGAAAAAAATATTTATCCCGACTAAGCTTACAATTGACATAAGCGAGGACGAAGAATATTCTGAAAATAAGGTTGCTCAAACTCCGCCTATGGGCTGGTCAAGCTGGAATATCTTTAGGAACAATATTGACCAGGATATTATTATGCAAACTGCCCACGCTATGAAAGACAGCGGACTTGCAAACGCAGGATATGAATTTATTAACCTTGACGATTGCTGGCAAAGTTCCCTTCGTGACAGTGACGGAAAGCTTCAGGGCGATCTCGGCACATTCAGCCGTGGTATCCCTAAGCTTATTAAGGATATTAACGCACTCGGCTTAAAGGTTGGTCTTTATTCTTCTAACGGTACTCTCACCTGCGAGGACCTCCCTGCCTCTCTCGGCAACGAAAGGCTTGACGCTAAAACAATTGCGTCTTGGGGCTGTGAATTTTTTAAATACGATTTTTGCCATCATAACAGAATCAGCGGCGACTGCCCTGCAATTGAGCATATTGTAATTACCAAGCCAAAAAGTTCTTTTGAAATTGACTTAAGGCCGGAGGACGCAGAGTTTACCGGAAGAGCAAAGATTATCAAAATGTCTGACGTGCCGAGCAAAAAAGCAATCGGATTTATCAGCCACGGCTCAGGCTCTGCAAGTTTTAATTTTGACGCAGACGAAAAAGGTGAATACGTATTAACCTTTGTTTTTCACAAGTCAATGGCTAAAAAGAAGCAGTATATGCAAATTCATATTAACGGCAAAATGTATGAAATTTTCTTCCCTGAAACTAAGGGATTCAGTCCTTTAGGCAGGCAACAAATTATTGTTGAGCTTAAAGAGGGCACCAACAATATGACAATCAAAAACCCTGTAGCAACTGCGATTGACTCGTCATATATTCAGTATAAGCGTATGGGTAACGCTCTTAAGGAAGCAAGCTCAATGTGGGCTAAGGTTACACATTCAGAAGAAAAGCCAATCACATATTCCATTTGCGAATGGGGCATGGCTCGCCCTTATCTTTGGGGTGCTAAAGCAGGCTCAATGTGGCGCACAACGCCCGATATAGCTCCCAATTGGAGAAGCATAACTATGATATATAACCGCACCTTGAAGCTTTATAAGCACTCAGGACCGGGCCATTGGAACGACCCTGATATGCTTGAGGTCGGCAACGGAAAGCTTGACGATAACGAAAACAGAGCGCATTTCTCGCTTTGGTGTATGCTTGCCGCTCCGCTTATGCTTGGCAACGATATCAGAAGCTTTGTATCAAACGGTATGCCCGATAAGGATAATGAAACGCTTAAAATTGTTACTAACAAACACATGATTGCAGTTGACCAGGATTCACTCGGCAAGAGTGCTAAGAGAATTAAAAAGGAAAGCGGTATTGATATTATTGCCCGTCCGCTTTCAAACGGCGATGTTGCGCTTTGTTTATTCAATACTGCTTCTTCCACAAAAAGCGTCAACTTCAAGCTTGATGACCTTACTAAAGACCCATACTTAGGCATTGAGGAGGCTCCGTCGGGTTATGAGCTTCACGATTTGTGGACAGATGAACGCTCAACAGGAACTACAATTAATGCAACAATTCCTAAACATTCGACTGTAGTATACAGAGTTAAACCGACAATATAACAATATAAACATAAATATAAGATAAAAAAATAAGGATTAGATATGCGTAAATTAATACGAATATCTAATCCTTTTATTATTGTATTTACTTATTTAATAAGTGATACACCTGTCATTTCAGCAGGCTTGTCAAGTCCGAGCATTTGAAGCATTGTAGGAGCGATGTCGCAAAGCTTGCCACCGTCACGAAGTTCAACACCCTCGCCGCAGTTTACTGCAACAAACGGAACAGGGTTAGTTGTGTGAGCTGTGAACGGCTCGCCGTTTTCGTCAAGCATCTTATCAGCATTGCCGTGGTCGGCAGTGATAAAGAGGTTGCCGTTCATTTCTATAACAGCCTTTGCAAGTGAGCCAACACAAGCGTCAACAGTTTCAACAGCCTTGATTGCCGCAGGGATAATACCTGTATGGCCAACCATATCGCAGTTAGCAAAGTTTACAATAATAGCGTCATATTTGCCGCTTCTTACTGCCGCATTAAGCTTTTCCGATACCTCAGGAGCGCTCATTTCAGGCATAAGGTCAAATGTGGAAATCTTAGGAGAAGCAACAAGGATTCTGTCCTCACCCTCATACTGCTTTTCCTCGCCGCCGTTGAAGAAGAAAGTTACGTGAGCATACTTTTGAGTTTCGGCAATACGAAGCTGAGTCATACCGTGCTTTGAAATATATTCACCAAAGGTATTAACAAGAGTTTCAGGGCCGAATGCAACCTCAACGTTTGGCATCTCGGCATCATACTGAGTCATACATACATAGTAAAGCTTGAAAAAGCCGTTCTTTCTCTCAAAGCCGTTAAAATCAGGGTCAACAAATGTACGTGTAATTTCTCTTGCACGGTCAGGGCGGAAGTTAAAGAAGATAACGCTGTCGTCAGCCTTAACTCTGCCCTCGCTGCCGCCGATAACGGTAGGAAGCACAAATTCATCCGTAAGGTGCTTGCCGTCCTCGTCAACAGTTTCATAAGAAGCCTTAACCGCCTCAACTGCATTGTCAGCCTGAATGCCCTCGCCATAAACGATAGCGGCATAAGCCTTTTCAACTCTGTCCCAAATATTGTCACGGTCCATAGCGTAAAATCTGCCCATTACGGAAGCGATTTTACCTACGCCGATTTCCTTCATTTTATCCTCATTTCCGAGCAATGATTAGTTATTAAGCTAAGATACGAATTAGTATTTGTAATATAAAAGCCATTTGTGTTTGCTCAGGTACAAACAGCCACTTTTTGATATGATTTATCAAAAAACATCTGATTACTGATAAATCTTATCAAAAAGCGGGACTGTTCGCAATAGTTAAATAAAAATCAATCAGATGATAAGCCACAGTTTAGTCATGAAAAGACAATGAATGTATAGTATTAATATCTATACTGAATATGTGAATAATTATACACTAGAAAACGAGTGGAGATAAAATAGAGTAATACAGAGTGTTTAAAAAAATTAAAGAAATAAAATAAAATTTTATATTTTAATTGCTTCAGATTTGTGGTATTATATTATGACAAAAGAAAATAGTTATTAGTCACATCATATATGTGACCAGTGACGAAAGTTCGGGAGGTAGGTCTTATGGCTGATGTTAATCAGGAAGTTAAAGAATTAAAAGAGAAGATTGAGTTTTGTTCGTATGTTATGAAATATGGGAGACTGATTGATATGTCTTCTGATCAGACTGTTAAAGCGTTCAAACTTAAATGTGAATTGGAAGATGAGCTGAGATTCATCGAATTAAAAAATAAAAATGGAGGCAAATAAAAGAGTGTTGCCAGAAATTAAATTATTATGTTTGTTATTAATATGCATAAGAAAAATGAAAAACAAACAACTTGACAAATTATAATACCATTTGTTTGAATTTTTACATTGAAATTAATTTGGAAAAATCACAAATTTTTGTTTAAAATCTGTAATGTTAAATTAAAAAATCTTTACTCCATAGGGTTCTAATGTAAGTTTATCACCTGATATAGTGCTGAAACTTAATTCTTTATCAGTGACATTCAGGTAAAATTCTATTGTATCACCGTTTTCGTCCTCACGCTTATGATATTCTATTCCATCGGGGAGTACATAGTATGGTGTTTCTGTTTCTTCAAGCATAGTCTTGAAAAGCTCAGACATTGTATTCATATCAAGTCTTGCAGCAACATAGTATGATTTGCCATCACCATATGTTTTTCGTGTTACAACGGGAGTTCCGGCATAAAAATCACTGTCATATCTTGCGATAACATCTGCATCTGATACACGGAGAATTTCAGCATAATCATGGATTTTGGCTTTGTTTCCATTTGTGAATGTGGCTGAATTTATGTCGCAGTCATAAAGTGTATCAATTTCTTCACTTATTAAGCCAAATAGCTCGCTAAGTCCGTTGCCTGGAAAACCACCGAGAAAACAGAGTGTGTTATCATCTACATAACCCGTGAGATATGTTGCAAGGAGCTGACCGCCTCGTTTTACAAATTTTTTGAGATTATCAGCTGTGCCCGGTCTTAACATATATAGCATAGGTGCGACAACTACATTGTAGTCGTCAAGATTATCATCTGATGCTACTACATTCATGTCTATTCCAAGCTTTAAAAATTCATGGTAAATGTCAGCACAGGTCTGAGGATAATTTTTTGTTTCGTCTGAAAGTCCACGCATATTTTCAATAGCCCACATATTATCCCAGTCAAAGAGAAGTGCTGCTTTAGGTTTTACCAGTGTTCCCTTTACCTTTGAGAGATTGTCAAGCATTTCTCCGACTTTGGCAACTTCTTTAAATATTCTGGTATCATCGGTGCCTAGATGGTCTACGACTGCACCGTGGAACTGCTCAAAAGCACCTCTGCTCTTTCGCCACTGGAAATACTGTACCGTGTCAGAACCACATCCTATAGCCTGTGCAGAAAAGAGTTTATGCACACCGGGACGCTTGAGTTTATTGTATCTGTGCCAGTTTGCAAGTCCCGGAGCACTTTCCATAAGCATATAAGGCTGGTCTTTTTTCATTGAACGCATAACTGCGTGGTCAAAAGAACTTCTCGCCATTGTGTCGGCAAAAGTTTCATAGTTATTATGGAAGAAAGGATAAGAGTCCCATGAAATAACATCAAGCTCTTTTGCCATCACACGATAATCAAGCCCTGGAAAAAGCTGCATAAAGTTTGTTGTGACAGGAATATTTGGTGTTCTCCTTTTGAGGATTTCAATCTCTGACTTCATATAATCAGTAGTATTCCATGTGGTAAAGCGTTTCCACTCGAGATTTAGCCCCATTATGCTGAACTCACCGTTGGCATATGGAGGTTCTATCTGTGAAAAATCATTGTATGTATGACTCCAAAAACTTGTCCACCATGCCTTATTTAATTTATTTATATTGTGGTCAAATTTATCAGCGAGATAGTCCTGAAATTTCTTTTTGCA
>ERZ780202.497-NODE-497-length-27848-cov-3.569460_pt1 | contig 27848 bp, 20 predicted proteins | sample MGYA00510978_ERZ780202 | MGnify/ENA primary metagenome ERZ780202 (study PRJEB29588, sample SAMEA2155689) | human gut metagenome | biome: human gut; feature: human-associated habitat; material: faeces | place: Denmark | collected 2008/2010 ...
GGTAAGCAAAGATAGCTAATTTTAAAACTTACCAACCAGAAATTTCCGCTGAGCCCATAAATGCTTCGAACTTTCTAGTGGGAGCTGAAGGGAAAGGCTGATACGCCAAGAATATTTTGGAAAACTGATCCGGAAAATCCATTCTTGGTTTAACTCTCGGTTTAACTGAACCATGTAAACCGGCGAGTTTAAGGCATAAAAAAAGAGAGTTACTTTGGTGTAACTCTCTGATTCTTTGGTGATCCGCTTGGATTTTGTACCTTTCGGTTATTTCCTTGCGTTATCTGTTTCTTTTCCAAGGCCCTATGCCCTGTCATAAAAGGGTTCATTATTAGGATGTAACACAAAAAGTGTAACACATTAATTAACTCGCATGTGGTTTTGATGTTGTTTCTAACCACAATGCAAAGGTACATATAATATCTGAGAATCTCGCTTTTTATCACCGTTTTCTCGCTTTACGAGTATGAAATAAGAGTATGATTTTTCGTCCAAACACAATAAAACCTAAATTCTGACTGATTTTCTTTTGTACTTTCGTCCATTTGTGTCTTCGTCTGTAACTTCGCAACACAAAATTTCAAAAATTAAACGTATGAAGACATTGACGAAGAAACAAAAAGAAGCGAATGGAGAGAATTTCTCTCGCATTGTAGATGATGCAGCCATCCTTTTGCAACGGAAGGCAGATTATGTGATGAATATAAAACAAGTCGCTGACTATCTTGGTATATCTATGGACGCAGTCCGCAAACGATGTCAACGGGGGCAACTCCCATTTCATAGAAGTGCCAGTCGGTTGTACTTTAGCCGGATGGAGATTGACGATACAATTCTTGACCGTGAACTGTTGACGAAGTTTGCATAAAAGAGGTCTGCTTATGACGTATATTGACTACATGAACTTTTCCGATAAGCCAAATGAACAAAGCAAGTTCACTTGTTTTGTCATGGCGAGGAAAAGTGCGCATCGCGAACCAATTTTGGCGACTGGCGGACTACGAATCCTTTGCTGCAAGCGAAGTCGCTCTTTATGCCTTTCTTGTCAACGAGTGCAACAAGTTTCATTGGCAAATGCCTTTTTCTTGCCCTACCTTTCATGTTTGCAACCGACTTCGGATGTCAAAACAAACGTTGGTAACAGCCAGAGAACGGTTGGCGAAAAGAAAACTGAAAACAAACCTATCGAACAATGGTGTTGTTATTCGGGAAAAGTCATTGAGGGGAAGTATAAAAGGATATAAACATAGATATTCTATAAAATGATGCTTCAAACATAATATATTCTTTCATTTCTTCTTTTTATCGCATTATTTTTCATATTTTTGCAATCATAAATAAGTAATAAATATGAATAGAATAAAAGAAGTACTTGAAGAAAAAGGCATTAAACAAACTTGGCTGGCAGAAAAGATAGGCAAAAGTTTTAGCCAGACCAATGCCTATGTCTGTAATCGCAGACAGCCAAGTATTGAATTATTGTATGAGATTGCTTCCCTTTTAGGGGTTGAAGCGAAGGATTTATTGGTTGATAATATTGAATTGAAGAAATAATTATGATAGAAGTCAACCAAATCATAAAAAATCTGATACCTACAGAACCTGTCACTGTCATTAAAGTACAGGCTTTGGGAAATATGTATTCTATCAGATACACAGGTGTAACGACCAACAAAACTAGCTCTAAAGTGATTACCAAAGAGCAATTCGAATCATTGGAAGTATTGACATCCGAAGGTGAATTTAACTTTAAGGGTAATCCTGAAAAGTTTGTGATGTATGCCGAAGCTGAGCGTATTCATTCGGCATATCAGTTCGACCCGTTGTTTGCCATCAACTGTAGTGTGGTTGACCCTCTTCCCCATCAGGTGGAAGCTGTTTACAAGTTCTTGTTACCCCAGCCTAAGATTCGCTTCCTGTTAGCTGACGATACCGGTGCCGGTAAGACGATTATGACAGGACTCCTATTGAAGGAACTTATCATGCGTGGTATAGTTGAACGTATTCTGATTATTACTCCTGGGGGATTGACCAAACAATGGCAGGAGGACGAAATGGGTGTAAAATTCAATATACCTTTCACACTTGTCAATCGCAGTCTGTTTACTGCCGACCCTAATATTTTCCGTACGGCCAACAAGATTGTGACTTCCATTGATTTTATCAGTCGGGAGGATGTGCTTTCTGTGGTCAGCAATACCAGTTGGGATATGGTTATCTTTGATGAGTCGCACAAATTGTCGGCTTACGAATATGGACAGAAAACCTATAAATCCAAACGGTACGAAACTGCCTACGTGCTTTCCCAACAATGCGAGCATATGCTCTTGCTGACTGCTACTCCACACCGAGGACGTACTGATACGTTCAAAAAGTTGCTTCAGCTATTGGATGAAGATATATTTGCTACAGACGATGTAGCAACAGAACGTGTAAAGGAACTCAGCAAGGATGGGCTGAATAAGTTCTTTATTCGTCGTTTAAAGGAGGACATGAAAGACTGGAATGGTAATCCGCTTTATAAGAATCGTTTTACCAAGACCATTTCTTACCAACTGACTCCCGAAGAGAAATACCTGTATGACCAAGTGACCAATTACTTGACACAGCGCAAGGAAGAGGCTACTGAAGAAAAGAACATTCATGTAACTTTGGCCTTGGCAGTCATGCAACGCCGTTTGGTCAGCTCCATCTTTGCCATCAAAAACACACTCTTCAAACGTTGGAATGCCTTGCAGGGTATTGTGGATGAAGTCAACAAGGACCCGAACATCTGGAAACAGCGCCAGAAGTTGGAATTGGTGGATGTGGATAACATGGACCAGTACGATGATTTGGAAGATGATGAAAAGGATGCACTTGACAACATTCTTTCTGACCCGAAGAAGTTCAAACTTTTTACGACATCAAAGAGTTTGGGTGAGATTGCCAATGAAGCCCAAGAGGTAAAGCGCTTGTATGACATTGCTAACCAACTTTACAATCAGAATCAAGAAGAAAAGAAATATATTCAACTCAAAGAGTTGTTGAAAAGTCAAGGAGTCATTTACGGACAGAAACTCGTTATCTTTACCGAACATAAAGATACGCTACTCTATTTACAAGAACGCCTTACCAACAACGGCTATAAAGTGGCTGTTATCCATGGCGGTCTGTCGGTTGATGACCGTCGTGCCTCACAATGGCAGTTCATGGCACCCGATACTCAGATTTTGATTGCAACCGATGCTGCCGGCGAAGGTATCAATCTGCAATTCTGTCGATTACTCATTAACTGGGATATACCATGGAATCCTAACCGCTTGGAACAGCGCATGGGACGTATCCACCGTTATGGCCAAAAGGAAGATGTGCTTGTATTCAATATGGTTGCCGACAATACACGCGAAGGTCAGGTGCTCTCCAAGTTGCTTACGAAACTGGACATCATCCGTGAGAGTATGGGAGATGACCGTGTGTATGATGTGATTCAAGATGTATTGAAAGATGTAAGCCTTGAAGCTATCATTTCTTCTGTATTTGATGGTAAGAAGTCCGACCTCGACCTATTCCTGAATCAGAACAATCAACAATTGGAATCAGAGTTCAAGAATCGCATCGAAGAGCAACAGAATGCCATAGCACATAGTGAAGTCGATTACAAGGATGCCCGCATACTGAAAGAGGATTCTGATGAAAAACGGTTGCAGCCTATCTACATTCAATTGTTCTTTGAACGGGCGTTCCGCTATTTGGGTGGTCAATACGATGCTGTGCAAAAAGGAATCTACAAGATAACATCCATTCCTGACATCTTAAGCAAACAGTTGAAGGAAAGTTACAATATCTTGGCCGACAATCTCAGCCAACTGCTCTTCTGTTTCGACAAGCAGATATTCCTCGACTATCAGAATACGGCAGCTATTTTGGGTAAAGTGCATTATATCAATCCCGGAAATGCCTTGTTTGATGCTTTGGTAGATTGTGTACGTAAGGAGTTCAAGGAAGAGATGCTGAAAGGCACCATATTGGTATCACCTGAAGACACCGAAGAGTATTTTGCCTTCTTTGTCAAGAACCAGATTACAGACAATCGTCCCAACAAGGGAGACGACAGTATTGCCAACGAACTGTTAAGCTTCATTTATCAGACGACTGACGGTTCTTACCATAGCACTTCTCCGGCCAAGTTCCTCGATTTGCATGCTCCATCGCAATTTGCCAAGGAGATATTGCCCCCTGAAACAGTGCAAAGTCATGAAGTGATGAGTTGGGCGTTCGAGAATATTACCTTACCTTTGTTTGAAGAAACGAAAGTGAAGGTTGAGGAAGACTCTGCCAAACGACAGGAATACCTCCGAACGGCTTTCAGTCAAATCATCATGGATTTGGATATCGCCATCAATGAAATGCAGATGAAGGCATTCATGGGGGATATGAAGTTGCAAGAAAAGTTACTGCATAAGATTGAGCGGAAAAAGGAGTTGATGCACAAGCGGGAAGAGCGTATTGCGGAAATGGGGCAGATGACCGAGGTGTCACCCAAAGAACCGGAGATTATCGGATGTGCATATGTAGTACCGCTTTCACAAGTGGAATACGAACAACATTTCCACATGAAGCGGGACGAAGAGGTAGAAGCCATTGCCATGCAAGTTGCCATGGAATACGAAACGAGCCAAGGACGTACTCCTGGAGATGTGTCGAAACAGAATTTGGGCTACGACATCAAGAGCATCGATGCTTACGAAATGAAACGTTACATTGAGGTGAAAGGTCGTGCAACCACCGACGGTGTCATGCTTTCCGAAAATGAATGGAATCGTTTGGCTCAATTAGGGAACAAGGCATGGCTCTACATTGTCGTGAATTGCAAAACCACTCCGGAGCTGTATCGCATACAGAATCCTGCCGAACGTCTTTCATTTGAAAAGATGTCGAAAGGAGTACAATATTACCTGCCATTGGAAGAGTGGCAACAAAAATACATAAAGGAATAAAAGAAAAACATCATACTATGACAAAAGCCAAAAAACTCATAGAAGTTGCCTTGCCGATTAAGGAAATCTCGGCAGAGAGCGTGCGAGACAAATCTATCCGTCACGGACACATATCGACCCTTCACTTGTGGTGGGCACGTCGTCCGCTACCCGTATGCCGTGCAGTGATATTTGCCAGTTTGGTACCTGACCCGTTGGATACCAACTGTCCAAAGGCTTTTTGTGATGCCGTACAGGATTTGTTGGCAGGGAATATGCTATATGCACCTTACCTAGACATCCCTTATACCGCCATTTACGACCCGATGCCGGATAATTTGCGTAACCGTCTATTGATGTTTATTGGTAAGTTCTCACATCCATGCCAACTGAATATGTTAGCAGGAAAATCCACACCATCCAAAGACCAAATACAGGAAGGCTGTTTGATCAAATGGGAAAGCAAGAACGACCCTGTTGTGCTTCGCTTGGCCCGTTTATTGATATGGGTGGCTTATAATGCCGAGCGTCATCCGGAAGCATCTTACAAAGAACTGGCTACTGAGTTTGATTTGGCTTTCAATGCAATCAAAGAAGCTGAAAATAATTTATACAACACCCCTAACCGTCATCTTGCTTCGGCAGATATAGAAGCTAAAGAAGCGGCCTTGCAAGCCTCTATAGAGAGTTTCCAAAATCGAATGCCAAGCGTATTCGACCCCTTTGCTGGCGGTGGTGCCATTCCATTGGAAGCAGCCCGACTGGGATGCCGTTCGTATGGTAATGATATCAATCCGGTGGCACATATCATCGAAAAAGGCTCCGTAGAATTCCCGCAAAAGTATGGCAAGCCCATCACTTATACCCACGAAGAGTTTATGGCTCTTTACGGCAAGGAAGGAGTAAAGCTCTATACAGAGAAGTTTGGCGTTATGCCTACGAGTAATGTAGAAATCCCCAACCGTCTTTCGTTTGATGTAGAGTTTTATGCCAAGAAATTATTGGCTATGACAGAGGCTGAAGTGGGGCATCTTTATCCTTCAGATGAAAAGGGTAATAAACCTGTCGCTTATTATTGGGCACGTACTGCTACTTGCTCCAATCCATCTTGTAGGGCAGAGGTACCTCTTTTGAAACAATTCTACTTGGCTAATACCAAATCGAAAAAGGTCTATCTGAATCCTATTATCAATGAAACGGATATCCAATTTGAAATAAAACATGAGAAATATGATGAGAAGGATCTATCTGGATGGAATAACCGGGGAAATATGACATGCCCTTGTTGTGGCAATGTTACACCTGTAGAATCAGTAAAAAAACAATTTAAAGAAGGTAAAACATCGGAAAAGATATTAGCTGTTATATACGAATCTAATATTGGCAAACAATATCATTTACCTTCTTCATGTTCTGATTATAAGATTATTAAAGCAACTATAGACAAACCAACTGAAAGAATGGCAGTTGAGAACAATAGGAACTTCAACACCCCTGGATGGGGAATCGATAATTATGGGGATATGTTCTCAAACCGTCAATTGTATATGCTCCAAAATCTAAATAAGCAACTAACAATATTAAAGGAAGAGTTAGGTACATCTGATTATTTAAAAACTCTCTATATTTATTTGGCTATATGGTATGACAGAATAGCATTAGCGAATACGTCATTAGGAAGATGGCATAATGGTCGAGAAACCGTTGAACATCCTTTTAGTAGGCAAGCTATTGCCATGACTTTTGATTATCCAGAATCTAATCCATTTTGTACAAGTTCTGGAAGTGCATTGAATCAATTGGAGTGGATAACCCGTTATTTGGAATCTGAAAGTGACATCCAATTCTCTGCTTCATTTGCCAATGCTTCGAGTGGAGAAAGAGGACAATTTGAATCAAAGACATTGACTGCTGTTATAACAGATCCACCTTATTATGATGCTATTGCATATGCTGATATTTCAGACTTCTTCTATGTATGGATGAAACGTACATTGAGTGATATTTATCCAATGAATTTCACTACTCCTCAAACTCCAAAAGCAGAGGAATGTACTGCATTGAAGCATCATCACAACAATAGTGAAGAAGAAGCAAAACGACATTTTGAGAAGAAGTTAACAGCAATATTTGATACGATTGAATATCAGACATCCGATGTTGTCAGTGTTATGTTTGCCCACCAAAGCACTGAAGCATGGACAACTTTATGCAATTCAATCCTTGGTGCGAGAATGAATATCACCGGTAGTTGGCCTATGGATACAGAAATGGCAAACAGAAGTTTGGGATTGGCTGCAGCTGCGCTTGAATCATCCGTGACCGTATCTTGTCGCCCTTCAGAACGAAACGGTTTTGAAACATTCAAGCGAGTAAAGAAAGCAATTGAAACAAAAGTGACTGAAGAAGTAAATGCACTCTATGAACTTGGATTTCGTGGTGCAGACTTGCTGACTGCTTGCTTTGGTCAAGCCGTCAGTGAATTTGGTAAATATGAAACAGTTGAAAAGGCTGATGGTAGCGAAGTGACTGTAGGCGAACTGCTGGAATTGGCACGTACAGCCGCCTTTAATGCACTGCTACGGGGATTTGATGGTGATGAATACACTCGCTTCTACATCGGTTGGCTACAGATGAATGGTATAGGCGATACCGACTTTGACGATGCTGCTAAGTTTGCCCGCGTGGGAATGAGCGTAAACATCAGCGACATCTTCGACAAGCATCTACTTATCCGTACAGGCAACAAACAACATTTAGCAACCTACAAAGAGCGTGTGGTGAAAGACAAACTCGGTATAGAAGCCAGCGACCCATTGATTGACCAAGTACACCGAGCTATGGACAACTGGCATAGTGGCGACCGAGGCAAATTGTTGCGCCACATAAAAGTGGTAGGTAGTGAAGCAAGCAGTCCCTTCTGGCGAGTGTTGGCCTCTTTAAAAGAATTGCTTCCCGAAGGTGATGACCTGACACAAGTACAAGGATTGATATCCAACTCTGCCGACTTGATACAGCATTGTAGTGACGAAATAACCTATACCCAAGGAACATTATTTGAATAACCCATTAATACCTGAAAGTTATGAATGACAAGATACATAAAGCATTAGGCATATTTTTGGATGCCATGCGTCCGTTTGTGGTAAGTTTCTTACAGCAACAATTTCCAAATGAACCATGGGAAGGATTGTTTTTTGCCAGATTGAAACCGGCAAGACAAACTACTTGGAACCAAGCCATGAGAGCACAAGGCGAAAACCAATCGTGCATGTATTTCATTGACTACAATAACTTGCCTGATTTCGCCATTGGATTCAAACGGGAATTAGGATTGGAATTTGAAAATCCCGACAAAGCCAACAAGTTCATCAGCTATTTGCAGGCACTAAAGGACATCCGTAACAAGTGTAACCATTACCAAGCCTTGGACAACGAAGAGATAGAAGGTGCCTATCTCTACATCAAGCAAGCAGCCAAGTTAATGAAAATGGACGAGCTGGTGACGGAGATAGATAACATCAAGGGACAGACACAAACGATAGTCCAACCAACTACGACTATACCTCAACCTGCTACCAACATATATGTAAATGCATTGCGTGAGGATGCACCTATCCCTGCTTGGTTTACCAACGTATATCCTCACTATGATATTCGTAACGGTGCTTTGGATGAATCGGTGTTTGCGGCAAACCTGAGTGAAGTGGCCTTGGGAATCGGTCAGGAAGTCTATAGCAATCCTACGATGTTTTTTGAAAAGACTTACGTAACAGCCGGACTTCGCGATATTGCCAACCGGGTTATTCGCGCTTTGAATGGTGAAGAAAGTGAAAACCGGGTTGTATCACTCCAAACGGGTTTTGGTGGAGGTAAGACACATACCTTGATTTCACTCTTTCATATAGCCAATGCAGGACGTTCATTGCTGAATTCAGCCTATACTGCCAATTTGTTGCAAGAGGGTGTAGTTCCCAATTTTGATAACGCCAAGGTTGCTGTATTCACAAACAATACAACCGACGTTGTACAAGGGCGCACTACCAACGAAGGTATCACCATCTATACCCTATGGGGAGAACTCGCCTATCAGTTGGGAGGAGTGGAAGGATATAATAAGGTACGTGCTAATGATGAAAGCAGGACGGCTCCGACATCTTCCATTTTCAAACCTATCCTGGAACAGCATACTCCTTCGCTGATATTGGTGGATGAGCTGGCCGACTATTGCAACAAAGCCAATGGAACGATTGTGGGCAAAGGAACACTTTATACACAGACTGTAAGTTTCTTGCAGACATTGACCGAATCGGTTGCAGCAGTTCCCAAATGTGTATTAATAGCAACCCTGCCAGCCAGTGCAACTGAAGTGGCATCATCAGAAATCGGACAACAAATTCTTTCGTCCCTTGAAAACCGTATTGTACGTGTGGGTACTGGCATAAAACCTGTAGATGACGAAGAAATCTTTGAAGTGGTCCGTCGCCGCTTATTTGAAAACGTTGGTAATCCAGAGGTGATAGAACAGGTATTGACACGATATAAGAATACGTATCATAACAGACGTTCTGACTTACCAGTCGAAGCAGACCGCACGGATTACATCAACAAAATGCGCAAGGCATACCCGTTCCATCCCGAACTGATAGATATGTTCCGCTTGAAATGGGGTAACGACTCGCGCTTCCAACGTACCCGTGGTGTGCTGCGCTTGTTGGCCTCCATCATCAAAGACCTTTGGAATCGCAGAGGTTCATTGAGTGGTTCACAAGCATTGATACATACTTCTGATGTCAACTTGACTAATCTGCCTACATTGACTAGTACAATCACTAGTCTGATGGGAAGCCAGTGGGAAACGGTGATGCATGCTGATATCATCGGAACATCAAGCAATGCGTATAAAATTGACAATGAAGATCCACAAAGCAATACTTTCAAATACAATTTAGCACAAGGTATCGCAACAACACTATTAATGGGCAGCATCGGTGGCTCACAAAGCAAAGGATTAAGCATCGAACAATTAAAACTTTGTATGCTTCGTCCATCAGCATTCCAGCATAGTGAAATTAATAATGCACTCAACAAATTGGAGCGAGTCGCTTATTATTTATATGCCACAAACGTTGGCACTAAGAGCTATTGGTTCCAAGCCAAGCCTAACATTAATATATTAATTAATAGTGCCAAGTCAGAAGTTTCTGCCAACGATGTAAAGGCCGAAATACTGAAACGCTTGAATAGCCAAATCAATGGAAACAGTCAACTTCGAGTATTGATAAATCCGTCCAGTGATGTTCCTGAACAGAAGACGTTGACATTGGTCATATTGAGTCCTGACTATGCCACACAAGCGACTTCCATCAGCAAGAAGGTAGAAAACTATGTAGAGCAGATAGCTACGAAGAAAGGTACAAGCCAACGCATTTTCCGCAACACCATTTTCTATTTGACTTGTTCGGAAAGCCAACTTGGACTGTTGCAATCCAAGCTGACAGAGTATTTAGCTTGTGAACGGGTGCAACACGAATACAGTGGTCAGTTGGATACAGATCAGAAACGTGACATTGCAGATAAGAAGAACGAAGCCAATGCACAAGCTAATGCACAGCTCATCTCTGTTTATAACATAGCCATGCGCTACTCAGTGACAGACGGATTGGAAGCTGTTGAATTGCGTGACTTTACTCGCGATATGCAAACGCAAATCACTGAAAAATTGCTGGATGCCATTATTGAAGAAGAATGGCTGATACGTTCTATAGGTATAGGAACACTGAAAACGAATCGTCTGTATCCGACTATCGACAGCCCAATCAATGTAACAGCATTGTACGAAGCATTCCTGCAATATGGTGACAAGCCGATGATAACTGGACAGGATGCGGTAATTAACAGTATTCAAAAATATTGTTACAATGGAGAGTTTAATGTGGCATTTGGTGAAGCAGGAAACTACTCACGTATCTATCATCGGGAAGACATTTTCGGATTGAATGTGGACGACCGTCAATATTGGTTGGTAGATAAATCTGTATTGCCAAAACGTGAAGAACCGTCACAGACAGAAAGCGCCACTACCACAAGTGGTATTGTTTCAGAAACAAGTCCTTCTGAAGGACAGCCAAGCGAAGCCCCAGCTGCTGTAATCCGCAAGTTCAAATCTATTAAGGTATCAGGAAAAGTCCCTGTAGAGCAATGGACACAATTGTTCTCCAGTTTCATTGTTCCATTGAATCAAAACAACCTGGAAATAGAAGTTTCATTTAAAGCAAAATCAACTTCATCCAAGCCACTCGATGAATCTGCACAGATTTATAAGGTGGTGAAGGAATCTGCCCAACAGTTGGGGTTGAAGTTGGAGGAGGAGTAGTATATGGCAAATGAGAATAAAATAAAACATCTTGAGTTCATCCAGAATGTGATAACACGAATGAATTCAAATTCCTTTATGATTAAAGGATGGTGTGTAACTTTGGTTGCTGCATTATTTGCATTAGGTGCGAAAGATAGCAACGTAAATTTTGCAATTATTGCTTATATCGTAATTCCAACTTTTTGGGTTCTTGATGGTTTCTTTATTATTAGAGAAAAGCATTTTAGAAATCTATATAATCAAGTAAGATTAAAGGACGAAGAAGAAATTGATTACTCCATGATGCCTAAGCCTCTTAATATTGGAGATTGGATAGCAGATGGCATTGCCACATATACGCTAGTTCCTTTTTATGGAGTTATGTTAATTGCTACATTTGCAGTATTAATAATGTTCAATTAAAGTATAATTATGAACCAAATAATATTTCTAGGGACACCATACATTCAAAGAGAACTAGAACTGTCTTTACATTCTTTTAAGGATATTCGTATCATTCAAGAAGAAATGAAAGATAGTAACAAACCTGTTTTATATCTTTATTGCGGTGACTGTGAAGAGGATAAAAACAAATACTCAACTACTTTTTTGAATGAATTAGTTGAAAAGCAATTAGTTCTTCCGGTTGTTAAAGACCCAAACCTTTTTAATGCATATATCCCAGAAGAATTGGGTCCAATCAATGCAATCATTGTTCCTTCGGAAAATGAGGTAAACAAACTCAAAAATAGAGTGTTAGAATGGTTCGGAAAAATTGAAGTCAATAGGAAAGTATTCATTTCGTATAAAAGAAGTGACAGTACAGTTCTGGCTCAACAGCTATATAATTCATTAATAAAAGCGCATTACATACCTTTTTTGGACTCATATAGTATTGATTCAGGTGTTGCTTTTCAAGAATATTTGTTACACGAACTTTCAGATTCTGCTGTTTTTTTATTCATAAATACTCCAAACTATGACATGAGCAAATTCACTATGGAGGAATTAAATGCAGCCAATAAACTTCAATTAGGAGTAATTGAAATTTACACCAATGGAGCAAAGCATTATAAGGAAGCTGAATTTGCGGAAGTGTTTAACTTAGACGGAAATATTGACTGCAATAAAGAATGTGACGACAATACAATTCGGAGTATTCTTGATTTTATAGAAAAAATAAGAGCGAATCTTTTTGAATTCAAATTCAAAGCTATCATTGATCAAATTAAAATTAAGAACAAAGATAAATCTTTATGTGTTGACTCAAATAGAATCTGCTATACAGGTCCGAATGGTGCTTGTTATTATCCCATCCTACATAATCCTATATCTTCAGACTTCCAAAAGGCAGAGGATAAAATGAGCAAACAAAAGAATACAAATAAATATTTAGTATTCAATGGACTTCATTGTAGAAAGGATATAAAGGAACATATTTTATGGTTAAATAAGTCTTTGCCTATTAAGGCTATAGACATAAATGAATAAAACTATGATATTTTTGTCAGCTAGCATACCTATAAAAGGTAGAGAATATTATGGCACAGCTAATATTCCAGCAATACGAGAAGCCGTTATGGCGTTTACAAAAGTATGTATGGATTTTAAACTTCCATTTTATTTTGGAGGACATCCGGCTATATCTCCTCTTGTATATCAAATAGCTAAAGAATATGGAGGTGATTTTGCGACCAATGTTAAAATCTACCAATCTATGTGGTTTCATGGTTTGACTCCTCCAGAGGTGGAATACTATCAAAACATTGTTTGGACTGATAAAAAGGAAGATCTTGGCAAAAGCCTTTTGCATATGCGAGTACAAATGTTTACTAATCCAACTAATTGTGCAGTTTTTATTGGAGGCATGAATGGCATTATAGATGAAGCGACAATGCTACACAAGATGAAGCCCAACATCAAATTATTGCCCATTACAAATACTGGCGGAGCCTGTGCTGACTTAATGAAAATTGCAGATATTAAGTGTGACCCATTTCCCGTAAACGATTATTCTTTTGCATATACATATTTATTCAAAGAATACTTGAAACAATTCTTGTAAATGTAAATTAACAAGGGGCAATTGCCCCTTGTTAATTTACATTTTACGAACATCATAATCATTTATGCTATCCCTAATACTTATTGCCAAATTTATATACCAATCAATATTGGAGACAAACTTATCCCAACGGACCATGTGAATATAACTTGGATATCCTTTATAAACTGTTTCACATTTAGCTGTTTCGCTTCTTTCTTTCACTTTTTTGTTGAACATATTGTTTCTCAAAATTGAAAAAAGCTTATTGGTATGCCATAAAGTACAACCACTCGGACAACAACTTTTAGGTTCCAACATATACTCATATCCTCCATTTGAATCTGGAAGAACAACCGCCAGTACACCATTAGTACGCGAAGTTCTATCCGCTCTTGTTACTTCTTTCAATGAATATGATACTTCCCAAGGAATCCATTGGTCGTTTTCAGGGACACCATATTCTTTCATTTGTGGTGATATTAATACGATAGTAACGGAACTGTCGTAAATCTTATCACGTAACTTTGAAGCAATGGTTTCATCTTTAAACTGCGATAAATCTTCTCCGTCCAATTCTCCCTTATTTAAGTGATCTGTTGATGATAATTTTTCTTGTAGTTCATCAACATAATCACGAACCTTTGTAATACCCCAAAAGCCATTTCTACTCAAATGTTGAACAGAAGTATCACCATATTTATATGAAATAAAAATCTTTCTACCCATAGTCTATCATTTTTTTAACCAATCTACTAAACTTATTGAATCACCATTAGGATATACCACATAAAAATAATCCCCATAGTCCTTCTTTTGTATACAAGGATATATCTGTAAGTACTCTTGTCCATTCCATCTGCCGTTGCTTTCAAGCAATGGAAAAATCGCTATTTTCTCTATATATTTTTGAGCATCACCATAACCTACTTCCCAATTACACCATTTAGATATAAGAGAATTTTCTGTTGCTAAAAATATAAACTTTTCATTCTCTTTAATCTTGGTCTTCAATTTCTGAGCTGTTTCACCATTTGTCGCTTTACTCATTGTTTCATCCATCCAATCAACATAGACATCCACACCCATTGAACGAAGGAAAACGACAACAGGCTTGATAATCTTTGCATCAAGATGTGAATGAGAAAGGAATACTGATGTTCTATGAAAAGAAGGGCCATTTTGACGTGCTTCATCTACGATCCTATTCTCGATAATTGGATTATAGTTTGTCTCACGTTTAGCTATAGCTTCAATACGGCTTTTATATATTAGTTCCATAATTACATTTTATTAATAATTAACCTCTTGGTGGAAACGGGTCATTGCCATAAGAATCTTTTTGGCGAATACGACCATCTTTTCCATGAATTACTAACTCTGATTGCATATTCCGTGCAATCGAACGGGCCACAGCTGTAGCTTCTCTCTGAGTGTCGGTAACCTTTGTATATCGAGAATTACCCTCCCCTTTCACTCCCCATTTAGTGCCAACGGGGACAACATGCTGGTTCTTTCTTGTCATGACAAAAAACTTTTAGCATTGATAATTGTTAATGAGATACGGCGACAAGAACTTGCCGGAGGGTTGTAGATAGGCGACAAAGGAGGCTAAAATTTGTAAAAACCAAATAAAAGCCCTACCTTTGCAACGTATTTGTAAGAACGACAGGTGACTATTCTGTCGGAAAATATTACAACCATATTAAATTTTCTGGAAGGAGAGGTTACTTGGCGGTGCTTTCTCCTTCTTTTTTATAGTCACAGTACTACTATTTCATCGGCCTAATCTATATTTACGTTCAACAATGTTTCAAGTTCACTCAATGCTGATTTGCGGCATTTGCGGATTGGTGTAAAATCCATTTCTCCAACAAATCCTTTTATGCTTATGCCTTTCAAGTAAACTTTGTTAGCCCGTTTGAACAGAGTTTGGATTTTGTTAAAGGCATTATCACCTGATAACTTTGGAACTTCATTCAGTTTCAAATATCTGGAAAGTCCTGCTATGTCATCCAAAATCCAGTCCTCTATCATACGTTCCACTTTAATCTGGCAGAAGTTCTGTATCTTCAATGCTTTTACTTCACGTTCCACCTTCTTCCAATCAACGATGGGGCGTTCTGCAAATTCAAAGACATCGGTGTCGTAGCTGCAACAAACTGCTTTCACTTCCATACCTTTCTTGCGAGCCTTAGGACAAATCTCATTTTTAAGCTTGCCTATAACCTTGCTTGTATATCGGGACACACCTTTTAAATTCTTCACTTCACATGAATGAACGGGAGTAGAAGAATGATTCCGATAGTATTCCAACAGGCCTTCGAAGAATATCTGGTCCGTGTCTCCTTCGACGAATATAACTATATGTGATTTTGATTGTCCTTTTCCCATTACTTGAAATATTCGTTAATCAACTCATCGTTACAATCCATGTCAAGTAACATCTCAAACATATATTCACCCACAGAGACTTCTTCCGCTGATGCATTCTTCAATACCTTGGCTACCTTATTGGGTTTGAGGCTTCGAAAATCTGCAACCCCCAATTCGGTAGGAATACCAAATTTCATCTTAGTCGGCTCCAAATACTTAATCAAATAAGGTGAATGGCTTGTAATCAGCACTTTGGTATCGCCCGCTAATTGCACAATTGCCGTTAACAGGTTCTGCAATAGTCTTGGATGTACGGAATTCTCCAATTCTTCCAACAGAAGCAATGGAATCCTATTTATTTCCGCAGCAATCACCAAAGTCAAGATAAAGAATATTTTCTTTGACCCTGACGAAATTCGACTGATGGAAGTATATTGGTTATTGTATCTTTCCTTTACACGAACATCATAAAAAGTTTCTGGTAAACGGAAAGGTAAATTCTTCGTTTCTTCCTCTTCTACATCCTTGCGCAAATTAATCTGCACCGGTTCAAAGTCTTCGATTGTAACCAACAGTCCAGTAACAACATCTTTCAGCAATGCATATTTGTCTGGAGCAAGTTCTTTTAAGCTATTCAAATAATGACCGACTTTTTCCTCCTTTGGATAATCCAGACTCAACTCATTTACATCATCGTCCGGTGCTATCATGTTAAACAAACTATCCGGATGTTGCAAAGTGCCTATTTCTCTAACATCCAGCCTATTCAACTGACGAATAGAGTCAATATAAAAAAGGTCATCAAAGTTAGCAAGTTTATTCAATGCTAAAATATTACTATCAACGGGAAGTTGCTTAGAACAACGTCCAGTTGGTGAAGCTAAATAATAAGCAACATCCGTATCTTCGCGATTGATATAACTTCTGAACTTCAAGTCATCATCTGATTTCATTCTCAAATATTCACCGATAATTTTACCATCATCTTTTGAAGTCTTCCACCACTCAAAGGAATAGCCGTAAACGAAGGAAAACGTTTCCTTTCCGTTAGAAAATTCCCCTTCCAATTCAAAAGTAAACGGAGCACCTTCTAAGGCTGTATTAATAGGTATAAGAGAACGATTGCGCATCAATGACAGCTTTCTCTTTAAAGAAGCCTCCATAAAAAACACGCCAAAACTAATGGCACGAAGTATATTACTTTTGCCATAATTGTTAGGTGCAATCAATGCACTTAAATCATCCAAAGATATTTCTACATCCTTCAGATTGAATATGCCCGATATTTTAATTTTATTGAGTCTCATACTTCGTCAATTCCAATTTTATGCAAAGATAAGCACATTCTTTAAAACAACAAACAATACGGTATATTTTTTTTCGTTTATTTCAATAATTAAGCAAAAATCCCATTTTAACCATGTTGTAAGGAAACAATTCTTTTCATTACAACAATCTGAATATACACTTCAATATTAAATTTGTCAGATCCTAAATATTTATTAGATGGAGTGTTTATTGTAATGCCAATATTAGGAATTGTCCACATTCTCCTCCATTCAGCTTGCTGATTCCAATGGACACTTCACTCGTGTGATTCATCACTTCGGGGAATTAGGCTACAATATTGCAATTAACAGCAATATAAACATAATAACCTATGTGTCTGTTTGTTATATGATTTTTCAAAGAGCCTAAATTTGCCATAAAAAGAAAATAATGTCACTAGGGTGTCACAAACGCTGATTTCTGTATGGTAAAGGAATAAGTTATTTTTTCTTTTGTCGGTAAATATGTAAATAGAAGGTAGGGAAATAGAACTATATATTATTCTTTCCCTACCTTTAAACATATAACTTTACTTTATCATCCGCATATATATAATGCGGATAAATTAAAGTAGAATTCAAATAGAGACATTATCTTGGCATTAGCTACTAAAATAATTCTATATTACCGAACAAATTAACGCTAAATTACCGAAATTTTAATTAACTAGCAACCAAACTTCCGAATAAAATTAAGCCAAATTGCCGAAAAATATCACTCCATCTTGCCGAATATAGAATTGTTTTATTATCTTTGCGGATAGAAATGCTTTAATTTATGGATGGTTATAGACATAGAATAATGGATAGCCTGCTTGAAAAAAAATTGCAGGCAAAGGGAGCTGTGCTAATAGAAGGCCCTAAATGGTGTGGTAAGACCACTACGGCAGAAGAAATTGCAGCCAGCAAAATTTTATTGGCTCGAACTGATGTGAAGAATAACTTCAAGAGCCTATTAGAAATAGATACCGATGCAGCATTGTCAGGAGATACACCAATGCTTATTGACGAATGGCAGACTGTACCTAAATTATGGGATGCCGTAAGATATACTGTTGACCATCGCCGTAAAATGGGACAATTCATTTTAACAGGCTCTGCTGTTCCAGACAAGGAGGCAGAAGAGGAAAGAGAACATTCCGGAACAGGACGCTTTGCTTGGTTGACTATGCGACCTATGACCTTGTTTGAATCTGGTGAGTCAAACGGAAAGGTAAGTCTTGGCAATTTATTTACTGCTCCAGAGAAAATACTGGAAAAGAATGAACTTAAATTGCAAGACATTGCTTTCCTAATTTGTCGTGGAGGTTGGCCTATGGCTATTGGATTACCTGAAGAGGCGGCATTGGAACAAGCATTCGATTACTATGATGCAGTAACCAAAGAAGATATAACCAAAGTAGATGGTGTCAAAAGAGCTTCGGAACGAGTGCAACGCTTGATGAGAGCATATGCTCGACATCAAGGAACACAAGCATCAATCGCAACATTAAAGGAAGATTTAAAAAACAACGATACTGCCACACTTGATGATGATACAATAAGTTCTTACCTCGAAGCATTGAGGAAGATTTTTGTAGTAGAAGATATGCCGGCTTGGAATCCGAATCTTCGTTCAAAAACCGCAATTCGTACAGCAGATACGCGCTATTTTGTTGACCCATCTATCGCAACGGCTGCATTAGGTTTGGGACCTGCAGATTTAATGAACGACTTGAAGACAATGGGCTTTTTCTTTGAAGCAATGTGTGTGAGAGATCTACGTGTGTTTGCAGAAGCATTAAATGGTAAAGTGTACCATTATCGAGATAAAAGCGGTTTAGAATGTGATGCTGTAGTACACCTCCGCAACGGACAGTATGGACTTATTGAAGTTAAACTTGGAGGCGAAACCCTGATAAACGAAGGTATAGAAACACTGACTTTATTAGCCAAACAGATTGATACCACACGTATGAAAGCTCCTGCTTTCAAGATGATATTAACGGCAACAGGCGAACATGCCTTTCGCCGTCCTGAGGATGGAATTTACATAGTTCCGATAGGATGTTTGAAACAATAGTTGGATTATTGTTCTGCAAATACTTTTCTTTGAAAATGAGAATAAGAATATTACATTCGGTATTTTAAATATTACAAAATATAATAAGTAGTCGTACATATATGAAAAATGTAATGATGCATATGTCAACGCATCCACGTCTCCTAAAGGATGTACTGACACAATATAAATCAACATTTGTTGCTTTGAAGGAACTAATAAATAACTCCATTCAAGCAAATGCAAAAAGGATTGAGATTAATTTACTTCCAACTGATTGTGATGAAGATTCAATAAATTTTCATCCTATTGATTCCATTCAAGTCATAGATGATGGAGATGGTATCCCATTTTCTCAATTTCATGAAAGAATAATGAAAGTTGCTACTGACAACAAAGCTGGAGGACTAGGTATAGGTAGATTCGGTGCATTACAAATAGGTCGAACTATGTCTATTAACACCGTAGGATACGAAGCAGAAGCAAAAAAATATACAACTACATCCATAGTTCTTGAGACCTCCTTGTTTCAGAATGGCGAGTTGCAAGAACTAGAAATACCTTGTAATACTTCAGAATCTACAGAATATATTAAAACATATTATGCGGTTGCAATTAGTAATCTGTATCAATATGAGCAGACAACAAAAAAGAAGAATAAACTAAGTTGTGAATTTGATTCTTTACCTAATTTTAAACAGGCCCTTTTTGAATCCTATCCTTTCAATATATTTGAAGGAAATATTAGATTTATAGTTAATGGTGACGAATTATCTCGTGAACAGTTTTGTATAGGTACACCTTGTATCAAAACTGCAATATTTACCGATGTACAAGGTAATGATTATAATGTAAATCTCCATTTCTATAAAGTTAACCTAAAAGAAAAAGATATTAGTGTCTTTTTTCAAATCAACAACGGAGGTGTAATGACATCTATTGCAAAATATCATTATGCAAGTCCATGGCATACGTCAGACGCAGGTGCTTGGTATATTATGGTTGATTCCGACATTATAACTCGTGATATGATGTCAAATTTTGAGTTGATCGATCTTGGAGAGCAAAATGCCAAAGCAATGCAAGAACTCATTAAGGAACAAATTGATTGTTTCTTTAGAGAGAGCAATGTCAAGTATAAAAGTTTTGTTGAAAATTTATATAAAGACCCTAATTACCCGTATGAAAATTTAAAGGTAGAAGATCGTCCTACATTGGAAGTCAACGTTTTTAATCATACAGCTTATTTGTTAGAAATGGAGCAAAAACTGATTGAGAACAATAATCCTGCAAGAAAAACTATATATCCAATGGTTAAAAAAATAATACAAAATGGAGATACAGAATTTCTTGTTAATAAGGTTGTTCGTCTTAGTGATAATAGCCGTAGACAATTCTGTGAATTAATTGAAATCACAGACCTTGACGATGTAATTAGTTTTTCATCCTCGGTAGCGAAACATCAACAGTTCTTGGATTTCTTACATGAGCTTTGTTATGGAGAAATATCAAAATGGCTAAAAGAAAGAAGTCAATTACATAAAATTGTAGAAAAACAATTATGGATTTTTGGTGAAGAATATGGAGAAAGTACCAAACTTTGGTCCGACAAAAGCTTGGAAAAGAATTTAGAAGAGTTGCACACAAAATATCTTTCTTATATACCAACAGAAGAAGAAGGGAATCTCATAAAAGAGATGCAATTGCAAGATAAAGATATTACTGATTTGTTCTTCTACAATAAGAAGAAATTAGGTAATGGCAGGGAAGAGGTACTAATTGTAGAATTAAAGGCTCCTGCATGCGCAATCTCAGATAAGGAAATCTTACAAATAGAAAAATATCGAAATGACATTGTTGCATCAGCGGCTTTCCCTAAAGATAAAGTCTGTTATAAAATCATTCTAATATCTTCTAGATTAACTCAGAACGCAAAGATTAAATTAAAAGGGGCTCGTTCACGTAATCCAGAAACAGATCCATTCTTGTATTCTGATTATACAGATGATGGAACAGATATAAAGCTATACATTATGGAATGGAGTGAACTTATTTCAGAAAATAAGAAAAAGTTATCATATTTGTCAGATTCTCTGAATATTAAGTCTGCAGATGTTAACGAAGTATTTATCAAGGAATATCCCCAATTGATTGATGAAAAATCTAGAACTCGTCTAAATAAACGCGAGCTTAAATAGATAGAGATCATTATATAAATAGATAATTGCTACTTAATTAAAATAAATATTTAATTTATTCCAAATAAAACCAATATCAATTATGGCTGATTATATTAAAGTACAGAACCTCCCAATAATGATGGGAAATATTACTGCAAACATATTTAGTTTAAAGGTTAAGGATGCTGTTTTGTTAACATATGTAGCAGTAAGAGGAAAAGATAAAGAATCTGGCGCTGTTCAAAGAGTTTTAAGTACTGTTAGGTTACGTTCTATCGAAGATTTTGTTTTAAAGGGCAATATATTTTACTCTCCATTTTTCTTTAATTGGACAAATGAAGATAACTTATTACAGTTTAATAACGACAAAACCGAATTAAACATACCTATTGTAGGCGCATCAGCACAAGTTTTAGATGGTCAACATAGATTGGCTGGTTTAAGTAGAGCTATGGAAAAAGATGCCTCTGTGGGAGATAGAAATATTATTGTAATTATGACAGATCGATTAAAAACGGACGATGCTGCAAAGATATTTCTGAACATCAATACAGAACAAAGACCCGTACCCCCTAGTCTTATATATGACCTTTTTGGAGAGATTAACAAGGATGATAAAAATATTCCCATTGTTAGGGCTAAAGATATTGCATCAGAATTACAAAATAATTCGTTGTCACCTTATAAAGGTATAGTTAAGTTCCCTGGGCAACCTAGAGGCGCTGGTTTTATTGATTTGTCAACAATTGTAAATTCGATAAAGCCATTGTTAGAGCCAGAAGGAATATTTAATAAATATAAAATAACCAATCTAGAAAATCAGATCAATGTTATATTCAATTATTTCAATGCTTTAAAAACAGCATATGAAAACTCACATATATGGTATAATAAAACAATAAATCCATTTTTCACTAATGCTGGTTTTGTTGCTGCTATAGAGGTTTTAAATAGAGTTCTAATAGCCAAATGCGCTGCGGAAAAAGATTTTACTCTTGAATCTTTTGTTAAGCAATTAAAATTAGATGCGACGCTATTGCAGAGAAGTGACATCAAGAACAAGGATGGAAAGAGCCAACGCAAAGCTATTGCGGAATTTTTGGAAGAGTCAATAAATCAAGATTTACCGACAGAAGATGGCTATAAGTTTTGATAAAAGAAAAACACAATTAATTTGTGAAAGATTAATTTCTGATGAACAGTCGAAATTACCAGCTAATAGTAAATATAAATTCGAAACTTTGTGCCTGTCTTCAGAACAGGAAGCTGAGTTAAAGAGTAACATAATATATGATGGTATCGGATTTTATTATAATGCATTGGTGTCTTTCTTTCAAGGCTTATTATCATTGAGAAACAATAGTGTTTCTTGGGCTTGTATTGAATTATATTATTCGACCTATTATAGTTTACGTGCTCTTCTCGCATCAAATGACTACACAATAATTAGGTATAATGGATTATATCTATTAAAGATATTAGAAAATCAGTACCCAAGCAAAAAGAATTCAAGAGAATATAATACAGATCATAAGGGTACAATAAACTATTATGTTGACCATTTTAGAGATTCTGACTATCTGTGCTCCAATGAAATAGATGGTAAGATATTTTACGAATGGATGATGGATTTAAGAGAAACAACAAATTATCGAAATATCCATTTTAATGAACCAGATCAATTTGATATTTTGGAAGAATATGTAATAAAAATAGCAAAAGATAAAGAATCGATAAAAGATATTTTAGATTGCTTTGAAGCTGATTGGGATTATTTTTGTTTTTCAGAAGAATCTGCTTGGATTGCTGGGCCATATAAAAAATTAAAAGAAACGGCTGAAAAGTTTCAACAGAAAGGAAATTCACTAGAAGATGAACAAAAGGATTATATAACTAAGCTTATGGATTTATTGGGTTTATCAAACCTTAAAAATACATTTGTCATATAAGAGAGAATACGACAATAGCCTGCACAAGCAGGCTATTGTTGTGTTTAGATGCTTTGTTCAATGATTTTTATTTCGGCATCGGTTAGTCCATATAGTTGATATACAAGTACATCAATTTTATTACATATTACTGAAGTGTCAATATTTTGTTTTTTGTGTTGAATAATCGAATCAACTAAGTCAGACAATTCGGATTCAATCCCATCTCTAAGGTGTGGTAATGGGAACATCTTCAAATGTACACCTTTAATGTACGGAAAGACATCAGCGTTAGTTATTAGTTTTTTATTGTAGTAGTAATTTAATAGCTTAGAATTAAGTATCGCTAATAAAACCTTATTACTATACCATTTATTGGGTTTCAAATATAGGTTATATAGGCTTTGGTCTGTATAATATTGTTCGCTATCGAGAGAAGCCATCAGTATATTACCAGTTTTACGGACAAGTATCTTCTCCTTCTGTTCATAAACAAATTGATCTGTATTGCTATGAAGTAACTCAGGTATAAAATTAATGTATACAGATTTGAAAATAATTTGGTAAGGTGCAATATGTTTGCCCTGCAGGTATTTCTTGTAATGTATTGTATCTTTTGTACTTGACAGAAATTGCTTTATACCTTTAGCTACTATACCAACATAAACTTTATAATAATCTTCAAGCTTCAGACCAGATGCTTCCATTTTAGAAAATATCGCAGAATCAGCAGATGTGGACTTCAAATCTATCACATATAACTTATCTGAATTGTCCCATTCTCCTGTAACAAATTCCTTTTCTTCTGTAGGTACTAAAGATAAATCAGAAACACGTTTGAATAACATTGTATTATTCTCAACAAAACCTTTTTTACATCGAAGAATAATAGAATCTGTTACAGCATCAAATACTTTATTGCTGAATGAAACTATTTCTTTGATTTGATTTCTGCATATTAAAAACTCTCGTATCTTTTTAAGGTAATCATTTTGTAATATAGTACCTGGAATGATATAAGATATGGTACCCCTATTATTGCAAATATTAATGCCTGCTTCAGTAAATAAAGCATAGCTATTTACCTTATACTCTGCGGAATGGGTATAAGTTGCTATTAGATTATTTAACTCACTATCTGAAATAGAGTTTTTTTCTTTACCTCTATACGTAATATATGGTGGATTACCAATCACAATATCAAAACCGTCTTTATCATCTCGGCTGAATACATCGCTAAACCAAGTATGCCAAAGGAAGAATTTATTATTCTCAGCAAGGTTGATTGCTTTAAGTTTGGCAAGAATAGACGGATTGTATGCTTGTGCCTCCAACTGCTTATTGATTGTATTGGAAATCTCTTGTTGCAACTTAGCCTTTCTGTCGTGGTCGCTACAAGAGTAGTATGACAATAGCAGGTGAGAAACAGTCTTTTGTAGGCGGTTCTTCTCATCATCGAAGAGAGAGATTTCGCCCTTATCTTTCTTGTACTCTTTCTCATAAGTCAGTTTGCTCAAATCTACACCCATAAAACTCTCGATAAGCGAGTTGCCTTGCATAATCTTATAGTCAAGGTTAGGCAGTGGCGATGGTGTTTCCTCATCTACCACAATAGAGAGCCAAAAACGTAAACGAGCAATATCAACAGCACCTTTTTCTATATCTACACCATAGATATTATTTTGGATAATGCTCTTCTTAATCTCTGCTCGGTCGTAATGTTCTCCACTCAGCACTTCCCGACAATGCAATAACTCGTTGAGCAAGCCCATTGGGAATGCACCCGAACCGATAGCAGGGTCGCAAATTTTAACCTCTTCAAGTGCTACAAGAAGTTTAGATTTCTTATTTTCAGGAATATCAGCAACTCCTTCTTCAGGAGAAATAACGAATTGGCGAATCTTATCCTTTGCTACGCTTGTATTGGTTTCGAGGTATGCAATAAGCGATTCCTGGCACATATAGCGTACAATCTCTTTGGGAGTGTAGAATGCACCTTTATCCTTGTTGTCTTCGAGTAGGTTCTCAAAGATTTTACCCAACATTTCGGGATCGACACCGACCTCGGCATCGTTGGGATCGTTCTCGTCAATAGTAAAGTTATACTCGCTGAAGAATTGGAACAAGCGTTTGAAATATTCGGCAGGAAAACGGCTTTCGGGTTCGTCTTCCTCATCACGCTCAAACAAACCACCATTGAGGTATGGAATATCTTTCCACTCATTAAGTAGCGATTTATCCCAACCATAATCGGTAAACAAGGCTTCACGCTCCGCAGGTTTAGTGTTCAAAATACCGAAGAATAATGGTTCAAGAACGGAATCAAGGTAATCATTCTTGTATGCCGAGTTCTCAAACATATTCTGTATATAGTTGAGGTCTCCACACATCCAGCCTTTGCGTTGTAAGAAGTGCAGGAATGTGATTCGTCCCATCATCTTCTTTACATAGTCACGAATCTTCTTTTCGTTATGGTCAAATGCCTGCATCAATGCGGTATTAGGCTCGCCAAGTACCTTTTCTTCCCATTTACTGCCTACCTTGACAAAACGTTTTCCTGTAATATATTGGATAAAGTCGGCATATTGCTCACGATACTTATCGAAGAACTCATCTGAAAGTGCTTCAACTGAGAAGGCTGTTTTCAGATTTTCAAACGATATGCCTTTCTTCTTCAAAAAGTTAAAACGCTCGATAGGCGTTCTGTATAGCAAATCATCACTACCGAAAACATAGGTGTATCGTTTAGGCGATGTCGATTCGCCCTTAATATCACAAATGAATGACAAACGCCAATGGTCGCCGCTGTCAAATACCACCAACGCAGCATCAAATTCACCCCAAGTAGGATTGATAAATGACTTTACGAGATTGCGAAGCCCTACACGCTTGTTGGCGACAGAGCCTTTGGTTATGTTATATTGGAACAAACCTATGCGGTAACTATCAGTAGTGTCTATATTTCCCAAATAGTAACCCTCATCCGAAGTATTCTCAATGATTCTTTCTGGCTTCTCTTTCAATTCGCTTGCGTTGAAGAAGTGTTGCAAGAAACTATACCACTTTGCCAAGTTAAATGATGATTGGAATAGATTTCTCAAACTATCGGGTGTATATGTTGCCATAGTAATATTGGGTTATAGTGAGTGATTTATTTGAAACTCTCTGAAATAATGATTTGAGGATTGGAAATATCTTGGGCATCGTGGCGTTGTTCCTTGTTCATCGTCTGATATTCGCCAAGCAATTCCGAGATTTTGTTTTGCAGGATATACTCGTCCTGCTTCATCTTTGCACGGTCGTTCTTGTACTCTCGTGACAAGGCTTTCAAGTAACGAGGTAGTTGGGCATAGATACCCTCATTGATATATCCCATCAATACATCGCATTGCGATTTCAGTTCGCTATCGGTAGTTATCTGTTTGATAGTACGTAAGAACTTGTTGGCTTCGAGTGAGGTCTTATCAAGGTCGGTACGGTTAATAGATGATGTGTCAGCAGCTTCTACATATTCAGTGGTATATTGAGCCAATGCACTATTTACGTGCTTGTAATGCTGCTCTTCATTTGCGAATGGTATGGGTTGCTCCTCTGGCTTTGCTTTGAGGTATTTTACCGCTTCGAGGAAGTCGATAATCTCAACCCCTGTTGGAGTAGCCAAATAGAACTCGGTCTTTACATTGGAAGAGACGAAGATGACTGACTTTCCGCTATGTTTTCCTGTATCACGCATTACACGGCTCTTCATTGGCAGAGCCTTGATTTTGCGATACAGTTCACGGTCGCTATTATAGAGTTCACGCACCTCACGCAATAGGGCAATCTTCTTGTCGATGCTGTCCTTAACATTGTTATCGAACATCTGAAACTCCTTTACAATTTCCTCTTTGGAGTAAATTTGAGCATCTTCACCAAATGCCGAATGGAAACCTTGCAGCTTCACAAGGGCATTCTTATATAGTTGGATTTCCTTATCACCCTGTTGTGATGGGTAAAACATATAGTTATAGATGTTCGGAGCCACAGAACCGATACGGTTTACACGACCTATACGCTGCATTAAACGAGTGGCATTCCAAGGCGAATCGTAATTGACAATCACATTAGAACGATGCAAGTTCACGCCTTCGGCCAACACATCAGAGGTAATGATGATGTTGTACTTCATAGAATCGCTGTCGAAGTTTGCATCGAAGTTCTCTTTGATGGTCTGCCCCAAACGGTTACGGTTCGCGGCTACCATCAATACATCGGAACGGCCTATTTCATTTGTCAATCTGTTGTACAAATAGCTCAGTGTATCCACACTCTCAGAGAACAATACCAATTTACCCGATGGATTGATAGTTGTATCGAAGAATACATTGGTAAGGTTCTCACGAAACTTATCAAACTTCGGGTCATCATTCTCTTTTGCCCAATCAGCATTGAGTTGCTCTAATATCTCACGGTCGTGGTGGAGCATTTCAAGGAAATCGGAAGTGAAAGCATCAGCTGAGAAGAGAATATCCTCGGCTGCATATCCCTTGGTAATGGCATACTCGATGATTTCGTCAAGTTCCATATTCTTTGCTTGAAGGTCTTTCACTTTCAAGTCGGGTGCAATGATTACTTTGTCCTCATCGAACATCTTAA
>ERZ780202.500-NODE-500-length-27738-cov-5.174873_pt1 | contig 27738 bp, 27 predicted proteins | sample MGYA00510978_ERZ780202 | MGnify/ENA primary metagenome ERZ780202 (study PRJEB29588, sample SAMEA2155689) | human gut metagenome | biome: human gut; feature: human-associated habitat; material: faeces | place: Denmark | collected 2008/2010 ...
GCCTACCAAGGCAGACCGCACAGGCCCTTACGGCAGCAAAAACAGTACAGTAATTATCAGCCCGGCCAAATGCGCAGGCTGCTTAAAAAAACATTGCAGCGACTGGCACTGCATGTACGATATTACACCGGAAATGGTGTACGGGCATTATACAAAAAAGCGTGGTGAGACAAATGGTTGAACTTAACGGCAAAAAAATACTGGTTACCTTTTTAATGCATCTTGGCGATTTAACGCTGACGACGCCGTTTATTCATGCGCTGCGCAAGGCTGCGCCCGACAGCCATATCGCCATGCTGGTGGATGAAAAGTTAAAAGACGTAGTGCTTTTTAATCCCTATCTTGACGAAGTAATTACAATCGACAAAAAAGGGCGCGACAACAGTATTCTGGCATTAATTGCCTGTGCGCGCCATTTAAGCAAGCATAAATTTGACGTATTGATAAACCTGCATCCTAACGAAAGATGTTCTTTTATTGATGCGCTGACCAGCGTTAAACTGCGTACCGGCACAACTCATACCATTTTTAAATGGCGCTGGGATGTGTTTACGCCGCTTGACCGCACTATGCACGCGGCGGATATGTATCTGGACGTGCTGAAGCAGCTTGGCGTAAATGACCTTACAAATAACGGGCTGGAAATTTTCCCGGGTGAACGCCATGTTAAAGAAGCAGCAGATTTCTGGCAGGCTCATGGCGTAACGGATAAAGATAAACTGATAGGCTTTAATATAGGCAGCGCGGTTGTTACCAAGCGCTGGGCACCGGAACGCTTTGCCGAAGTTGCCGACCATTTTGCAAATAATGGCTATAAAGTTGTGTACTTTGGCGGCGCAATGGATGAAGAAATGGTGCAGGAGGCCGTAAGCCATATGAAAACTGTGCCTGTTATTGCAACAGGTGCATTCGGCATCGGTGGGCTGGCAGCAGCCATGCGCAGGTGCAGCCTTATTATTACTAACGACAGCGGGCCAATGCACGTTGCAATCAGCCAGAAGGTGCCCATTGTAGCCATGTATGGGCCTAGCAATCCCAAGCTGTATGGCCCTTATACCAAGGAGGCTGTTATCGTAACTGCCCAGCCGCCGTGCATTGGCTGTGCTGGCGGCATGAAGCATAAATGCGGCGATATGCAGTGCATGACGCGCCTTACCGTAGCGCAGGTTATCGAAGCGGCAGAGAAAATGTTGGAAAATAAAAAATAAGAGGCGTAAAAATGCAGCGTTTTCAAATTTTTTGGCATAATTTACAGCAAGATTTAAAAATATTTTTATATTTTACTATCCTGTTTAGTGTTTTCAGATTAATTTTTATAGGTATTTTTAATACTTATTTAAGTGACTGTACTATGCAGGATATTTTATTGTGTCAATGGTACGGCTTCAGGCTGAGCCTGAAAACAGCGGGAATGATAGCGCTTATAGGCGGTGTTTTGGCAACATGGCCGCAGATTGGTTTTATGAAATGGCCGTCTGAAATTATCCGCAAGATATGGTCGGCGTTAATGACTGCTGTATTCAGCATTGCTTTTTGTGCATCCATACCGTATTATGAAATTTTTAATTCCGGCTTTAATATTATGCTTATAAACGGTGCCCATGATGACTGGGGTGCCATTTTAGATACGGCAATTAATGAATATGGTTTACTGTGGCGTTTGCCGCTGGCATTTTTGATAACCGGTATTTTAATATGGCTTTTTCTGAAACTTTTAAACATAAAAACACGCCCGGCAAAAATTACAAACAGCAGGCAGCTATTGTTTGCAATAGCACGTGTAGTAATTGTATTGCAGGTATTTTTTGTTTTTGTACGCTACGGCGGAGCTTTTAATTATGCCAATTCCATTAATTTTGAAAGCGCAGAAAGATTAAAATCAGCCTTTTTAAACGAAGCAATACTTGATGACGGTCAGGCTTTATACCGCGTTTATAAAACATATAAAGAGCAGCAGAAAATAACGAATGTTAATATAACGTCTGAAGAACTACGTAAAGAAATCACGGTTCTTGGCGGCAATCCTAAGGCTGATACTATCGAAGAAGCCTTTATAAGAAGAGTTAACGAGCCTAAATTGGCGCATCAGCCGGATAATGTAATAGTTATTTTAGGCGAAAGTTATGCACTTTGGCCAATGCTGCCTAAATATCAGCCTATGGGTTTAACAGATGAAGCACTGCGTATGATAAATAGTTATAAAAGCTGTACAACAGCACTTATGCTTGCGCATGGCAGCGGTACAATGCAGGCAGTTGACGGTTTTGTAACAGGCCTTGCCGAAGCAGGGATTACGGAAGAAACCATGCCGGAAACATATAAGACGCAGTATGCAACCGGCATTGGCAAAATTATGAAAGACGCAGGTTATAAAACGGTATTTTGGTATGGCGGTATGCTTTCGTGGCGAGATATTAAAAACTATGTGCTTGCACAAAATTTTGACGAGTGCTATTGCGCCAGTGATTTTAAATACAGCGGCGGCAACTCTTGGGGCTGCCCGGATAAAACATTGTTTGAACAGGTATATCAGTATATTGAAGGGCATCCTGCACAGAAAACATTTCATATTATTTTGACAACCACCAATCATCCGCCTTATACTATTGATGTAGGCAAAGAAGGTTTTGACAAAAATAAAGTTTTGCAAAACCTGCCGGATGATATTGCTGCTGACAATGAAAAAATAATTGAACTTGGGCATATTTGGTATGCTGATATGGCAATGGGTAGTTTTGTTCGCAGTACAGAAAAATTAAAACCGGATACCTTGTTTGTAGTAACCGGTGACCATGCGGAACGCTTTACTTTTAGTAAAGACGTTGACGATAAAACGTATTCAGCTATACCGTGTATTATTTACGGGCAGCGTGTGCAAAAAGGCTGGCTGCCTGATGACGCTACCGGCTGTGCTATGCAGATTTTACCAACGCTGGCAGAAATAATAGGCAGACCGAACATGCAGTACAGCAGTATTTTACCAAGCTTGTTTAATAATGATAAGCCGGTATTCAATCATAAATTTTACGCATGGGAAGATAAAATTTATGATTTAAATGTCAAAGCACCGGATGATATTAAAAAACGAGCAGACGCCGCAAAAAAAATAACTGCTTGGCGTGTTGTAAAGGGAAATGAGATAAATTTAGATTAAATTAATAACATTTATATATAATATATAATAAAACATAAAATGCAGGGGAATGTTTATGAAAAACTTGGATACTAATACTATAGTTATAAAAGATAAGCTGGAATTTAATTCAAATATAGACACAAGGCGGTCTATGCACATTGCATTTAATGTGAATGATGCGTATTTCCGTCAAGCAGCAGTTGCTATAATTTCAGTTCTAGAAAATAATAAAGATAAAAATTTTACATTCTATATTTTTACTGATGCATATAAGCAAGAAAGTGCTGAAAAGTTAAAATCAATAGCAGAAAAATATAATATAAAATTATGTATCTATGTTATTGATATGAATATTCTTGATGGTTTTCATATTAAAGTAAAAAGATTTTCAAGAGTAACATATTTACGGCTGATTATGCCTAAAATTTTAAAAGATATTAAGTGCTTTTTATATATGGATGCCGATATGGTTTGTTTAGGAGATTTATGGCAGCTGAATGATATTGATTTTGAAGACAAGGCATTTGCTGCGGTATCAGATTTACCAGAGGCTGTTGAATACAGAACCAAGTTTTTAAAATTAAAAAACGATAAATATTTTAATGATGGCATGATGTTTGTTAACGTTCATAACTGGAATAGATTACAAATCACAGAAAAGGCTTTTATGTTTAAAGGTGCAGATCCTAAAAGATTTTTAGGACAGAGTCAGGATATTTTAAATCTTGTTATGGATGGGGACATCATATTTTTAGATAAAAAATTTAATGTAATGAAAGAAAGTACGGATGTAAAAGATTGTGTAATTTATCATTTTTTTGGAAGATTTAAACCATGGGAAATGGAATTAAATAAATATGATGCTTTATGGCGTAAATATTTGGCAATTTCTCCCTGGCCTGCTTTAACTGATAAATTGCCGCCTAAAAAACCACAGTATTATCATGATTATAAGAAAATAGGCAAGTATTATAAAGAAAATAATAATTGGCTGAATATGATAGAATCATACTTCTGGTATTCTATCCTTAAAATACGCTTAAAACTTGGATTATGAGGAATGATTTTATGAAACAAACTATTCTTATAACAGGTGCTGCTGGATTTATCGGTTTTCATTTAGCTAAAAGTTTATTAGATGAGCAATATGAGATAATCGGTTTTGATAATATTAACAATTATTATGATGTTAGTTTAAAATATGCGCGTTTGGAAATTTTAAGCGAGTATAAGAATTTTAAATTTATAAAAGCTGATCTTGCTGATGAAAATTCTGTTAATAATGTTTTTAAAACATATAAACCGGATATTGCAGTTAACCTTGCAGCTCAGGCCGGAGTGCGTTACAGCATAGATAATCCCAAAGCTTATATTGATTCAAATATAATTGGATTTTTTAATGTTTTAGAAGCATGCAGGCATTATCCTGTAAAGCATTTAATATATGCGTCAAGTTCATCTGTATATGGCGATCAGAAAAAAACGCCGTTTTCAGTAGATGATAATGTAGACAGACCGATAAGTCTTTATGCTGCTACAAAAAAATCTAATGAACTTATGGCTTTTACCTATTCTCATCTTTATAAAATACCGGCAACGGGTTTAAGATTTTTTACTGTTTATGGTCCGTTTGGACGTCCGGATATGGCATACTTTGGATTTACCAATAAAATATTTTCCGGAGAACCTATAAAAATATTCAATAATGGCGATATGTTAAGAGATTTTACTTATGTTGACGATATTGTAACAGGAATAAAAAATATTTTACCGTGTCCGCCGCAAAAAGATGAAAACGGAGATCAATATAAAGTTTATAATATTGGCAATAACAAACCGGAAAAACTATTAACTTTTATTGAAACATTAGAAGAAATCATTGGCATTGATGCTAAAAAAGAATATCTTCCTATGCAGCCAGGTGATGTTTATCAAACATATGCTGATGTCAGCGAGCTTGAGAAAAATTTTAACTTTAAACCGCAAACGAGTATAAGGGAAGGCCTTACTGAATTTGTCAATTGGTATCGTGAATTTTACCATAAATAATGGGAGATGTTATTATGAAAATAGCAGTAGCAGGAACAGGATATGTTGGTTTATCAAATGCTGTATTGCTTGCACAGCATAATAATGTTGTGGCTGTTGATATTATTCAAAGCAAAGTAGATACTATAAATGCAAAAAAATCTCCTATTGTAGATAAAGAAATAGAAGATTTTTTGAAAAACAAGAATTTAGATTTATTGGCAACTACTGATGCAGAATCTGCTTATAAAGATGCGGACTTTATAATTATAGCAACACCAACTAATTATGATCCGCAAAAAAATTATTTTGATACTTCTTCAATTAATGCGGTTTTAGATATTATAAAAAAAGTAAATAGTAATGCAGTAATAGTTATTAAATCTACTGTTCCCGTTGGGTTTACAGAAAGTATCCGCAAAGAGTATCCACAGCTTAAAATAATGTTTGTACCGGAATTTTTACGCGAAGGCAAGGCTTTATACGATAACCTGTTCCCTTCACGTATTATTGTAGGGGTTGGAGAAAATTGTTCTTTTAAGGACAAAGCGGAACTATTTGTTGCGATGCTGAAAGAAGCTGCTGTAAAAAAAGATATTCCTGTTTTATACACTAATCCAACCGAAGCAGAAGCTGTTAAACTTTTTGCCAATACGTATTTGGCTTTGCGTGTTGCATTTTTTAATGAACTGGATACATATGCAGAAGTTAGGGGATTAAGTACCAAACAGATTATTGAAGGTGTATGCCTTGATCCACGCATCGGCGATTTTTATAATAATCCTTCCTTTGGTTATGGAGGGTATTGTCTGCCAAAAGATACTAAGCAGCTTTTAGCAAACTATCATGATGTACCTAATAATATTATAGGGGCTATTGTGCAGGCAAACCGCACCCGCAAAGATTTTATTGCGGACAGAATTATAGAAAGAAATCCTAAAGTTGTTGGGGTTTATCGCTTAACAATGAAGGCAAACAGCGATAATTTCAGGCAGTCTTCTATACAGGGTGTAATGAAACGTATCAAAGCCAAAGGAATAGAAGTAATTGTTTATGAGCCGACAATGAAAGAAGAAAAGTTTTTTAATTCTAAAGTAATTAAAGATTTAAATGAATTCAAAGTAATTTCAGATGTTATTTTAGCTAACAGAATGAATGAAGAATTATCTGATGTAAAGACTAAAGTTTATACAAGAGATTTATTTGGAGAAAATTAAATAAAAAAGGAATTAGCTTATTTATAGCTAATTCCTTTTTTTATATGCTATAATTATTAGGGGGGTAATTATGAGGAGTTTATTAACAGTTGTAATTTTAACTAAAAATGAAGAAAAAACAATAAGGCAAGTTATACAAAATGCCCAAAACTGTGCTGATAATGTTTTAATTATTGATTCCGGCAGCACAGATAAGACGGTTGAATTTGCCAAAAGCTGTGGAGCAAAAGTAGTTTACCGTGCGTGGGATAATGACTTTGCAGCACAGCGTAATTTTGCTTTGCAGTATGTAACAACGCCATGGGTTTTATACTTGGATGCTGATGAATTTTTAGATACGGAGCTTATTTCTAATATAGAAAATGTGCTGTCTAAAAATGAAGATAAACAATATTCTATGCTTCGGCGTATACATGCTTTTGGGTTTGAATATAAACATGGTATTTTTAAGCCGGATGAAGTTATAAGAATGTTTCGTACAGATAAAGTTCATTGGGAAGGAAAAGTGCATGAGAGACCTGTTTGCGAGATGCCAAAAGAACGTTTGAAGGGCTATATTGAACATTATACATATGAAAATTGGCAGGACTGGTGGGATAAAGCTGGACATTATACATCTATCTGGTCTGAAGATGCATACAAGCGAAATAAAAAAGCCAGTTTAGGCAGCGCATTCTTTCATGCAGCATATGGATTTTTTAGGGCATATATTATTGAAGCTGGTTTTATTGATGGTTGGAGTGGTTTGTATTCGAGTTTACAACATTTTATTTATACTATGATAAAGTATTTAAAATTATATGAAATTAGCAATAAAAACAGGAGATAGGCTCTTACCTATCTCCTGTTTTTATTGATTAGTATCTTCGGTTAATTTTCTTTTTCCAAGCATTGTTGTTAAATTGTTTTGATTAAATTTATAATTTGGACTTAAAATACTATTTTCTGAATTATAATGATTGGAAGTAATTTGTAATAAATTACATACTACTTCATACATTAAATCATTCGTAAAATATTGATTTTCGTTTTTTTTCATAATTTTATAAGTTTCAGGATACAGTACATTATATTCATTGCTTGTGTAAATAAAGAATGGTATTCTTAAAGATATAAAACCGCCTTCATCTGGATGACGTTTACGATATGGATTTCCACCATGATCTGAAAAATAAACCATTGCTTGTAAATTTAGGTTTTGTTTAGATATATTAAAAATAGATTCTATTACCTTATCAGTATAAGCTAAACTATTATCATAAGTTAGAACCATATCATGTTCGTCAGATAAAGCAAATTTATTTTCTTCGGGGGGATATCTGTTAAAGCAATTTTCGTGGCTTCCCATTAAATGAAAAACAATAAAGTTATTTTCATTAGGATTAACATGTTTAAGATATTCTACTAAATCTCCGTCATATTTTATTTTATCGGATATTGCTAAAGTATCTTCAAGCCAATAAGAATAATCTGCCGTTTTTGCAACTAATGTGATAGGAGTATCTGCATCGCTGATTGTACCTTGATTACTGAACCAATAAGTTTTATAGCCTGCTTTTTTTGCTATATCGATCCAAGTAATTGATTGATTAAACTCTATATCATTATACTGATTTTTTTCTGTTAATGCTCTTTCTAGTGATGGGACTGTTTGAACCCAACTTGTATAAGCGTTTTTAAAAATAGTAAAGTTATTGTCATTTAATTTTTCTTTAAGCCACGGAGTAGTGTTGTTTTTTGTATCATTATAAGCACTCATAAAGTTTCGGCTTGCTGATTCACCTATTATAATAATGATTGTAGAAGGTTTAGAAAATACCGGTTTATCTGGTGATACAATTAGATTTTTAAAATTACTATCGTGGTAAGAAGCAAATTTTTGAGAAGATTTTAAATAAATATCAGCAAAGCTATAAGCTTGTAAAACGCCAGTTCTGAAAATCATTTTACAGCTGTAACTGCCGATGGCTGATAAGATGATGGTTAATATTATAATAGTTTTTTTAGTATATTGAATTTTTATACTAGGTAATTTATTTAATCTATATAATAATGTAAATATTATGATTGCAAAAATAATAATTGTGATAATACCTATATAACTAAAATTTTGCAGTAAGTATTCTGTCGCTTCGTTTTTATTAGTTTGTAAAAATGCTAAAGCTGCGGCAGTAGTAATTGGTGTGCCATAGTATAAATAATATGCGGTTTGAAGTAACGGGATAGAAAGTAGAAAGAATTGAAAAAGAGATAGAAATATGTTTATTAATGATTTATAGTTATTAAATAATAACATTAATAAAATATATAGTAAAGTTGTAAAGGTAAATGCATAAGCACCAAAAACTATATCAAAATGATTAGAAATGTTTACAGTATTGGAACTAAAAGTTAAATAATAGCATAAAGGAAAAGTTATTATCCAAAATAAACTTATAATAACATGAGTTGTTAAATTAATAATTGGAAACTTCAAATTTCGCCAGAAGTAAAGTGCAATAGAAATTCCTAAAGCACAAGGCAAAAAACGTCTTAATTGTAAATAGAAAGTATTATCTGCAATTTGATTAGAAAAAATATAATAGATTGAGAATAAAAAAATTTCAGCAATAATAAAGATGTAAAAATATGGCTTATATTTATTTAAATTAAATTTACGCATAATTATCTCCTTTAAGTATTTTCAACTTATAATTCAATAAAGTATTATAATATAGGTAATGTTTTAAAGCAAGATAGTTTTGCAAAATTAGCAATTGTAAGTGGCACAAAAGAATATAGTATTGTATAATTAGAGAAAAGCTTATAGAGGTACAATAATGGACAAAATAAATATTGTATTATCATCTGATAATAATTATGCGCAGCATGTTGCTGTAGTTATTGCTTCGGTGATGAATAATACAAAAAAAAATAAGCAAATACGTTTTTTTTTACTAGCGGACAATATAGATATTGGCAAAAAGGCATTGTTAAAACAAACGGCAGCTTCTTTTAATGCTGAATTAAATATAATTGATTTGCAAGAAAACAGTTGTTTTGATAATTTATATACAAGTGGGCATATAAGTAAAGCTGCTTATTTTAGAATAATATTAGCTGATTTAATGCCAGCAGATGTACATAAGGTAATTTATGTTGATGTAGATTTGATAGTTTTGGATGATATAGAGTTTCTTTGGAATATAAACTTACAAGGTAAACCATTAGGAGCTGTTGCTGATTATGGAATTTTATCATCGGCACGATTAATACGTCAAAAAAATAAAGCCATAGGATTAAGTTTAGATGGAAATTATTTTAATTCCGGTGTTTTAATAATTGATGTCGACTTATGGCGCCAATATAATTATTCCAGTAAAGTTATAAAGTTAGCTTCAAGCGTTCATTTACCGCATCATGATCAAGATGCTTTAAATAAAGTTTTCATGAATAATTGGACAAAAGTACCATTAAGATGGAATGTTATTCCGCCTGTATATAATTTATTTTTGAAAATTTTATTAAATAAAAAATTTAGAAAAAATGCAGTAAGTGCAAAGAAAAATATGGCAATAATGCATTATGCAGGACGTTATAAGCCATGGGAATTTTCTGTGTATAAAGGTTTCAATGACAAATATTATAAATTTTTGCAGTTAACTGCATTTAAAAATGAAAAAATGCCACAGCCTAATCAAAATATGAAGGGTAAATCAATTTTTAGACAATTACTTCGTCTTAAGATGGCAGATTTTTGGTGCAAGGTATTTTAAAATAAATGTAAGGGTGAAATTATTGATGAAAGTTTGTTTTGTCAATTTATACAAAAATACAAAATTTAGTTTTGATGATGAGATATATCTAAAAATAAAAGAAATTGATAGGGAATTTAAAATTTTAGCACCTGTTGACTCGAATAATTTACAGTATTGTAAAAATTATAATTACTTAAACTCAAAAGGGATAAATATTGACGAAAAAGTAATAGATTATGCTATTATAAATAAAATTTTTGGAAATAAATATATCAATTCTTTTAATGAATTGTATGAAAAAACAAAGGAAGAAAATATTGACGCTTTTATAATCCCATTATCAAATTGGAAAAATTTAGAATATATAAAACTTAGTTACTTACAATTATCTAATAAAAATATATTGTTTGTTTTAGATGAGATAAACAAATTTGAATTTGATAAATTTTTAAGTTTGGTTAAGTATTTAGACAGATTTAGAAATATACATATTGGCATTTTAAATAGCAACCAGGAAAGAATTGATTTATACAATTTACATGATTTAAGAAATGAAAATTTATTAAATATATTGAAATTACATATAAATAATAGAAGAAAATATATTGGACTAAAATATCATTTAAATGAGATTAGGCAAAAAATTAAATTTCATAAAGATTTATACCTGCATTTTGTAAAATCAAGATATTTTAATCCTTATAAAGAAGTACTAAATAGTGAAAATAAAATTCCTAAGGTAATACATTATTGTTGGTTTGGCAGAAAAAGAATGCCGGCTGAGGTGAAAAAATGCGTAGAAGCATGGCAGAAGATTTTGCCGGATTATAAAATAAAATGTTGGAATGAGGATAATTTTCCTTTTGAAAAATATAGGTTTGCAAAAGAAGCTTTAGAAAGAAAGAAATGGGCATTTATTGCAGATATAGCTAGATTGCATGCGCTTTATTATGAAGGAGGAATTTATTTAGATACAGATGTAGAAATATTGAAAAAATTTGATGATTTTTTACATGAGAGTGCATTTACATCTTACGAATCTTTAAATTTAATAGCAATGGCTGTTTTGGGTGCTAAAAAACAACATCCTTGGGTTGGAAAGATGTTGTTATGGTATGATATGGTACATTGTGATGAGGACTATACAGAAATAGCAAACACAAAAGTTGTAAGCAAAATTACCAAATTGCAATATGGAGTTAATTTAGACGGTAAAGATTTAATTTTGCCTGATAAACTTCATATATATCCAAGAGAATATTTTTCTCCGAAATCAGAGAAGGATAAATGGTTGACAACTGATAAAACATGTACAATACATCATTTTACAGGTATGTGGTAAAAATGAATTTAATTATGACAAATACTAATAATAAACTATTAGACTATCTTAAATGTATATGCCTATTGTTGATTGCTTTTGCGGTTGGTTGTGGCAGTGGCCAAATTTTAGGTGTTGCTTCAGTTTTATCGCTGATAGTATGTATTTTAGATAAAAAAAGATTTGAAAATTTAAAAAATGATTATTTTAACAAAACAATATTGTTAATTTTTTTCAATATTGTTGTTTTATTGTTGTTAGCATTTTTTGAATCTAATAATATAGGTATTAAATATGCCTTAAGAATTTTTGAAAAAATAACATCATTTTTACTAATCTATATATTATTAGGGAACATAAGATATTTTTTGCCTATTTCCATTTTAGGTTTAAGTCTTGGCTTGTTATATAATAATGTGCTGGTTGTTAATGACTGGTTGCAAGCGTTGTATGTTAAAAATGATAATATACGAGTAAGAAGTCTATTTGGTGATCCTAATAAAACTGGTAGTATTATGGAACTCTTATTACCGTTTTATATGTATTTTTGTTACAAATTTAGAACAAACATCAAATTGATGTTTCTAAGTATTTTATTATTGTATTTTGCTTATATGCGGCAAATAGCCGTGGAGCTTATATGGCAGTAATGACTGAAACTATAGCTTTGATGGCATTAGTGTTTTTTAGGAAAAAAAGATTAGAAATTAAAATATGGAAAATTATAATAGTTTTAGCTGTATGTGTTGTATCAATATTTGGTTTTGCCAGTTTGTATCAACGTCCATATGATGGTGAAAGAATTTTACTGTGGAAAGCTGCTTGGCAAATGTTTTGTGATTATCCGTTAGTTGGTGTTGGTGTATCACAATTTAGCGAATATTATTTATCTGATTATATTTCACCATTAGCAAAAGGACCCTATTTGCCGCATCCACATAATTTATTTTTATATTTGTTATCAACGGTAGGTATAATAGGCTTTATAAGCAATTTTATGTTTTATGTTTGGCAGATTTTTGTTTGTTGGCATAATGGAAGAAATCATTATATAAAAACAAATGAGTGTATTTGGCTGCCTGATATTTTTATAGTAGCAATAATTGGTATGTTTACACATAATTTAGTTGATGTTCTAAGTACAATGCGTGATTATATGTTACTATATATGTTTTTGTGGGGAAGTTGCTGTTTAGAAATGAGAAAATATATAATGGAAGATGATAATGAAAATGTATTTAGAAGAAAATAACTTTATAAGCAGAGCAGATACAAGATTGTTAAAGGGAGTAGCCATAATATTAATGCTTGTTTATCATTTTTTTACTTTTCCTGAATGGTATATTAGCGGAATTGGTTATTCATATTCTGCGATTTTAGAGAAATATTTATATGGTCCAACGCAGTGGTGCGTGGCATTATTTGCCTTTATTACTGGATATACATATTACTATAATACTAATAAAAGTTTATTTTATAGTATATTGAAAATAAAAAATTTGTTGATTAATTATTGGATTTTTTTATTATTATTAACGAGTATTGCTTTGTATTTTAATAAAGTGGAATTAAATGTTTTATGGTTAAAAGAAATACTGGCTTTTAGTAATGGACAGGATACTGTTATGGTTTTTGCTTGGTATATTCAGTTTTATATTGTAGTTATTTTATTTTTACCAATATATATAAAATATATAAGTAAGTCTTTGATATATGATTTTTGTACCGGTATTTTATTTTGGTATGGTTTAAAGCATTTAATAATGGGCGTAGAATATACAGGTTTTTTACGCACAATTTGCTTGTGGATGCCATATGTATTTGGGGGGTGGATGGTTGCGAAATATAATTTATATTTCAAAATTACTGATAAATTTAAACTTAGAAATAGAAGCCAAGCATTTTATTATACTTTTACATTTCTATTTTTTGTATCAGGGTTAACACGCAGTCATTTAGCAAAATATTTATTGTTACCAATTTTTGTTTTATTTTTAATATATCTATTAAATAACTGCAATCAAATTATAAAATTAGTTTTAAATGAATTTGGTAAATATTCTATGGAGATTTGGTTTTTACATTGTATGTTTTTTAATATTACAAAAGAAATATTTCAGCCTGTAGCATTTTATCCAGGAAATCCTGTTTTAGTTTTAATTTGGGTAATGTTATTGTGTTTAGGAATGGCAAAATGTATAGATTTAACAAAGAGTAAAATTCTTGAATGTATATGTATAAAAAGGAGTTAAATATGTCAGAAGTAATTTTATCGTTAGTAGTTCCAATATATGGAGTGGAACTATACTTAAGAAGATTTTTAGATTCTCTTGAAAAGAATTTAAGGCCTGGAGTTGAGGTAATTTTAGTAGATGATGGAAGCAAAGATAATAGTGGAAAGATAATAGATGAATTTGCGACCAAAAAATACCCCCCCGATGTGTCTGTTGTGGCGATACATAAATTAAATGGAGGCGTGAGCAGTGCTCGTAATGCTGGTATGGCTATAGCAAAAGGTAAATATATTACTTTTCCTGATCCAGATGATTATTTTAGTGAAGATTATATAGAAAGTATTTTCGAAACAATAAATAAATATAATTATCCTGATTTAATAATATTTGATTATGCAGAAGATATTGATGGAAAAATAAAAGAATGTAGGAAGCAGTACAGAAGTGAAGGATTTATTCAAAAAGAAAAGTTTATCAGATTATTAGCTCAAGATAAAAATATAAACAGCCATCTAACAAATAAAGTATTAAAGCAAAAATTAGTTAAGGATTTACAATTTAAAGAAAATATAAGAGTTTTAGAAGATTTTGATTTTTTTACAGAAATTATTATGAAAATTAATACGGTGTATTATTTAAAAAAGTTATTATATTTTGTAACAATTAGAAAAGATAGTTTAACTAAAACAATGAATATAGAAGATTATAAGAAGTCTTTTGAAATAGCAAAATATCGATATAAAATTTTAAGTAATTATTACCCCCAAATTAGTATATTTCCGATGGTTTTATGGGCTCATAAAATACTTCAACTAAATTATAAAAATAAAATAAGTATAGATGTTAGTGAGTATGAAGATTTCATTAAAAAAAATATAAATATTATTTTAAAAGAAAAGAGCATTAGTTTAAATGAAAAAAAACAGTGTTTGTTTGTTTGTATTGGAATTTCAAAAATTTATTATTTGTTAAAAAATAAATAATAAAATTTTTGTTGTTAATAAAGGAATATTTTAATATGAAAAGATTAAGAATATTTATTATTTTATTAAACTATAATGGATACAATGATACTGTTGAATGTATTCAGTCTTTAAAAAATCTAAACAATAATGAAAACTATGATATAAATACTCTTATAGTTGATAATTTTTCTAGTAAAATTGAATGTAAAAAATTAAAATTACTTTCAAAAAAATTTAAAAATTTAATTCTTATTTTTAATGAATCGAATAACGGATATGCAGCAGGTAATAATATAGGAATTGATGCTGCTTTGAAAAATAAAGCTGATTATATATGGATTCTTAATAATGATGTAGTTGTTGATGAAAATAGTTTAAATGAGTTGATAATTGCTTCTAAAGGTAAACAAGGATTTTTTTCAACTAAAATATATAATTATTATGATAAGCAAGAGTTGATGTATTTTGGTGGTAAGATAATTCCAACAAAATTCGCTGTTGAATTTAATAAAGAAGAAGGGTTTAACGATATACATTCTGATTTTATTTCTGGTGCAAGCATATTTGCACATAAAAATTTATGGGAAAATATAAATTGCCAGAAGAATATTTTTTATATGAAGAAGATACGGACTTTTCGCTAAATTTAAAACATGATAATATTCCGATTTATGTTGTTGCTAAAGCAAAAATATATCATAAAGAAAGTGCATCTACTTATAGATTATCATATATTAAGCATTATTATTTTGAAAGAAATAAAATGCTTTTAAGGAATAAATATAGCAAAAAATATAGTAAATATTGTTTTGTTATTAAAATGTTATTGTATCCTTTTAGGACATTAAGAAGATTTATTAAAGGGCTTGTTTATAAAAATGAGTATATGTATTATGCAAAATATGAATTTTTAGCTTGGAGAGATTTTTTAATTGGGAAAAGTGGTAAAATAAATTAATTATTTTAAATAATATCTAATAACGAAATTTAAAGATCATGGATAAAACAAATAAGACTTTTAAATATTAGAACTAAATATGAAAATGTATATGTAAAAAGACATGATTAAAAAGGATATTACTATGAGAAATATAAAAATGTACTTATGTTTGAATGATAATAAAATTAGTAGACATTGACTTCACCTATTTTAGCGCTTAAAGAGTTTGAGTTTGTAAACATAAATATTAATATGGAATATTGTCCCGTTGAAAATTTGGATTGGTGCAAATTGCATAATATTTCAAGGCGTTACCATTAGTGATGGTGCTGTAATTGGAGCCGGAAGTATGATAAGGCGCGATGTCCCCCCTATGCGGTTGTTGTCGGTGTGGATAGGATTATTAAATACAGATTTTCACAGGAAATTATAGATAAACTATTGAAAATACAATGGTGGAACTGGAGCGATGATAAAATAAGAGAAAATATAAAATTTATGTATGATATAGAAAAATTTGTTAATGAATTTTATAAGGAGCAGTGAGTTATGAAAGGCATAATTTTGGCAGGAGGAAGCGGTACTCGTCTATACCCGCTGACGATGGTTACAAGTAAACAATTATTACCAATATATAACAAACCGATGATTTACTACCCGTTATCTACGCTTATGCTTGCAGGTATTAGAGAAATTTTAATAATTTCTACGCCGCATGATTTGCCGAACTTTGAAAAACTGTTAGGCACAGGCGAAAGATACGGGCTTAAATTAAGTTATAAAGTCCAGCCTTCGCCGGATGGTTTGGCACAGGCTTTTATTTTGGGTGAAGAATTTGTTAGCAACGATAGCTGTGCTTTGATTTTGGGAGATAATATTTTTTACGGTGCAGGTTTAAGCAAACATTTAAAACAAGCCGCAAGTAATAAAACTGGCGCAACCGTGTTTGGTTATTATGTAGATGATCCGGAACGTTTTGGTGTTGTCGAATTTGATGCGGATGGTAAAGCGGTATCTATTGAAGAAAAGCCTGAGCAGCCTAAAAGCAACTATGCAGTAACTGGCTTATATTTTTATGATAATAATGTTTGCAAATATGCCAAAACACTTAAACCATCTGCACGCGGTGAACTGGAAATTACCGACTTAAACAAGATTTATCTGCAAAACGATAAATTAAATGTAATTACGCTGGGGCGTGGTTATGCATGGCTTGATACCGGCACGGTAGACAGCCTAAACGAAGCCGCGGAATTTGTTAAAGCTGTAGAAACAAGAACCGGCATACCCATTGCCGTGCTGGAAGAAATTGCCTACAACAATGGTTGGATAACTAAAGAGCAGCTTTTAGAAAGTGCTGATAAATACGGTAAAGCACCTTACGGTCAGTATCTTAAAAAAGTTGCTGACGGCAAAATAAAATATTGAACTTTAGAGGCAGATAATAATGAAAATAACTAAAACAAAACTTGATGGTGTAGTAGTAATAGAGCCTGATGTATTTGGCGATAACCGCGGCTTTTTTATGGAAAGCTGGAATAAAAAGAAAATGGAGGAAGCCGGACTTTTTTATGACTTTGTGCAGGACAACCATTCTAAAAGTACGGTAAAAGGAACGCTGCGTGGCATTCACTTTCAAAAAGGTGATAAAGCTCAGGCAAAGCTTGTGCGCTGTGTAAAAGGCGCAGTGCTTGATATAGCTGTTGATTTACGCAAAAACAGTCCTACATTTAAACAATGGGTGAGCGTGGAACTGAGCGCAGAAAATAAAAAGCAGCTTTTAATCCCGCGTGGATTTGGTCATGGCTTTGTAACTTTAACAGATGATGTAGAGTTTTTATATAAAGCCGATAATTATTACGCACCGGAAGCTGATGCCGGTATACGTTGGAATGACCCTGATATAGGCGTTGAATGGGGGATAGAGAATCCTATTTTGTCGGAGAAGGATAAGAAAAATCCATTTTTTAGAAATTTATTTGAAGATTTTTTAAATAAATATATTTAATGATGGCATAATTGCGTGTTTATGAACTGTGAGTAACGGTAATTTCTGTGTTCACAATGATAATTATAAGGCTGATTTATAGTGAATTATTTAAGGTCGGGTATATATTTATGAAAAAAATCATACAAAAATATAAAAATTTAATAAAAATAAAAAGAAAAATACTTAAATATAAAATACTTTTCTATTTAAATTCCAGAAGGAAAGAAATCGAAGCAGCTTTTTTAGAACAAGAAAAAAGAGGATTAAAAACAATTCCAATTTTTATACTTTCCTTTAATAGACTTTATTATTTAAAAACTCTTATAAAATATTTAGAAGAAAATGACTATACTAATATATATATAATTGATAATAAATCTACCTACCCCCCCTTTAATTGAATTCTATAAAACTATAAGATACAATATTATTTATTTTGATGAAAATTTAGGCCATATGGCGTTTTGGAAAAGTTGTTTATTCGATAAATATAGAGATAATTTTTATATTCTTACAGATCCAGATATATTGCCAACAGAAGAGTGTCCGAATGATTTTATTAAAGTATTTTTCAATAATTTAAGAAAATATCCATTTGTTAGAAAAGTAGGATTTTCCTTAAAAATTGACGATTTACCAAGTGATGCCATTTTGTCAAAAGATGCGTATGATTGGGAAAAACAATTTTATGATTATCCTATAGATAAGTCACAATTATATTATGCTCCGATTGATACAACTTTTGCATTATATTTGCCAGATAGATTTTGCAAAAAAATTGATTTTTTGAGTGCTTTTAGAACTATGGAGCCGTATACTGCAAGACATTTACCATGGTATAAGAGAGCGCATGAAAAAACTGAAGAGGATATTTATTATTCTTCACATAAAACAAATGGTTGGTGGGATCCAGTTGCTGGTTTTGAAAAGGATGAGACACGGTATAATAGTTAGTTTTATACTTAAAAAGCATTGAATTACTGGAGGTATACATGAAACTCATCATCACCGGCGGGGCCGGTTTTATTGGCAGTAATTTTATATATTATGAGCTTAAGCAGCATCCGGAGGACGAATTTATTTGCCTGGATAAGCTGACGTATGCGGGCAATTTAAGCAGCTTGAAACCTGCAATGCAGCAGTCTAACTTTAAGTTTGTGAAAGGCGATATTGCTGACCGCGATTTTGTTTACAGCTTGTTTGAAACAGAAAAGCCTGACGTTGTGGTAAACTTTGCGGCAGAGAGCCATGTTGACCGCAGCATTTTAGAGCCGGAGCTGTTTTTAAAAACCAATGTTATCGGCACTGGTGTGCTGATGGATGCCTGCCGCAAGTATGGCATTAAACGTTACCATCAGGTAAGTACGGATGAGGTTTACGGTGATTTGCCGCTGGACAGGCCGGATTTGTTCTTTACGGAAACAACGCCGTTGCATACTTCAAGCCCATATTCTGCTTCTAAAGCAAGCGCGGATTTGCTGGTTCTGGCATATCACCGTACTTATGGTTTGCCGGTGACGATTTCCCGCTGCAGTAATAACTATGGTCCGTATCATTTCCCGGAGAAGTTGATTCCACTGATGATTATCAATGCCCTGCATGATAAAGCGCTGCCGGTATATGGCAACGGAGCCAACGTGCGCGATTGGTTGTATGTGGAAGACCATTGCAGTGCGATTGATTTAATTATCCGCCACGGGCGCGATGGCGAAGTTTACAACGTAGGCGGGCACAACGAAAAGAGTAATTTGGACGTTGTGAAGATTATTTTAAAAGCGCTGGGCAAGAGCGAAGATTTGATAACCTTTGTGAAAGACCGCCCGGGGCACGACATGCGTTATGCCATTGACCCGACAAAGATACACAACGAGCTTGGCTGGCTGCCACAGACGAAGTTTGAGGATGGGATTGCTAAAACGATAGAATGGTATTTGAAAAATAAGGACTGGTGGCAAGAAATCATCAGCGGTGAATACCAAAAGTATTATAAAAAGATGTATGGAGATAGATGATGAAAGTATTAGTTACTGGTGCTAATGGGCAGCTTGGTTACGATGTTGTAAAGGAATTGCAAAAACAAAATATAGAGTGTTTTGGAGCAACACGTAAAGATTTTGATATTATTGATTTTGAAGCAACAAGAAATTTTATAATTAATTATTCACCTGATGCTGTTATACATTGCGCAGCTTATACTGCCGTTGATAAAGCTGAAGATGAAAAAGAGCAATGTTATCTTGTTAATTTTGAAGCTACGGAAAATATTGCTCGAATTTGTAAAAAAATAAATGCTAAATTGCTTTATATAAGCACAGATTATGTTTTTAATGGAAGAAAAGATGGTTTTTATGAAGTTGATGATGAAACAAACCCTATTAATGTTTATGGAAAAAGTAAGTTATTAGGTGAGGAAGCAGTACAAAAAATATTAAAGAAATATTTTATTGTACGTATTTCTTGGGTATTTGGTAAACATGGCAATAATTTTGTGAAAACTATGATGCGGTTAGGTAAAGAGCTTAAAGAAATTAATGTTGTATCTGACCAGTATGGTAGTCCAACTTATACAGCTGATTTATCATTGTTATTGGTAGAAATGATAAAAACCGAGAAATATGGAATTTATCATGCAACAAATGAAGGTGTATGTAGCTGGGCAGAATTTGCTGAAGAAATATTTAAAATTGCCAAAATGGATGTAAATGTAAATTATATAAATACTGCTGAATATAGAACAAGAGCAAAAAGACCTTTAAACAGCAAATTAAGCAAAAAAAGAATCAAAGAGAATTTTTATGAATTGCCAAATTGGAAAAGTAGTTTACAAACGTTTATTAAAAATTTAAATTTTTAATTTCGGAGCCTTACCATGCCGATAAAAATAATTAAAATTTTTCTTGCCGGGATGTTTGCCGGACATTTGTTAAAAGCGAATAGAGTGCGTTCTGTGGCGCGGTTCAGCCGGGCAGGATGGGTTATGTTTTTTACGGCGGTTAAGTTTTTCTGGCTGGTGTTTAAATATGCGCGGCAGAGGGATAAGGAACTAAAGAAAAAGCTTTAATTATGCATTTAGTTTTAAAATTTTCATGCTTGAAAGTTAAAATTATGCGAAGTTGATACTTTTATTTTGAAAGTAATAAAAATGTTATTCTTAGAGAAATAGAAATATATTTCTAGTATTATAATAATCTGGAGAGTAATATGCTGTTTAATTCTTATGAGTTTATTTTTGTTTATCTTCCTATTACGTTATTAGGCTATTATTTGACTGCCAAATTTATTAAAAATGAAGCTGCAAAAATATTTTTAATCTTTGCATCGGTTTGTTTTTATTCTTATTGGGATATTAATAATCTGCCTATACTTTTAGCTTCAATCGCAGTAAACTATGCTTTTGGCAGATGCCTGACGAATAATCGCAGCAAAAAAGTGCTTATGGTAGGTATTGCCTTTAACCTGCTGTTTTTGGGGTATTTTAAATACACTAATTTTATTTTAGAAAATATTAATTACCTTTTTAATGCCGGCATAGCAATGAAAAATATCGTTCTGCCGCTTGGTATTTCATTTTTTACCTTTACGCAAACGGCGTACCTTGTTGACGTATACCGCGGTGAAACCAAAGCGTACAGTAAAAGCGATTATTTGCTTTTTGTAACGATTTTTCCGCATTTAATAGCTGGACCAATTTTGTACCACCGTGATATGATACCACAATTTTCGCAGGCAGAACGCTATAAAATAAATTATAAAAACTTAACTTATGGTATTTTATGGTTTACTATAGGTCTGTTTAAAAAAGTCGTTATTGCTGATAAACTTGCAATTTATGCTGACCGCGTTTTTAGCAGTACAGCTGATTTGACAATGCTTGACGCTTGGGGCGGGTCGTTGGCCTATACACTGCAATTGTATTTCGATTTTTCCGGTTATTCGGAAATGGCAATAGGGCTTGGTTTGCTGTTTAACTATAACCTGCCGCTGAACTTTAATCTGCCATACAGGGCAACAAGCATTATCGACTTTTGGCGGCGTTGGCATATGACGTTATCGGCATTTTTAAAAAATTATTTATATATACCGCTTGGCGGTAACAGAACTGGACACCACCTGCGCAACATTATGATAACGATGCTTTTAGGAGGCTTGTGGCATGGTGCGGGCTGGACATTTATTTTCTGGGGAGTGCTGCACGGAATTTATATTTGTATTAATCACCTTTGGCGTAAAACAAAATATACTTTACCGCAGTGGATGAATTGGCTGTTAACCTTTAATGCTGTAAATATTGCTTGGATATTTTTTAGGGCAGCAAGCTTTAATGATGCGCTGAATATTTTGATAGCAATGTTTGATGTTAATAGATTTGTCTACCCGTATAGTAAGTTTTTAGCTAAATATTTTAGCGTATTTGGCAATAAAGCAAGCACGTTGATAATTACTGATAATTTTTTAGTCATCTTTTGTTTTGTTTTAGTTTCAGTTTTAATAATTAATTATGAGATAATGGAAAGATTAAACGTATACATTACTTCTATATTATTGGCGTTGTTATTTTATTATAGTGTATCAAAAATTGGTATAGAATCAGAGTTTTTATATTTTCAATTTTAATAAGGGTGAAATTTATCGTAATGAATTACAAAAAATTTTGTATTAATTTTTTAAGTACAGTAATTATAATATTTTGTGCTATTATTGTTGTTAATTATTATTTCGATTTTTATGCGGTATTTAATCAAAATAAGGAACATTATGTTTCTATCAATGATAGATATGCTAAAGTAGCATATATTTTAAATAATAAAAGGATGTATGATACTTTTATTTTTGGTTCAAGTCGTGTACAGAAAATGGATTCTTTGATTTTGAGTACAAAAGCATACAATATGGGCGTTGTTGCAGGCCTTCCAGAAGATTGTTTGCGTGATTTAAGAATATTGTTGAATAATGCCATAAAAATGGAAAATATTTATTTAGGAATTGATAATTTTTCATATAGAAATGATTATCAATACGAAATACAAGGAATAAACAGGATTCCTTACATAGAAAATTATAATGATAGAATGAGATATTTGTTAGAAGTAGCATTTAAAGTTCCTAATTTTGAAGGTTTAAAAGAGAGAGTACTATATGATAATAATAAATTAGGAAAAAATTATCTTACTACATCAGGAAAATACTCCGTTCCAGAATCTGTAGAAAGAAATATTAATAATTCTATAGAAAAATATGTATATGATGAAAAATTTAAAAAACCTTATTTTAATGAAAATAACGAACATATAGATTCCACAATTTCTATAATAAAAGAAATTAAACAAATTTGTGATGATAATAATATTAATTTAGTTGTATTCTTTAATCCTGTGCATATAACATCATATCTTAAAGATGATATAGAAATTTCTAATAGATTTAAAAAAGAATTAGCAAATATTACCGATTTTTATGATTTTAATTATATTAATTTTATTACGGTAAATAATTATTTTTGGTATGAAACATCACATCCGAGATATTTTGTTTGTGATTGGCAATTAAAAGTTATAACTAATCAATATGATGAAAAAATTCCGAAAGATTTTGGTCATTTGGTAACTAAGAAAAATGTTGACTATTATTGTAATAAATATAAAATAGATAAAGAAAACTTTAAAATGCCAGAAAAACAATATATTCCAGAATATCCAATCATCTAAAGGACTACACCTATGCAAATCATAATTTCGCCGGCGAAGAAGATGCGCGTCGATAATGACGATATTGGCGCGGTACGTTTGCCGGTATTTTTAACGAAAACTGAAAAACTTTTAACTGTCCTGCGCGCGCTGGATTACAAAGGCCTGCAAAAGTTGTGGCAGTGCAACGACGCTATTGCGGAGCTTAATTACAACCGCTTGCAGCGTATGGATTTGCGACGCAATTTAACGCCTGCCGTTTTCAGTTACGATGGCTTGCAGTATCAGCACATTGCTCCGAATGTTTTGGATGAAGCTGCGTTAAAATATCTGGAAGTGCATTTAAAAATACTCAGTGGGTTTTACGGAATTTTAAGCGCGTTTGACGGTGTTGTGCCTTACCGGCTGGAAATGCAGGCGCGGCTTGCCTGCGGCGGAGCAAAGAACCTGTATGCTTTTTGGGGCAGCAGCCTGTATGATGAGCTGGTTAAGGAAGATAACGAGGTTTTAAACCTTGCGTCCAAAGAATACAGCAAAGCGGTGGAGCCTTATGTTACGGATAAAATCCGTTTTGTAACCTGCGTGTTTGGCAGCCTGCAAAACAGCAAAATTAAGGTTAAAGCAACGGAGGCCAAAATGGCGCGCGGCGAGATGGTTCGCCGCTGTGCGGAAGAAAATGTGCAGCATATTGATGAAGTGAAAAAATTTACCGTTAACGGTTACAGTTTTTCAGGAGAATTATCCTGTGCAAACGAGTTTGTTTTCTTAAAATAAAAATATTTAATCTGCCTGCGGCAAATGCTGCGGGCTTTTTTATTATCTGTATAAGCGGTTAAACAGGCTTGTTTGGCAGGTCTAATAGACAAAGTTTATTTTAGTGCCGGCTGTTTTTTTGTGTATAGTTACTATGTACTAAAATAAATTACAAAAATCTACAATTTGTAAAATTTGTTATACAAAAAATTCTTGACTGATATGTAATATTTTGCTATCTTAATATATGTATAAGGCTTTAAATTATTAAAGTACTCTTTATGACAATGGCGTTCTCCGTGGCGGCGAATGCCATTTATTAATTAATTTAGGAGGGAAAGAAAATGGGTATGAAGGAAAATGCGTTTGCGTTTATTGATGCGCACCGCAATGAAATGCTGAAAATGTGGGAAGAACTGGTTAACATAGACAGCGGATCTGACTATAAACCCGGCGTTGATAAGGTTGTTGCCAAAGTGGCTGATATACTTACGGCTATGGGCGGAAAAACCCGCATTGTTGAACATGAGAAGGCAGGCAATGCCGTTGTCAGCGAGTTTGGCGACTGTGCAAATAAACCGTTTATAATTTTAACCGGCCATCTTGATACTGTTTTCAGCAATCCGGAAGAAACTAAAAAGCGCCCGTTTACGATTAAAGACGGGCGTGCTTACGGGCCGGGCGCGCTTGATATGAAGGGCGGCGTAACTTTGGCTATCCATGGGCTGAAGGCGCTTTTGGCTGAAGGCTTTGACAAATATGCGTTTAAAGTTGTATTTGCAGGCGATGAGGAAACCGGCCATAAGAGCAGCGACCTGGCTGAAACTATGATGAAGGAGTTTAAGGGCGCTGCTGCTGCGTTTGATTTTGAAACCGGCTTTATGAACGATAATGTTGTTGTTGAACGCAAGGGCTTTTACCGTTTTAGCATGGAAACTTTTGGGCGCAGCGTACATGCGGGCAACGAGCCGGAAAACGGCCGCAACGCTATTGTAGAGCTGGCGCACAAAGCGCTTGACATTGACGCTTTGACGAATTGGGAAACCGGCACGACGATGAACGTAGGCACTATTGAGGGCGGCACTGTTGCCAATGCAGTACCGGGTTACGCTAAAATGGTTGTCGATGTGCGTTATCTTGACCCGGTAGATTTTGAAAAGAAAAAAGAGCAGTTCCAGGCTATTGCCGATAAGGTTTACATTAAAGACGTTACTACCAAATATACCCCGCTGGCAGGGCTTGAGCCGATGGTGCGCCTTGATGGCAGCATGAAGCTGTTTGATGTTTACAAATCTGTTTACGAAGAGAACGGTTTTGGGCATCCTGAACCGATAATGGTTGGCGGCGGCAGCGATGCTACTTACACTACCAAAGTTGGCGTGCCTACTGTCTGTGCCGTTGGCGTAAAAGGCGGCTTAAACCATACGGTTGACGAATTCGCGGATGTAGAATCCATCTTTATGCGTGCCAAAGTTTTTATCGGCACCGTTTTAAAATTATAATCAGGGGGGATTATTGTGGCTGAGAAAGATGTAACCGCTGTTGATGAGAAAGATTACGAGCATCATCTGACATGGCGCGGCTGGCTGTCTTTTATAGTTGTTGCATTGTCGTTTTCGGGTGTTTTAAAAGATATGGGCCCGCTGAGCGCCTTTGATTTTACGGTGCTGACAGGCAAGTTTGGCAAAATTGCCGAAGGCGCGACTTTTATCGGCAAGGGCGGCATTGGCGCCAGCGAAGGTTTTATGTTTTCGCTTACATTATTCCCGACCGTTATTCTGGCGCTGGGCATTGTGCGTGTGGTTGAAAGCCGCGGCGGGCTTTTGGCGGCAGAACGCATTATCCGTCCGCTGCTGCGCCCCTTGATGGGTTTGCCAGGTTATGTCGGGCTGGCGTTTATCAGCAGCTTTACTACAACGGACGTTGGCGCGGTAATTACGCGCGATTTGTATGACGAAGGCAAATTAACCGATGATGAGCGCACAATTTTCGTGGCTTACCAATACGCTGCTTCCGGCACGCTTGCCAATACAATTAACTGCGGCGCGCCGCTGATGCCCATTTCTTTACTTTCTTTCGGTATCATCTTTATGGTGGAAATTATTGTTAAAATTATCGGTGCCAATATTATAAGGGTTTACCTGGCAATGAAACGCAAAAAGGCCGTAGGGGGTGCAAACTGATGGCAGCACAGGCTAAAAATAAAACAATTTTGGAAGAATTTATGGTGGGCTGCAAAAAAGGTTTTTACGTTGGCGTAGAAAATATTATGCCTGCTATGGTGCTGGCATATGCTTTAATTTTGTTCCTTAATATTACGGGGTTGATGGACATCATCGCTTCGGCAGTTGCACCGGTTATGGCGCTGTTTGGTTTGCCGGGTGCGGCGATTGTGGCTTTGATTTCTGCCTTTTTTGCCAAAGCTGCGGGCGCTGCAACGGCGGCGTCGTTATATGCTGACGGTATTATCAATGCGGCGCAGGCAACTATTTTGTTCCCGGCAACTATTACCATGGGCACGCTGGTTGGCCACTTTGCGCGCTGCGTATTAACCGCCGGCACTAACCCGAAGCACCATGCATTTTTGCTGGTAATTCCTATTATCGACGCTTTGCTGTCGATGGTTATTGTAAGGGTAATTTTAAACTTTATGGGGATTTCCTGCTAATAGGAGGTTTAACTGAGGATGAATGAGAAAGAGCAGGCATTTGCGTATATTGAAGGGCACCGCGATGCTATGATGAAAATGTGGGAAGAACTTGTTATGATGGACAGCGGCTCCGGCAATAAGCCGGGCGTTGATGCCATTGTGGCAAAAGTTGCCGGCATTTTGGAAGGCATGGGCGGCAAAACCCGCATTATTGAACACGAAAATGCAGGCAATATGCTGGTAAGCGAATTTGGCGACTGCCAAAATAAACCTTTTGTAATTTTTACAGGCCATCTGGATACTGTTTTTGACGATCCGGAAACCACCAAAAAACGCCCCTTTACCATTAAAGACGGCACTGCTTACGGTCCGGGCGCGCTGGATATGAAGGGTGGCGTAACGCTTGCCATTCATGCTTTGCAGGCCTTGCAGAGCGTTTGTTTTGACAAATACGGCGTTAAGGTTATTTTGGCAGGCGACGAAGAAGTTGGGCACAAGCACAGCGATTTTGCCGGTAAGATGATGGAAGAAGCCAAAGGCGCGGCTTATGCTTTTAATTTTGAAACCGGTTTTATGGATGACAGCCTGGTGCTGGTACGCAAAGGCGTGTACTGCTTTGCCATGGAAGCTTTCGGACGCGGCGCGCATGTAGGCAATGCGCCGGAAGAAGGGCGCAGCGCCATTAAGGAACTGGCATACAAAATTCTGGATATTGAAGCGTTAACCGACTGGAGCAAAGGGCTTAATTTAAACGTCGGCGTTATTGAAGGCGGCACTGTGCATAACTCCGCACCGGCGTATGCCAAAATGATTGTGGATATGCGCTTTACCGACCCGGCAATGCTGGAAGCAATGAAAGCCAAATTCCAGGAGATTAACGATAAAGTTTATGTTGACGGCGTAACCTGCAAAATGACGCCGGTATCTTTAATGCAGCCGATGGTAGAACTGGAAAGCAGCAAAGAATTGTTTGAGCTTGTTAAAAAAGTTTATGAAGAAGAAGGCTTTGGCAGCCCGAAAGCAATTACCGTTGGCGGCGGCAGTGATTCTGCCTACACAACCATGGGTGGCGTGGCTACCGTG
>ERZ780202.547-NODE-547-length-26704-cov-3.182371_pt1 | contig 26704 bp, 24 predicted proteins | sample MGYA00510978_ERZ780202 | MGnify/ENA primary metagenome ERZ780202 (study PRJEB29588, sample SAMEA2155689) | human gut metagenome | biome: human gut; feature: human-associated habitat; material: faeces | place: Denmark | collected 2008/2010 ...
TTGAAGTACCGGACCCGATACATATCCGCCAAAACCGACTGCTACGTCAGGCTTAAAATCCTTAATTATTTTCTTGCAGGCGCTGTTTGAAGTCACCAACTGACAAACGGTTTTGATATTATGCACGATTGCTTTCGGCGCAAATGAACGGCGAAAGCCGGAAATCTTGATGGTTTTGAAGTCAAAGCCTGCGTTTGGAACTAAGCGTGACTCCATATGGTCTGCCGTGCCGACAAACAAAATTTCACTATCCGGATATTTTTCTCTTATATATGACGCTACGGCAAGAGCCGGGTTAATATGGCCTGCAGTGCCACCTGTTGCAAATAATATTTTCATTTTTGACACCTATACCTTTTGTTGATTTGTTTTTCTTGAAACAGATAGAACTACTCCTATTTCAAACAAGAGCATAAATATTGCCGTGCCGCCGTAGGAGAAAAACGGAAATGCGAAGCCTGTGTTGGGAAGAGTATCAGTAACAACAAGAATATTCAGCACTACCTGAAGTCCTATTTGGGCGACAACGCCGATAATAAGAAGCGAGCCGAATTTATCTTTACACCTTGAAGCGATAATCAAGCCCCTGATAACAAGTGCGGCAAAAAGTGCAATAATTATTGCAGCGCCTAAGAAACCAAGCTCCTCGCATACGATTGAAAAAATAAAGTCGTTTTGCGGCTCGGATACATAGAGATATTTTTGCTTTGAATTGCCGAGCCCTACACCGAAGAAACCGCCCGAACCGATAGCATAAAGTGAATTGTTTGTCTGCCATCTGCCGTTCAAAGGGTCATAGTCTTTATCAAGCCAAGCAACAATTCGTTTACCCGCATAATTTTCAATAAGTGTCGGAAAACTGACGACAAGGAATCCTAAAAGAACAATTACCGCCAAACCGAATGCAAACAGTTTCCAATCGCTTCCGCCTGCAAACATAAGGCAAGCGCCGATAAAAAACATTAATATTGTGCACGAAAGATGATGTTCAAGATAAATAAGGCCGCAAAAAATTGCAATTATTCCGATAGGGATTAATATGCCGTATTTCATTGTTTTCATCTTTTTATAATATTTACTTATATAAACCGCAAGGGTTAATATAATCGTGAACTTAGCAAGGTCAGACGGCTGAATGGTAACAGGTCCGAGTGGTATCCAGCGTTTGAAGTTCTGAACATTTGTATGATGAAAAAGAACAATTACCAAAAGCGCTATCGTTACAACGAATACAGGTTTATATATTGCTTTTAATATTTTATAATTTATTTTTGACATCAAAAGCATTGCAACAAGTCCTGCGACTGCAAACAAGATTTGGCGAATAAAATAGTAATATGAGCTGTCCTTATAATAATATGCGTACGGATAAGATGCTGAAAAGAGCATTATTAAACCTATTGTTAAAAGTGCTATTGTTAAGCCTAAAAACGGAATATCAATGCTGCCGGTTAAAAAATAGGTATCCTTAAAGCTTTTCCATTTGCTTGGCTTAACCACTATTTGCTCATTATTATTTGGCATAAGAACACTCCTTTCAAGTTTTTTAATTTATATTATTTTGCGAAATTTCCGAAATAGAGAAGAAGAACACCGATTACGCATCCGATTGCATTAACGAGTGAAAATACAACGCAGATTTTCTTTTCTTTCCAACCACACATTTCAAAATGGTGATGAATAGGCGCCATTTTGAACACTCGCTTACCGTGAGTGATTTTGAAATAGCCGATTTGAATAATATCACTCATAGTTTCGCAAACATAAACAATACCGATTGGAAGCAATATAATCGGGCATTTGCACATATAGCCAAGAGCTACAACCATTCCGCCGAGGAAAAGCGAGCCTGTATCGCCCATAAATGTTTTTGCAGGATTCCAATTCCAGCAAAGAAATCCCAAAACGCCGCCTAAAAGAGCGCCTGAGAAAATTGTAAGACCGGCAAAGCCCTGAATATAGCCCAAAACTATAAACGCAATTGCAACAGTAGACGTTACGCTTGAGCAAAGGCCGTCAATGCCGTCTGTAAGGTTAACGCTGTTTACACAGCCGTAAACGATAAATATTGAAAGAATCCAAAATACAACAGCAGTAAATATGTTTTTTTCAAAATTAACTCTGCCGATAAAAGGAATATACCAACTTGTGTTATGAGACATCCAAAGAGTTGCTATATATCCCAAGGTGACGATAAGTTGACCGAGTGTTTTTTGCTTAGGTGACAAACCCTCGTTTCTTTTAAGTTTAATTTTCGTAAAGTCATCAATAAAGCCGACTGCGCCGCAACCGAGTGCCAAAATTAAGCCGGCAAGCAAAAGAACAAGTTCACGCCCGTTCATTATTGATGAATATTCGCTTTCAAGATTACCACCCGAAAGGTGATAAATCAATACAGTCAAAGCAAATGAAATAGCGATACCGATAATAAACATAAGACCGCCCATATTAGGTGTGCCTTGCTTTGATTTGTGCCACTTAGGGCCGATATCAAGAATAGTTTGACCGAATTTTAACTTGCGAAGCCACGGGATAATTACAAAGCCTAAGCCTGCGGTTATGCCAAAAGCAATTACAACGCTGATTATTAATGCTGCTGTACTGTTCATTTATTTTTCCCACCTGTCATACACGTTATTTATTACATCCTCAAGCTTCATACCTCTTGATGCCTTGAATATTACTGCATCACCCTTATTTGCAAGCTCGAAAAGTTTATTTGAAAGTTCTTCTTTATTATTAAAATAAAATGCGTTTTTCATTCCGTTTTCTTTAGCGCCGTCTACAATATATTTTGCATCATTGCCAAAAGTCAAAAGAAAATCAATTTTATTATCTGCCACGGCTTGACCGACTTCATAATGAGCTTTTTTTGAATAATCGCCAAGTTCCAACATATCGCCCAAAACCGCTATTTTTTTATTTGCCTTTGTATTGGCAAGAGTTTTGATTGCCGCATTCATTGAATCCGGACTTGCATTGTAACAATCCTCAATAGAGGTTATGCCGCCGACGGTTACGCTTTTTTGCCTCATTCCGGCAGGAACGTAATTTGAAAGAGCGTCAGCCGATTTTTGAGAGTCAATGCCGAGAGTTATACCGACAGCAAAAGCCGCAAGGGCATTATATACATTATGAATACCGATAGTAGGGATTACGATATGTTGTGAGCACAAGTAAAACTTACCTGTTACACCGCTGATTTCCGGAATTATTTTTGTGATTGTATATTCAACGTCAAATGAGGTTGAGCCGTTTTCTTCTTTAATATTTTTTGCTTTATAATTTGCGCTTTCGCTTTCAATACCGAACGTGATTACGTCATATTTTTCCATAATCTCGTCTTTATCAAGAATTGTTTTAAGCATATCGTTATCAACATTAATGATAAACGGTGAGCCTGCTTCTAAGCCGTCAAGAATTTCAAGCTTTGATTTAAGTATGCCCTCACGTGAGCCGAGATTTTCAATATGCGACACACCGATATTTGTTATCATTGCAATGGTAGGCTTAGTAGCAGTTACAAGTCGGTGAATTTCGCCAAAATGGTTCATTCCCATTTCAATAACCGCCGCCTCGGTGCTGTTATCAATTTGAAAAAGCATTTGGGGCAAGCCGATTTCGTTATTTAGGTTCCCCTGAGTTTTGATTGCGTTAAACTGTGAATTAACCACAAGATAGGTAAATTCCTTTGTAGTTGTTTTGCCGACCGAGCCTGTAAGTGCAACAACAGGGATATCAAATTTTGAACGATAATAGGCTGAAAGGTCAAGAAGTGCTTTTGAAGTATTCTCAACTTTTACAAACGCTCCGTTTACCTCAATATCCTCACTAATCATTACAGCGGCGGCGCCAAGGCTCAATGCTTCGTTTGCAAATTGGTGCGCATCAAAGCGTTCGCCCTTAATGCAAATAAAAAGGCAACCTTTTGTAATTTTTCTTGTATCAATACAAACAGCATTTATTTGAACGTCAAAATCCGTTTTAGTATTTAACGCTTTTGCAATTTCTTTTAATGTTAAAGCTTCCATAATTTATTTCATTTTACCGAGAACCTCGGCAATAACTTCTCTTTCGTCAAAATGAATTGTGCCTGTAGGCAAAATTTGATATGTTTCGTGACCCTTGCCTGCAAGGAGAATAATATCGTCCTTTTTAGCATGAGTAATTGCATATTCAATAGCCTCGTGTCTGTTTTCAATAACAGTGTAAGGCGTTTTGATATTTTGCATACCTACAAGAATATCATCAATGATTGCACGTGGATTTTCACTTCTCGGATTATCTGACGTTACAATGCAGTAATCGGATAATTCTGCGGCAATCTTACCCATCTTAGGGCGCTTTGTTTTATCTCTGTCTCCGCCGCAACCGAAAAGGGTTACTACTCTGCCCTTTGCAATTTCCTTAAGCGAGGTAATAATGTTTTCAAGTCCGTCAGGTGAATGAGCGTAGTCAATAATGATTGTGAAATCTCTGCCGCTCGGTACAACTTCAATTCTGCCCTTAACTCCTTTTGACTTTGCAACTGCCAAAAGAACATCCTCAAAATCAATACCGAGTGCAAGAGCACATGTTACTGCGCAAAGAGAGTTATAAACCGAAAATCTGCCCGGAATTGGACAAATACATCTGCCGATAGAATCATTTGAAACAATTTCATATTCAACACCGCTTGACTTAAACTTAACGTTTTTGGCGGTATATGTTGCATTATTTGTGTCAACTGCATAAGTAACAACCTTATCAAAATTAAGACCGTCTATAATTTTTAAGCCGTGTTCGTCGTCTGCATTAGTTACTGCGATATCGGAATTTTCAAAAAGCTTACGCTTTGAATTGAAATAGTTTTCCCAAGTTTTGTGATAATCAAGGTGGTCTTGAGTAAGATTTGTGAATGCTCCGAGAGTGAATCGAAGTCCGTTTACTCTGCCCTGTGCGAGTGCTTGAGAAGAAACCTCCATAACGCAGTATTCGCAATTTGCTTTTACCATAAGCGAAAACAGCTTTTGAAGCTCATACGGGTCAGGAGTTGTATATTTAGCAGGATAAATCTCATCGCCCACCATATTTTGAACAGTTCCGATAAGTCCGACTTTTTTGCCGACATTTTCAAGAATTTGCTTAATCAAAAATGTGGTAGTTGTTTTTCCGTTTGTGCCTGTTAAACCAATAAGCTTTAATTTTTCGGCAGGGTTACCGAAGAAATTAGCACAAATAGGAGAATAAACGGCTCTTGAATCTTCAACAATAATTTGACTGTCAAGACCGAGATCGTGGTCAACGACTACTGCAACCGCACCGCTTTCAAGCATTTTTTTCGCAACGCTGTGTCCGTCAAAGGCAGCTCCTTTAATGCAGATAAAAAGTGAGCCATCTTTTACAAGACGTGAATCCTGCGTAACGTCCAAAACGTCAACGTTTTCAAAATCGTTTTTAACGTCAATTCCCTTTAATAAATCTTTAAGCTTCATATTAAAACCCCATATCTTTTAGTCTAATACAGACTGTGTATTTTTAAATGTGACGGTAACTACCGTTCCTTTTTCTACCTTTGCCTGCGTTTCTTCACTTTGCCTGTATGCCACAACAGTTCCGCTTGACATACTGTTACCTGCGATTTGAATATTAAGATTACTGCTTGAGGCAAGGTCCTTAGCCTCGTTAACGGTAAGCCCGTTAAAATTAGGAACAATTACCGTTTGTTTTTCGGAATCATCGGTATAAAGATAAACCGTACCGCCGTTAGGAATCGTATCTGCACCCGACGGGCACTGCCTTGTAACGGTTGAATCATCGCCGACAACAACGAAGTTAAGATTGTTTTCTTCAAGCGTTTTTTTAGCTTCGTCAAGACTTTTGCCGACTACGTTAGGAGTCTGCTTTGAAAGGTCTTTCATTTCAGAGTCATTATATTTAGGCTCAATACCGAGAACATTCATAGCCTCTTGAGTAACCTGTGCGGCAATAGGAGCGCAAAGAGCACCGCCGCCCAAATCCTGATTTGGTTCATCAACGATTATAAGCATTGCAATCTCAGGATCGTCACTCGGAGCAATTGCGCCAAACGATACAATATATTTATCGCCCTCGCCATTTTTTGACTCACCGAGCTTTGTTGAAGTACCTGTTTTACCGCCTACGCTGTAACCTGCAACGTAGCCGTTTTTACCTGTACCGTTATCAACAACCGATTTCATCATTTTTCTGACTTTTTCGGATGTGTCTGCACTGATAACCTGCCTTATTTCCTTGGTTTGAGTCTTTTTAACCGTTTTGCCGTTTGCATCGGCAATACTTGACACAAGATAAGGCTGCAAGAGTTTTCCGCCGTTTGCGATAGCGCAAAGACCTGTGCAAACCTGAATAGGAGTAAGCGAGTTTGTTTGACCGAAAGAGGCAGACGAAAGCTCAACTATTCCGTATTGGTCCTCTTTGTAATATTGTGGAGAAGCCTCACCCGGAAGGTCGATATTTGTCTTTTGTGTAAAGCCGAAGGCATCAAAATATTTAAAATAATTATGAACGCCTAATTTTTGACCGATTGTGATAAAAAACGGGTTACAGGAATTTTCAAGTCCCTGAGTAAGAGTTTGTGTTCCGTGGCCGGGGTGATAGTGGCATTTCATTTTGTATTTGTCAACTTGGATAGAGCCTGTGCAGTTATACGTTGTATTCAAATTTACAACATTTTCCTCCAAAGCGGCAGAAGCGACAAATGTTTTAAAAACAGAACCGGGTACATATGTGTCGGATACTGTAAAATTGCGCCACTGATTTTGAACAGCAGCACTTTCAGCCTCTTGCTTTGCTGTTTTATCGCTGAGCTTTTTAATCGCTTTTTTATCCTTGCTGTATGTAAGCTTATAAGGCTCGTTGCAATCGTAATCAGGAAGGGATGACATCGCAAGTACAGCGCCTGTGTTACAATTCATAACAACACCGTAAGCGCCCTTAGCCTGATATTCGTTCATCGTTTCTCTCAAGCCTTTTTCAAGATAATACTGAATGGTTTGATTGATTGTGAGAACTATTGAATCGCCGTCTGTTGCGGCAATGCTTGTTTCATAGTCGTTTGCGATATTGTTGGACTTAGCATCTTTTGCGGTAATTATTCTTCCGTTTGTGCCTGTAAGCTGTTCGTCATAATAAGCCTCAATACCCGATAGACCTTGATCGTCTGAGCCTGTAAAACCGATAACGCTTGAAGCAAGTGTGCCGTAAGGATAATATCTTTTTGTTGTTTGTTCTGTACCGATACAGCCGCCCAATTCGTTTTTCGACACAAATTTTGAAAGTTTCTCTTTTATGTTATTTTCGACTTTCTTTTCAACAAGTTCATAATGATTTTGATGAGTTGTTCTGTCGTAAAACTCTTTTTTCTCATCTGCATCATAACCGAAAAGATTTGCGAATTCATCAACAATCAAATCTCTTTGCTTGTCTTTAATATTGAGCGGGTCGATAAATACATTCCAAACCGAAGCCGACTGAGCAAGCACGTTACCGTTTGAATCATAAATCGTTCCACGCATTGCCGTGATTTCCGTATCCTTAAGTTGCTGTGTTTCAGCTTTTTCGGAAAGTTCCTCGCCACGTACAATTGTAAGATAAAAAACTCTCGCCACAGTTGTTGTCATAAGAAAGATGATTACGACTGCCATAATAAGAATTCTTTTGAGCATTCTTTTTGAAGTATTCACTTTTAATCATCCCCTCGCAATTGTTCTCTTATTTAATAATAACATAGAGAGTTAAGTATATTCTTAACTCTCATTAATCTTACGCTTAAATAATATATATTATTACTTAGCAACAGACATTTTTTCAGCCTTGGATTTTGCCTGTTTTTGCTTTAAAACTGCCTGTGCGGCAGCAAGACGTTTTTGCTTATACTGCGAAACGTCAATATATTTTATCTGATTTGATTTCATTTTGGTCATACCGAGCTTCTCGACTGCATATTGGTCAATCATACTCATTGACACAAGGCTGTCAAGTTCACTGTTAAGACGTGTATTTTCACTTTGAGCGGTAGAATAATTTTTTTCAAGCCTTGAAATCTCAAAGGTAAGTTCATTTGTTTTTGCATTGGTATAAAGAACGGCAAAAAGCATAGAAAGGCACAATGCCGCCACTGTTGTAATGCTTAAAGCCTTTTTAAAACTGAGTTTTTGCTCGTGAACAAGTTGAGCCTTGCTCTTTCGCTGTCCTCTTTGCCTTACCTTAAATTCTTTTTCGGGTTTCGGAATATAAGCCGGAGCCGCAGAGCTACGCTGGTAGTTAAATGCCTGAACGGCATAAGCCGCATCAGAGCCGTATGAATAACGCCTAAAATCGCCTGTATTAGTCATTTTTTACTCCTCCTAACTTTTTCAATTCCTATATTTTAATCAACTAAAATTTTTCAAAAATTCTAAGCCGTGACGACCTCGCACGAGGATTTTCCTCAAGTTCCTCTTTAGAAGGTGAAATCGATTTAAAGGTCTTTCCTTTTGGCTTTTTTCCGCACACACAAACAGGAAATTCCTTAGGGCAGGTGCAGCCTTGGCACCACTTTGCAAATTGCTCTTTAACAATTCTGTCTTCAAGAGAATGAAATGTTATAATTGCAATTCTGCCGCCCGGCGCAAGAATATCAAATGCGTCCTCAAGTGTTGATTTAAGCACATCAAGTTCTGCATTAACTTCTATCCTGATAGCCTGAAACGTACGTCTTGCGGGGTGAGCATCACGCATTGCCTTTTGCGGCATTGAGGATTTGATTATATCGACAAGTTCAAAAGTGGTTTCAATAGGTTTTTTTGCCCTTGCCTTAACTATATTTGCGGCAATTCGACGTGAAAATTTTTCCTCGCCGTATCTGTAAATAATATCCGCAAGCTGCCTTTCGTCATAATTATTTACAACATCATAAGCGCTGAGCCCGCTTTTGCTCATTCTCATATCAAGCGGTGCGTCCTTATGAAATGAAAATCCCCTCTCGGCAGTATCAAGCTGAAACGAACTCACACCGAGGTCTAAAAGCAAACCGTCAATTTGCTCTATATTAAGATTTGAAATAATATTTTTTATATTTGAATAATTATCGTGAACAATAGTTACGTTTTCCTTGTCACCCAAGCGTTCGTTAAGAACTGCAATTGCGTCGGGGTCTTGGTCAATAGAAATTACTCTTTTAGCCCTTTTTGCAATCTCACCGCTGTGACCTCCGCCGCCTGCCGTGCCGTCAACTATTATTTTATTTTCGTTTAAATCAAGTGCCTTTATCGCTTCGTCAAAAAGCACGCTTTTGTGAACAAACTCCATTACTGCTCATTCCCCTTGACCTTATCCATCAAGTCATAAATACCCTGCGTATGGTCGTAAGAATTATAAATTCTTTCATACTCATCTGTATTCCAAATTTCGATTACCTCGCCTTTGCCCTTGAATACAACAGTTGATTCATTAGTAAGAGCGGCAGCCTCCTTAAGCCTTTGATTGACTGTAAATCTGCCCTGAGCGTCAAGCACGCCCTCCTCGGCATTATCAAGAAAGCTTGTTGTAGCGTCATATTTTTGATTTTCCGTTCCCTGCTGCATTGCGTCATACGTAGCCTCAAAATGCTCAACAGGATAAAGAGTAAGGCATTTGCAACCCCTAACGGTTACTGCAACCATATAAAATTCCTTACCAAGACGCTCTCTCCACTTAGTAGGAACAGAAAGACGTCCTTTAGAATCAAGCTTATAACCGTCTAAAGTACCAACAAACAAACGCATAATTTCTGCTCCTTTCGTGAATTTTGATTGAAATTTAATGGGATTAACTTGAAATCAATGGGATTTTGATGGAATTAACACCATTGATTACATTATATAAGGGTGTAAAGGTATTGTCAAGTACAAATTGCTTCGATACTAAATTTTAATATTTGTAACACTTTTGTAACTTTTAGGGTATAAAAAAGAGGCGAACAATGTTCGCCTCAGTATTCTTATTCATTTATGCTATCTAAATTCAACAACGTAGGGGCGATTATCAATCGCCCCTACGTTACGTAATTTTATTTTGTCTTTATACTCTTCACCTTAGACCAAGAGGAATAAACCTTTTTGCCCTTGACGGTTTTATATGTACGAACACGCACGTAATACTTTTTCTTAGCCTTGAGCTTTTTAACCTTATTCTTAATTGTTTTTTGCTTCTTTCTTACACGCAAAAAAGAAGCCAAGTTTCCTTAACTTCTTTTCACTTTTTCTAAATACTATATTAACTAATTAAAATCACCTTGTCAAGTTTTTTATTTAGTCATATTTAAAGTTTCCTGTCCACTTACCACAATAACTGCAAGACCAACTTTCATATCCATACGGAGATTTTTTGCAATATTCTTCATATGTAATTTTTCCAGTCTGATATTGTTTAAAATAATAATTGTCAATTTCTACCCAATACTTATCAATTTCATCCCTACTACTGAACCATTTTTCCATATTACCACATTTTATGCTATGATTATTATTATTTGTACAATGATTTTCTTTATTTGGTTTTATTATTATATTCTTTTTTTTAGACCATTTTGAATATTTTTTTCCTTTATATGTTCTTATCCGAACATAGTATTTTTTGGCTGCTTTTAGTTTAGTTATCTTTTTTGATATTGTTTTAGCATTTTTAATTTTAATTGATTTGTTTCCCTTTTTAAATTTACTGTTAGTAGAATACTGAATTTGGTATCCTGTAATACCTGTTTTCTTCTTCCATTTAACTGTAAATGCTTTGCTTTGTGACTTTACTGATGTAATTGTTGTTGTTGGCATTGATGCCGCCAAAACAGTTGTAGGAAAGGCTATAGATATTAACAATATAATTGTTGTAATTACTATAAATATACTCCGTTTCATCATTTTTCTCCTTTACGACCTTTTTAATAATGTTTAAGATTACCTGTCCACTTGCCACAATAACTGCAAGACCAACATTCATATCCAGAAGGTACATTTTTATAATATTCATCATATGTTATTTCTTCATTATCAATCTTTTTATTCCACTTGCTCACTTCACTATTATAATATGCTACTAATTCACTTCTACTGTTAAACCATCTTCCCATATTGCCACATTTTATACTATGATTGTTATTGTTTGTGCAATGGGTTTCTTTTTGGATATTATCTTTGTTACATTTTGATTCTTTCGTAGTTTTTATACTCTTTGCTTTAGACCATTTTGAATATTTTTTTCCTTTATATGTTCTTATCCGAACATAGTATTTTTTGGCTGCTTTTAGTTTAGTTATCTTTTTTGATATTGTTTTAGCATTTTTAATTTTAATTGATTTGTTTCCCTTTTTAAATTTACTGTTAGTAGAATACTGAATTTGGTATCCTGTAATACCTGATTTTTTCTTCCATTTAACTGTAAATGCTTTGCTTTGTGCCTTTACTGATGTAATTGTTGTTGTTGGCATTGATGCAGCCAAAACAGTTGTAGGAAATGTCATTGATATTAACAATATTATTGTTGTTATTATAAAAATAATCCGTTTCATTATTTTTCTCCTATATAAACTTTTAGTTGTATTTAAAATTACCTGTCCACTTGCCACAGTAACTACAAGACCAACATTCATAGCCGTATGGTGACTTCTTGTGATACTCCTCAAAAGTAATTATTCCGTCCAGGTATTGCTTATAGTAATCATTATCTACTTGCACCCAGTAATTATCAACTTCATCTCTGCTATTAAACCATTTTTTCATATTACCGCAACTCATACTATGGTTGTTATTATTTGTGCAATGGGTTTCTTTTTGGATATTATCTTTGGTACATTTTGACTCTTTCGGAGTTTTTATACTCTTTACTTTAGACCATTTTGAATATCGAGTTTTTTTATTTGATGATTTATATGTTCTTATTCTGAAATAATATTTTTTGCTTTCCTTTAGATTTGAAATTTTCTTAGAAGTTATTTTTGCTTTTTTAATCTTAATGGATTTTTTATTCTTTTTAAACTTACTGTCGGTTGAATATTGGATTTGATAGCCCATGATTTTAGATTTCTTTTTCCACTTGACGGTAACGGTATTTTCCTTAACTGATAAAGACGAAATACCAACAGTTGGCAATGCTGCGGCAAACGCCGTAATCGGAAAGCAAACGCTATATATCATTATTATTGATAATAAAATTGATGTAATTTTTTTCATTTTGATAACCTCTGTTTGATTATTTAAAATTTCTCTTTTCTTAAATACGTTGATAAGCTTTAATTCGGTTAAAGCCGACCTTATTTGTATTTCTCTTACCATTCACGAAGTATTTATAAACTTGCGTTTCATTATCAAAAGCATTCAAACACATATAGCGTTACACTTTATTATCGCTGAAAAGGCTAGCAAACATTTTTTACAATCTGCGACACATAGTAACCATTAGTAAATTTAAATCCATTTTACAAGCTCACTGTAATAATCATACCAAGAGTCACAAATTGCATTACCAATCGGAGCGTATTTATCATTATGAATTGAATGAATTTCCATCAAATTATCTACAATCTCGTCAGGAAGCTCAGACTTATTTTTCCTCATAATAAGTTGAAACATATTTGCAAAAAATCGACCTTTATAGTTAAAATATAGCATAGATAATACTTGTTGTCAATGCAACTATACATTTGTTCGACAGGATAACAGGCATAAAATAGCGTATTTGATAAAAACAAAGAGGCGACCAATGGTCGCCCCTACAACGTCGAAAGAAATTCCGTGTTTGAATAAATTTTCTTTAGCAAAATTTATAATAAACACTTCATTCCTTTCTCCTTTCCCCCCCCAAATCTATGATTGGGTGGGGTCCCCGATTAAAAATTCCGTATTTGAAATTATTTCTTTCTTCTTGCGGCTTTGCGCTTTGCAAGCTCAGCCTCAAGTTCTTTACGCTTACGCTCGTTTTCAAGCTCCTTAGCCTTTTCTTCAGCCTCGGCTCTCGCCTTTGCCTCATCATACTGAGCGGCAATTTCATCAAGATGCTTGAAGTTTTCCTTTTGCTCAAGAAGCTTACGGGAAGTGATATAAGCGTCTGCGGCACGGTTAAACATAGCGTGCTTATCCATTTCAGCCTTAGAAGCCTTACGTGCCTCTTTACGCTCGTTGGCATACTTATTCATATCAGCCTTAATCTTAGCAATCTCGCCCTTATCCTTAGCCTTTTTAGCATCGTGAAGTTCCTTATTAAGCTCTTCAAGTCTGTCATCGCACTTATCCTCAACATTGAAGAAGCCCTCAAGAACAGACATTTCAGGCTCTTTGAACTCATTAACCGAGCCAAAGTGCTTAAGATAATTCTTATGAGAAGCAAGCTTTTTCTTAGCAAGCTCAATTTCAACCTTACGGATTTCCTTATGCTGCTCGGTATCCTTTGGAAGAGCCTTAGCAGCGGCAAGCTCAGCCTTAACAGCATTAACATCCATATTAACGATACCGTCAAGACCTGCATCATATACCTTTTGATAAAGGTCAACCTGACGCATTACGTTTTCAGAATTGAACTTATCAAGCTCAGCGCAAACAAATTGTGAGATTTCGATTTCCTCATTATATGCGAGTGCTTCACGGTAAGCCTTTTTAGCGGCTTTCTTTTCCTTGCCCTTAAGGTGCTTATAATCATCCTTAGACACCTGCTTAGGAGTAGCTGTTGCCATTTCCCTTGCATTATTAACAAGGTCGACAGCCTCAACAAGCCCTTTATCGCTCAAAGCATCGTTAGCATAGTCCTCAAAAAGAGCACGTACCTTAAGCACACGAACAACAGCCTTTTGCTTCTTCTCTGTAAAATCATAGAAGAAGAAAGGAATTACATTAAGTGTTGCACCGATAGCGGCAACAATAATAAGCACACGAAGAAGAGGAATAAGAACACCGTCAACGTCATAAAGAGCGTTAGACGCATTGAAAATATCCTGACCGTTAGCTGCCTGTTCACGAAGCATTTGACCAATAGTTTCGGTAGCACCCGGAAGCTTACGAGCCATAAGAGCAGAATCGTTTACAACTCTTCTTGCAGTTTCAACATTCATACCAAGCTTTTCCTGAAGAGTAGGAATAACAGATGAAGTGATAAGAGTGATTACAGAGCCGATTGTTGCAACAGCGGCAAACATACCGTCAATTCTTTCGCCGGTTCTGTACTGCTGATAGTCACGGATATCAGCCTGAATAGCAGGGTTAAGAATATGAGCAAACGCACCTACGATACCGTTGCAATACAAGCAAAGGAGTACCATCCAAATAGTTGCGCTTGTAATCTTGCCTGTAAAGAGAATCATTGCAAGAATGAATACAATATTAAGAAGGTTAGTAACAATCTGAACATTTTTCTTACCGTACTTGCGGATAAAGAACGGAGCCATAATCATACCCCAAAGAGCAGAGTTACCGTTAAGTGTTACGATAATACCGTAAACGTTACCCGAACAAGCGCCGCCGTAGTTATAAAGCCAAGCAAGGATATTTGAATAAGCCAATTCAAGGAAGCCTATCCAGCTTGCAAGCGAAATAATCCAGAAATATTTATTCTTTGCAACAGCTTTGAAAGCATCGGTAAATTTAATTTGAATAACGTGGGTCTTAGCCTGAATAATCTTTTCTTTGGTATTTGCATAAACAATTACCAAAAGAGCAGAACCGAGGATACCCAAAATCGGGAACACAAGTCTGTAAACACGGATATCGGTCTGATTAGTATGGAATACGTTTTCAGCAACGATAGGCATAATAAGGTTTACAACAGATGGTCCGAGAGAATATACAATACTCTTAATTGATGCAACGTCAGCTCTTTCCTGTGAGTTAGGAGAAAGAACGTGAATAAGGTTTTCATACGCATCATAGAAGAACATATATACAAATTGAAGAATAACGTTAAATAAGAGAAGAACAAAGCATTTTGCAAGATAATCTGCTGTTTTGCCTGCGAATAAAACGTTAGTGCCGACAAGAAGTGAAAGCTTGTCATACGGGAACCATACCATAGCTATAAAGAGAACAGCCGAAGGTATACCCATCATCAATATGTAAGGTCGATATTTACCCGCTTTATTACGTGTATTATCAACAATTGTTGCACGCAATCCCGTAAGCGGAATACTTGCGACAGTTGCAATAACATACAAGATATACATATCGGTTGGTGTTATACCGATTGTACCTGTAATAAATACATTTGTTGTTGCGAGCATACAGATATAGCTCATACTAACGATAAGGTATGCGCCTATACCGCCGAATGCATATGAACCAATTTCCTTAAAGGACATATATCTGCCCTTGGGCGGCTCTTTCCAATAGTATTTTACATTGTCAACAAGAGTCGTCACTTTTTGTTTGAGTGAAGCAATGTCTGCCATACTAATCCCCCTTAGTTAAATCATAAGCCATATAATAACACATTAATTTTGCGATTACAACAAAAAAGATACAATTTCTTGTATCTTTTTTATTAAATATATCAAATTGTAGTATATAAAGTGAATTTAGTCCAAATTAAATTCAAAGTCATCATTTCCTTTAATATCGACAATAACTTTAGCGCCTGAAATTTCATAAGAACTTGAAGTTGAAAGCTTGGAAAACGTTTCATCATCAATTTCATCGGGAGACGAATTATCGGTAAACATAAATCCCGAACCCGTTTGTGCCCTCTTGGTATCCATTGCAAAATATTTTAATGCCTTACCTGAATTATCCTCAAGTTCAGAAGTGACATCAAAGAAATACTTTTGCCCTTTAAAATCGGCAAGCGATATCATTTTTGCAATAGAGTTTGAATCAACATTAATAAGATGAGAAGCATTGATATCATTTTGAAGAAGCAAATATTCAAACAACCCACTCAAGGTTGAACTCATACCCTTGCCCTGCAAAACAGTGTCAAAAACGGTGGTAACCGAATTATCAACTTTAAAATTACTTGCTATATAAGAATATACGTTAAGCAAATATTCATCTTTGCCGACCTTGCCGTATCCGCATTTATTCATTATTTTTGAAATATCGGCATTAAATTCCTTTAGCTTGGCATTTTGCGTTTCCTTATCATTTGCATAAGTAATTTTAACCCCTGAATTATCATCAAGGAAATCAATTCCGTCAACAAGAACATATTGCGGAAAAGAAGTATAAAACAACCGATTTACATCATCAGAAAGCGAAACATTATATTTAACCTCACTCTTGTAATTAAGAACGGCGTTGCAAAGCTTTTCATAAGCTTTGATTGACGATTCATCAAGAGAAGAATAATGAGCGTCGGTAGTTATTTTAAGTTCAATATTATTTTCCGAAGATTTATTGTTGCCGTCTTCATTTACACTTTTATCACTGCAAGCTGCAAAAAGCGAACACACAAAAGCCGCACTTAATATTAACGATATAGCTTTTTTCATTAATTAACACCTACTTTTTTAAGCGTTTTTAGTTTATCCTCACATTGAGAGAAAAATTGCCTGTAAGCTAAGCAGTAATCACTGCTTTCTCGGTTACGCCTGCAACCGCCGCCACGACAAATATAAAAATACTTACATTCCTTACACTTATCGTCAAGCTTAAAGGAACTTTTTATAAATTCAACACATTTAGAGGTTTTATACATTTGTTTAAATGACGATTCGTTGATATTACCCAAAAGCCATTCATCTGTGCAATAGAAATCGCAAGGATAAACACTTCCGTCACCTTCAACAACAAATTGGTTTGAGCAAAAGCCATTCATTCCGCATTGCTCTGCGTTATTACCGTTTATGAGAGATATGTAATTATCAAAAGTACGAATTGAAACAAAATCTCCACGCAAATAATCGTTATAATAAATATTAAAGCCTTTAGTTAAAAAATATGCATAATCGTCGTTATTCATATACATATCGTTTTCTTTTTCCCCAAAAGGCTTCAAGCCGACAATAAACTGAATATATCTTAAATCGTTTGACTTAAAAAATCTGTACGCTTTTCTGAAATTAAGTGCCGTATTTTTAGTCAAAACGGAAAGAACATTAAAAGAAACGTTATGTTTTTTCAGAATATCTATTCCCTTTAATATATCATCAAACGAGCTTTTACCGTTTGGATAAATCCGATATTTATTAACTTCCTTATCACCGTCAAGGGAAACACCGATTAAAAAACCGTTTTCCTTAAAGAAAAGTGCAAATTCATCATTAATAAGTGTTGCGTTTGTTTGCAGGCAATAATGAACATTACTTCCCTTTTTGTTTGATTTTTTAACGTAAGATACAAAATTTTTATAAAAATCAAGCGAACACAAAAGCGGCTCTCCTCCTTGAAATGTAAAATACACATCGGTAGAGTCCGCAAATTCAAGTGCGCTGTCAACAACTCTTTTTGCAGTATCATCGCTCATAAAGCCTTTTGAAAAATCAGTTCGCTTAGATGAAAGCGAATGATAAAAGCAGTATTCACAAGCGAGATTGCAATTGCTTGATGCCGGTTTGAGCATAACCGAAATCGGCATTTAATCACCTTCTAACCCATTTAGTATATAACAAAAGAAATAAATAGACAAGTGTTATTTACCGTTATCACGATAAAAAACAGAATATTTACAATTTAGAAATTTATTGTCAGTGAATTCTATGTTCTTAAAATTAACTGCCGATATTGCACAATCGGTTATATTTTCAAAGGTACAAGCTGTAATTTTGATGTTTGTTTGGTAAAGATTTTTAAAATAATTATGCGTACCGACTCCCCTATAAACATTTTTAAAAACACAGTTTTCAACCGTTATGCTGTCATTCATTGTATTATCATATGATGTGAAACCATAAAAGTGGACCTTATCGAGAATGTCGATTTGAATTGCCTCTGATGAATTGAGCATTAAATTTGAATATTGCCCGTTAAAGGTACAATTTAAAAACGTAACATTTTGGCAAGCTGCAAGCTCGGCATGGTGGGAATAATAATTATTAAGAAAAACAACATTCTGAATTTTAATGTTTTTGGCATGACAAAGGCGCAAAATACATGACTTATTACGATTAAAATTATCGTCAAGCGTTCCGTTTTTTATAATACATTCACATAGTGAAGAATACCCTGGGTACGCTTTATCTTCGGGAGATTTGAATATATTTCCACGCTTGAAATTTGCATTTTTAATCAGCGAGGCGTTCAAATCAATTGTCGTATATGATGTGAGAAAAAGAGTATTTTTAACATTATAATTACCACGTGAAAGTTTGACGGTCAAAGGATTATATTTTGAAGCGTATTTTTTAGTATAATCAAACGCTCTTGAAAGAGCAGTAGTAATATCGTTTGAGGAATAATAGCTTTTAAGCACACTGCCTTGCTCGTCAATGACACAAACACTGCAAATCGTAAAGCCGTACGAGAAAAAAACACATAAAATCAATACAGCACACATAAAAAAGGAAGTCAATTTATTTTTCAAGATGTCACCTCCGCACATTCCGTATTATTTTTAGAAAAATACGAAATTTAATACAAGACAGCTTTTGGAATAATTGACATAGGGAATATATAGTGTTATAATTATTTATCTTTATATTATAGGAAGTAGCGATTTTGAAAAATTATTCAATTACATTACCAAGCTATTCAATCGGCGATAATGTTTATAGTAAAATCGGTGAAATTTGCGAGCCGTACGGCAAAAAGGTTATTTGCATAGGCGGTAAAACAGCAATCAGCAAAGTTAGGGATTTAATAATTAATGAATGTAACGGCACAAGCCTTGAAATACTTGATTTTTTATGGTACGGCGGTGACGCTACATACGAAAATGTAAATAAGCTTAAAGAAAACGAACTTGTAAAAAAAGCAGATATTATTTTTGGTATCGGCGGAGGAAAAGCGCTTGATACCGCAAAGGCACTTGCATATATTACAAATAAGGAAATATTCACTTTTCCTACAATCGCATCAAACTGTGCGGGAACAACGGCGGTTTCAATTATGTATAATGCCGACGGCAGCTTTAAAGAGCCGTTTTTCTTTACCGCTCCGGCAAGGCATTGCTTTATTTACACTCCGGTAATTGCAAAGTCACCGGCTAAATATATGTGGGCAGGTATCGGCGATACTTATGCTAAATATTTTGAAGCAGAGATGAGCAGCCGTGGAGAGGACTTAGTTCATTACCACGCACTCGGTGTAACTACATCGCAAATGTGCTTAACTCCCCTTCTCAAATATGGCAAAAAAGCACTTGATGATTTCAAATCGGGAAATGCGAGTTTTGAGGTTGAGCAGGTTGTTTTAGGAATTGTTGTAACAACGGGTATTGCATCAATTCTTTTAACAAACGAGCACATTATTGATTACAACACAGGGCTTGCGCACGCAGTATTTTATGCGCTTACATCCTACCCTCATATTGAGGAGAGGCATTTGCACGGCGAGGTAGTGGGATACGGTGTGCTTATTCTTTTACTTGTTGATAAAAACGAGGAAATGTTTAAGAAAATGTTTGAATTTAACCGTTCAATCAATTTGCCGACCTGTCTTGCGGACATTGAGATGAATGAGGATGATTTAGATAAGCTTGTGCCTATGGTGTGCAATATGAAGGACATTGACCACAATCCATATAAAATAAGCGAGGATATGGTATATAAAGCTTTTAAAAAGCTTGAAGAATATAGCAAAATCAATTAATTAAGAAAGAGGTATTCTTATGAAAAAAACAATTAAAAAAATTGCAGCTGTTTTATTTGCAGTTGTAATTGCAGTCGCTTGCTTTGCAGGCTGTTCAAAATCGGGCGGCGAGCACGACAAGGCAAACGATTCAAAAAAGGCTAAGTTCGGCATTGTGGTACAAACAGGTGCCAACGGCGCTTTCGTTGATATGAAGGACGGAATCATTGAGGAAATGAAGAAAAACGGTTATGAAAACGCTGAGTTTGACTACAAGGATGCGCAAGGCGATTCAACAACTCTTACGACAATTATCAACGCTATGGACGACGGAAGTTATGACGCAATCTTTACAATCGGCACTGCATGCACGCAAACTCTTGTTAATTTAGCATCTGACACACCTTGCTTCTTCTGCGCAGTATCTGCTCCTGTTGAGGCTCAGGTTATTACAGATATGAACACACCTGACAAAAATGCAACAGGCACATCAAATGCAATCCCTGTATCAGACATTATTGATATGGGATACAAAATCACTCCTGATGTTAAAAAGTGGGGCTTTATTTATTCAACATCACAAATTAACGCTGTAAACACTGTTGAATCAGCGCAAAAATATCTTGACAAAAAAGGTGTTAAATACGAAAGCGCAACTGTTGAAACATCGGCAGACGTTAAATCTTCAACAGAAACACTTATAAAAAAAGGCTGTGACGTTATCTTCGTACCTAACGATGCAATTGTTCAAGACGGTGTAAGTGCGCTTGCTCAGGTTTGCAACGAAGCAAAAATTCCTACCTACTGCTCATCTGCAACAACAGTAAACAGCGGTTGCCTTGCTACTCTTGCTATTGACGATAAGGGCATCGGCGCTAAAACCGCAGACAAATGCATTGAGTATATGAAGGGTACAAAAATCGAGAAAATTCCGGCTGAGGTTGTAGGAATTGACTATTGCACATTCAATTCCGGCACAGCAGATATGCTCGGCGTAAAAGCTCCGGATAAGAATACTATCGGCTACGAAATTCAGGTAGTAAATAAATAATTAACTAAAATACAAACTATTAAGGACAAATTATGCAGGTTTATATTACGGCAATCGAGGAGGGATTTCTTTACGGACTTCTTGCCCTCGGTATATACATTTCACTTAGAATACTTGACATACCGGACCTTACAACAGAGGGTTCATTCGGCTTCGGCTCGGCAGTTGCGGCTATTGTTGCAAGCAAGGGATTGAGCGTTACAAGCTTTATTGCGGCTTTTGCGGCAGGTGTGCTTGCAGGAATTGTAACAGGTCTTTTGCAAACTAAGCTTAAGGTTCACCCTGTTTTGGCAGGTATTATTACAATGAGCGGGCTTTATTCAATAAATTTAATGGTAAGAGGTTCATCTAACCTTAACTTTAACGATAATTCCGCATTCACAAAATTTTACAAGGCAGTAGGCATAAGCGGTGCGGATAAAAAGATAGCAGGTCTTGTTATCGGTGCGGTTATTTGCATCTTAGTACTTATACTGCTTATTGTATTTTTCAGAACTCATCTCGGTCTTTGCATAAGAGCAACCGGTGACAACCCCGATATGGTAAGAGCATCATCAATTAATGTTGATTTTTCTCTTATTTTCGGTTTAGCGCTTGCAAACGGACTTATTGCCCTTTCAGGTGCGCTTATTTCCCACTATCTCGGCTTAAGCGACCAAAGTTTTTCAAACGGCACGCTTATTTACGGTCTTGCGGCAGTAATAATCGGTGAGGCAATATTCGGCAAAAGGAATGTTGCACTGGGTTTAACAAGTGCGGTAGTAGGCTCGGTTATTTATAAGATTATAGTTGCATTTGTTATTGACGTTTCTCTCTTTGGCAAGAACAGTGAAAACCTTATGAAGCTTACTTGTGCAATCATTGTGGCTGCAACACTCATTGTTCCTGAAATTAAGCACAAAATCGAAAATGCAAAAGCAAAGAAGGAGGCAAGAAAAAATGCTTGAAATTAAAAATGTCTCCAAAACCTTTGCAAAGGATACTGTCAATGAGCACAAAGCATTAAACAACATTAATCTAACGCTTAATGACGGCGAATTTGTAACTATAGTCGGCTCAAACGGAGCAGGCAAATCAACGCTTTTCAATATGATATGCGGAACATTTGAGCAGGACAAAGGCAGAATTATGCTTGACGGCAAGGATATTTCCTTTATGCCCGAACACAAAAGAGCAAGGCTCGTCGGAAGGGTTTTCCAAGACCCTATGAAAGGTACTGCTCCTAATATGACGATTGAGGAAAACCTTGCACTTGCGTATTCCCGTGCAGGCTCAAGTTTCTTTTCGCAGGCAATCGGCAAAAAGAAAAGAGAATATTTCAGAGAACATCTTGCAAGATTTGATATGGGTCTTGAGGATAGAATGAAAACTAAAATCGGTCTTTTATCAGGCGGTCAAAGGCAGGTTGTCACTCTTTTAATGTGCACAATTGTTACGCCTAAGCTTTTGCTTCTTGATGAGCACACGGCAGCTCTTGACCCTGTAACGGCGGACAAAGTTATGAAAATCACAAACGATATTGTTAGGGAAAACAATATTACCACTATGATGATTACTCATAATATGTCACAGGCGCTTGTTACCGGTACAAGGACAATAATGATGGACTCAGGAGAAATAATTATTGACCTTGACAGTGTTACAAGAAAAGAAATGAACGTGTCAGACCTTTTAAAGCTTTACCGTGAGCGAGAAATGAAAGAATTTGACAATGACCGTATGCTTTTGCAAAAGGACTAAAACGAAACCAATCCCCCACTCTGTTTAAAAGCAAGTGAGGGATTTTTGTATAAAAAGAGGAGTAAATATGAATATTACAGTATATCTCGGAGCATTAAAGGGCAATGACGAAAGCCTTGAAAAAGCAGTAAAAGAACTTGGTACATTTATAGGAAAAAGCGGCAACACGCTTATTTACGGCGGCTCAAAATCAGGACTGATGGGATTAATTGCCGAAAGCACATTAAGCTCCGGCGGAAAGGCAATAGGTGTTGAGCCTCAGTTTTTTATTGATAAAGAACTTCAATATGACGGCTTAACACAGTTAATCATAACTGATGATATGAGCGAAAGAAAGGCGAAAATGATAGAACTCGGCGATGCTTTTATCGCATTTCCCGGAGGCACGGGAACATTGGAGGAAATAAGCGAGGTTATGTCAAAAGTATCGCTAAAACAGCTTAACGCTCCTTGCATATTATATAATTTAAACGGATATTATGACAGTCTTAAAAATTTGCTTAATAATATGATTAAAATGGGACTTTCTACAAAAGAACGCCAAGAAGGAATATTTTTTGTAAATAATTTAGGTGAAATTCGGAAAGTTTTAAATTTGAAATAATAACAGCCACTCTCACATTATTAACGAGAGTGGCTATTACTTTTTTGCGTTTTTGTATTTTATAACGATTGATTTTTAAGCGCTTCACCGAGGGAAGTTTTTCTTATCTTTAAAAGCATTGCGATTGCAACAAGTACATAGCTGACAACGCCCAAAACAAACATTGATACATAACAGCTATTTGAAATTATATAAGGTACATAGCCGGTCATTTGGGTATAAAGATATGATTTAAAGCACCAACGAAGCACAACAGATATAAGCGGAATACTTATCAAAAGCGACAGCACAACAACAATCGACGTCATAATAATATAAAGCCTGCCTATTTCTATATCAGAGAAGCCGAGTATCTTTGTCATAGAAATTGATTTGCTGTTTCTTTCTATAATCTGCTTTGTTAGAATATACATAATCAACAGAAAGATAACAATTCCAAGCATTTTGAATACCTTTACAAATTCAAGCATAGAAACCTGCATTTGAGTAACAACCTTGTTAAAATCCTTTTCTGTTACGACTGCCGCAACATCGTCATCACTCAAATCATTCAATTTTTCATTGCTGAAATAGCCCGTGAAATAGTCGGTATCTTCATTAAACATTTGAAGATAATCGCCCCTACTCATAAACACGGTTATAGCGGCGTCATATTTATAATCACCGGCAATCTTAAATAAATACGTCTTATCGGTATATTTTTCCTTAAGCGTAACCTCATCGCCGACATTTAAACTAAATTTATTCATCATAGCGCTTGAAACAACAACCTCACCTGTAGGAATTGAGGTATTGATATATTTACTGTCGTTTGAAATACCATAGACTGAAACATCATCTGCCATAAATTTTTTATCAGTTGTTTCAAGAGTTGTAAGACAGAATTTTTCAGCATTTTTGTTGTCGGTTTCTTCTTGATTAATCATTACATATTGGTATTTTGAAATCATACTTTCCTTAACCATATTTGAATAATCCTCAAGAAGAGGTCCGTACATAGAGCCGATAACAACGAGTGTTCCCGCAAGAAATATACCTAAAAACATTGTTAAATAAGACGGAACATTTTGGAAAAGAACACGCAATCTAAACTTTGAGAAAAATCTCATTTTCTTTGGAAGCTTAATAACCTTTTTCTGTCCTCTTTGTTTAAGCTCACCTCTTATAAAATTCAGCGGACTTATTTTAAGCTTTTTAGCAAGAACAAAAGAATTAACCGCAAGCATTATTATAAACGGAGCAATGGTTGTTTCTAAAAATGCATCCATATTCCAAAGCATTTTATAAGTCGGAAGCGAATAGTTGGAATAATAAACGCTGACGAATGCCTTTTGAAACACGGTATAACCGAACACGTTACCTATCAGTGAACCCATTACCGTCACCACCATTGGCATAAACAGATAATGCCTTATAAGTTCTCCTTTGGAATAACCCATTGCCCTAAGCGTTCCGATAACGTTGGCCTCTTTAGTTATTGTGTTAGATGTTGTGACTGCAAACAAAAATGCAATGACAATCATAATAATATATGTCATAAGCTGCATTGTTGCCTTATCAGAACTTGAGTCCTCAATAGAATAGCTTATTGATTTATTTGTATATTTGGCACTGTAATCCTTAATTGTAATAATTTTGCTGTCATCAAACTTGAAATCGTTTACAATTTTCTTAAGCTTACCTAAATCGCTGTAAATTTTGGTACAATTATAAAGCTTCGCATCACTTACTGCATCAACAATTTTATAAACGGTATCAAACATATCGTCAAAATCGTTTAAATTATCATTTGACTTATAATCATCAAGACTGATTTTAGGGGCTTTATCAATATTATCTAAATCCCAATTGTCCTCGTTTTCTTCTGCGTCCTCAAGCACATTTTTAAGATTATCATATTGTTTTTGAGTTATACCAAGTTCTTTTGCAAGTTTTTTATCATCACTTAAACCTGCATTTCTTATTGCGTCAAAATATTTTGATTTGAGCACATTTTCTGCATCGGTAAATTCGTTTTTTAAACTTTTAACATAAACTCTTGCACTGTCGTACAAATCGTCTACCTGCGACTGAACAAGCGGTTCATCATACTCTTTCAAAATGTTTTCAAGAGAATCGGTTAATTTTTCGCTTCTTGCATTTTCCGCTGTTTCGTCAGCCGGCTTATTGTTATAAATCCACGCATAATTAACGGTTTCGTGTGCATTTGACAGGGTGCTGTAGCCTTCATCGTTCATAACGGCAACGCCAAATCCGACAGCGTCAAACATCATATCCGAATTTTTTTCAAACAATGCGCTGTAATCAGAGAGTGCTACCAAACCGCTAACTTTATAATTTTTATTCTTTATCTTAATTTTATCGCCGATTTTAATTTTATTATTTTCGGCGAACATACGGTCAAGAGCTATTTCATCCTTACTCTTCGGCAGCTCACCGCTCATAAGGCATTGCTTATTAACCTTATCTCGCACCTTATAAATACGAAGATTTTTCGAACCGTTAATAATGTTTTCTTCTTTATAATTAAGTTCGTAAAGTTTTAAATCATTGTCATTTTCTATTTGTTTTAATATCTTATCACTCGGCTTAATATTAAAAGAAAGATGACCGTCTTCAATATTATATTTTTCAAAGCTTTCATCACTCATCGCCATAACTGAATTATCAGCAACAAAAAAGCCTGAAACAGCACCTATAAAAAACACAAGAAAAAGAAAAATTGCAACATATTTGCCAAAATCCGATTTTAAATCACGTTTAAATCTTTTGTTTAAAGGATTAAGCATATTCCACCCTCCTTACCATTCAAGGTCAGCGGCAGAAATCTTATTTTCATTTACGTAATTCTTACGAATTTCGCCGTCACGCAAGGTGAACACTCTGTCAGCCATATTTTTAATTGCGTCATTGTGAGTAACCATAATGACGGTATTGCCGTACTTTTTATTAACATCCTCCAAAAGCTTTAAAATTTGCTTAGAGGTGTTATAATCAAGAGCACCCGTAGGCTCGTCACAAAGAAGAATATCGGGATTTTTAACTACAGCCCTTCCTATTGAAGTTCTCTGTTGCTGACCGCCGGAAAGCTGTGAAGGAAGCTTATCTGCTTGGTCGCTAATTCCAAGCGTATTCATAAGTTCGTCAATATCAAGAGGATTATCGCTTAAATAAGCACCCACCTCAATGTTTTCTCGTACCGTTAAATTAGGAATAAGATTATACATTTGAAAAACATAACCTATATGCTTTCTTCTGTAAAGAGTAAGTTTCTTTTCACTCATTAAACGTGTTTTTTCATTATTAATTGCGATATAGCCCTCGTCGGCAGACTCGATTGCACCGATGATATTAAGAAGCGTCGACTTGCCCGAACCGCTTGGCCCAAGCAAAACACACATTTCTCCCTTTTCAATAGACAAATCGATTCCTTTAAGCACTTCTACCCTGCTGTCACCCTCGCCGAAATGCTTTTTAATTCCTTTAATTTCTACAAAACTCATTTTTTCTCCTTTATCACAAAACAGTTAGCCTACACTAACTTTTCAATTAAAAAAACAAGGTTAGTTTCGCCTAACCTGTTGTTATAATATCACATTTTGCAAATATTGTCAATTAATTAATAAACAACTA
>ERZ780202.570-NODE-570-length-26131-cov-3.010891_pt1 | contig 26131 bp, 22 predicted proteins | sample MGYA00510978_ERZ780202 | MGnify/ENA primary metagenome ERZ780202 (study PRJEB29588, sample SAMEA2155689) | human gut metagenome | biome: human gut; feature: human-associated habitat; material: faeces | place: Denmark | collected 2008/2010 ...
GCGCCGGTACCTACAGAAGCATCGTAAGCCGCTTGGCTCATTTTAGTTTTAACGCTGACGTCCTTAACATTTTCAAGAGTAACCATAGCCGTTACAATCTTTGTAAGCGAAGCAGGATAAAGACGTTCATCAATATTTTTTTGAGCTACAACAGGATATGAATCGTCATCAAGATTGATAAGCATATAAGCCTCGGCATATATTTTTCTGTCAGGCTTATAGGTTGCCGCCTGACTTGACACGGGAAGCGCCAAAAATGAGGTTATTAATATTAAAAATGATAAAAATATACAAAGTGTTTTTTTCATAGACTTGACACCTTTTAAAATTAATTATATTATATTACATAGTTTAACATTTTTTTGACTGATTTTAAAGTCTATTTTTCATTTTTTTGGAGAAAGTTATGATATACATTACAGGTGACACGCACGGTGACATTTCGTGCTTCAAAAATCCTAAGCTTAACAAGCTTGGAGAAAAAGATATTCTTATTGTTTGCGGCGATTTCGGCTTTATTTGGAATCCGCACGACAAAAACGAGAAAAAAAATCTTGAGTTTTTGAAAAAAAGAAAATACACCATCTGCTTTGTAGACGGTGCACATGAAAACTTTGACATATTAAATTCCTACAAGCCATACAGGTGGAAGGGCGGCAATACTCACAAAATTGCCGACAATATTTATCATCTTATGCGTGGGGAAATTTTCACCTTTGAAGGCAAGAGCTTTTTTGTTATGGGCGGCGGTGAAAGCGACGACGCTTATATGAGGGAAGAAAGTGTAAGCTGGTGGGAAGATGAACTTCCGAGTGCTGAGGATATGAGAAACGGAGTAAACAATATTCGTGATACCGATAAAAATATCAACTATGTTATCACATACGAACCTCCGACAGTTGCAAAGGATATCTTAAAGCAAAGGTCTAATCAAAATATTATCATCTCTCCGCTTAATACATATCTTCAACAGCTTATGGAGAATGTTCAATATATGCATTGGTATTTTGGTTCACTTCATCTTGATTTAAACATCAGTAAAAAAATGACTGCTGTATTTAACGAAATAATACAAGTAGGCTAATATATTAATATAGATAAAACACGGAGCAAGTACAAAAGAGTACCTGCTCCGTGTTTTTAGTAAAAAATGAAAGAAGAAAAAAAGTTATCATTCGCCTTTCGACTCGTTAATTACCTTTTGAGCAATATGCTCCGGTACACGCTCGTACCTTGCAAATTCGGTGGTAAATGAGCCTCTGCCTTGCGTAATTTGGCGCATTGAGGTGGAGAAAGTGCTCATTTCAGCCTCAGGAACCTCAGCAATAATTTCCTGAATACCGTCGCCTGTCGGGTTCATACCCAAAACTCTGCCTCGCCTGCGGTTGATATCGCCTATGATATCGCCCATAGCATCATCATTTACCGTTGCACGCAAAGTTACAATCGGCTCAAGAAGAACAGGAGCAGCGTTTGCAACGCCCTCTTTAAATGCAATGGAAGCAGCCATTTTAAAGCTCATTTCACTTGAATCTACAGGGTGATACGAGCCGTCATAAAGGGTTGCCTTAACTCCAACCATAGGATATCCGGCAAGAATACCCTTTTCCATACATTCGTTAAGTCCTTTTTCAACTGCCGGGAAGAAATTTTTAGGAACAGCGCCGCCTACAATACGTTCAGCGAATAAAAGTTTTTCTGTATCGTACGGCTCAAACTCGATAAAAACGTCACCGAATTGACCGTGGCCGCCGCTTTGCTTTTTATGCCTGCCTTGGGCAGAAACCTTTTTAGTAATTGTTTCTCTGTAAGCTACTTTTGGTGTTTCAAGCTTAGCCTCTACGCCGAATTTATCCTTAAGCCTTGAAACAGCAACATCAATCTGCTGTTCACCAAGACCTGCTAAAATCTGCTGATGTGTTTCTATATTATTAGTATATTTAAGCGATGGGTCTTCCTCGCAAAGCCTTGCAATACCTGAGGCAATTTTCTCTTCGTCGCCCTTCTTAATTGCCGATACGGCAACCTTGTAAGAAGCAATAGGAACGCTTACTCCGTCAAGCTTAACTACGTTTGAAGCTGAGCAAAGAGTATCGCCGGTTGAAAATCCGGAAAGCTTAGTTACGGCTCCGATATCACCTGCCGTAAGTTCACCTGCGTCAATCTGCTTAGCACCAAAAAGTTTAACAATCTTGCCCATTCTTTCTTCCTTGCCTGTATTTGCATTAAATGCAGGAGTAGAAGAATTGAATTTTCCGCTGATAACCTTAAAGTAGGAAAGTTTACCGATAAACGGGTCAGCAACTGTTTTAAAGCAGATTGCGGCAAGAGGTCCATTCTCGTCAGCGGTAAGTTCGACCGGCTCACCGTTTGAATCAATAGCATATTCGCTCTTAGGGCTTGGGCAAACGTCTGCAATAAAATCAAGAAGCATATCACACGCAATGCCTGTGATACCGGAAAGCGCAAAAACAGGAATGATAGAGCCGTCGGCAACACCGAGCCTTAAGCCTTTGATTTTTTCCTCTGACGTAAGTTCTTCACCCTCAAAGTATTTTTCCATAAGTTCCTCGTCAGTTGACGCTACCGCCTCGGCAAATACTGCTTTGATAGCCTCAAAACGAGCCTCATCATCGTGAGTAAGAGCAGATTCCTTACGCTTAGTGCCGTCATACTCATAAGCCTTTGAGTCAATCATATTATAATAAGCAACAACCTTGCCGTCGGAAATAATCGGAACAACAACAGGGCAAACCTGAGTGCCGAACTTAGCAACAATACCGTTAAAGCTCTTATAAAAGTCAGCTCTTTCATCTTCCATTTTCGTTGTCACAAAAATGCGTGACAGACCGTGAGAACCTGCACTTTTAAATGCCTTTTCAGCACCGACCGCAAGACCTGAACGAGCAGAAACAACAATGACCGCCGTGTCAGCCGCTCTCATACCCTCGCTCATTCCCATAGCAAAATCAAAAAGACCGGGAGTATCAATCAAGTTAATATTTTTACCTTTATACTCAAAAGAAGCAACGGCACTGTTTACGCTGATTTTTCTTTTTTTCTCTTCACTGTCAAAATCAAGAACAGTATTAGAGTCTGCGGTTTTACCCATTCTTTCCGTAGTGCCTGCAACATTAAGCAAAGCCTCGCAAAGAGTTGTTTTACCCTTAGATGCGTGACCTGCAAAAACAACATTTCTAATATTTTTTGCCTGAATGCTCATAAAAATTACCTCTGATTTTAATTCTTGTGCATATTGTATAATAATTTTCAACATTAGTCAACACTTTACAGATATTTTTAACAATTTTCATATAAAAGCACTGTAATATTTATGCATAATGACAAAATATATATATGATTTTAAATTTTGCATTATTCTTTAATTCTTTAAAAAAGATATCAACATAAATTCATCAAACGAACCAAACTGCACGACTTTAATTTATATGCAAAAGAAAAAAGCACTCCATAGCGGAGTGCCTTTCTCTTTTTAAGGGGTAAAATTTATGTGAAAACGTAATTGGTATATATAAAAAGGTTGAGAAAAATTAATTCCTACAACCTTGTTGACTCGGATAACACTTCAGCAGCTGTTGAATCGTTGTTAAACCTTGTCTTTTTAGTATGATTCGGAACTGAATTTTTAACCATTGCGCCTTTAAGCATAAAGAATGCAACGTCCTTGCTGATTTTTTCATAATCAACATTAAAGATTTTAGCCGATACATACTTGTTGAAGAAATTGATGAGCGGTCCCATACAAAAGGCTGTTATTATCGTGCCTATTCCGATATTTTTAATCTTCGAAATATCGCCTGAAAGAAGCGCCTTAGCGCCGCCGCTTACTATCAAGCCGATAAGCACAACAGTCACATCGGTTGCAACTCTCATCCATTTATATTCAAACTTCGTCGACCTTGCAAGCATAAAGCTTAATGCATCATAAGGGCCGACTCCGACATTTGCCGTAAAGAATAATGAACAAGCAAAGCAAAGAGTAATTATACCTACAATGAGAAGGGGTACTCTTAAAGCGTAAGTGTAATGCTCGTTGACTGCCGGAGCAAACAGACTTTGGAAAAACTCACACGTATAACCGCAGCCTACCATATTAAACACCGTTCCGACACCGACCAATCCCCGATGTGCCACAATAATGACAAACGTCAAAATCGCAAGATTGATAATCAATTGATATGTTCCGAAGCCCATACCGATTGTGCTCGCTATATTCATATTCATAGACGTGAAAGGGTCAACACCGAAACCCGATAGGGAGAACATTGAAATTCCGAAACCCATAACAATGATACTGATAAGGGAGAGAACCACTCGCTTGACCATATGGTGCTGAGCGAACATATCTTTTATGTATCCGTATGCTTCGTCTTGAAATTTCTTCATCTGCCTATCTGCACCTCGTGCGTTCCTTTGTTTTCCTCTCATTGCCTACATTATAGCCCGATGAAATCAAAAATCAAGACCTTTTTTATACTTTCTACCTATGTAACACATTGTACAAAAGCAAGCATTGTTTTTTGTACAATATGCACAAATGATTATTCCATCTGTTTGCCCAAAAAAGCTGCCGCCACCTGAACAAGTTTTATGTCTGATTCGCTTGGAAGCGTGTGGTTTTCGTCCTCCATCATACAAACAGCACCCGAAACATCTCCGCCGTAAATAATAGGATAAACAATATTTGCTTTTCTGTCATATCCCTCTATCGCATTTACAGACGGAATTTTATCATTAGTAATATGAATTGCTCTGTTTTCCATAAGTTCCTCAAGATTTTTAGTCACCCTGCGTTCAAGGATTTCTCTTTTGCTGATACCCGAAGCGGCAACAACATGGTCATTATCCATAATAGCAATAGGAAGTCCTCCGCTTTTGTGAAGTACCTCGGCATATTGACTTGCAAAATTAGATAATTCCCCTATCGGCGAATATTTTTTAAAAATAACCTCACCCTCCGCATCTGTAAAAATTTCTAACGGGTCACCTTCTTTAATTCTGAATGAACGGCGGATTTCCTTTGGGATGACAATTCTGCCCAAATCGTCAATTCTTCTTACAATGCCTGTTGCTTTCATATCCATTCTCCTAATAAATAATGTAATTATTTCTGTAATATTTTGCACATTTTTAAAAAGTATATTCAATTAGTAAAATGGAATTTATTAACAAACAATTTGATTAATTTTGTACATAACACAAAAAAACAGGGCGGCCGTTGGCCACCCCTTACAGTGTCGATATAAACTACAACATTTTATCTTATTCTATATCAATTTTTCTATTTTTATAATAGTATTCCTTATCTCGGTCGTTTATTTCACGCAAAATGCGGCAAGGATTACCGACTGCAACAACATTTGAAGGTATATCCTTAGTCACAATTGCGCCTGCACCGATAACTGAATTATCACCTATCGATACACCGGGCAAAATGACCGCTCCAGCGCCTATCCAAACGTTTTTGCCTATATGAACATCAAGATTAAACTGATATGCCTTTTCCCTAAGTGACGGCAAAATCGGATGGCCTGCCGTTGCAATAGTAACATTTGGCCCTATCATAGTGCAATCGCCGATATAAATATGCCCGTACAAGCTCACATGAATAAAATCTATATCTGCCAAATTCAAAAATCAAATTAGCATAAACATTATTGCCCAAATGAAGATGAGCTCCGCCCCAATTTGCATAAAACGGCGGTTGAAGATAGCAATTTTCTCCGCATTCGGCAAGCATAAGACGGAGAAGTTCCTCAATCCTCTTTTCATTGCCCAAGCCGAGCGAGTTATATTCTTTCAAATACTGCGCCTCACCTGTCTGCTCGTTCATTATTTCATCAGCTGTAGGGTCATAAATCAACCCCTGTTCCATTCTTTGCTTTTGAGTCATAACAATCACCAAATATTATATATTTTTAATCATTATATCATAAAATACGGAGTATAACAAATAAAACACAGTTTTGTCTTAATACTTTAATTTTTGAACAAGAAAACAGTATTTTTACACTTTGCTTAACCGATGAACTGTTTTTACCGGTTCTTATAACTATTGTATTCTTTTTTTATCCAAGCCATTAAAAGATTGACTATTTTTTCCTGCTGCGCTTTTGTAAGCTCTCTTCCCTTTGGTACTTTATACCATTTTTCAAGGCAACCCCTGCAACAGCAGGCGCAAGCGTGCTGGGCAATAAAGACAGGATGATTTTTCATCGGGGTTTGCTTACCGTCGTTTTCAGGATATGCCGGTGCAAGCTTTTTTTCAATAAAATCTTCTGCGTGACGGCGCACGGTATCCATTCCCTTTTCGTCTATATAAGCAATATCCTTTGCTTTTAGATGAAAAGAAGAACGAAATTTGGATTTAGACAATTTTTCAAGTGCATTATCAATACTTTGCACAGTTCACTCCCCCACAAAAAAACAGAGGCGAACGATGTTCGCCTCTGTTTTTTACATTGTTAATTCAAGTGATTTATCGTCAACTTCTTTAAGAAGCTTGTCAACAAATTCATCAAGTGACATTGCACCCTTATCTCCGCCTGAACGTGTACGAAGCGATACAGTATTATTTTCAATATCCTTATCGCCTGCAAGGAGCATATAAGGCACCTTTTCAAGCTGAGCCTGACGAATCTTGAAGCCGATTTTCTCGCTTCTGTCATCAATTTCACAGCGAATTCCCTTAGCCTCAAGAGCCTTTTTAACATCATAAAGATAATCAAGGTGACGATCTGCGATAGGAAGAAGCTTAACCTGAACAGGAGCAAGCCAAGTCGGGAATGCACCTGCATACTTTTCAATAAGATATGCAAGAGTACGCTCATAACAACCGATTGATGTTCTGTGGATAATATAAGGATTTTTCTTTGTGCCGTCCTTATCAACATATTCCATACCGAACTTCTCGGCAAGCATCTGGTCAATTTGAATAGTAATAAGAGTATCTTCCTTGCCGTAAACATTTCTGATTTGAATATCAAGCTTAGGGCCGTAGAAAGCGGCTTCACCTATACCGACTTTATAATCAATACCAAGGTCATCAAGAATATTTTTCATCTTAGACTGAGCCTCGTCCCACTGCTCCTCAGTGCCGATATACTTTTCACGGTCGTTAGGGTCCCATTTCGAGAAACGGAATGAAGCATCTTCATAAAGACCGAGGGTTTTAAGCATAAACGTTGCAAGTTCAAGGCAACTTCTGAATTCGTCCTCAAGTTGATCAGGAGTACACATTAAATGTCCCTCTGAAATAGTAAACTGACGAACACGGATAAGACCGTGCATTTCACCTGAAGCCTCATTACGGAAAAGAGTCGAGGTTTCGTCATATCTAAGCGGCAAATCACGATAAGAACGAGCTTTATTAAGATAAGCCTGATATTGGAACGGACAAGTCATAGGGCGAAGAGCAAATACTTCCTTATCCTTTTCCTCGTCGCCTAAAACGAACATACCCTCTTTATAATGGTCCCAGTGGCCTGAAATTTTATATAAATCGCTCTTTGCCATAAGAGGAGTTTTTGTAAGCTGCCAGCCACGTCTTGCCTCCTCATCCTCAACAAATCTTTGAAGGATTTGGATAATCTTAGTACCCTTTGGCAAAAGGATAGGCAAGCCCTGACCGATATAATCAACAGTTGTGAAAAGTTCAAGCTCTCTGCCGAGTTTGTTATGGTCACGCTTTTTAGCCTCTTCAAGCATATTAAGATAATCTTCAAGCATTGAAGCCTTAGGAAATGCGATACCGTAAACACGGCAAAGCATCTTATTATCAGCATCGCCTCTCCAATAAGCACCTGTGCAGTTAGTAAGCTTAAATGCCTTAATAACCTTCATTTCCATAAGATGAGGACCTGCGCAAAGCTCCGTAAACTCGCCTTGCTTATAAAAACTGATATGCTCGCCTTTAGCAGCGTGTTCCTTAATAAGTTCAATCTTGTAAGGCTCATCCTTTTCTTCCATAAGTTTAACAGCCTCGTCAGCAGGAAGTTCAAATTTTTCAATAGGATAGTTTTCCTTAATAATAGCCTTCATTTCTTTTTCTATTTTATCAAGATCATCCTGAGTGAAATGAGTATCTATGTCAAAATCGTAATAAAATCCGTTTTCAATAGAAGGACCGATAGTAAGCTTGGCATTTGGATAAAGCCTTTTAACTGCCTGAGCCATAACGTGAGATGCGGTGTGGTTAAATGCCTTTTTTCCGCCCTCATCATCAAATGTAAGAACTTCAAAAGAGCAGTCGCTGTCAATAACAGTTCTTAAATCCTTAACCTTACCGTCAACAAGAACGCAACAAGCGTTTCTGTAAAGCCCCATTGAAATATCTTTGGTTATTTCAGCTGCTGTAGTAGGTGAATCATATTCCTTAATTGAACCGTCTTTTAATTTAATAATCATTGCTATTCCCTCCATAAATAAAAAAATCACCCTGAAATTAATCAGGGTGAATTAATAATCCACTGTTCCACCTGAATTGCGCAATAACATTAAAACAAACAAAACTGCGCCGCTCATCTACTCTGTAACGGGAGCGCCCGACCTGTATTAAAGGTACTCAAAGGTGGTAATTCACTTTGCCTTTTGCACACTTCCACCCAACGTGCGCTCTCTGAGAAAAGGTTAAAAGCAAATCGTGTCCTTCTCATCGATTTGACCTCATTTTAACACCAAAAAAAAATATTGTCAACAGATATTTTTACATAATTTCGCTTAAATAAACACTTTTGATGATTTTCATTAATGAATTTGCAAGGCTACATATATTTTTACGCATTTAAAAACACTTGACATATACAAGATATAGGTGTATATTATTAGATAAGTTTTACATATTGTTATTGAATTTTGTATGACTTTTAGTAAAATTTGCATTATAAACTGTACCTTTTCTGATGGTAAAATTTCGAGATTAAAAAAATTTAAGAAATTAAAAATTAATGAAGAAGGAGGTGCTGTTTGATAATGAGTAGTGTAATTGTGCCGATTATTGTCGGTGTTTTATGTGCATTGATTTTTGGTGTTATCGGTTTCGTGTTTGGCGGTGAGCATCGCAGAAAAACAAGTGAAAAAGAAATCGGTTCTGCAACTCAGCAGGCAACCAAAATTATAAATAATGCTTTAAATGAGGCAGAGGCTACTAAAAAAGCCAGGCTTGTTGAAGCAAAGGATGAAATACACAAGCTTCGTCACGATGCCGATAAGGAAATTCGTGAAAGAAGAACAGAGGTTCAAAAGCAAGAGAACCGCTTGAATCAAAGAGAAGAATATCTTGATAAAAGAGCAGATTCCCTTGAAAAGAAAAATGAAAATATCAGCGTTAAGCAAAAGCAGCTTGACGACAAGCTACTCGAAATCGACGGCATCAAGAAAAGCCAGTTTGATATGCTCGAGCGCATTTCAGGTCTTACTCAAGAGCAGGCGAAGGACCAGCTCCTTGCCAACCTTAATGAGGAACTTGACACTGAAAAAAGCAAGCGTATTCTTGAAAACGAGCAGATGATTAAGGACCAAAGTGATGTTTTGGCTAAAGAAATCATCTCAACTGCAATTCAACGTTGTGCGGCTGACCACACAGCTGAAACAACTGTTTCGGTTGTTGCTCTTCCGAATGACGAAATGAAAGGCAGAATTATCGGAAGAGAGGGTAGAAATATCCGTTCTATCGAAACAATTACAGGTGTTGAATTAATCATTGACGACACGCCTGAGGCTATTACAATCAGTTCGTTTGACCCTGTCAGACGTGAGATTGCAAGGCTCACACTTGAGCATCTTATTCAAGACGGAAGAATCCATCCGACAAAGATTGAAGAATGCTTTGATAAAGCTACTCGTGAAGTTAATCAAACAATTAAAACAGAGGGCGAAAAAGCAGTTCTTTCAGCTAATTGCGGTCAAATTCACCCTGAGCTTGTAAAGCTTTTAGGCAAGCTTAAATATCGTACATCATACGGTCAAAGTGTATTAAAGCATTCGCTTGAGGTTTCATATATCGCAGGTCTTATGGCTGCCGAATTAGGCGCAGATGAAAAGCAAGCAAGAAGAGCAGGTCTTTTGCACGATATCGGTAAAGCGCTTGACCACGAAATGGAAGGCTCTCACATCGCATTAGGTGTTGAATGGGCTAAGAAATACAAGGAAAGCGACGCTATCGTTCACGCAATCGCAGCCCACCACGGTGAGATTGAATGTAAAACTATTGTTGCGTGTCTTGTCCAGGCAGCAGATGCAGTAAGTGCGGCAAGGCCTGGTGCAAGAAGAGAAAATATTGAAAATTACATCAAGCGCTTAGAGCAGCTTGAAGAGATTTCCACAAGCTTCGACGGTGTTGAAAGAGCATATGCAATTCAGGCAGGTCGTGAAGTAAGAGTTATGGTTAAGCCTGACGTTATCAATGACGAAAAAATGCCATATATTGCTCATGAAATCGCCAAAAAAATCGAAAGCGAAATGGAATATCCGGGACAGATTAAGGTTAATATTATCAGAGAATCACGTGCTTCGGATATCGCTAAATAAGTTTATTTTGAAGCCGACTCGTACGTCGGCTTCATTTTTTATTTGTCTTTCGACAAAAAGAACTATTTTATTTAAAGGAGAACGACTATGATTAAGCATATTGTATGCTTCAAGCTTAAGGACAACAGCTTGGAGGAATGTGAAAAGGCGGCAAATATTTTGAAATCAATGGAGGGTAATGTCCCCCTTCTTCGTGGGATAGAGGTCGGCGTTGATTTTCTTCACTCTCAAAGGTCATACGACATCATTTTGCAGGTTAAGCTTGATGACAGAAATGCACTTGAGGAATATCAAAATGACGAATATCATTGCTCAGTGGTAAAAAAGCATATGCATTCGGTTGCCGAAACAAGCGTTGCTATTGACTACGAGTTATAATTAATTTCAATAAGGGCGGCCTTGAAAAAAGGTCGCCTTTTTATTGTGATAATATATAAAAAAACGTTCTGTTTTTTGGTTAGTATTTAGTTTGACATATATGCTATATACTGTTATAATATATTTATATATTTAATTATAATTATAGGACTAATTAATCGGAGGTACCTATGGAAGAAAACAGAGAAATTGAAATTGATTTAAGAAAAGTATTTATGATGCTCAGAAAAAAAGCAGCAATAATACTTATCATTTCATTTATCGGAGCAGCACTTTCAGGCTGCGTTACAAATTTGCTTATCAAGCCGAAATACACGGCAGGTGTAAGTTTTTATGTAAACAACAATAACGACAACCTTGTCGGCTCAACAGGAACAATAACATCAAGTGACCTTGATGCTTCAGAAAGACTTGTTAATACATATATGTTCGTTGTAAACAGCCGTACATTTTTAAACAAGGTTGCAGACAAGCTTGCAGACGGCACAACGGCAACTCAGCTTTCAAAAATGATTTCCACCTCTCAGGTTGAGTCTACTCTTGCTTTTCAGGTAAATGTAACAACCGAAAACAATCAGTTCTCGGCTGATGTTGCAAACATTATTGCCGAGCTTGCACCTGATGAAATTGTAAGAGTTCTTAAAGTTGGCGGAGTTGAGGTTATCGACTATGCTTCTGCGCCGAACAAGCCATCATCGCCAAATCTCAAAAAGAATGTGCTTATCGGCTTTGCTGTTGCATTTGTTGCGGCATTCGCAGTATTCTTTATCAAAGAATTATTTGATACAAGAATTATGACCGAAAGCGATTTGACAAGAGATTTTGATATTCCCGTTCTCGGCACCGTTCCTCGCCTTTTGCCTGTTGACGAAAAGAAGTCGTTGCACAACGGCGCCACTATGGAGGACGTTGCAAATCAGATTTCAGGAAAGAAGGGAGAATAAAAAATGGCACTTTCAAAAAAGAAAAACAACGAAAGCAAGAATATGCACTTTTCAAGAGAGGACCAGAAAAAAATTCTTTCCTCCTCTTCCCCGTTTATTGTTAAAGAGGCTTACAGTTCAATTCGTACAAACCTCCTTTTCTCGCAAAAGGGCGATGAATGTCCTGTATTCATCGTAACAAGTCCTACTGCCAACAACGGTAAATCAATTAACAGTGTTAATATGGCAGTATCTTTTGCTCAAATGGGAAAGAAAACACTTCTTATTGACGCAGATATGAGAAACCCGACCGTTCACAGATTATTTTCCATTCCTGTAAAAAACGGACTTTCGGAGATTTTGGCAGGCCTTACCGACAACATCACCGTATCGAAAACAGATATTGAAAATCTTTCTGTTCTTACGGCCGGCAAAATTCCGCCAAACCCGTCAGAGCTTTTATCAAGTGAAAGAACGGATAAGCTTTTGGCGTTTGTTAAGCAACATTACGATTGTGTATTTATTGACACACCGCCTGTCAATCTTGTAACGGACCCGACCGCTTTTGCGACAAAGAGCACCGGCTACATAATGATTGTCAAAGCAGGCATTTCCGATACGCAAAGCACAAAAAAAGCAGTTGACTCTCTCACCTCTCTCGGTGCCAACATAGTCGGCTTCGTATTAAACGACGCTACAGAGTCAAACGGAATGAAATATTACAGCTACGGCAAGTATCGTGGCTACAAATACAAATCAAAATACGGCTACAACTACAATTATCATTACAACTACCGTTAAAAATCAAACAAGACAGGGTGTATTTTTGTGAATCAGCAAAAGCGCTTTCAAAGCGGAATAGAATTTATTATAAATTTAATATCTCTTTTTGCGTCACATGCTGTCGCTTACTTGATTTTCGGCTTAATTATTCCGAAAATTCAAAACTATGAGCGAAACGACAAGGTTGAATATACTATTGTTTTGCTTCTTTCGGCAATCATAGTATTTCTATACTTCTCGGTTGAGATTAATTTCTCCGTCAGAAACAGAGAATTTGAGCTTACTTCAACGCTGAAAAACTGTTTTCTTACATACGCCTTATTCGGCGTGATGCTGATTTTGACTAAAAATCCAATTATTGACTCACGTTATCTGTTTTTATCATCATTTGCTTTTTACATTGCGTTTTCTCTTTTGGGAAGATATATTTTTAAGCATTATATGATAAAAAAATTTTCAAAAAGTAAATTTGCAACAAGAGTAGGTGTAATTTCCAACTATGGAAGAGCGTGTGAATTTATACCTAAGCTTAAAGAAAATTGGACCAACAATGTTATCGCAGTTGCACTGATAGACACCGATTTTAACGAAAACGGTTTTGTTCTTAAAAACGGTAAGAGCATTTTTGATATCGACGGTGTTCCCGTTGTTGCCAATGCTGACAGCATTATCGGCTGGATAAGGACTGCGTCCCTTGACGAGGCTTATATCAATGTTGAGTCAATGGATATGCTGCCCGAATATAACGAAATTATTGAAGAACTTGAGGATATGGGCATTACGGTTAATGTGAATATCCCGTCGCTTGAAAAAATTGTTACCGAAAGTAAATATAATAATTTAAACTGTGTAATTGAAAGCGACTATCCTATGGCGCAGTTTGCACCTACGGTTATAAGCCCCGGCAAACTTGCTTTAAAAAGATTTGTTGACATAATCGGCGGAATAGTAGGAACTGTTTTGTCGCTTCCCATTATTTTAATTATTGCAATTCCGCTTAAAATAGAATCACCGGGTCCGCTGATTTTCAAGCAGCAAAGAGTCGGCAAAAACGGACGTATATTTAATATATATAAGCTTCGTTCAATGTATCAAGACGCAGAAGAGCGCAAAAAAGCATTGATGGAGCAAAACAAGATGGACGGTCATATGTTTAAAATGGACAATGACCCGAGAATTACTAAAGTCGGCAAATTCATAAGAAAAACGAGCATTGATGAATTACCGCAGTTTTGGAACGTTTTAAAGGGTGATATGAGCCTTGTAGGGACAAGACCGCCTACGGTTGACGAGTTTGAAAAATATGAGAGCCACCACAAGCGCAGGCTTTCAATGAAGCCCGGCATTACAGGCAAATGGCAGGTATCAGGCAGAAGCGACATTCAGGATTTTGAAGAGGTTGTTAAACTCGACTGCGAATATATCGACGAGTGGTCGCCGTTTCTTGATATTCAAATTCTGTTTAAAACAGTCGGCGTTGTGCTCACCCACAAGGGCGCAGAATAGATTATAAATTAACAAGAGTAAGGTTTTATTATGAAAATTGCTATGTTCGGTCACAAAAGAATACCGTCAAGAGAAGGCGGTGTTGAAATAGTTGTAGAAGAACTTGCAAAAAGAGAAGCGGCACTCGGCAATGACGTTATTGTTTATAACAGAAAAGGTCACCACGTATCGGGCAGCAAATTTGATGTTGATAACGACCGCATTAACTTAAAAAATGTCAAGATTAAAACTGTTTTTACCTTTCAAAACGGCAAGCTAAATGCAATAGTTTATAGTTTTCTGTCTGCGATAAGGGTAAGCTTTTCAAGATGTGACGTTGTTCATATCCATGCAGAAGGTCCTGCCTCGATGTCGTTTTTGCCAAAGCTTTTCGGCAAAAGAGTTGTTGTTACAATTCACGGGCTTGATTGGCAAAGAGCTAAATGGGGCGGTTTCGCAACAAGATTTTTAAAATACGGAGAAAGAAACGCCGCAAAATATGCAGATGAAATTATAGTTCTTTCAAAGAATGTTCAAAACTATTTTAAAGAAACGTACGGCAGAGATACGGTTTTTATTCCAAACGGAGTTGAAAGACCTGTAATCAAAAATGATAACGAAATAAATAAAAAATACGGATTAAAAAAGAACGACTACATATTATTCCTCGGCAGGATAGTGCCGGAAAAGCAGGTTAAGCTTTTGATTGAAGCATATAAAAATCTTGAAACGGATAAAAAGCTTGTCATTGCAGGCGGTGCCAGCCACACAAGCGATTATTTTAACGAGGTCAAGGAATGTGCAAACGGCAGAGATGATATTATCTTTACCGATTTTGTTCAAGGTGAAGTGCTTGAAGAGCTTTATTCAAATGCTTATATTTACGTTTTACCAAGCGACCTTGAGGGTATGCCGCTAAGCCTTTTAGAGGCAATGAGCTATTCAAATTGTTGCCTTACTTCCGACATTGCGGAATGTACCGAAGTTTGCGAGGAAAATGCAGTTTATTTCAAAAAAAGTGATAAAGAAGATTTGGAAAATAAATTACGCTTTCTTCTTGAAAATGAAAATATTGTAAACGAATACAAGGAAAAGGCTCAGGATTATATTTGCAAAAAATATAATTGGGATGATATAACCGAAAAAACATTATCACTATACGAAAAGTAACTCGGAGAGGCAGATATGAAAATTTTGATGGTAAATAAGTTTCTCTACCCTAACGGCGGTTCGGAAACATATATGTTCAAGCTCGGCGCTTACCTTAAATCAATAGGCCACGAGGTTGAATATTTCGGTATGGAGCATGAGGGCAGGATTGTTTCAAACAGCCTTGACCTTTATACCGAGGCCATGGATTTTCATAACAGTTCGGCATTAAAGAAGCTGAAGCTTTCCCTTAAAACCGTTTATTCAAGGGAAGCAAGGAACAAGATGAAAAAGCTTCTTGACAAATTTGAGCCTGACGTTGTTCATCTTAATAATTTCAACTTTCAGCTTACTCCGAGCATTATTTATGCAGTTAAGGATTATGACAAAAATCACAATAAGAAAATCAAGCTTATTTACACGGCGCACGATTTTCAACTTGTCTGTCCTAATCATATGATGATGGATATTCACACAAATACTCCTTGTGAAAAATGCATAGGCGGCAATTTTAAAAACTGTACTGCAAACAAGTGCATACATAATTCAACATTAAAATCTCTTTTAGGCACACTCGAAGCGGAGATTTATAATAAAAAAGGAATATACTCGAGGATTGATAACATTATTTGTTGCAGCGAATTTATGAAAAATATGCTCGACACCAATCCTGTTTTCAAAAATAAAACAGTCACTCTTCACAATTTTATTGACAAAATCGAGCCGAAGAAAAGTGAGAAAGAAAACTATGTTCTTTATTTTGGCAGATTTGCGCAGGAGAAGGGCATTGAAACTCTTATAGGCGCAAAAAACAAAGATTTTATTTGTGCCGGCTCAGGGCCGATTGAGGATAAGGTAAACCACGCTCCTAATTTAAAAAATATCGGCTTTAAATCAGGTAAGGAGCTTGAAGAGCTTATAAGAAAAGCGAAGTGCACGGTTTATCCGAGCATTTGGTATGAAAATTGCCCGTTTTCAATAATGGAAAGCATTATGTATCAAACGCCTGTTATTGCGTCAAATATCGGCGGTATTCCCGAACTTATTGACGACGGCAAAACGGGTTATCTTATCCCGCCGAGTAACAGCGAAGCGCTTGAAGAAGCGATTGATAAATTAGATGACGCCACGCTTGAATATATGGTTAAAAACTGCGCCGAAAAAGAATTTGACACAGTTGAAACATATACAAAAAAACTTATTGAAATATACAACTCGTAATGTAGGTGGAAAAATGAAAAAGCTTAACGGAACAGTAATAGTTACATATCGTTGCAACGCAAGGTGCAATATGTGTAACAGATATAAAAAGCCGTCAAAGCCTGAGGAGGAACTGACGGTTGAGACAATAAAGAAGCTGCCGCAAATGTATTTTACCAATATTACGGGCGGAGAGCCGTTTATAAGGGAAGATTTAGGCGATATAGTTCGTGAGCTTTACAAGAAGAGCGACCGCATCGTTATATCAACAAACGGCTTTTTTACCGACAGGATTATCAAACTTTGCGAGGAATTTCCAAACGTAGGTATTCGTATTTCGATTGAGGGTTTGGAGGAAACAAACAATAAAATCCGTGGTCTTGAAGACGGCTTTAACAAGGGCTACACAACGCTTAAAAAGCTTGTTGAAATGAATCACCCGGACGTCGGATTCGGTATGACTGTTCAGGACGAAAATGCGAAGGACCTTGTTGAACTTTATAAATTAAGCGACAAGATGAATATGGAATTTGCAACAGCATCACTTCACAATTCATTTTATTTTGTTGAAGCTAAAAACATTATTAAAGACAGACCGATGGTTGCAAAGGAATTTGAGGGGCTTATTAACGAACTTTTGAAATCAAATTCGCCTAAGAAATGGTTTAGGGCATATTTCAACCACGGCTTAATCAATTACATATACGGTCAAAAAAGGCTTTTGCCGTGTGATATGGCATTTGATACCTTTTTTATTGACCCTTACGGCGATGTTATGCCCTGCAACGGAACTAAGGAAAAAGAGGTTATGGGCAATCTTAACGAAACGGATTGGGACACTCTTTGGAACAGTGAGCAGGCAAACAGAGTCAGAGAAAAAGTGCGCCATTGCGACAGGCAGTGCTGGATGATAGGCTCGGTTTCCCCTGCCATGCACAAGTATATTTGGGTTCCTGCCGCTTGGGTTATTAAGCACAAATTCCTTAGATTTTTTAAAGAAAACAAATATTCAATGTATGAAAACAAAATCTGCCGTGACTACCGTGACGGCAAGGTCACAAAGGCTGAGCTTGACAAACTTTCAACCTGCGATATGAACGCTCAAATTAACGACGGCCTTTCGGAAAAATCGAGAGAGCAGCTAAAAAACAAAACCGGAGAAGAAATCGTAGACGCCGATATTATGGCTCAGCTCAAATAATCATTAGGTGATGAAATGAATATTCTTTTATCTGCATACAGTATTAATCCTTATAAAGGCTCTGAGGACGCTGTCGGCTGGAATTGGGCGTTAACGCTCAGTCGCAAACTTCCCGACAGCACAATTTATATTCTTACACGTACATATAACGAAATTGCGACAAAAAAAGGAATTAAAGAATACGGCTTACAAAACGTCAAACTCGTTATCGTTGAAGTCCCTAAAGCACTTGATTGGTTCAGGGAAAAACATTCGGCATTTCACCATGCATATTATATTTTATGGCAAAAAGTTGCTTACAATTGGGCTAAGAAAAGCGGCATTAAATTTGACATTATTCATCACGTTTCTATGGGCAACTACAGAATATGCGGAGATATGTATAAATTTAAAGATGCGCATACTATTTTCGGTCCTGTCGGCGGAGGGCAAACAACCCCTGCCTCGCTTCGCTCATATTATAATAAAAATAAAAATTATGAAAAATTCAGAGACATTGTAAGTAAAGCATTTTCAAAATTTAACTTTTACAAAAAGCAATTAAGTTCTTTTAATGAACTTTACGCTGTTAATGACGAAACGAAAAATATTATGCAACAAGTAGCAAATAAACCTTGTAAAAAAATTTGCGAAATATCCATCGGCGAAAATTTCAAAGCTTTAAATGTTACACATATAAAAAAGCAGCCTGTTGAAATTGTCTATCTCGGAAGATTGATTGAGTTAAAAGGCATTATGCTTTTGATGGATGTAATTAAAAACATTAAAACAGATATCCCTTTTCACGTCAGTCTTTACGGTAAAGGTGAACTTGAAAACGAGATTAAGCAATATATTAAAAAATACAAACTTGAAAATACAGTTGCCGTTAAAGGCAATATTGACTATTCACAAGTAATAGGTGTTTATCAAAATGCAGATATTTTTGTTCATCCAACATTAAGAGACAGTGCTGGAACTGTATTTATTGAAGCGATAGCAAATAAACTTCCTATCGTTGCTCTTGACCAAAGTTTTGCCCACGATTTAAGTGAGCATGAGTGCGGTCTTTTTGTTAACACCGAGCAATCAAAGGAAGAAATAATCAACGAATTTGCTGGGAAGCTCAAAGAACTTATTGAAAATTATGATTTAAGAGTTAAGCTCGGTCAAAACGGATATGATTACGCTAACACTTATCTTACAATGGACTACAAATTCGACACCGTTTATGGAAAGTTAATCAAATAAGAGGAAATATGGAAGTATTAATTGTAAACCCTATTCTTTATACGAATGAGAACAGGAATATTAAAAAAGTTAATACAATTAAGGACACGATGATTTACGATTTGTGCTTAGCTTTTAAGAAAAAAGGGTGCGATATTACGCTTGCCGCATCTGATTTATATAAGCCGAGCGAGAACGAGAGCTATCCTTTTAATATTATTTGGATGAGGACAAGGCTTACAAAACTTTTTCCGCCGCACACTCTCCCCTACTGCCCGGAGGTTAAGAAAATCGCAAAATCAGGCAATTTTGATTTAATAATCACGAGCGAAGTATTTTCGCTCAATTCTCTCAAATTAGCGCTTTACACTCCAAAAAATCTAATTGTTTGGCAAGAACTTGGTAAGCATAATCGTATTTTTCATGGGCTTGCTTCCAAATTTTGGTATGGCATTGTTGCAAAAATAGGATTTAAAAAAGCGCTTATTGTTGCAAGAAGCGTTCAGGCAAGGGAATTTATTTCAAAATACTGCAAAAATGTATCGGATACGATTATCGACCACGGCGTTAATATTGAAAAATTCACCCCTTGCAGAGAAAAGGACAATCAATTTGCTATAAGTTCTCAATTGATTTCAAGAAAGCATATTGAAAAATCGATTGAAGCCTTTGCAAAATACTTAAATAAATATGACGACAGCGCAAAGCTTTATATAATGGGCGACGGCGATGAAAAGGAAAATCTGCGCAAACTTGCTAAAGACCTCGGCGCTAATAAAAATATTATTTTTACAGGCAAGCTCGGCCACAACGAGCTTATTGAAATATTGAAAAAATCAATTGCTATGCTTGTTTATACTCAAAGTGATTTAAATATGGTGTCGATTGTGGAATCACTTTCACTTGCAACACCTGTAATAACAACATCCGTTCCCTACTGTTCATCATATATAGAAAGTGAAAATCTCGGTATAGTCGACGATAATTGGAATGAGGACGATTTAAGGCGGATTGCAACAAGTGATGAATATATAAATAACTGTATGAATTACAGAAAATACCTGCCGACAGAATATAAGGCAGAGCAGTTTTTAAAGGCTGCAAATAATTTTAGTTATTAAAAATATGGAACTTGGAGAATCCAATGAACGAATTAAAAATCAAATTTAATCCATTATATCTTTTAATTGTAATATTTACCGTATTACTTCCAATAAGTCTTTTTGTTGAAACCAATTACCAGACAACACTGCTTACATATACAGACGAAGTATTAACAATTTTAAGTGCAATATATATTGTTTACACTTCTTTTAAAAAGAAAATCAGAGGTATTGACCTTGCACTTTTAATAACATTTGTTATTATGTGCTTTTTAACATTACTCGGCAACGTCTTTTCGCATGTTGTAACAAACAAGCTCCCTATTTTGCTTGATATTTTGGCACTTTCAAAAGTATTTATACCTTTCATTGCAATCAGAAAAATTGCAACAAAAGACACTAAAAAGAAAATGCTTAAAATGCTTGTTCCGTTTTCAAAGCTGTTTTTAATTTCATCGGCTTTATGCGGCACAATAAGTCTGTTTTTCAATATAGGGATGAGCGGCGAAAAAAGATATGGTATTCCTGCATTCGCCTTTATTTTTGTTATACCTCACTATCTCGGTTATTTTGCCGCAGGTTGCTTGCTTACAATAATATCAATTGAAAAAAACAGGTACAAAATTATCGCTTATGAAATAATGTTTGCACTCGATATTATTTATACAACAAAAGGAATTGACTATATCGTTCTCGTAATATTTATAATTCTCTTAATTATGTGGAGAAGAAACGATAAATTCACACCGCTGAATGTCATTGTGCTTTTAGTCGCCGGTGTTGTAACCTCACAGTTCCAAATCAGCGAATATATTATAAACTCAAATTCGCCACGAATGATACTGATTAAATACGGTATCAAGACGGCTAATACCTACTTTCCGTTCGGTGCGGGATTTGCTGCTTACGGCTCGGATATGGCTGCAAGATATTATTCTCCGCTTTATATTAAATACGGTTTTGAAAAGGTATGGGGTCTTTCTCAAGCCCACGGAAGTTTCCTAAATGACGGATATATAAATATGCTTTTTGGTGAGCTTGGGTATTTCGGCACAGCATTATTTGTTGTTTGTATCGGAATCATTACATCAATGATTTATAAAATCAAAACTGACAAAAAAGTAAAAGCGCTTTCAATGGCTATTATCTTAGGCCTTTTAATAAGCTGCATTGGCTCTGCCATTATCAGATCCGGCACAGGTATGTTCGTTTTAACTATTCTTGCAATTGTTACAGGATATTCAAATCAAGATGTATCCCCTTTAAAAAATAAATAAATCTAATCAAGGAATATTATGACACAAAAGATATTATTAGTTATAACAAAAATATTAGGCCATTTAATTAATACAAAAAGCAATAGAATAATATTTAGGAGTATGAATTCTACAAGATACAATTGTAATCCTAAATATATAAGTGAATATCTTTCAAATCATTACAATGGCAAATTCGACATAATCTGGGTGCTTAACGATAAAGAAAAATATTCATTTTTAAAAAATGACAATATAAAAATAACCTCATCAAAATCATTAAAAACAACGTATTATTATTTATCTTCAAAATTTATTGTTGACAATAACGGTGCTCCCAAATACATTTCATATAAGAATGACCAAATAATAATCAACACTTGGCATGGCGGCGGCTCATATAAAAAACGTGAAAATGACGTTATAAAAAAAGAGCCTATAGAAATTTATACCAAATACCTTTCAAGTTGTCGCAGTTTTTCTGTAAACAATCTTATAAATTGCTATGACAACATTGACAAAAGCATTATTTTTGAAACCGGCTCACCGAGAAACGATATTTTCTTTAATAAAGCCGAAATTCAAAATGCTAAGAAAAAAGTAAAAAAGTATTTAGGTGTTGATGATAATACAAAAATCATTTTATATGCACCTACATATAAAGAAAACGAAAATAATTCTAAAACATATACCCTTGAAACTGATAAAATTATTAAAGCATTTCAGCAAAGATTCGGCGGTGAATATGTATTTGCCATTCGAGACCATAAATATTCTCATATGAAATATAATATCACATCAAACAGCAAGCTCATTAACACCGACTCCTACGATGATTTGCAGGAAGTAATTTGTGCCAGCGATGCTGTTATTACTGACTATTCATCAATTATGTGGGATGTATCATTCACCGATATACCCTGCTTTATTTATGCAAACGATATTGACGAATATGTCAATTCAAGAAATTTTTATACCCCGATTGAAAAATGGCCGTTCCCTGTTGCAAAAAATATTGATGAACTCAAAAATAACATTTTGAATTTTGATGAACAAAAATATAACGAAAATATAAAAGAACATCACAAAAATCTCGGTTCCTTTGAAAACGGAAATGCTTGTCAACAAGTTTGCAACTATATAATAAAAAACTGTAAGTGAGAAATAAACAATGGCTAAAATAAGTCAAAAAAAATCAGGAGTTATCTTGTCTTATATAAGCTATGGTGTGTATATGCTTTCAGCATTTTTATACACGCCAATAATGCTCCGTTTGCTTGGTCAAAGTGAATATGGTCTTTATCAGCTTGTAAACTCGGTTGTATCCTATCTCGGTCTTTTAAGTTTTGGCTTTTCAGGAGCATATACGAGGTTTTACTCACGGTACAAAAAAGATAATGACGAAAACAACATTGCTAAGCTAAACGGCTTATTTATGATTATTTTTTCGGTAATAGCATTAGTTTGCATTTTATGCGGACTTGTTATGATGCAAAATATCAAGCTTATTTTTTCGACGGGTTTAACCGAAGCGGAATATCCTAAGGCTAAAATACTAATGCTCTTAATGGTTTTAGGCTTAGCAACAACACTTTTCAGCACTGTTTTTACGTGCTATGCGACAGTTCACGAAAAATTTGTATTTCAAAGGTCACTTGAAATATTGCAAAATCTTTTAAATCCGTTTATTTCATTACCTCTGCTCATTATGGGTAAGGGCTCTGTAGCAATGGTAATTGTTTCAACCTCGCTTGTGTTTGCAAAATTCATTGTAAACACTTCATTCTGCTTTAAAAAATTACATATTAAATTTTTGTTTAAGAACATTGATTCAAAACTATTTAAGGAAATTGGTATATTCACCTCATTTATATTTTTAAACCAAATTATTGACCAAATAAATTGGAGTTTGGACAAGGTTTTGCTTGGAAGATTCAGCGGCACCACGGCAGTTGCAATATATGGGGTTGCATCTAATCTTAATTTAATGTATAAAAACCTCTTATCGTCAATATCTTCTGTTTTTGTGCCTAAGATAAATATGATTGTAGCAAAGGCAAAAGACGTCTCAAATCAACTTACAGATATATTTACAAGAGTGGGAAGAATTCAATTTATGATGGCGTCGCTTATTCTGTCGGGCTTTATTTTTTTTGGAAAGCAATTTATTAAAATATGGGCCGGTAACGGATATGACGATTCGTTCAGCGTTGCACTTCTTCTTATGATTCCGATTACTGTTGAACTTATTCAATATTTGGGCATTGAAATTCAACGTGCTAAAAACATGCACAAGGCAAGAAGCGTCATCTATGCTGTTACAACCATTTTTAACGTTATATTAAGTATTATTTTCATTCAAAAACTCGGTGTAAAAGGTGCTGCTATAGGTACTGCTGTATCAGTAATTGTCGGTGAATGGTTTTTCATCAACATTTATTATCAAAAGAAAGTCAAACTTGATATAATCTATTTTTGGAAAAGCATTTTCAAATTAATCCCATCAATCATACCACCTGTTATTTGCGGCATTTTAATTACAAAATTTTGTAAAATCAACAATTTACTTTCGTTAGTATTTTTCATCTTAGTTTATGCTTCAATATTTGCAATCAGTGTTTACTTTGTCGGTATGAATAAGGATGAAAAAGAAATGATTAAACCTTTTTTCAAAATAATATTTAAAAAATTCAAAAAGAAGCATTAAAGGTATCAGTATGTCACCGTTTTTAAGATATATTTTAAGTTCATTATTTTCAACATTGTTTTTTTCATTGTTCTTTTCATATTTAATAATGCAAATCATATCATTTAATGTGCTGGGTAGAGGCAACAGAAAAGGAATGCTGAAAAAATTATTTAAAAATAAAGATATGCTGTGTTTGTTTTTGTTTATTTATTTTACTTTTGCAGTCTTTTTTATAACTGTTATTCAAAGAGAATGCACATATACTCCGCTTGCAAACGTATTTCGAGGATGGAGTATTTATAATGACAATCACGCCATTGATTATCAAGTAATAGGCAATATATTAATGTTCATTCCTTCGTCATTTCTACTTTGCATTTTGATGCGGGAAGAAGGAAGTTTTGTTAAAATTATTTTGAAAACCCTACTTTCATCCTTATGTTTTTCCACTTTTATTGAAATAACTCAACTTATTTTTTCAAAAGGTACGTTTCAGTTTTCTGACATTGTTTATAACACGCTCGGCGGTGTACTCGGCGCATTAATTTTTATAATAATAAACCTAATAATTGAAAAAAAGAGAAGCAAATAAAATTTGCTTCTCTTTTTGTTTATATCAATTCAATTATAGATTTGAAATATTTAATTTATTAAAGGCCTGTATTTTCTGCAATATATTTTCTTGCCTTAACTGCATACTCAAACGGATTAGCCTTTGCAGGATCCTGCTCAGCCTCAACAACAACCCAACCCTCGTAATCATTATCGGCAAGGATATCGAAAATAGGCTTGAAATCGACATCGCCGTCGCCCGGAACGGTGAACACGCCTGCTCTTACCGCATCAAGGAATGACATATGATTAGGAACAACCTGATTATTATAAACGTCCATTCTTACATCCTTAAGGTGAACGTGCTTAACACGATTTATATATTTTTTCAAAACAGGAACAGGGTCGATACCCGCAAAGGTAAGATGACCTGAGTCAAAAAGAAGATAAACCAAATCAGGGTCTGTCATATCCATTAATTTATCAATTTCCTCAACTGTTTGAACGCCTGTACCCATATGGTGATGAACAGTAAAGAACATACCCTTGGATTTTGCATAAGCGCCCATTTCGTTAAAGCCTTTAGTAACAATCTCCCACTGCTCGTCAGTATAATAAGGCTTTTCATCAAGAATTGACTTATCAAGACAACCTTGAATAGAGTTGCCCTGCTCAGAAGCGCCTATTACCTTAGCGCCAAGCTTATAAAGCATATCGCAATGAGCTTTGAAAGCCTCAATTGTTTCCTCATAAGGCTTAGAAGTAAGATACGATGAAAACCAAGCGTTGCAAATTTGCAAGCCACGAATATCAAGATATTTTTTTAAAACATCAGGGTCTTTAGGATATTTGTTGCCTATTTCGGAGCCCTTGAAGCCTGCAAGTGCCATTTCACTTATGCACTGTTCAAACGTATTTTCAGCGCCCAAATCAGGCATATCGTCATTAGTCCAACCGATTGGAGCAATGGCAAGCTTTACTTTATCAGGATTAAGCATATTTATATTACCTTTCAAAATTAATAGTCAAATGTTTCTTTAATGTGCTTTTGCATATCATCGTACGCCTTAGCAACTCTTTCGCTCTTTGAAACCTCGGCAACGCCAACTCTCCACCAAGACTCAAATCCAGGAGTCATAGTTTTAGGCAAAACCTTGATATCAAAAAGACAACTCTTAGTCTGCTTTTTAGCGTCCTTTAATGCCTCACGCAATTCGTCAGACGTACGAACAGTATAAGCCTTAGCGCCGTAGCCCTCTGCAATTTTGGCAAAATCAACGTCAATTTCGTCACCGTCGAGCATACCGGTTACAGGATTTCTCGCTCTGAAAACAGTACCAAAGGTGTCAGTACCTTGGTTATTTTGGAGATTTTCAATACATCCCCAGCCCATATTATCAAAAAGGCAAACGTTGATTTTAAGATTTTCCTGCAAAGCAGTATAAAGTTCGCTGTGACCCATAATGAATGAACCGTCGCCGCAGAAAGTGTAAACCTCACTTTCAGGCTTAGCAAGCTTAGCGCCGAGAGCACCGTTTACCTCATAACCCATATTTGAATAACCGTATTCCATATGATAAGTGCCACGGTCCTTAGGTCTGAAAAGACGTTGCATATCGCCCGGAAGCGAGCCTGCCGAGCCAAGTGCAATAGCA